>OUNM010273150.1_pt1 | contig 51488 bp, 34 predicted proteins | sample 1769961 | NCBI WGS metagenome assembly OUNM01 (sample SAMEA3914820, study PRJEB12502) | metagenome | biome: forest; material: soil | place: USA | collected 2012-03-12 | depth 0.3 m
ACGCCCGACACCCGCATCAACCTGGCGACCCAGTTCGCCGAGAACCTGGCCCGCTTCCGGTCCGGCGCGCCCCTGGCCGACGTCGTCGACCTGTCGCGCGGCTACTGAAGGACACCCATCATGACCGCCATCCCCTCAGCGCGGGATTTCGCCTCCGCCGCGCCGCATCCCTCCAAGATCGAGAGCGTCCTGCCCGAGTTCGGCTCGCGCGAAATCCCGCACCAGCCGACGATCGAGGCCGAGCGCCTCTATCGCAAGCAGCGCCTGGCCGCCTCGTACCGCCTGTTCGGCCGATACGGCTTCGACATGGGCGGCGCCGGTCACATCACCGCGCGCGACCCGGAGCTGACCGACCACTTCTGGGTCAATCCATTCGGCGTGCACTTCAGCCGCATCAAGGTCTCGGACCTGATGCTGGTCAGCCATGCCGGCGAGATCGTGCAGCCGCCCGCCAAGGTTCCGCCCCGCCTGAACCGCGCCGCCTTCGCCATCCACTCGCAACTGCACGAGGCGCGCCCCGACGTGGTGGCCGCCGCCCACTCGCACTCGCTGTACGGCAAGGCTTGGTCAGCGCTGGGTCGCCTGCTGGATCCGCTGACCCAGGACTCGGCAGCTTTCTACGAGGACCACGCCCTGTTCGAGGAGTTCTCCGGCGTCGTGCTCGACACCAGCGAGGGCCAGAAGATCGCCAAGGCCTTGGGTCCCAAGAAAGCGGTGATCCTGCAGAACCACGGCATCCTGACGGTCGGCCAGTCAGTCGAGGCGGCCGTCTGGCGCTACCTGGCGCTCGAAAACGCCTGCCAGGCCCAGCTGCTGGCCGAGGCCGCCGGCCCAACCAAGCCTATGCCGCCCGAGGTCGCCAAGCACACCGCCAGTCAGGTCGGCACGGAGACAGGCGGCTTCTGGGCCTTCCAGCCGTACTGGGACATCGTCACCGAAGAAGAGCCGGACCTGTTCGACTGATGACCGGCTTTTCCGTTTCCCGCCGCGGCCTGATGGCCGGCGGCCTGTCGCTGGCCGCCCTGTCGGCTTGCGCGCCCAAGTCCGCCGGCAAGGCCGGCGACCTGTCGAACCTCACCCTGCGCGTGGCGACCTATCGCGGCAATCCCGAGAGCTTCTTCGCCGAGGCCGGCATCGCCGAGCCGCCCTACAAGCTGGCCCGCACCCAGTTCGCCGGCGGCAACCTGATCGCCGAGGCGATCAACGCCCGGGCGCTGGACTTCGGCGGCATGAGCGAGATCCCGCCGATCTTCATCGCCGACCATCCGGGCAACCAGGTTCGCATCGTCGGCGTGCTGCGCGGCGACGTGAACAACCAGGTCGTCCTCGTGCCCAAGGGCTCGCCCGCCAAGGACTTCAAGGACCTGAAGGGCAAGCGCATCGGCTATGTGAAGGCCACGACCTCGCACTACATCCTGCTGCGCCTGCTGGAAAAAGCCGGTCTGACCTGGGCCGACATCACGCCGGTGGCGCTGTCGCCGCAGGACGGCCTGGCCGCGTTCCAGAGCGGTTCGCTGGACGCCTGGGTGATCTACGGCGTCATCATCTACCAGGCCCGCGAGGCCGGGGCGCGGGTGCTGACGACGGCCCAGGGCATCCTGTCGGGCAACTACCTGATCACCGCCTCCAAGGAAGCCCTGGACGATCCGCAGCGCCTGAGCGCGATCGGCGACTACGTCCAGCGCTACAAGAAGATCTTCGACTGGATCAACGCCGACGGCGTGCGCTGGGCCAGGGTCCGCGAAAAGGCGACCGGCGTGAAGGCCGCCTATTACGAGCAGGAATTCCGCGAGCGCAGCACGCCCTTCATCCTGCAGCCGGTCAGTGACGCGGCCATCGCCTCGCAACAGGCCGTGGCGGATACGTTCGTCACGGCCAAGATTATTCCAAAGCCCGTTCAGGTAAAACCGCTCTGGGACGATCGAATGAACTCATTCTTGAAGATGAATTAGAATTACGAATAATAGAATTCAGAATTTTCGATATGAGCAAATCTATCGACTTCGGAATTTTATATTCATTGAGATCAGGGCGTCGCAAATGTCAAATCCCTACTAGATAAATAGGGGATAAATAGATGCCTAGGACTTACCTGCGCGACCTGCTGCTCTTTGGATCCGCTCTGGCTATCGCCGGGGCGGCCCAGGCCGGAGAGCCGGCGGCCGCACCGGCCGCCGCCGACAGCGCCGCGCCGGCCGTCGAGCAGGTGGTCGTCACCGCCGAGCGCCGCGCCACCGACCTGCAGAAGACCGCCATCGCCATCTCGGCCTTCGGCCAGCAGGTTCTGGCCGACCGCAAGATCGACAGCATCCGCGACCTGTCGGGCCAGATCCCCAACCTCTCCATCAGCCGGGTCACGATCAGCCACACCACCCAGACCTACGCCCTGCGCGGCGTCGGCGAGAGCGACCCGATCCAGGAGCCGGTGGTCGCGGTCTATGTCGACGACGTCTATTCGCCCCGCCAGATCGGCTCGATGGTCGAGTTCAACGACCTGGAGCGCATCGAGGTGCTGCGCGGCCCGCAAGGCACGCTCTACGGCCGCAACTCCAGCGCCGGCGCCCTTCGGATCATCACCCGTGATCCGGGCCAGACCTTCCGTGCCAAGGCCGAGGTCGGTCTGGGCAGCTATGGCGCAGTCGACGTCCGCGCGCTGGTCGAGGGCCCTATCGTCGACGACAAGCTGTCGGGCAGCCTCTCGTACATCCATCACAAGCGCGACGGCGTCACGTTCGACCCGACGCTGAACCACGGTGTCAACCGCATCGATCTGGACGCCTATCGCGGCAAGCTGCGCTGGACCCCGACCGACCGCCTGGACGCCCAGCTGACGGTCAACGTCCTGCGCGACCGCAGCGACAGCCGCAGCTACATCCCGGTGACCCAGCCCGACGGCGTGTTCCGCAAGAATTACTCGTACTCGGAGGTCGAGCCCAAACAGGACCTGGACCAGATCAGCGGCGCGCTGCGCGTCCAGTACGAGTTGACGGATCACCTGAAGCTGAAGTCGATCAGCTCGTACGGCGGTTTCAACCTCAACCCCGTCAACTACGACAATGACGGCGAAGCGGCGCTGATCCAGAAGAACCTGATCCACTACAACGACCAGTACGCCACCCAGGAAGTCCAGCTGAACGGCGACTTCGGCGGTCTCACCTTTACCAGCGGCGGTTTCTATCTGCACGAACGGTTCTTCGTGCAGCGCGACGGCTACAGTCGCAAGAACGCCCTGCTGACCGACCCGACGGTCACGCCCAGCAACTACGGCTTCGCGCGCGCCCACAACATCACCAACACCGACGCCTATGCCGTGTTCGGTGAAGCGACCTGGAAGGCGACCGATCGCCTCTCGCTGACCGGCGGCCTGCGCTGGACCAACGAGAAGAAGGACTTCGTCTTCGACAACAAGGTGCTGAACCTGGCTGGCCAGGTGACGGGCCAGTCGATCGCCGGCGAGGCCCAGAAGACCTTCTCGGCCATCACGCCCAAGGTCTCGGCGCAGTTCCAGTGGACCGGCGACATCCTGCAGTACGTGACCTGGTCGAAGGGCTTCAAGTCGGGCGGCTTCGACAACCGCGCCACGCGCCTGGACCTGGCCACCCGCCCCTTCCAGCCCGAGAACGTCGACAGCTATGAGACCGGCCTGAAGACCGAGCTGTTCGACCGCCGCGCGCGGGTCAACCTCGCGGTGTTCTACAACGACTACAAGGACCTGCAGGTCAGCTACAGCGATCCGGCCTATCCGGGCAACTCGATCCGCGGCAACGCCGGCGCGGCCCACACCTACGGCGTCGAGCTGGAAAGCGACGTACGCCCGACCGAGCGGCTCAGCCTGCAGGCCTCGGCCGGCTATCTGTTCGCGGTCTACGACAAGTACAAGAACGCGGGCGGCGTGGGCGTCGACGCCGATGGCCACCGCCTTCTGAACTCGCCGCGTTGGAACCTGTCGGGCGGCCTGACCTACGACGTCCCCGTGGAAGTCCCCGGCAGCGTCCGTGTCGGCCTGAACGCCCAGTGGCAGAGCAAGACCTATTACAACGCTCTGCAGCGCCCGCAGGACGAGGCGCCGGCCCAGGCTTTCCTGAACGGTTCGATCACCTGGACCGCGCCCGATCCGCATTGGGCCGTGCAGCTGTCGGCACGCAACCTGCTGGATTCCGCCAAGCCGGTCAGCGTCACCTACACGCCGTCCACGGGGGTCTATTACCGCAACTACCCCGATCCGCGGACCTTCCTCGTCACCCTCAAATACGCGCTGTGACGTCATGAGCCAGGCCCCTCAGCACCGTCTCTCCGACTTCGTCGCCGATATCGCCGACCTGCTGGACCGCACCGGCGACGAGGCCGAGATTTTGCACGACGGCGCGACGCTGCTGGCGGACCTGGTATCTGTCGACGACTGGCTGCCGGACGCCCAGGCCCAGCCGGATGCGATCCGCTACCAGCAGTATCTGCTGCATCGCGATCCGGCCGGGCGCTTCTCGGTGGTCAGCTTCGTCTGGGGACCGGGCCAGGCCACACCGGTCCACGACCACACGGTCTGGGGCTTGGTCGGGGTGCTGCGAGGCGCCGAGTTCTCGCAAGGCTATGAACGCCGCGGCGAGGCCCTGGCGGCGACCGGCGCGGTCCACCGCCTGGAGCCCGGCCAGGTCGAGGCGGTCTCGCCCACGGTCGGCGACATCCACCGCGTCATCAACGCCTTCGACGACCGTGTCTCGATCAGCATCCACGTCTACGGCGCCGACATCGGAACGGTGCGCCGCTCGACCTACGACGCCGAGGGCCGGCCCAAGCCCTTCGTGTCCGGCTACGCCGACGTCCCGCCGCCTCTTCTGTTCGATCGCGCCAGCGCCCTGGCCTACGGAGCCGCCGAATGACCCTCGCCACCGTTACCCCACAGCAGGTGCGGGCCGACCTGATCGCCCGCCGCGAGATCGCTCTCCTAGACTTGCGCGAGGAAGATCCGTTCGCCAAGGCCCACCCGCTGTTCGCCTCGCAACTGCCGCTGTCCCGCCTGGAGATCGAGATCCTGGACCGCGTGCCGCGCAAGGAGACGAAGATCGTCCTGTATGACGATGGCGAAGGCCTGGTCGCCCCGGCCGCCCAGCGGTTGGCCGCTCTGGGCTATACGAGCATCCACGCCCTGAAAGGCGGACTCGAAGGCTGGCGCGCCGCCGGCTACGAGCTGTTCCAGGACGTCAATTCCTACAGCAAGGCGTTCGGCGAACTGGTCGAGGCGCGGCGCCACACCCCGTCCCTGCCCGCTCAGGAGGTGCAGGCCCGCATCGACGCCAAGGCCGACCAGGTGATCCTCGATAGCCGCCGGTTCGAGGAATACGCCGTCATGAGCATCCCCGGCGGCATCAGCACGCCCGGCGCCGAGCTGGTGTTGCGCGCGCGTGAGCTGGCGCCCGATCCGTCGACCACCATCATCGTCAACTGCGCGGGCCGCACGCGCAGCCTGATCGGCGCCCAGTCGCTGGTCAACGCCGGCCTGCCCAATCCCATCTTCGCCCTGCGCAACGGCACGATCGGCTGGACCCTGGCCCAGCAGACGCTGGAACATGGCCAGTCCCGCAAGTTCCCCGAGGTACGCGAACAGACGCTTGATGAGGCCCGGACCCGCGCCCGCGACGTCGCCTATCGCGCCGGCGTGCGCCGCATCGACACCGAGGGTCTCGCCGACCTGGCGCTGGACCGCAAACGCACCCTCTATCGCTTCGATGTCCGCACGCCCGAGGAATTCGCGGCCGGTCACCTGCCCGGCTTCCGCTCCGCGCCCGGCGGACAGCTGGTGCAAGAGACCGACGTCTTCGCCCCCGTGCGCGGCGGCCGCATCGTGCTGGCCGACGACCTGGGCCCGCGGGCCGACATGACCGCCTCGTGGCTGGCCCAGCTGGGCTGGGAGGTCTACGTCCTGGACGGCGGCTTCGACGAGACGCTGGAGGCCGGCGCCTGGACGCCGCGCCCGCCGCCCCTGCCCCACGTCGAGACCCTGTCGCCCCGCGACCTGGCCCAGGCCATCGCCGACGAGGCCGTGGTGGTGGTGGTCGACCTCGCCCCCAGCCCGCGCCACCGCAAGGCCCACGTGCCCGGCGCCTGGTTCGCGATCCGCGCCCAGCTGGCCGAGGCGCTGGAGCAACTGCCGGAGGACAAGGCCATCGTCCTGACCTCGCCCGACGGCGTCTTGGCCACCCTGGCCGCGCCCGAGCTGGAAGAGCTGACCGACCGCTCCGTGCGGGTCCTGGCTGGCGGAACGGAAGCCTGGATCGCCGCCGGCCGCGCCGTGGAGGCGGGCCTGACCCGCGCCGCCAACGCCCCGACCGACATCTACAAGCGCCCGTACGAGGGCGCCGATCACCCTCGCGAGGCGATGCAGGCCTATCTCGACTGGGAGTTCGGCCTGGTCGACCAGTTGGCGCGCGACGCCTCCCACGGCTTCTACGTGATCTGAGGCTCACCCATGCCCCTGGAACTCTACTTCGCGCCCGGATCCTCATCGCTGGCCCCGCTGGTGGCGCTGGAGGAGATCGACATCCCCTACGCCGCCCACCGCCTCGACCTGGCGGCGGGCGACCAGCGCAAGGCCGACTACCTCAAGGTCAATCCGCGCGGCCGCGTGCCCACCCTGATCGTCGATGGCCAGCCGGTGACCGAGGTATTGGCGATCCTGACCTATCTGGCCCACCGCTATCCGCACAGCGAACTGCTGCCGCTGGCCGATCCGCTGAAGCTGGCCAAGGCCTACGAAGTGATGAGCTGGTTCGCCAGCACCGTGCATGTGGCCTTCGCCCAGATCGCGCGCCCGGAGCGCTATGCCGACGACGAGACCGTCAAGGCGGCCCTGGCCACGCCCGGCGAAGCCCGCTTCGCGCGCACCCTGACCGACATCGAGCGCCTGGCCCAAGGGCCTAGTCCATGGCTGCTGGGCGAGGCGTTCAGCGTCGTCGACGCCTACGCCCTGGTCATCTGGCGCTGGGCCGAGCGGCGGTCGATCGACACCGCCGCCTATCCCGCCTGGAGCGCCAAGGCCGCCCGCGCCTTCGCTCGTCCCTCCGTCGTCCGCGCCCTCCGGAAAGAGGCCGCGCCCGTCATCGCCTGATGAGCCGTCCCCATAAACCGCTTGAGAACTCCTCGCTCATCGTCGGGCGAGCCCATCCCTAAGGTCAAACCAACAAGACTGGAGCCCGCCATGAGCGTCGAATTCATCGGTATCATCCACACCCAGAACGTCTCCGAGATCATCCCGCCGTCGGGCCCCGTCATCGACGTGGACTATGTCGAGAAGATCGCCCGCGCCCACGATGAGGGCGGTTTCGACCGCGCGCTCGTGGCCTTCCACTCGACGGGCCCGGAAAGCCAACTGGTCGTGGCCCACGCCGCCTCGGTGACCAAAAACCTGAACTTCATGATCGCCCACCGACCGGGCTTCACCCAGCCAACCCTGGCCGCGCGCCAGCTGGCGACGCTGGACCACTTCACCGGCGGCCGTGTGGCGGTGCACATCATCACCGGCGGCTCGGACGAGGAACTGGCCAAGGACGGCGATCACTCGACCAAGGACGAGCGCTACGCCCGCACCAGCGAATACCTGGACATCGTCCGCGCCGAATGGACCAGCGACAAGCCGTTCGATTACGAAGGCCAGTTCTACAAGGTCAATCAGGGCTTCGGCGCGGTGAAGCCGGTGCAGAAGCCGCACATCCCGATCTATTTCGGCGGCTCGTCCGACGCGGCCATCCCGGTGGCCGGCAAGCACGCCGACATCTACGCCCTGTGGGGTGAAACCCAGGCCCAGGTGGCCGAGACCATCGCCCGCGTGCGCCACGCCGCCGCCAAACACGGCCGTCAGGTAAAGTTCTCGCTGTCGCTGCGCCCGGTGATCGCCGAGACCGAGGAAGCAGCCTGGGCGCGCGCCGACGAGATCGTCGCCAAGGCCAAGGCCTTGCGCGAGGCCGCCGGCCTGCCGACCACGGGCCATCGCCCGCCCAACGCCGGCTCGCAGCGCCTGCTAGACGCCGCCGCCCAAGGCTCGCGCCTGGACAAGCGCCTGTGGACCGGCGTCGCCGGCGTGACCGGCGCCCAGGGCAACTCAACCGGCCTAGTCGGCACGCCGCAGCAAGTCGCCGAAAGCCTGCTCGACTACTACGACCTGGGCGTCACGACCTTCCTGATCCGGGGCTTCAATCCTCTGGAAGACGCCATCGCCTACGGCCGTGACCTGATCCCGCTGGTTCGCCAGCTGGTGGCCGAGCGCGAGGCCAACCCGACCGCCGCCGCGAGCTGATCGCGATGGCGCCCTATGACGCCGCTTCGCCCTCGCCTTCGGACTCGATCCCTCCAGTCGAGTTCAAGGAGGTGTTGGCGCACCTGGCGAGCGGCGTCGCCATCATCTCGTGCTGGGACAGCGCGACACCACGCGGCCTGCTGGTCAGCTCGATCACGGGCCTGTCGGTCGAGCCGCCGCGCTTCCTGTTCTGCGTCCGCAAGGAGGCTGGTAGTCACGACGCGTTGGTGACCTCGGCCGAGTGCGGCGTGGCGCTTCTGAGCTCGGCCGACCAGGAAGAAGCCCTGCGCTTCGCTGGCTCGGCTCGCGCGGCGGAGCGCTTTGCGTCGGAACGCTGGCGGCTGACGACAAGCGGCCCGCCGGCCTATCGCGGAGGCTTGGCCGCCGCGCGCTGCCGGATCGACCAGACGATCGACGCCGGCACGCACTCGATCCTGATCGTCTCGGCGATCGAAAGCGTCCTGACCTCGGGACCGCCGCTGGTGGCCTGGAACCGGGGTTTCCTCTGAAAGCAAAAACGCCGGCCGCATCGCGCGGCCGGCGTCTTCGTTTCTAGTCGGCCGCCGCGTGGGCGCCGCCGCCGCTCATGGCCTTGCGAGTCAGCCATATCAGCGGGATCAGGATCACGCACAACCAGGCCGAGACGCGGAAGAAGTCCAGCGCCGCCAGAGTATAGGCCTGGTTGATCGTCTGCTGGGTGACCGCGCCGACCGCCTGGAGTTGCGACATGCCGGTGGCGTGCAGCTTGCCCACGGCGTCGACCCAGGCCGGATCGGTCGAGCCCATCGTCTCGGCAAGACGCGTCTGGTGCACGGACTCGCCGCGGTCCCAGATCGTCGTGGCCAGGGACGCGGCGAAGCTGCCGGCCGTGATCCGCGAGAAATTCGACAGACCCGAAGCCTGCGGCGTCAGCTGCGGCGGGATGCCGTTCAGCGAGATGGTCACCATCGAGATGAAGAAGGTGCTCATCGCCACGCCCTGCACCAGCATCGGCATGACCAGCACGCGGAAGCTGGCGTCGGGCGTGTAGCCCGAGCGCATCCAGAACGACAGGCCGAACGCCGCCAGCGACAGGGTCGCCGTCCAGCGGGCGTCGACCTTGGTCATCAACCTGGCCATGAACGGCGTCAGGAACACGGCCACTACACCGCTGGGCGCAGCCACGAGGCCGGCCCAGGTGGCGATGTAGCCCATGCGGGTCTGCAGCCACAGCGGCAGCAGCAGGTTGTTGCCGAAGAACACCGCATAGCCCAGGCAGAAGGCGATGGTGCCGATGGCGAAGTTGCTGGACTTGAACAGCGACAGGTCGACGATCGGGTGCTTCTCGTTCAGCTCCCAGATCACCCAGGCGATGAAGCCGATGATGGCCACCCACAGCTCGACCACGATGGCGGGCGAGGAGAACCAGTCGACGTCCTTGCCCGTATCCAGCATCACCTGCAGCGCGCCGACCCAGATCAGCAGCAGCATGAAGCCGGTGCGGTCGATCGGCAGCTTGCGCGTCGGCGTCTCACGGCTGGCCATGTTGCGCCAGCAGACGACGGCGCACAGGATGCCGACCGGCACATTGATCAGGAAGATCCACGGCCAGGAGAAGTTGTCGGAGATGTAGCCGCCCAGGATCGGACCGCAGATCGGCGCCACCAGGGTGGTCATCGACCAGATGGCTAGCGCCGTTCCTCGCTTGTTAGGCGGGAAGATCATGATCAGCAGGGCCTGCGAGCCGGGGATCATCGGCCCCGACACCGCGCCCTGCAGAATCCGGAAGGCGATCAGAGACGGCAGGTTCCAGGAGATCCCGCACAGGAACGAGGCGATCGTGAACAGCACGACCGAGGCCACGAAGGTCTTCACGACCCCGTAGCGGCCCATTAGCCAGCCAGTCAGCGGCACCGAGACGCCGTTGGCCACGGCGAAAGCGGTGATCACCCACGTGCCCTGGCTGGAGCTGACGCCCAGATTGCCGGCGATCGTGGGGATCGAGACGTTGGCGATGGTGCCGTCCAGCACCTGCATGAACGTGCCCAGCGCCAGGGCGATCGAGGTGACGGCCAGCAGCATGCCGGTCATCGGCGGTGGTCCCGCCTGAGTTTGTTCGGACGCCATGGGGCGGCTCCTGAAACGCGTTTTACTTCGCGACGTCGATCTTGACCTTCATCGACAGGCCCACGCGCAACGGGTGCTTGGCGAGGTCGGCCGGGTCGATGGTGATTCGCACGGGCACGCGCTGGACCACCTTGATCCAGTTGCCCGAGGCGTTCTGGGCCGGGATCAGCGAGAAGGCCGAGCCGGTGCCGCCGGCCAGGCCCCTGACCTTGCCGTGGAATTTGACGCCGCCGCCATAGAGGTCGGAGGTCAGGATCGCTGGCTGGCCCGGGACCACCTTGTCCAGCTGCACTTCCTTGAAGTTGGCGTCGACATAGGCCTCACGGGTCGGGACCACGGCCATCATCGGTGAGCCGACAGCGACCTGCTGGCCGACCTGCACCGACTTGCGGGCCACGACGCCGTCGGTCGGCGCGCGGACCACGGTGCGGGCCAGGGTCAGGCGCGCGGCGTCCAGGCGAGCCTGGGCGGCCTTCACTTCCGGGTTCTCGCCGATCGACGCGCCGGAGATCAGCACGTTGTTCGCTTCGCGCGAACCGATCGCCGAAGCGCGGCTGGCCAGGGCCTGGGCGCGGACGGCTTGGGCGGCGGTGAGCGCAGCCTGGGCGTTGGAGAAACGATTCTGGGCGGCGGTCAGCTCGTCGCCCGACACGGCGCCCTGGCTGACCAGGGCCTGGCGGCGCGAGAGGTCGACGCGAGCGCGTTCGACGTCGGCCTTGGCGGCCGTGATCTGAGCGTCGGCGCGCTCGACATCGGCCTGGCGGGCGTCGAACTGGCCGGCCAGGGCCGTGTCGCTCGCGAAGTAGCCCTTCACCTTGCGCTCGGCCTGGCCCAGGGCGGCCTCGGCCTGGGCGACGGCGATGCGGGCGTCGGCGTCGTCGATGATCACCAGCGGATCACCAGCCTTCACGGCCTGGGTCTCGACGACGAAGATCTTGGCGACCGGACCAGGCGACAGGGCCGTGACCTGGGCGGTCTCGGCGCCGACATAGGCATCATCGGTCTCGACATAGTGGCTGTCGAAGGCCAGCCACCAGGCGCCGTAGGCCACGACGCCAATGGCGACGGCGCCGCCGAGAAGGGTCAGTTGCCGGCGACGCTTGGCGTTGGAAGCGGCTTGCGAGGGAGCGGGTTGGGCGGTGTCGGACATGAGGAGAAGTCCTAGAGGGCGGGTGCGATGAGAGTTTTGGGGATCAAGCGCCGGTGAAGCCGCCGCCGAGGGCGCGGACCAGGGCGATGTCGAGGGCGAAGGCGCGGCTTTCCAGGTCGGCGACGACCCGGCGCTGGGCCAGCACCGACTGCTCGGCCAGCAGCACCGACTGATAGGTCGACAGCTGCCCTTCGTAGCGCAGGCGGGCGATGCGGTAGGCGTTCTCGTTGGCCGTCAGCGCCTGGCGAGCATCGGAGAGACGCGAAGCCAAGGCCTTCTCGCTGGCGGTGACGTCGGCCACTTCGCGCAGGGCCTGGGTCAGGGCGCCGTCATAGCTGGCCACCGCCGCGTCGCGATCAGCCTCGGCGCCGCGCAGGCCGGCGCGCAGGGCGCCGCCTTCGAAGATCGGCAGGCGCAGGGCCGGACCGACCTGGCCGATGTCCGAGCCGCTGGAGAACAGCTTGTTCAGATAGAGCGATTGCACCCCGATGAAGCCGGTCAGGTTGATGTCGGGATAGAAGGCGGCTTTGGCCTGCTTGGTGCGCGAGACCGCGGCCTCGGCGCGCCACTTGGCGGCAACCACGTCGGGGCGGCGGCCGATCAGGTTGGCGGGCAGATTGGCGGGCAGGCCGAACGGCTTGATCGTCGCATTGGCCGGGCGGGTGATGGCCAGGCCCCGGTCGGGACCCGCGCCGATCAGGGCGGCCAGGGCGTTGCGGGTCAGGGCGATCTGCTCGTCCAGGGCCGAAAGTTCGGCCTTCGAAGCCGGCGGGCCGGCCGCGGCCTGTTCGCTCTCGGCCTTGGTGTCGAGGCCGTTGGCGACGCGCTTGGCCACCAGATCGCTGGTCTCCTGGCGCAGGCGCACGGCCTCCGCGGCGACATCGCGCTGGGCATAGAGCCGCGAGAGTTCGGCATAGGTCGAGGCGACGGCGGTCGACAGGGTCAGGCGGGCCTGGGCGGCGTCGGCCTGGGCGGCCTTGGCCTCGGACGTCGCGGCGGCGACGGCCGCGCGGTTCTTGCCGAAGAAGTCCAGCTCCCAGCTGGCGTCCAGCGCGAGGCGGCCATAGTCGTTGTAGCCCTGCGGCACGAACTGAGCGGGGATGCCGAGGTTGTAGCTCTGCTTGGCCTCGTTGACGTCGGCGCCGGCGCCGATGTGCGGCAGGTCGGCGGCCTTGGCCTGGGTGACAAGGCTCTGGGCGCGGCGCAAGCGGGCCTCGGCGGCGGCCAGGCTGGGCGAGCCCTTCAGGGCCTCGTCCTCAAGGGCGTTCAGCTGGGTATCGCCGTAGGCGCTCCACCAGGCGTCGGCCGGCCAGTCGGCAGTCGGCGCGGCAAGGGTCTGGGTGGTCTCGTACGCTTCAGGAGCCTTGGCGACCCGCGCGGACTGCGCCGGCGGCAGGCTGGCGCAGGCGGCCAGCACCAGTGCGCTGGCGGCGGCCAGGTAGGGTCCGCTCAGGCGCGAAACGGTGATTGGGAAGGTCGTCATGGGCGGGAACCTTGATGTGACCGTACGGTATAGTCATATGTGTAGGCAGCAAGTAAGCTCCGCTTGCCGAGCCGTCAAGGAGACCGTACCGTACGGTCGAGAGATATTTCGATGGACACCAAGCCCCGCAAGGATCGCGACTCGCGTCGTGAGGCCATTTTGGACATCGCAGCCGAACTTTTCTTGGATGAAGGGTTCGACGCGACATCCATGTCGACCATCGCCGCGCGAGTCGGCGGCTCGAAGAGCACGCTCTACAACTACTTCAAGAGCAAGGAAGAGATCTTCCAGGCCCACATCGAGCGCTACTGCAACTGGCAGAGCGAGGAGATGTTTCACCTGCTTGACGACGATGGCGACGACGTTCGCGCGGCCATGACCCGCATCGGCCGGCGCTATGTCACCAACGTCATGTCCGACCGCAACATGCGCCATTTCCGCCTGATCGTGGCCGCCGCGGAGCGGACGCCGGACCTGGGCCGGGCCTTCTACGAAGCCGGTCCCTTGCGCGGCGCTCGCCTGCTGGGCGACTTCCTGGGACGAATGCACGACCAGGGCCTGATCGACACGCCCGATCCGATGAGCGCGGCCCATCAGTTCATCGGCCTGTGCCAGAACCGCCTGCTCAAGGCGCGCCTGGTGGCCTATGCCGCCGAGCCGACGCCGCAGGAAGTGGCCGCCGAGGTCGAGCCCGCGGTCCGCACCTTCATGGCCGCCTTCGCGCCCCGATCGCGGAGCGAGGCGGCTTGAGCCGCCCGCCCCACCGGCCTAGCCGATCGCTGTCACCGCGCGCATGCGCCGGGCCGCCTCGACCATGTTGGCTACGGCGGTCTTCGTTTCCGGCCATTTGCGGGTCTTGAGACCGCAGTCGGGATTGACCCACAGCTGCCCGCCGGCCAGCCGTCGACCCGCGACTTCCAGCAGGTCGGTCATCTCCTCGACCGCCGGCGCGCGGGGCGAATGGATGTCGTAGACGCCCGGACCGATCTCCGCCGGATAGGCATAGGTCGCGAAAGCGTCCAGCAGCTCCATCTTCGACCGCGCCGTCTCGATCGAGATCACGTCGGCGTCCATTGCCCCGATGGCGGCGATGATGTCGTTGAACTCCGAGTAGCACATGTGGGTGTGGATCTGGGTCGCATCGGCCACGCCCGAGGCGGTCAGACGGAAGCACTCGACGGCCCAGGCCAGATAGGCGTCCCAGTCCGTGCGACGCAGAGGCAGCCCTTCGCGCAGGGCGGCCTCATCGATCTGGATGATCTTCGCGCCGGCCGCCTCGAGATCGACGACCTCGTCACGGATGGCCAGGGCGATCTGGCGGCAGGCCTGCTCGCGCGGGATGTCATCGCGGACGAACGACCAGTTCAGGATCGTCACCGGTCCGGTCAGCATGCCCTTGACCGGCCTGTCGGTCAGGCCCTGGGCGTAGCGCCACCATTCGACCGTCATCGCCTTCGGCCGCGAGACGTCGCCGAACAGGATCGGCGGCCGCACGCAGCGCGAGCCGTAAGACTGCACCCAGGCCGACTTGGTGAAGGCGAAGCCCAACAGCTGCTCGCCGAAGTACTGCACCATGTCGTTACGCTCGAACTCACCGTGCACCAGCACGTCGAGGCCGATCTCTTCCTGCCAGCGAATGGCGCGCTCGGTCTCTTCCTGCAGGAAGGTCTCATAGGCGGCGTCGCTCAGCTCGCCCTTGCCATGGGCCGAACGGGCCTTGCGGACGTCTTCCGTCTGCGGGAACGAGCCGATCGTGGTGGTCGGGAAGACCGGCAGGTTCAGGCGTTCGGCCTGCAGGCCCCGGCGGCGGTCGAACGCGGTGCCACGCTGCGCCATGCCCGCCGTGACGCCGGCCAGACGCGCGGCGACGGATGGATCGTGAATCTTCGGGGACGCACGACGCGCCCGGGCCGCGGCGGCGCTGGCTTCCAGCTCGGCGACGACGCCGGCGCGGCCTTCGTTCAAGGCCTTGGCCAGGATCGCCAGCTCCTCGATCTTCTGAATGGCGAAGGCCAGCCATTGGCGGACGTCTGGATCCAGCGCGGTCTCCAGCGCCAGATCGATCGGCGTGTGCAGCAGCGAGCACGACGGCGCCAGTACGATCCGGTCGGCGCCGCGCTGAGCGACGACGGGCTCCAGACGGTCCAGCAAAGCCGGCAGATCCGCCCGCCAGACGTTCCGGCCGTCGATCACGCCCAGCGACAGGACGAGGCTCTCGCGGCTGCCGGCCAGGGCCGAGGCCAACTCTTCGGGCGCGCGCACCAGATCCAGGTGGACGCCGTCGACCGGCAGGTTCAGCGCCGTCGACAGGTTGTCGCCATAGCCGCCGAAATAGCTGGTCAGCATCAGGCGCAGACCCGGCGCGGCGTGGGTCAGGGCGCCGTAGGCTCGGCGCAGCTCGCCGCGCTCGAAGTCGGTCAGGTCGAGCGCCAGGCACGGCTCGTCGATCTGCACCCAGTCGGCCCCGGCGGCGGCCAGCTTTTGCAGGATCTCGACATAGACCGGCAGCAGCGCCGACAGCAGTGACAAAGGCGAGAAGCCCTCATCCTTGGTCTTGCCCAGCTTCAGGAGGGTCACCGGACCCAGCAGGACCGGACGGGTGTGGACGCCCTGCGCCTTGGCCTCCAGAAACGCGTCGACCGGCTTGGTCGAGGTCAGCGCAAAGGCTTGGCCGCGCGACACTTCGGGCGCCAGGTAGTGATAGTTGGTGTCGAACCACTTGGTCATTTCCTGCGCCGGGACACCGGCCTTGTGGCCATGTCCGCAGCCCGGGCCACAGGCGCCCTCCTCCGCGCCGTGACTGCCCCGCGCCATGGCGAAGTAGATATCCAGCGAGACCTGTCCCTCGGTCCAGCCGTAGAGCGCCGGGATCGCGCCGACCATGACGCTGGCGTCCAGCACGTGGTCGTAGAGCGAGAAGTCGCCCGAAGGGACGTGGTCCACGCCCAGGGCGGCCTGGCGCGCCCATGTCCGGGCGCGCAGATCGGCGGCGACGGCGAGCAGCTCATGTTGCTCGCTCTTGCCCGACCAGTAGCGTTCGAGCGCGGTCTTGAGCTCGCGCTTGGGGCCGATGCGGGGAAAGCCCAGGGCGGCGATGGTGACGGTCATCTTGAAAAGCCTCTGCCGGTGTTGTGGCGGAGGCTGATCGGGACGCGCGCGGATGAGCGCGCACGGGTCATCGCGGCCCGGACACGCCTTGCATGCGGCCAGACCGGACACCCCGCCGGAGGACGTTATCTGTCGAGGCAGGTCTCCTGGCTCACGGGTCGTCACCCCTGCCCTGGCCTTCCCGACGCATCCCCGAACCAGCTCGGCGCGTCAGTGACACGAAACGGACAGCGGCTCGCCGCTCACAGTTGCGGGGGCAGCGCCGGGTTCGGGTTTTCACGCCCTCACCGACTTCCCTCTTAGCTCCGGGCGCGAACGTCCGCAGACCACGACGAGGCTACAAGGCCCTCAAGAACGCGAGTCGTCAAGCATCATATAAGGATATCCTTATGCGATATTGAGAACCCAAAAACTCACGGCGCGACCGGATGGACGAGCCGAGACGAGAACGGCGCGTCGGCCAAACGAACGCCGTTGGAAGGTCCAACCCAAGAGGTTCCCTTTCGTAAGCTGACGAATTCGTGTGTTGGGCTTGATCGTTCGGCGCCTCAGGGTCTGGCCTGTGAGTAACGGGAGCCTGCCATGACCGAACGCGTTTTCCGCCAAGGCGACATGCTGCTGCGCACGGGGGTGGACCTGCCCCACCTGGGCGTCTTCTCCGGCCAAGTCTATGAGGTGGAGGACTTCCACCACCATTCTGACGGCCTCTATGTGAAGGGCGTGCCTGAAGGCTTGGACCCGGCCAGCTTCGCGCCGGTCGAGAACGGCCTCTAGTCCCTCTTTTCGGGCATCAAGACAGGGAACCAGACCGGTCGGCGTCCATTTCGGACGGACCGTGTCAGGAACCCGCTTATGTTCAGTTTCGTGTTCGAAGTCAGGCCATTGTCGGATGGATGGAGCGTCGCCCTGCGCGACGAGCCCGGCGTGCTGAAATTCGCTACCGGCGGTCAGGCCGAGCGCAGGGCCCGCGCCTTGGCTGCGCGCCAAGCCGTGCGCGGACATCGCACCGAGATCTGGCTCTATGACCTCACCGGAAACCTCGTCGGCCGCTGGCTGGACGAGCGTTTCGTCTATGCCGAGCCCGCCCTGGACAACGCCGCTTAGCTGACCTGGGCGGTGTGGATGGCCGTAGCCTGCCGCAGAATGTGCGACAGCTCCTCCACCGAATAGGGTTTGTGCAGCAGCGGAAAGCCGTGATGGGCGTCCGTGGCCAGTACGTGGCTGTAGCCGCTGGTCAGGATCACCGGCGTATCCGGCCAGCGCCGCTTGATGATCCGCGCCAGCTCCACGCCCCCAATGCCGGGCATGACCACATCGCTGAACACCACGTCGAAGTCCGCGCCGCCCTCTAACCGCTCCAGAGCGTCGGCGGCATTGGCGGCCCATTCGGTGCGATAGCCCAGGTCGCTGAGCAGCTGCGTGGCGAACTCACCAATCGCGGCATTGTCCTCAACAACCAGGATCCGGCCCTCGTGCCGGGCGCGCGCCGGCGGCGACGGGCGCTTGGTCGCTATGACGGCCTCTCGCGTGCGTGGCAGATAGAGCGTGAAGGTCGAGCCCGTCCCCCGACCACTCTCGACCGCGACATCGCCGCCGGACTGCTTGGCGAAGCCGTAGACCTGGCTGAGCCCCAGGCCCGTGCCGCGCCCAATCTCCTTGGTCGTGAAGAACGGCTCGAAGATCTTGCCAAGGTCCGCCGGCTCGATGCCGCCGCCCTGGTCGATCACCGAAACCGTCGCGAAGTCGCCCTGACTGGCTGCATGCCCTCGCAGCGCCGGAATGGTCGCAGCCGCGTTGATGGAGACCGTCAGGACCCCCTCGCCGTCCATGGCGTCTCGAGCATTGACCGCCAGGTTGATCAGCGCGGTCTCGAACTGGTTGACGTCGGCCTCGACCAGGCAATTGTCGCAGTCGACCACCACGTCCAGCCGCACGCGCCCGCCCAGGATGGAGCGCAGCATATCGCCCAGGGCCTCGACCTTGGTGGCGACGTTGAAACGCTCGGGCTTCAGCGCCTGGCGACGTGAGAAGGCTAGGAGCTGGCTGGTCAGCTTGGCGGCGCGGTCGGCAGTGTCCGAGATCGCGTCGATGTAGCGGCGACGGCGTTCGGCCGGCAGGTCGCGGCTGCGCAGCAGGTCGGCCGACGAGCGGATGACCGTCAACAGGTTGTTGAAGTCGTGGGCGACGCCGCCGGTCAGCTGGCCGATCGCCTCCATCTTCTGCGCCTGGCGCAGCGCCTCCTCGGCCTGTTTAAGTTGCCGACTCTGGTGCTTCTCTTCGGTGACGTCGCGGCCGTAGCCGTAGATCAGCCCATCCTCGAACGCCGTGTTCCACGAGATCCAGCGCCAATCGCCCGAGGTAGTGCGATAGCGGTTCTCGAAGCCGGTGACCTGGGCGCCGTGCATGATGTCCCCGTGCGCCCCGCGGGTGGCGACGGCGTCGTCGGGGAAGACGAAGTCCTCCATCCGCCGCCCCACGACGTCCTCGACCCGGTGACCCAGGATGCGGGTCCAGGCTGGACTGACCGACCGGAAGACCCCTTGCCCATCGACCACCACCATCAGGTCGCGGGCATTGGTCCAGATGCGATCGGAGCGGCGACGGTCGGCCTCGACATTGCCGGCTTGGGCGAACGCGCCGGCCGCGCGGTCGGCGACCAGATTGGCCAGGTCGTTCAAACCGGCGTCGCCGCGTCGATGCGGATTGAGGCCGAGGACCAGGGTCGCGGCCGGCTCACCGTGCGCCCCCGGGATCGGCAGGATCAGGCAGCGCGCCGGCGGAATGGCCCAGGCCCCGTTCGGATAAACGACGCCCTGCTCAAGGGGATAGTCCTGGGCGCCGTCGCGCGCCTCGTCCAGCGGCCAGCGCAGTCGCAGGAGATCCCGCGCCTCGTCGGTCGCCGCGCAGCCCACCAGCCCGCCGAGTTGATCGCGGACATAGGCCAAGGCGAACGGGAAGTCCTCGGTATTGCTGGCCAGGGCGTCGCAAACGCCCTGCAGCACGCTTTCCTGGGTCACCGCGCCGATCAGGCACTCCCCTAACCGCCGGACAGTGTCGAGCCGGCGCTCGCTGATGACGCGCTCGGTCTCCTCGGTGACGATGCACATCAGCCCGCGGATGACGTCTCCGTCGCGCAGCGGGCTGTAGGAGAAGGTGTGGTAGGTCTCTTCCGGATAGCCGCTGCGCTCCAAGAGCAGTTGCAGCGCCTTGTTCCAGGTCGGCTGCCCCTGGACCATCACCGAATGGACCTGAGGCTCGACGTCGGCATAGACCTCGCGCCAGACCTCGCTGAAGGGCTGACCCAGCGCGTCCGGATGCTTGATCCCCAGCGTCGGGCTGTAGGCGTCATTGTAGAAGAAGCGGAGATCCTCGCCCCAGCCCAGCCACATCTCGAAGCGAGACGTGAGCATCATGGCCAACGGCGTGGTCAGGCCCGTGGGCCAGTTTTCCGGCGCTCCCAGCGGCGTGACCGCCCAATCGGTCTCCCGCATCCGGCGCGCCATTTCGCTGTCGCCGGGAAAGATCCGTGCTAGCGCGACCCGATCGTCGAACGACATTGAAAACCCCGCCTCAAGCAGCGGGAACGCCCTGGCGCGCGAAAGGCTCCCAGGACGTTCCGCCGAGGCCTCATTCCGGGGCCGTCGCCTCCGCCGTGTCGCCGCCCAGTGCGCGATAGAGGTCGATCCGGTTGATCGCCCCCTGCAGCTGGATGGCCACGAACGTCTTCTGCGCCGAATAGTAGGTGCGCTGGGAGTCGAGGCTGGTCAGGAACGACTCGTCACCAGCGCGATAGCGGGCGTCGGCCAGGGCGTAGCTGTCGGCGGCGGCCTCCAGCTGTAGCTGGTCGGCGGCGCGTTCGTCGTTGATCGTTCCCTGACGGGCCAGAGCGTCAGCAGTTTCGCGGAACGCCGACTGGATCGCCTTCTCGTAGTCGGCCACGGCCGCGTCACGCTCGGCCTTGGCATAGGCCAACCCTGCCCGGCCCGCGCCCGCCTGGAAGATCGGATAGGCCAAGCCCGCGCCGGCCGCGTAGCTGAACGAGCCACTCTTGAACAACGACGACAGCGACGAACTGGCATAGCCCAGGCTGCCCGTCAGGGTGATCTTCGGGAACAACGCCGCGCGGGCCGCGCCGACCTCGGCGTTCATCGCGCGCAGCTGATGCTCGGCCTGGGCGATATCCGGGCGACGCAGCAGGACGTCGGAGCCGACGCCGGCGGCCACCTGGGTCAGGGTCGGGGCCGCTTCCTCGATCGAGGTCGACAGCAACGTCGCATCGACCGGCGCGCCCACCAGCAATTGCAGGGCGTTGAGGTCCTGAGCCACGGCCGTGCGCTGGCGGGCGATATCGGCCTGGGCGCTGGCCAGGATGGTCTGGGCCTGGCGCAAGTCGGTGCGCGGTGCGACGCCGCCCTTCAAGCGCGCGTCGGTCAGGGCGACGCTGCGCTGGGCGTTGGCCACGGTCTGCTCGGCGATGCGCAGCAGGCTGGCGTCGGCGGCGTAGGTCAGCCAGGCCTCGGCCACGTCGCCGACCAGGGTCAGGCGGGTGGCCCGCGCGGCGGCTTCGGTGGCGAAGTACTTCTGCAGCGCCGCGCCGGTCAGCGACTTCACGCGACCGAACAGGTCCAGCTCGAACGCGGTGATCCCCAGATCGACCGAGTAGGCGTCGCCCTTGTTGGACGCGCCGGAACCGCCGGTGTGATTGTAGCGGCTGGAGAGGTCGACTTGCGGAAAGCGATCGGCGCGCTGGATGCGGTACTGGGCCCGCGCCGCCAGGATGTCGGCGGCGGCCACGCGCAGGTCGCGGTTGTTGGCCAAGGCCTGGTCGACCAGCTTGCGCAGCCGCGCGTCGGTGAAGACGTCGACGTAGCGGATGGTCGGCGCCGTCTCGGCCGGCTGGGCCGGATAGGGTCCGCCCGTCGGTAGCGCCGTCGGCACGGGCAAGGCCGGCCGGACGTACGGCGTTTCCATCGAACAGGCCGCCAGCACGCTGGACGCGGCCAGGAGGGTCAGGACGCGGCGCATCAGGCGGGCTCCTCTTGGCCAGCAGCGGGTGGCGGCGGGTTATCGCCACCGTGGCCCAGATGCTTGGCCCCCTCGCGCCAACCGCGACGCACCAGGATGAAGAATAGCGGGATGTAGAAGATCGCCAGGATCGTGGCGGTCAGCATGCCGCCGATCACCGAAGTGCCGATGGCGATCCGGCTATTGGCGCCGGCCCCGGTCGAGATGGCCAGCGGCAGAACGCCGAAGATGAAGGCCAGGCTGGTCATCAGGATCGGGCGCAGGCGGATGCGGGCGGCCTCCAGCGCGGCCTGCATGATCGGCGTGCCTTTCCGCTCGGCCTGCTCGGCGAACTCGACGATCAGGATGGCGTTCTTGGCCGCCAGGCCCATGGTCGTGAGCAGGCCGATCTGCAGGTAGACGTCATTGATCAGGCCACGGATCGTCACGAACAGAACCGCGCCCACCAGGCCCAGCGGCACGACCAGGAGCACCGCCACCGGGATCGACCAGCTCTCATAAAGAGCCGCCAGGCACAGGAACACGACCAGCAGCGACAGGGCGTAGAGGATCGGCGCCTGACCCGACGAGAGGCGTTCCTGATAGGACAGACCCGACCAGGCGATCGTCACGCCGGGGATCTGGCTGGCCAGTTCCTGGATGCGCTTCATCGCGTCGCCCGAGCTGCCGCCGTTGCCCGCGGAGCCACTGAACTCGAAGGACGGGATGCCGTTGAAGCGCGACAGCGTCGTCGGCGCCTGCGACCACGAGGTAGTCGAGAACGACGAGAACGGCGCCATCTGGCCCGACGAACCGCGCACGAACCACTGGCCCAGGTCCGAGGGTTCCGAACGATACTGCGCGTCGCCCTGAACATAGACGCGCTTGACCCGACCGCGATCGACGAAGTCGTTGACGTAGCGGCCGCCCCAGGCGGTCGACAGGGTCGTGTTGACGTCCGATTGGCTGAGACCCAGCGAGGCCAGCTTCTGCGCGTCGGTGTCGACCTTGAAGGTCGCCACATCCGGCAGCTCGGTCAGGCGCACCGACTTGAGGCCCGTATCGTTGTTGGCGGCAGCCAGCAGCTTGTCACGGGCGGCGTTGAACTCGGTCCGCGACATGCCGCTTGAGTTCAGGAGCTCCATGGTGAAGCCGTCCGACTGGCCAAGCCCCCGGATCGCCGGCGGCATCAGGGCGAAGACCTGGGCGTCGCGGAAGCCCTGGAAGGCCGAACTGGCGCGCGCGACGATGGCGTCGGCGGTGTTTTCCTTGCCCTTGCGCTTGTCCCAGTCGGTGAAGTTCAGGAAGCCCTGGCCGGTGTTCTGACCGGCCGGACCGCCGCCGCCGCCGCCGCCGCTGACCGTGAACATCGTCTTGACGTTCTTGCCTTCGCTGTCGGTGAAGTAACGCTCGACCTGACGCTGGACCTCGGAGGTCCGCCCCTGGGTCGCGCCGGCCGGCAGGCGCATCTGTAGCGAGATGCTGCCCTGGTCCTCGGTCGGCAGGAAGCCCGTCGGCAGGCGCAGGAACAATGCGATCAGCAGCACGGCGACGACGCCATAGATGGCCAGGAACAGCGCCTTGCGGCCGATCACCGAGCGGATCGAGTCCTGATAGAGGCGCGAGGCGTCCTCGAAGGCGTCGTTGACCCGGCGACCGCCGGCCCGGACCCAATGGGTCGGCCCTGGGAAGGTGCGGGCCAGCCAGTTGTCGTCCTCGTGCGCCTCAAGCTCCTTCTTGGGCTTCAGCAGCGTGGCGGTCAGGGCCGGGCTCAGGATCAGGGCGACCAGCACCGACAGCACCATGGCCGCGACGATGGTGACCGAGAACTGGCGATAGATGACGCCGGTCGAGCCGCCGAAGAAGGCCATGGGCAAGAACACCGCTGACAGCACCAGGGCGATGGCGACCAAGGCGACGCTGATCTCGTCCATCGACTGGATGGTCGCCTCGCGCGCCGTCATGCCCGGGTTTTCTTCCATCAAGCGTTCGACGTTCTCGACCACGACGATGGCGTCGTCGACCAAGAGGCCGATGGCCAGCACCAGGCCGAACAGGGTCAGCGTGTTGATCGAGAAGCCGGCCAGGAAGAACACGGCGAAGGTGCCGAGCAGAACGACAGGCACGGCGATGGCCGGCACCAGCGTGGCGCGCCAGCTCTGCAGGAAGACGAACATCACCACGACCACCAGCACGATGGCCTCGAAGAGGGTTTTCACCACCTCCTCGATCGACAGCTTGATGAAGTCGGTGGTGTCGTTGGCGTAGGCGAACTTCAGGCCGGGCGGGAAGTTCTTGGCGTCCTTCTCGACCTCGGCCTTGACCAGCTCGGCGGTCTTCAGGGCGTCGGCGCCGGGGGCCAGCAGCACGGCGATGCCGGCGCCGGGATGGTTGTTCACGCGGCTGCGCGAATTGTAGTTCTCGGCCCCCAGCTCGATGCGGGCCACGTCCACCAGGCGGACATTGGCGCCGTTACTGCTGGCCTTGAGCACGATCTTGGCGAACTGGTCGGGCGTCTGCAGGCGCGACTGCGCCGTGACCGTGGCGTTCAAGAGCTGGGTGTCGGGCATCGGCTGGCCGCCCAGCTCGCCAGAGGCCACTTCGGTGTTCTGGTTCTGGATCGCCGTGACCACGTCGCCGGGCACCAGGCCGAAGCTGGCCAGCTTTTGCGGGTTCAGCCAGATGCGCATCGCGTACTGGGCGCCGAACACGTTGATGTCGCCGACCCCCGGCGTGCGCGCCAGATTGTCCTGCATGTTCGAGACCAGGTAGTCCGAGACGTCCTGGTTGGTCATCTTGTCGGTCTCGTCATAGACGCCGACCAGCAGGAGGTTGTCGGGGTTCGACTTGCGGACCGTGATGCCCTGTTGCTGCACCTGGGTGGGCAGGCGCGAGGTCGCCTGCGACACCTGGTTCTGCACCTGCACCTGAGCGATGTCGGGGTTGATCCCCTTCTCGAAGGTGGCGGTGATGGACACCGTGCCGCGCGAGCTGGACGACGAGCTGAAATACAGCATGCCGTCGATGCCGGTCAGAGACTGCTCGATGACCTGGGTGACGCTGTTCTGGATCGCCTCGGCCGAGGCCCCCGGATAGGTGGCCCGCACCGACACCTGCGGCGGCGCGACGTCAGGATACTGGGCGACCGGCAGGCGCGTGATGGCGCCCGCCCCCGCCAGCATGATGATGATGGCGATGACCCACGCGAAGATGGGACGGTCGATGAAGACGCGAGACAGCATGATCCGTTAGCCGCCCTTCGAACCCGAGCCGGACTTGCCCCCGCCCTTCTTGTCGCCATCCTTGTGCGGCTTGATCTTCTGCGGCGTGTCGGCCGGCACGGGCTTGAGCGGCATGTGCGGTTTGATCTTGCCCAGGCCCTGGGTGATGACCTTGTCGCCCGGGTTCAGCCCCTTCGTCACGACCCAGAAGGCGTCCTGAGTACGGTCGGCCGAGACCTTGCGCACCTCGGCCTTGTTGTCCTTGTCGACGACGAACAGGGTCGCATTGCCCTTCGGATCGCGCGAGATCGCCGACTGCGGCACCAGGAAGGCCTTGGGATCGACCGCCTGAGCGAACTTGGCGCGGACGAACATGCCCGGCAGCAGCATGCCCTGCGGATTGGGCATGCGGGCTCGCAGGGTCACCGTGCCGGTGCCCTGGTCGACGACGACTTCCGAAAACTCGACGACGCCGGTCTGGCCGTAGTCACTGCCGTCCTCCAGCGTCAGGCGGACCTGGGCGCTGGCGGGCGATGCGCCGCCGGCCGCCAGGGCGCGGCGCAGGGCCAGCATGTCGGCGCTGGACTGCTGGATGTCGACGTACATCGGATCCAGCTGCTGGATGGTGGCCAGCGGATCGGTCTGGTTGCTGTTGACCAGCGCGCCCACCGTGAACAGCGAGCGGCCGATGCGGCCGCTGATCGGGGCCGGCACGGTCGTGAAGCGCAGATTGATCCTGGCGGTGTCCAGGGCCGCCTGCTTCTGGGCCACGGCGGCGCCCGCCTGACGGGCCGAGGCCACGGCGTTGGTGTAGTCCTGCTTGCTCACCGCCTCGATCGCGGCCAGCGGCTTGTAGCGATCGGCCAGGGCCTGGGCCGCCTCGCGATTCGCGCGGGCGCTCTCCAGGTCAGCCTGGGCCTGGTTGGTCGAGGCCTGATAGAGGCTGGGATCTATCTGATAGAGCGGCTGGCCCTTCTTGACCAAGGCGCCTTCGGTGAACAGGCGCTTTTCGATCACACCCGAGATCTGTGGGCGCACTTCCGAGCTCTGATAGGCGACGGTGCGGCCGGTCAGTTCGGTCGTCAGGGGCACGCCGGTCGGCTGAACCACGACATAGCCCACGCTGGCCGGCCCCTTGCCGGCGCCGCCCTTCTTGTCATCCTTCGGCGAACAGGCCGCCAGCGCGGCCATGAGGACGAGCGTGGCGCACCCGAACGTGGTTCGGGACAGCGGAACCCGACGTTGATGAAGCAAGACGACCTCTTCGTTTTTCATGACGCCTGGAACGCCTGGCGAAGGCTGAACACCCTCGCCCCACATTCTCTCCCGGCCGCAGGCGTGACGAGCCGCACGCCTCGAGTCAACCGTGCCGGAATGCTGCGAGGCGTCATACCCGCGGACCTTTATGGCGCTTTGTTTGCAGGATCATGTCGCATCTGTCGTCAACGACGCTGACCGTTATGCGAGGAATGATCCGTTGCGCGTCAGGTTGGCCGATGGTCTCGGACGAAGATTCGGGTTCGTCGCTTAGCTCGAACGCCCCGCGGCCAGGGCGCTGGCGTAGTGCTGGCGGTCGATGATCGGTCGGCAGAAGATCAGCGCGCCGTCGATCACCGCCGGCTCGGTCAAGAGCGCTTTGAACCAGACATTGGCCTCGGGCGCGCCGCGATGCAGGGCGGTGACGCGGTAGCTGTGCCGGCCGGTGACGGCGGCGGCGGCCGAAACGGCCGGATCGTCCCGTAACCGCGCCTCCAGCCGTTCCAGGTCCGGGCCGTTCTGCAGCCGCGTGCGCAGGTCGGCGATGCAGTGGCAGACATTGTCCGGCAGCCGCACGCGATCGACCAGCTTCAGCATGCCGCTCTGCTTGAAGCGGGCGATGATGCGGAAGGCCGTCGTCTGCGAGACGTCGAACATCCGCGCCAGCTCCATCACGGTCGGCAGCGGCTTGCCCTCCAGGCGCGCCATGATCGCCAGATCGGCGTCCAGACTGTCGCGCGGCGCGGAGGTCGCGCGCGAGGCCTGTAGCGCTCCGGGCTTGAGCTGGCTCACGGCGTTGCGCCTTTCGGCGTGAACAGCAGGTCGTGATAGTCCCAGCTGAAGTCGACGATCGGCGACACTGCCTTCATCGTCACCCGCGCGATCTTGCCGTCGGCGTCGAGATTGAAGGTGACGTAGGCCGGCTCCAGCGACTTGTCGTCGAAGCGGGTGACGAAGGTGTCGTACTGCCAGTGCTCCAGCTTGCCGGCCATGCGCGGCGTCGACTTGAAGTCGATGCGCAGGCCGTCGGCGCCTTGGGTGACCGCGATGTCGCCGTACCAGGGATCGGCGTAGGTCCCGGCGTAACGCTCCAGCGGCAGGGACGGCCCGACGGCGGCGGGCTTGGCCTGAACCGTGCTCAGGCTTTTCACCGCCCCGGCGATCAACTGCTTCTTGTAGGCGATGTAGCGCTCGCCCCACGGCTCGGGCTTGAGGCCCAGATAGTGGTCCAGCAGCTCCAGCATCAGGCCGCGCGGCAGCTCGCCGTCCTCGCTGTTCAGCTCGATCGAGAAGCCGACACTGCGGTCGGGAATCAACACCACCACGGTCTTGAAGCCCAGCACCGCGCCGCTGTGCCAGACGATCTGGGTCCCGCGGTAGTCCTGGATCTGCCAACCCAGCGCATAGGCCTGGAAGTTGGGCTTGGTGACCTCCATGCCGGGCGGGGCCTTGTCGATCGGCTCGATCACCGTCGGCCGCCACATTGCGTCGTGCTGGGCCTCGCTGAACAGCCGGCCGCCGCTCGGCAGGACGCCGTGGGCCAGCTGCAGCTTCAGCCACTTGGCCATGTCGTTGGCGCTGACGGCCATGCCGCCGGCCGGGGCGGCGCTGCGAGCCAACTCGTCGCGCTCGTCCAGGACCTCCTGGTCGCCAGCCCCACGCAGGCCGCCGTTCAGGCGCGCGTGCGGTTGGGCGCGGTTAGTGGTGGCGAAGCGGCGCTCGCTGTCGGTGGTCGAGGTCGTCATGCCGGCCGGGACCAGCACGTGCTCGCGGACATAGTCCTCCCAGGTCTGGCCGCTGACCGCCTCGATCAGTTGGCCGGCGACCATGTAGAGGACATTGTCGTAGGCGTAGCCGCTGCGGAAGCTGGTGGCGGGCTTGAGGTAGCGCAGGCGACGTACGGCCTCGGCGCGCGGGATGTTGCTGCGCGGCACGAACAGCAGGTCGCCCTGCCCCAGCCCCAGGCCTGAGCGATGGACCAGCAGGTCGCGCACGGTCAGCTCGCGCGTCACCCAGGCGTCGTACATCTGGAAGCCCGGCAGGCGGTCGGCGACCTTGTCGTCCCACGAGAGTTTGCCGGCGTCGACCAAGGTGGCCAGGGCGGCGGTGGTAAAGGCCTTGCCGGTCGAGCCGGTCATGAACAGCGTGTCGGCGTCGACCTTCTCCGGCGCGCCCAGCTTGCGCACGCCCCAGCCCTTGGCCAGCACGGTCTGGCCCTCGTCGACGATGGCGATCGACAGGCCCGGCGCGCCGACCTCCTGGCGCAGCGCCTCGACATGGGCGTCGAAGCCTTTGGGCGGCTGAACAACCGATCCGCTGGCGAGCGCGGCGGCGAGGATGAGGCTGATCATGGGACCTCCGGTTGGAAGGCGGGACGTCGGGCGAGACGGAAGAGGCCGCTGGTCGCCAGCGGCAGGACGTAGAGCGCGATCAGGGCGTAGGCGAGCAGGCGGTAGCCCCCGGCGATCAGGCCAACCAGGCCGAAGCGCTGGGCCAGCACCATGCAGAAGACCAGCAGGCCCAGCGCCACCAGGGCGCGCGCCCGCACGCCGAACGGCCGTCCCGAACGCGCGCGCCAGGCGCCGGCCACGCGTTCATTGATGGCGTGCACGGCGCCGGTCCCGCTCTCCAGCAGGGCCGCGAAGACCATCAGCTGGAACAGGATGCGGAACACCGGCAGGTCCAGCTTGGCTAGAAGCACGTCGGACGGCAGGGCCGCGCCGGCCACGGCCGGGGCGAAGGCGCACATGCAGACGAAGAAGATGAAGGCCGGCGTCATGGCCAGCGGTCCGGCGATCAGGCCGGCGGTCACCGCGTCCCGGTCGCTCAGCAGGTGGCGGGTGACGGGCAGGATGATCACCGCCCCGATGATGTTGTAGCCGGCATAGGTGACCCCACCAGCCAGGGCGTCGACGCCCACCTGGGCCGGGACGGCGAAGGCGGTCGCGATCTGGTGTCCGAACCTGCTGACCGCCAGCAGCAGGAACAGGCCGTAGACGCCGTAGAGCAGGATCGAGACCCAGGCGAACAGCTGCTCGACCACCTTGTTGCCGAACGCGGCGAAGGCGGTCACGCCCAGCAGCAGGGCCAGCATGCCCACCACCTTGGGCGCGCCCAGCACGGCGTGGCCGATCTCGCCCGCCGCCGCGCCGAACACGGCCAGCACCAGCACGACGAAGAAGGCGTAGGCCAGCTCGAACGCAAACCAGCCGCGCCCCAGCAGGGCCTGGAAGAAGCTGCGATAGTCCCTGGCCTGATGCGCCCGCGCGAACAGGAAGGTCAGGACGCACATCGCGCTCCAGACCGCCGTCGCCAGGACCAGGCCCGCCAGGCCGCCCCACGGACCGGCCGGCAGGAAGAACTCGGCGATCTCGCGCCCGGTGGCGTAGCCGCCGCCGATGACGGCGGCCTTGAACGCCAGGCCCGGCAGCAGCCAGCGGCTGAACCGGCCCTGCGCGGACGCGCTCATGCGAGGCAGGCGTCGAGCAGCCGCTCGAACGCGGGACCGCCGCGCAGCGGGTCGGCGGTCGGCAGGCCAAGACGCTGGGCGACGGCGGCGATCTCGGCCTCGGCGGCCTCTGGCGACAGCTTGCCCGTATTCAGACTGACGCCGGCGCAGCGGATGTTCGGACTGGTCACGCGGCCCAGCGTCAGGGTCGCCTCGATCACCGCCTCGATCGACGGGACAGCGTGGCCAGGATGGCCGAGGATCTGGGTGCGACCCGGCTCATGACAGACGACGAAGACGTCCGGCTGGCTGCCGTGCAGCAGGCCCAGCGACACCGCGCCATAGGCCGGATGCAACAAGGACCCCTGCCCTTCGATCACGTCGACATGACCCGCCTCGGCGGCGGGGCTGAGCCGTTCGGCCGCGCCGGCGATGAAGTCGGAGACCACCGCGTCGATCGGCATGCCGGCGCCGGCGATCATGATCCCGGTCTGGCCGGTAGCGCGGAAGTCGGCGTCGATCCCTCGCGCCTTCAGCCCCCGGGTGATGGCCAGGGCCGCATACTTCTTGCCCAAGGCGCAGTCGGTGCCGACGGTCAGGATCCGGCGACCCGAGCGCGGCGCGCCCGAGCCGACCGGCAAACCGACTGGCGGCGTGCGGATGTCGATCAGCCGCCGCCCCGCCCGCTCGGCCGCCGCCCGCAGCTCGGGAATGTCCCCCAGCTTGGCGTGCATGCCCGAGACGATGTCCAGCCCCGCCTCCAGCGCCTCGACCAGGGCCGCCACCCATGGGCGCGGGATCACGCCGCCGGCGTTGGCGACGCCGATGACGAGACCCTTCGCGCCCAGAGCGGCGGCTTGAGCCGGCGCCAGGGGCGCAAGGCCCGTGGTGACCTTCGCGCCCGGCAGGACAAACTCGCCCACGCACCGATCCCCCACCCAGTCGCGCAGGCCGAACGCCGTCTTGGCGTAGCCGGGCTCGACCGTGTCGCCGAGGAACAACAGGTAGGGCGAGGGCAAGCCCCCCGCCTCTTCCCCGCGTCGCGCGTCCTCTCGCGTGGCTCTGGCGATGGCGCTCATACCGATCAGAAGCCCGCCGTCAGGCTGACGCCGATGGTGCGCGGCCGGATCACGCCCGTGCCGATCGCGCCACCCGGATAGACCGGAAGGCCGTTGGCCGTCACCGAGGTGGTCGAGGTCTTGCCGTCGGCGTCGGTCAGGTTTCGGACATAGGCCTCGACGTCCACATTGCCGAAGCTGACGCCAGCATGCAGGTCGACCACCTCGTACGACGACACCTGGCGCTGCTCGCTGTGGGCGGCGCGATAGGTCGCGTCGAACGTACCGCTCTGCTTGCCCATGACGCGCAGCGAGGCGCCGACATAGGCCTGCTTGTCGCCGATCGCCCAGCTATAATCGCCGTTGAAGCCCAGGCTGAGCTTGGGCGTGAACGGAAGCTGGTCGCCCTTCTTGCCGCCGACCAGGGCGCTGGTGTCACCCGACAGCTTGGCGTCGGTATACGCCCCGTTGGCTGAGACGGTCAGACCGCCGGCCAGGCGCGCCGTGGCGTTGAACTCCACGCCGTCGCTCTTGGCGTCCGCGCCGTTGGCGTTGATGCCGAAGTTGTTGACCACCGTCAGCAGCTGGATGCCCTTCCAGTCGATGTGGAAGGCGGCCACGTCCAGGGTCAGGCGGTGATCGGCGCTCTCGCCCTTGAAGCCGGCCTCATAGCTGGTGACCGTGTCGGGCTCGAAGGTGGCGGGCGTGCCGGCCGGGGCGCTGGGCGGGATCACGTTCGGACCGCCGGGACGATAGCCCTTGGCCACGCGAGCATAGATCGAGCGATGGTCGTCCAGCTTGAACTTCGGCGCCAGCGAGTAGGTGAAGACGTTGTCGGACGAGTTCAGCCCGGTGTTCACCGGCGTGCCGCCGGCCAGCACGCCGCTGGCCGTCTGCCCGGCCGTCTGCTTGTTGTGGCTGTAGCGGCCGCCCACATCGACGTCGATTTTCTCGCCCAGGTGCAAGGTGGCGTTGGCGAAGCCGGCATATTCCTTGTAGCGCGAAGCCAGATCCACCTTGGCCAGAAGCGGCAGCGCCGTGAGCACGTTCAGCGTGCCCGGCGCGACGGCCACATACTCCTGATGGATCAGGCCCTTTTCGTCGGTGTAGTAGCCGCCGACCAGCCACTCGAACGGCGAACCCTCGTTCGAGGCCAGGCGCACTTCCTCGGTATATTTCCGGTCGTTGGTGTTCTGGGCCAGGAAGAGCTCGTTGGCCGTCCCGAACACGGACTTGATCAGACCGCTGAGATTGAACGTCGCGTCGTCGCGCTTGGTCTGGTTCTGCTTGGTGTAGCTGCTGGACGCCGTCAACGTGCCGAAGCCCAGGTCGTAGTTCACCACGCCGTTGAAGACGCGGTAGTCGACGTCCGAGAACGCAGGCACGAACTGCGACAGGGTCGGCCGGCCGTACAGGGTCTTCAAGGTGTTGGGATCGCTCTCGACCACGGTCGGCGCGTCGGCCTTGATGTCCTGCAGCATGGCCGTCAGGCGCACGTCGAACTTGTCGGTCGGCTTGAACAGCAGCGAGGCGCGGCCGCCATAGATCTTGGCGTCGTTGATGTTCTTCTCGACATCAGAACCGCCGGTCCCGATCGAGTCGATGAAGCCGCCATCCTTGCGATAGAAACCCGAAGCGCGCACGGCCACGTTTTGGCCCAGTGGGATGTTGACCATCGCGGTGGTCCGGTACGACAGGTCGCCGCCCTTGGTGTCCTCGACCGAGGCGCGGGCCTTGGCGCTGAAGCCCTTCATGTCCGGCGCATTGGTCACGAACTTCAGCAGGCCGCCCATCGAGCTGGCGCCGTATAGCGTGCCTTGCGGGCCGCGCAGCACCTCGATCCGCGCCACGTCGAAGGTGTCGAAGTCGCCCGCCAGGACTGCGCCGTTGACGAGGCCGCTGCTCGAGCCGAACGGGGTCTCGTCCATGTAGACCGCCACGGTGGAGGCCACGCCGCCTGTGTTGATGCCCCGCATCACCAGGCGACCCTGGCCGGGCGTGCTCTGGACCAGCTGCAGGCCGGGCACCAGCTTCAGGTAGTCGGCGAAGCTGTTGGCCTGCTGGGTCTCCAGCGTGTCCCCCGACACCACCGAGATCGCCTGAGGCACGTCGATGAGCGTCTGGGCGCGCTTCTGGGCGGTGTCCACGATCTCCTCGACGGTGGCGACGGACGCAGGCCCGGATCCGGTCTTGCCTTCATCGGCCGCCAGGGCCGGTTGGGCCAGCAGCGCGCAGGCGGCGCTGGAGATCAGCAGGGTCGCACGATTGAGCTTCATTGGAATTCCCCCTCCTCGTTGAGACGGCGGTGGGCCGAACCGTGGGCTGGAGCGCCTCTGACGGACGCCGCGCCCTACCCCCGCCACGCGTCGCGAGCCCCGATGCTCCGCCGCGCTAAATGGAACTGATTACGCAAATTTAATCCTGATTAGGACACTGTTATCCCAATCAGAGAATTGTCAACGTCAATCGCGCAGGGACGCAGCGACGGTGTCCGCCTGCACGCGGCGCGCCCAAGGATCGATCAGTCGCAGGAGGATCGCGGCGGTCGCGGCCAGGCCCGCCAGCAGGGCGAAATAGAGCGTGTGGCTCATCTTGCCCCACAGCGTCCCGACCAGGCCGGCGCAGAGGCTGCCGCTGAAGATCGCCAGATACCAGGCCGCCACGGTGGTCGCCCCGAACCCCGGCGGGGCCAGGCGCGCGAAGAGGCCCAGGCCCGTGGGCAGGATGAACAGCTCCCCGAAGGTGTAGGTCGCGAAGAACACGACCAGCCACAGCCAGTGGGCATGGCCCCCGCTGAGGGTCTCGACGGCGCACAGCAGCAGGAAGGCGCCGGCCATGATCATAGCCCCGGTCGCCATGCGCCTGGCCGGCGGCGTGTCAAAGCCCGCGTCGGCCCTGCGCTTCCACCAGGCCAGCAGCATCGGCGTCATGACCATGACCAGCAGCGGGTTCAGCGACTGGAACCAGGTCACCGGCAAGGTCCAGGCGCCGAGATGGCGGTCGACGCCCGTATCGGCCCACAGGGCCACGGTGTTGCCGGCTTGCTCGTAGGCGCCGCGGAAGACGGTGACCGCCAGGGCGATCGAGACCAGCACCAGAACGGTCTGGACACCCATCCGCCCCCGCGCCTCGACCGGCGCTGGATCGGACCGGCTGGGCTCCGGCGGCAGGTAGCGCTGGCCCCACAGATAGATCAGCAGGCCGACGAACATGCCGATGCCGGCGGCGGCAAAACCGAAGTGCCAGCCGAAGACCTCGCCCAGCGTCCCGCAGATCAACGGAGCCAGGAAGCCGCCGATATTGATGCCGACATAGTAGACATTATAGGCCCAGCCGCGACGCGGATCGTCGGCGGCGTAGAGGTCGTTGATCTGGCTGGGCAGGCTGGGCAGGAACAGGCCGTTACCCAGCGCGATCGTGGCCAGGGCGACATACAGCAGGCTGTCGAAGCTCATCATGAAGTGGCCCAGCGCCATGACGCTGGCCCCGACGATCACCGCCCGCCGCTTGCCCAGCCACCGGTCGGCGATCACGCCCCCGATGATCGGCGTGAAATAGGCGCAGGCCGTATAGGTCCCGTAGATCAGCGACGCGCCGCCCTGCGCGATCAAGAGCTGCTTGGTCATGTAGAAGACCAGCAGCGCGCGCATGCCGTAGTAGGAGAACTGCTCCCACATGTTGGTCAGGAAGAGGACGGTCAGGCCACGCGGCTGACCAAACCACGGCGAGGCCTCGGCTCGGTTCACGCGGCGGCCGCCGCGGCGGGGCCGCCCCAGACGCCGTCGTCGGCCCAGACGGTCCCGTCGCGATAGACGACGCTGGGCGCGCGGTCCTTCGCCAGGAAGGTCGGGCCGTCCAGGTCGACCAGATCGCAGACCTGGCCCAGCACGAAGCCCGGACCGGTGGCCAGACTGGTGCCGACCATGGTGCCGACCATGACGCCCAGGCCCAGGCGCTGCGCCTTGGCCGCCATCAGCAGTCCCTCCGTCAGGCCGCCGCATTTGTCGAGCTTGATATTGATCACCTGGAAGCGACCGACCGCCGCCGCCACGTCGGGCAGCGACAGCACGCTCTCATCCCCGGCCAGCGGGATCGGGCTGTCGAAGCCTTCCAGCTCGTGCTCGCAGCCGCGCTTCAGCGGCTGCTCCAGCAGCGAGACCTTCTCCTCGACCAACGTCGCGACGAGGTCGTCCAGTTGGTCGCGCACGAAGCCCTGGTTGCCGTCGACGCCTAGCCAGGCATCCGGCCGCGCGGCGCGGATGGCCCGCACCCGCGCCTGATCCAGCGGCAGATCGCCGGTCAGCTTGATCTTGATCGAGCGCGCCTGGGCATAGCCGGCCGCGCCCTTGGCCATCGCCTCCGGTGTGTCCGCGCCCAGGGTGAAGGTCGTGCGCAGCGGCCGGGGCGCATCCAACCCCGCCAGGCGCCAGACCGGCTGGCCCGTATGCGCCGCCTCCAGATCCCACAGCGCGCAATCGACGGCGTTGCGGGCGCCGCCCGGCGGCAGGATGAAGCGCAACGCCTCGCGGGTCGGCCAGGCCTCGATCGCCTCGCGCACGGCCTCGATCGCCGCACGCATCTGCTTCACGCCCTCGTTCAGGAAGAAGACGCCGGACGCCTCGCCTCGCCCTTTGTGGGCGCCGTCCGACAGCGTCACGACGACGATGTCGGAGGTGTCGAACACGTGGCCCGCGATGCGGAACGGCTGGGCCAGCCGCAGCGTCTCGCTCGAGACGTCCAAGGTCAGCCGGCCCATCAGTAGTTCACCGACATCGCCAGGAGGTGGAAGCTCAGGGCGACGTAGAACAGCACCAGCGTCGAGAGCAGCAGCACCGCGCTCCACAGCTTGCGCGCCCAGCTGCGGCCGTCGGTCCAGGTCAGCCACAGGTTCCAGCCGGCGGTCGCCACGGCCAGGATCAGCACGACCCAGCTCAGGCCCTGCAGGAACAGCATCACCCCATCCATCGCCCCGGCCATGGCCGCCGCGCTGGAGGTCAGCTTCGACACGCCCACGCCCCAGCCGATGATCAGGGCCAGCAGCAGGCCCGCGCCGATGCGCGACGCCCGCGAGGCGGTCAGCGCCTTGCCCGCGATGTCGACGCTGGTCTTGTAGCGACGACGCACCAGGGCCACGACCGGCCAATAGAGGAAGGTCAACGCCAGGACGCCCAGGCTGGCGATGACGGACGGCAGGATCCAGCCCATGCTCTGGGCGGCCGGCGTGCGGTCGAACACCATGAACGGCGAGCCGAAATCCCAGCTCCAGCGGACGGGCTTGCCGTCCACCACCTGGGCGGCCAGGCGATCGTGACCGCCGACCTCGCGCCAGACGTAGGGCGCGATCTCGACCCATTCCTTCGGACGGCCATTGGGACCCAGCACGCTGGGGATGATCAGTTGGCCTTTGGGACCGACCGCGACCTTGGTCTGGCCCAGGGCGTAGAACAGCGACAGGAAGGTGCTGTCGGCTCGGCGGCTGCCCGTCCACGAACCGGCCATGGCCTTGGCGTGTTCGGCGGCGGTCTTGGCGTCGACCTTGCCGTCCGGCGCGCCGGCATACGGGAAGTAGCGGTCCGAGAAGTCGCGGAAGATGGCCGTGCGCAGCGTGCCCGCCGCGCCCTGGCGCCCGCCGCTGTTCAGCGACAGATAGAGGCCGACGCCATCGTTCATGAAGAGGTGTAGCGAGGAGTGGAAACCCTCGGTGTCGCCCAGGTGGCCGATCACGGTCTTGCCGTTGATCGAGGTCTGGAAGAAGCCCAACTCCATGCGGTCCAGCGGCGGGATCAGCGACTTGGGATCCACCTTGGCCAGCGGGCTGTCGTGCATCATCGCCGCCGTCTGCGGCGACAGGACTCGTACGCCGTCCAGCTCGCCGCCCTGCAGGTGGGCGATCATGAAGCGACCCATGTCCGCGCCCGTCGACGACGCCGCGCCGGCCGGGGCCGGACCGACGATCTCGAAGCCTTTCGGGGCCTGGCCGGGCTTGGAGTAGCCGGTGGCGTCCGTGCCGGCCAGGCTGGCGGGCAGCGGCTGGCGGAAGGTGGTGTGGGCCAGCTTCAGCGGCCCCATCACGTGGTGGTCCAGATAGTCGTCGAACTTCTCGCCCGACACGCGCTCGACGATGTAGGCCGCCAGCGCCGTGGCGTAGTTCGAATAGGCGGGCGTGGTCCCTGCGTCGAAGATCCGCTGCGGGAGGTGTTTCTTCAGATAGTCGCCCAGCACCGGCTCGGGCTGGCCGTAGAAGATCAGCGCCTTGGCCACTTCCTCGAAGCCGGCCGTATGCGTCATCAGCTGGCGCGTAGTGATCGGCTTGCCGTGGAACGGCGGGACCTTGAAGTCGAGGTACTGGTTGATGTCGGCGTCGAGGTCGATCTTGCCGGCCTCGACCTGCTGCATCACCGCCGTCCAGGTGAAGAGCTTGGAGATCGAGCCTGGACGGAACAGCGTCTTTTCCGGATCGACCGGCGTGTGCTTGTCGCGGTCGGCGTAGCCAAAGCCGCGCGTCGTCAGGATCTTGCCGTCCTTGACCACCGTGACCACCGCGCCGGGGATGTCGCCGGTGCGCAGCGCGTAAGGCATGTAGCCGTCCAGCCAGACATCCACGTCGGCCTTGGTCAGATTTGGGGTCAGGCCCGGCGCCGCCGAGGGCGTCACCGGACTGGCCGGCGCGGCTGGCGCGGCCTTGGCGGTCGGCGGCGCCGCCGTTTCCTGTCGTGTCTGACCGTGCGCGGGACCCATCCCCGCCAGCAGCGCGAAGACCGCGACCGCCGCTCCCTTGATAGACCGCATACCCTGCCCCCTAGCGAAAACCGGCGGATTGCTCCCGCCCGGCCCAGCCGGTAGATTGGGAGTTAACAATCCTGATCAGGACAATTGCTATCCTGATTGGAAAATTCGTCAACTGCCTTGAGGAGCTTTGGCGCGTGCCTGCTACTGCCCACACGCTTGGAACCTTGTTGCGTGGACTGAGAGATCGTGAGGGCTGGACGCTCAAGCAGATGAGCGAGAAGAGCAGGATCCCCGTCTCGACCCTGTCCAAGGTCGAGCACGACCGCCTGACCCTGACCTACGACAAGCTGCAGCAGGTGAGCCAAAGGCTGGGCATGCGGATGTCGGAACTGTTCGCCGAGGACGTGGACGCCCCGCCCCAGGCGGTGACCGCGCGCCGCAGCCTGGGCGACATCGACCGCGCCGTGCGGGTCGAGACGCCGAACTACGACTACTACTATCTGTGCACCGAACTGCGCGGAAAGCGGATGATCCCGGTGATCACCAAGATCCGCGCCAAGAGCGCCGAGCAGTTCGGCGATCTCGTGCGGCACGCGGGCGAGGAATATATCTTCGTGCTGAAGGGCCGGATCGTCGTGACGACCGAGTTCTACGATCCTGTCGTGCTGAACGAGGGCCAGTCGATCTACATCGACTCCAGCATGGGCCACGCCTACCTGACGGCCGAGGGCTGCGACGAGGCCGAGGTGCTGGGCGTGATGTCCAGCGAGGACGAGGAGCTGATGAAGGCTCTGCTGGATATCCACGAAGACCAGAAGCAGGCGCGCCGCTAGGCCGCCCGGTCGGCGCCATCGCGCAACCGCTCTCAGTGTTCGCTGGTCCAGGCTGCTTAAGGCGATGGACCGCGAACGGATGAATTCCGTTTTCAGGCCCGTACGCGCAGCCGCGCGCGCCTTCGCCTCCTTACGCCCGCGCTTCGAGCCAGGATCGATACCTACAAGACCGCGTCTATCGCCCCGATAGAAACAATCAGTTGTACCAATACTTCCGGGAGCGCTCTCTAGGACGCGTCGGGGTCAACGGTTCAGGCAGAAGCCAACGCGGAGGAAGACGACGATGGATGCGAAGGTCGAGGACAGCGTGCAAGGCCAATGCCCGATGGGGCGTGGCAAGGGAGGTCGAGGCAATCGAGACTGGTGGCCGGAAAACCTGCGGCTCGAGGGGCTGAACCAGCACGCTCCCCGCTCCAATCCGATGGGCGAGGCCTTTGACTACGCCGAGGCGTTCAAGACCCTCGACCTGAACGCGGTGATCGCCGATCTGCATGCCCTGATGACCGACAGCCAGGACTGGTGGCCGGCCGACTTCGGTCACTATGGCGGCCTCTTCATCCGCTTGGCCTGGCACAGCGCCGGCACGTACCGCACCAGCGACGGCCGCGGCGGCGCGGGTGGCGGGCAGCAACGCTTCGCCCCGCTAAACAGCTGGCCGGACAACGCCAATCTGGACAAGGCCCGCCGCCTGCTATGGCCGATCAAGCAGAAGTACGGCGCCAAGCTCTCGTGGGCCGACCTCTATGTGCTGGTCGGCAATGTCGCGCTGGAGTCCATGGGCTTCAAGACCTTCGGCTTCGGCGGCGGTCGCGCTGACCAGTGGGAGCCGGAGGAGCTCTACTGGGGCCCCGAAGGTTCGTGGCTGGGCGACGAGCGCTACAGCGGCGAGCGCCAGCTGCATCCGGCGCTGGGCGCGGTGCAGATGGGTCTGATCTACGTCAATCCGGAAGGCCCGAACGCCAATCCCGATCCCCTCGCCTCGGCTCATGACATCCGAGCCACCTTCGCCCGCATGGCCATGAACGACGAGGAAACCGTCGCCCTGATCGCCGGCGGCCACACCTTCGGCAAGACCCACGGCGCGGGCGATCCCTCGTTCGTCGGGCCCGAGCCGGAAGGCGGCCAGATCGAGGACGCCGGTCTGGGCTGGCGCAGCAAGCACGGGACGGGCCTTGGCGCCGACGCGATCACGTCGGGCCTGGAAGTCACCTGGAGCCAGACGCCGACGACGTGGAGCAACCACTTCTTCGACAATCTCTTCAAGTTCGAATGGGAGCTGACCAAGAGTCCCGGCGGGGCCCAGCAGTGGCAGGCCAAGAACGCTCCGGCCGATATCCCGGACGCCTATGACGCCTCGAAGAAGCAACTGCCGAGAATGCTGACCTCGGATCTCGCCCTGCGCTTTGACCCGGAATACGAGAAGATCTCCCGGCGGTTCTACGAGAACCCCGACCAGTTCGCCGATGCCTTCGCTCGCGCCTGGTTCAAGCTGACCCACCGCGACATGGGGCCGATCGGCCGCTATCTGGGCCCGCTGGTCCCCAAGGAAGAGCTGATCTGGCAGGACCCGATCCCGGCCGTTGACCATCCGCTGGCGGACGCCCAGGACATCGCTGGCCTGAAGGACAAGATCCTGGCGTCGGGCCTCTCGGTCTCGGAGCTGGTTTCGACCGCTTGGGCCTCGGCTTCGACCTATCGGGGCTCCGACAAGCGCGGCGGGGCCAACGGCGCACGCATCCGCCTGGCGCCGCAGAAGGACTGGGAGGTCAATGACCCGCCGGTTCTGGCCAAGGTGCTGGCGGCGCTGGAAGGCGTCCAGAAAGACTTCAACGGCGCGGCCGGCGGCAGCAAGAAGATCTCGCTGGCCGACCTGATCGTGCTGGGCGGCGCGGCGGCGATCGAGAAGGCCGCCAGGGACGCCGGGGCTTCGGTGACGGTTCCGTTCACGCCCGGCCGCGGCGACGCTTCGGCCGAACAGACCGACGCGGAGTCGTTCGAGCCGCTGGAGCCGCTGTCCGACGGCTTCCGCAACTACCGCAAGAGCGGTGCGCAGTTCATGGCTCCGGAAGAAGCCCTGATCGATCGCGCCCAGCTGCTGCGCCTCAGCGGTCCAGAGCTGACGGTGCTGATCGGCGGCCTGCGTGTGCTGGGCGCCAATGCCGGCAACTCCAAGGACGGGGTCTTCACCAACCGTCCCGGCCAGCTGACCAACGACTTCTTCGTCAACCTGCTGGACATGGGCACCACCTGGGCGCCCACGGCGGTCAACGCCTTTGCCGGGCACGATCGCAAGAGCAGCCAGGCCCGCTGGACCGCCAGCCGCGTCGACCTGATCTTCGGCTCGCACGCCGAGCTGCGGGCGCTGGCCGAGGTCTATGGCAGCTCGGATGCGCAAGGGAAGTTCGTGAAAGACTTCGTGGCCGCCTGGGCCAAGGTCATGGACGCCGACCGGCTGCACCTGAACTGACGCCTTCATCCGTCTGATCGGATGAGACTTTCGAGGGCGCTCATCAACCGGTGAGCGCCCTTTGTCTTGGCCGCTAGGCGCGCGCCAGCGCGGCCTGCACCTCGCGCATCCTGGTCATGGTCAGGCGCACCGCCAGGCTGACCAGCGCGACGGCCACGCAGGCGGCGGCAGGGCCCAGGCCGAAGACCACCGCGATGCCCAGCATGGCCCGCTCGGTCTGGGCCGTGTTGGCGACATAGCCGTACCAGCCCAGCAGCCAGGCCGCGAGCGCGCCGCCCACCGCCACGCCCAGCTTCAAGGCGAACAACATGGTCGAGAAGTTGAGGCCGGTGATCCGCCGGCCAGTCTTCCATTGGCCGTAGTCGACGCTGTCGGCCATCAGCGCCCACAGCACCGGTACGGCGACCTGGTTCAGCAGCATGGCCAGGACAAAGCCAGCCGCGCTAACCTCGATCCCCGACCGCGCCGTGAAGAACAACCCGACCTGGGCCATGGCCTGCAGCACCATCAGGACGCCGAACGCTCGCACTCGATCCAGCCAAGCGCCCGACAGCTTGGCCAGGGCGTAGCCGATCACGACGGCGATCGTGGCTGGGAAGATCAGGTCGGTCGTGACCAGACGGGCGGCGACCAGGATTGTCAGAAGCCCTGCGTGGACCAATGCGATCAGCCCCACCTCTCGCGCCGTCGGCTTGCCGTGCAGATTGCCGGCGAACAGGCTGCCGATCACGCCGCCCACGGCGCCCAAGGTGATGTAGGCGGTCGCCCGATCGGGCTCTCGCAACACGTACCGGACAAAATAGAGCGCCGCCGTGCCGCGCATGACCACCGAGATCAGCAGCACGAAATTGATCGCCGCCAGAACTCGCCACTGATCGTTGGCCCATAGCGCCTTCAGGTCGGCCAGGATCGAGCCGCCCTCGCCGGCCTTGCGCGCCTCGGGCGCGACGCGCTCGCGGGTCGTGGCGAAGCAGCCCAGCAGCAGCACCACCGCCAGGACGGCGAACACCGCCATGGTCCAGAGATAGCCCTTGGCCCGGTCGCCATGGCCGAAAAGCTCGATCAGCGGCAGGGTCGCGCCCGAGACGATCATGTTGCCGACCATGGCCAGGGCGAAGCGCCAGGACTGCAGCGAGGTCCGCTCCTGTGGATCGTCAGTCATGGCTGCGGCCATGGCCCCGTAGGGGATGTTGACCCCCGTGTAGAAGATCATCAGCACTGTATAGGCGACGAAACACCAGATCGCCGTGCCGTGCCCGGGGAGCTGCGGCGTGGCGAAGGTCAGGACGGCCGAGGCTCCGAACGGCACGGCCAGCCACACCAACCAGGGCCGGAATTGGCCCCAGCGACTGCGCGTGCGATCGGCCACTGCCCCCATCACCGGATCGATGACGGCGTCGAACACCCGCACCACCAGGAACAGGGTCCCGACCAGGGCCGGCGTCAGGCCCACTACGTCGGTGTAGTAGAAGGCGATGAAGTTGACGATCGTCTGGAACACCAGGTTGCTGGCCGCGTCGCCCAGGCCGTAACCCAGCTTCTCGACCATCGACAGCCGCCCACCGGCCACGTCAAGCTGGCTCATCTACCCTCCCCGCCCGGCGCTTGCGGCCGGTTCATCTGCGTATGGCGCAACGCCGCGCCGAAACTCAAGGCGCGCCTGGCGTCTCGTAGCGGAACCAGGTGAAGTCCGCCGGCTGGCGGCGACCGGTCAGGTCCTGGGCGCACATCCCCACGAAAGCGCCGGTGAAGTTGGCGCCCTCGCCCTTGCCGGCCTCGTCGGACAACACCGAGGCGTCCAGTTCGGGCCCCACCCGCGCCCAGGCCTCGCCGTCCAGCGACCAGCTGAACGCCAGCCGCTCGTGATTGACCTCGACCTTCAACCGCACAGGCCGTCCCTTGGGCAACGGGATCCGCGCGCCGTTCAGCGGGAAGGTGTTGGTCAGCGACAGGTCGCCGTTGCAGGACATCAGGCCCAGGTGCTTGCCGGCCACCTCGTCCCAAGAGACGTAGAGATAGTGGTGCTTGTGACCGTTATAGTAGGCCACGAGGCCGGCCATCTGCTGGAAGCTGTCCGGCTCGAACACCAGCTCTGTCTCGGCCACGTAGACGAACTCCGTCTGGCGGCGCGCCACCAGGGCCTGGCTGAAGGGACCGCCCAGGGCCTCGCGGCCCCGTAGGCGCAGCGAGCCGGGCTTCTCGGTCAGCGAGAACACCTGCGTCGGATCCGGCGTCCGCAGCCATTGGAAGTCGGGGTCCAAACCCTCTGGCGTGAAACGATAGAGGCGCTCCTCGACGATCGGCGCGGGAGCCGGCGCAGGCTGATCGAAGACGGCGCGCAGCCAGCCGTCGGCGCTCCAGGCGCAGCAGGTAATAGCGCTCTCGCGGCCCATCGGACTGCGGCGCAGGCCTGGGATCGGCCGGCTGCACAGATGCATGACCACCGGCTCTCCGCCTTGCGCGATGGCCAGACTGCCGTGGCCCAGGCGCTGCAGCGGCGCATCTGTCGTCGTGCGCGCGGTGATCAACGGACCGCCCGGATCGACCTCGTATGGCCCTTCGATCGTCCGACTGCGCGCCATGGTGACGGCGTGGTCGTAGCCGGTGCCGCCCTCGGCGACCATCAGGTGATACCAGCCGTCGTGGCGATAGAGGTGCGGTCCCTCGGTCAGTCCCAGGGCGCTGCCGGCGAAGATGTTACGCACCGGTCCGATCAGCCGTCGTCCGGCCGCGTCGTACTCCTGCAGCAGGATCCCGCCAAACGAGGTGCGGTCCGGCCGATGGTCCCAGACCATGTTGAGCAGCCACTTGCGCCCGTCCGCCTCGTGGAACAGCGAGGGATCGAAACCGCTGCTGTTCAGATAGACGCGCGGGCTCCAGTCGCCATCGATCGTCTCGCAGGTGGTGACGTAGTTGTGGGTGTCCTTGAACACCCCGTCAAAGCGCGTGACGACCGTGTAGACCAGCCAGAATTTCCCATCCGCGTACGACAGGCACGGCGCCCACACGCCGCAGCTGTCGGGAACGCCGCGCAGGTCCAGCAGGTCGGGCCGGTTCAACGGCCGCGTGACCAGGGTCCAGGTTTCCAGGTCGCGCGAGTGGAAGATCTGCACGCCCGGGAACCACTCGAAGGTCGAGGTCGCGACGTAGTAGTCGTCGCCCACCCGCACCAGGCTGGGATCGGGATTGAAGCCGCGCAGGGCAAGCTGGCTCGTCATGTCGCTTTTGGCATGTCCGGAAAAAACGGGCGGCCGCGGCGCTCGCGCGGCCGCCCTTGAAACCCGCCGGCCCAGGGGAAGTGATAGGGCCGGCGGTCCGTCGTCAGGAGGCGATGACGGAAGTCTGGCTCATCAGAAATAGACGCCTGCGCGCACGCCGTAGAAGGCGGGCGGGCTGAAGGCGTAGCCGGTGACGAAATCGTTGCCGTTGCGACGGTTGAACGTCGCGTAGGAGGTGTCGGTCACGTTCGTGCCGTAGGCCTCGGCGTACCACGTCTTGCCTTCCGGCGTGTAGCGCAGCGAAAGGTCGACCGTGGCGTAGCTCTTCTGCTTGTCGCCGTTGTTGCAGACCTGACCGCCGGTGGCGATCGAGGTGTAGCAGTCGACGTTCCACAGCGAGAGGAAGTAGCTGGCCGAGTAGTTCACCTGCCCCCAGGTCGTGACCATGCCGCCGTTGGCCAGGTGGAAGTCGTGGCCGTAGTTGACGTTGGCGGTCAGCTTCGGGGCGAACGGCAGCTTGTTGCCCTTGATCGTCGCGATGGTCGGGCAGCCGCCCTTGCGGTCGCCGCAGGCCAAAGCGTCCGTCAGCAGGAACGGCAGGCGCGTGGTGTCGATGTCCTTGATCTTGTTTTCGGCCATCACGGTGACGAAGCCGTTCAGGTGGTCGTCCGAACTGGGCGCCCAGCTCCACTCCAGCTCCATGCCGCCCAGGGCCGCCGAGGCCAGGTTGATCGGCACCAGCTCGGTCATGTTCTGCATAGCCGGGGTGTCGAACAGCGGCTTGGCGCAGTTGGCGATCTGGGTGGCGGTCGGGTTGTTCTTCAGCGTCTTGGGATCGAACTGCACCTGGCTGAAGATCGGCACGCCGGTCAGGCCAGGGACGAAGCTCTCGACATAGCCGTTACCGTCAAAGTCGCCGAAGGTGTAGGGACAGAACTGGTCGCCGAAGTCGACCAGGATCGCTTCCTGCTTGTCCTTGTAGTCCATGTAGAAGGCCGTCGCGGCGATCTGGGCCGGGCCGCCGGCCAGGCTGAAGCGCTGCTTCCAGCCAACCTCGTAGCTGATCAGCTTCTCCGGATCGAGGATCGGCGTGTACACATTGTACGACCGCGCCTGGAAGTAGGTGTCCTGGAACGTGCCCGACTTGTAGCCCGTCGCCACCGTTCCATAGAGGTAGGTCTCGTCGTTGGGCTTGTACGACAGCGTCAGGCTGTAGTCGGTGTTCTGCCAGGTGTGGTCGTTGTTGAACAAGCGATCGAACGGCGCGGGCGTCCCGCCGCTGAGCGCGGCGATCTGGGCGCCGGGCGTGCCGGGATCGGCCGGGAAGCCCGTGACCCGCGAGATGCCCTGATAACCGCCGGTATTGACGCCGGTGCGGTAGTCGCTGTCCGAAATCCCCTTGGCTTCCAGATAGTACGGCACGCCGAAGCGGGCCTGCGCGCCGTCGCCAGGGAAGGCGTCGTAGCGGCTGCCGTTCGTGTCGGTCTTGCGATCCTTGGAGTGGCGGATGCCAAACTTGGCGGCCCACTGCTCGTTCATCGCCCAGTCGACCGTGCCGTAGAAGGCTTCGGACTTGGCCACGCGGCTGGGCTGCCAGAAGTCGATCAGGCCGTCGGCGACCAGCGGCAGGTCGATCCACAGGTTGCGCTGGGTGTCTTCCTTGAAGTTGAAGTAGCCGGCCACCCACTTGACCGGACTGTCATAGGTCGAGGTCAGCTGCAGCTCGTGACTGCGCGACTTGGTATGGAAGGGGCGGTCCCAGAAGTACTGCTGGTCGGTGCCCGGCGCCGTCGACGGCCGGAAGCGCGAGACGCCCGAGTCCAGGTCGATGATCATCTCGTGTTCGTAGTCGGTGTGGCCATAGATGTACTTGGCCTCGACCGCGTGGGCGAACTCGTACTTCACCTCACCGCGTAGCGACTCGATGTCCATGTCGGTCTTGTTGGCCACCGACATCCAGGCCTCGTACTCGTGCCCGCGCACGGTCAGCGGCGCGGCCGGCGAGTTGGACTGGTACTTCTCATAGGTCAGCAAGATCGAGCCTTCGGGCACGGGCTTGAACAGCGCCGACAGGCGGATGGCGTGGTGATCCAGGCTGCCCGCGCCCTTCGACTTCGAGGTCGGATCACCCAGGTTCAGGTATGGATTGGTCGCGGCCGTCGCGCCGTTGGTCGTGTCCAAGTGCAGGTCGTAATAGGTGTCGCGCTTCTCGGCGAAGGCCGTGGCGCGCAGAGCGATCTTGTCGCCGATCGGGATGTTGATGGCGCCGCGCACCATGCGGTCGTTGTAGTTGCCGTACTGGCCTTCCAGCTTGCCGCTGAACTCGTCCAGCTTCGGCTTGCTGGCGATGACGTTGATGGCGCCGACGGTGGAGTTGCGGCCGAACAGCGTGCCCTGCGGGCCGCGCAGCACCTCCACCCGGTCGACGTCGAACAGCAGGTTCCAAGCCGCCTGCGGGCGGGACATGTAGACGCCATCGACGTGGAAGCCGACGTTCGGATCGCCCTGCTCGGTGAAGTTCGAATTGCCGATGCCGCGCATGCTGATCTGCAGCGCGCCCATGCCCAGGGTCGACTGGTCCTGGACCTTCAGGTTCGGCACCAGCTTGTCCAGTTGCAGGGCGTTGGTGATGCCCTGCTTCTCCAGCGTGGCGGCCGTGACGGCGGTGATCGCCACCGGCGTCGTCATCAACTGGGTCTCGCGCTTGGTGGCGGTGACGATCACCTCCTCCAGCGCCGGGGCCTGCGCGGCCGGAGCCGAGGCTTGCTGAGCGAAAGCGCCGGCGGCGCTGAACGTGGCCAGCGTCGAGACGCTCACCATCAGCGCGCTGCGCGCACGCTGGTTGAACCGGATCATGTTTCCTCCCGCGCGGGCTGGCCCGCACTCCCCTTGTGCGCTCTGCGGCGCGTTGCGTTAGCGCTAACATTCATGCGGATGCGTTAGCGCTAACGCAAGAGAATTCTTTCAGGCGCGATCGAAAAACTTCGCTGTCGGGAAAATCAGACGGCCGCGGAGGACTCGCGAACAACCAGGCGGAAGTCGGCCTGCACGCCGACGGGACCGGGCTCTCCGCCCACGCGACGGGCGCGGACATGGCGCAGCAGAAGCTCGATCGCCACTCGCGCCATCTCGCCAATCGGCTGATGGATCGTGGTCAGCTCGGGCCAACTGGTGGTGGCAAGCAGGCTGTCGTCGAAGCCGACGATCGACAGGTCGCCGGGCACGTCCAGACCCCGGCGATGGGCGATCGACATGGCGGCCGAGGCCATGTCGTCATTGCTGGCGAAGATCGCCGTCGGCCGTTCCGGCGCGTCCAGCAGAGCGATCGCCGCGTCGATGCCCGAGCGGTAGGAATAGTCGCCTTGCGCCACAGCGTGCGGCTCCAGCCCCCCCGCGCTCAAGGCGTCGCGGAAGCCGGCCAGACGACGCTGAGCGGCCAGCTGGCTGGCGTCGCCAGTGACGAAGGCGATCCTACGGTGCCCCAGGCCCAGCAGGTGCTCGGTCATGGCCCGCGCGGCGGCGTAGTCGTCGAGGCGCACGGCCAGAACGCCCTCGTCCTCACGCGCCGTGGCCACGGCCACCACGGGCTTGCCGACCCTGCCCAGCAGAGCCAGCGCCTGCTCGGAGTCGCACAGTGGCGGCGGCAGAACGACGCCGTCCACACCCTCCTCCACCAACCTGGCGACAGCGGCCTCGATGGCTTCGGGACTGTCGCAGCGATGCAGCAGCAGATGGTCGCCCGTGCGGCTGATCTCGTCCATGACGCCGATCAGGAACTCGCTGAGATAGGCGCCGCTGGGATTGGTGTAGAGCAGCCCGATCCGCGTGACGCCGGCCGAGGCCAGGCCCCGCGCGGCGGGGCTGGGCGCATAGTTCAGCTCACGGATGATCGCATTGATCCGCGTCCGCGTGTCTTCGCTGACCCGGCCTTCGCCGTTGATCACGCGCGAGACGGTCATGATCGACACGCCCGCCCGCGCGGCCACGTCGGCGATGGTCACGCCCTGCAGGCGACGACGCTGAGGCTTTTCCGGCGCACGGCTCATGCTTCGCCCATCGCGGGGAAATGCCGGGAAAGCAAGCCCGAAAAACGGGATCGCGATTTCGTAAGGCGCGCCTCAAGGCGAAGGTTGATCCACACTATCCGTATTGCTAGGGGCGACGCAGGGGGATCCGTATGCGTGGGATCTGTATGTGCGCGGCCCTTGCCGCCTCGGGGCTGGCGCTGGGCGCCGCTTCGGGAACGCCTGCGCATGCCCAAAGCGCTCGTGCGGTTCCGGTCGACACCACTGGCCAGACGCTCGCAACGGCCCTGACCGATCTTGCCAGACGATCGGGACGCGAGCTGCTTTTGGCGACGCCCAGTCTAGGCGATCGCGCGGCGCCGCGGCTGCGGGGACGGTTCACGATCGATCAGGCGCTGCCGCTTCTGCTGGCGGGCTCCGGGTTGAACTCTCGGCGAACCTTGGACGGCAGCTACATCATCCAGGTCGCGCCCGCTGCGCCGGCGCCGGGCGCCGAACCGAACGAGCCGGTCGCCCTGCCCGAACTGCTGGTGACCGGCCGCCGATCCCAGAACAGCGACATCCAGCGCTATGAGAACGACATCCAGGCCTACAAGGTCTGGAACAGTCGCGACATCGAACAGGCCCATTCCGCCGACATCAACGACTTCCTGCGGCTAAAGGCGACCGGCGACACCCTGATGACGTCGGCGCGGCAATCGCCCGTCAGCGCGTCGGCCAGCAATCGCTCGGAGGTCAATCTGCGTGGCCTGGGCTCAAGCCAGACGCTGGTGCTGGTGGACGGCCATCGGATGCCCGGATTGCCGTCAGGCCTGATCGACGGCGGTCTCTCGGTCGCGCAGCCCGACCTCAACGGCATCCCCCTGGCTGCGATCGACCGCGTCGAGGTTCTGAACTCCACGGCGGGCGGCCTCTATGGCGCGGGCGCGACCGCCGGCGCCGTCAACATCGTGCTCAAGCGCGACTACAGCGGCGCCGACCTGGGCGTGACCTACGGGATCACCGCCCGTGGCGACGCCCCGGCCACGCGGATCGACGGGCGCATCGGCTTCACGCCCGACGACGGCCGCACCGAGGTGATGATCGCCTTCGGCCGCGCCTGGGGCAGCGGCCTCAGCGTGGGCGACCGCGACTTCACGGCCAGGGCCCGGGCGCAGCGCGCCGCGAAGGATCCGGCCGCGTCCATCGCCGAGACCGCCGTCAGCGGCTCGGTCAATATCTTCAGTCTCTCAGGCGCGCCCTTGAGTCTGGATCCGGCCTATGGCGGGACCAGCCTGGGCGCGGCCTCCACCTTTGCTCCGGCCTCCTATGGCGGCGCCTCGACCGATGGCGGCGCGCTGCTGCTGGCCAACGCCGGCCAGCACGACATCGGATTGTCGCCCGACGCCTCGGGAGTCACGCAGGGCCTTCTGACCCAGCCCACGGTCTCGTCGCTGATCGGCAGCGTCCGTCACGCCTTCGGCGCCTCGATCGAGGCCTATGCCGACCTTCTGGTGCTGCGCAACGAGGGGCAGGCGACGATCCCGGAAGCCCAACAGCAGGCGGTGGTCTCGGCCAGCGCGCCGACCAATCCGTTCCAGCAAGACGTTCTGATCAGCTACCCCCTGCCCGGCTTCGACGCGGTCACGCACAATCGCGCCCAGACCCTGCGCAGCGCGTTGGGCGTGATCGCCGATCTGCCCCATGGCTGGAAGCTGAATGCCGACGGCAGCTTCGGCGGGGCCAAGGTCGACACCAGCGTCACCGGCAAGGTTTTCACGGCCGACTTCATGTCCGCGCTCCTGTCGGGCCAGGCGTCGGCAAGCGGAGGAACGATCGATCCGCTGGCCGGGCGCAAGGTGTTCCTCCAGGACCTCACCGCCTACACGACCGAGGGCCGCACGGCGCTTTCACAGGTCAACCACTTCCGCGACCTGTCGTTGCGGCTGGCGGGACCTGTCGTCGACCTCGCCGGCGGACCGCTGGAAATGTCGCTGCTGGCCGAGGCAAGGCGCGACTCCGTCCCAATCTCCAAATGGACCTTTCCAGACATCGGCTATCCCGCCGAGGACCAGCTCACTTCGGGCGTCTATACCTCGACGCGCTCCTATGCCGCCGAGTTGCGGGCGCCCCTCACCGATCGATACGCCGGCCCGGCCGGCCTGAAGGGCCTCGAGGTCCAACTGGCGGTGCGACGTGAAATGCATCGTGAAGGCTCTCCTCAAGGGCCTTTCGACACCGTGGCTCTGGGCTCTTCGACGACCGTCTATACGGGCGGCTTCAAGGTCTTTCCCCTGCCCAGCCTGATGATCCGGGCCAGCGCGGCGTCGGGCTTTCTGCCGCCGGACCTCAACATGCTGGGCTCCTACACCGCGACCTTCACCTCGGACGCCGACGTCTTTGCCCAGCGCGGCGCCGCCGGCTTGGGCGGGGTGCTCCAGCCGGTCGCGACCGCGCCGAAGGATCCTCTGCGCGGCGGCGAACCGCTGGGCACGGTCGCGCCCTACGCGGTCGTCTACGGCGGGTCCACGCGTCTGCAGCCGGAACAGGCGCGAAGCCTGTCCGCGGGCGCGGTCCTGACGCCATCGGATCGCTTCAGGGTGTCCATCGACTATACGCGCATCGACAAACGGCGCGAGATCGCCACGTTCCACACCGGCGACGTCAGCTATTTCCTCGCGCACGAGGCTCAGTATCCCGACCGGGTGACGCGCGCGCCGCTGACCGCCGACGACCGCGCCAAGGGCTATGCCGCCGGCGTCGTCACCGCCGTCGACACCACCAGTATGAACATCGGCAAGACCGTGGTCGAAGCCGTCGACCTGCAAGGCGACTATCTGATCCCGATGACGAGCTTGGGGGATTTCAGGCTGCACGCCGCCGCGACCTGGCAGCCGCGCCTGACCCGGCAGAGCAACCCGGACAGCGAAGTGATCGACTACGTCGGCTATGCCGACGGCCCTCTGGCCTGGCGCGCCAACGGCGGCGCCGACTGGACGCGAGGCGCCACGACGGCGGGCTTCAACATCGTGTTCTACGACAGCTATCGCGTCTTCAACCGGCTCGACGCCCCCGACGCGGTCGCCGCCGAGGTCTTGCAGCAGGGCGCGGCTCGAATTCCAGCCCAGGTCTATCTCGACCTTTTCGCGTCCCGTCGCGTCACGCTGCGCGGCGGGACCGGCGGCCTGCGCGAGATCCAGGTGCGCTTCGGGATCCAGAACCTGCTGGACCACGCACCGCCGCTGGTGGTCCGATCCAGCCAGCCCACCTACAGCACCTATGGCGATCCGCGTGGTCGCCGGTTCGAACTCAGCCTCGTCGGTCATTTCTAAAAGCGCTGAGGATTCCTGAAAAACCTGCGTTCACCCGGATGAGGGCGTCCCACCGACGCCTACCATCCTGGAGGACAGCAGGTGTTCAAGTTCGCGCCCATCGCCCTGGCGGCCCTATTCCTCTCGACCTCCGCGCAGGCGCAGGTCCAGCCCTTCCCGCCAAGTTTCAAGACCCAAGAGATCGCCACCAACGGCGTGACGATCCACGTCCGCGTCGGCGGGACCGGACCCGCCGTCGTGCTGCTGCACGGCTATGGGGAGACCGGCGACATGTGGGAGCCGCTGGCGGCTAATCTCGCCAAGGATCACACCGTGATCGTGCCCGACCTGCGCGGCCTTGGCCTGTCGTCCAAGCCGGTGTCTGGCGGCTACGACAAGAAGACCGAGGCCGGCGACGTGACCGGCGTGCTCGACGCCCTGAAGATCACCAAGGTCGACCTGGTCACCCACGACATCGGCAACATGGTGGGCTACGCCTTCGCCGCCGAGCATCGCGATCGCGTCAGCCGCTTCGTGCTGATCGACGCGCCGCTGCCCGGGGTTGGGCCGTGGGAGGAAATCCTCAAGAACCCGCTGCTGTGGCACTTCCGGTTCGGCGGCCCCGATATGGAGCGCCTGGTCGCTGGCCGCGAGCGGATCTATCTGGACCGGTTCTGGAACGAGTTCTCGGCGACTCCTTCCCGCTTCACCGAGGCCTCGCGCGAGCACTACGCCAAGCTCTACGCCCTGCCCGGCGCCATGCACGGCGGCTTCTCGCAGTTCGCCGCCTTCGACCAGGACGCC
>OUNM010264377.1_pt1 | contig 51408 bp, 38 predicted proteins | sample 1769961 | NCBI WGS metagenome assembly OUNM01 (sample SAMEA3914820, study PRJEB12502) | metagenome | biome: forest; material: soil | place: USA | collected 2012-03-12 | depth 0.3 m
CGGCGACCCACCCGCATAGTCAAGTAACCTCATTCCCGCGGGCGAAGCGTAGACCGTTTTCGTCCGCGGGTTTATTTTCGGAATCCTGCCATTACGTTAACTCTTCGCGCTTTTTCCGGGTTTGGCATGCAAGAACGACGCTTGCGAATGTTTGCTGTGTTGAGCATTGCTCGAGGTTGAAACCAAGCAACGATGAGGCTGCGTTTTATACGCTCTCGTCACTTACACCCCTCAATTGGAAAACCCGAATAAGCTCGCCGCGCGAAGAGAGCGCGCGTAGCAAAGTTGCGCCACTCCTAAAAGGAGCAGACCGAGTGATCGGTCCACCGCCCATCACCTCCGAGATTTTTCTTTAGACCCGCAAACGCAATACGACTCATGAAGCGATTCCACTCCCTTGTCATCGCCGGCCTTGCGCTGGCCCTGTCTGAATGTTTTGGCGCCAGCGCTTTCGCCGAGACGCTCCTGCCCACGGCTGATACTTCCAGCACGCTTACCTTGACCAAGGCGAATCCGCCGATCGTGACGAAGACGGCAATCACCGCCAGTGCAGGAAAAAGCGGCTCCCTCAGTGTCTCTAAGACCCGGCACGCCTTCATTCAATTCAACGCCGCCGATAAACTCACGGCGGAGGGCCTTACTGCGGCGGACATCATGAGTGCCAAGCTCACGATTTACTTTCCCTCCGCCGGCAAAGCAGGGCAGATCGACCTTCATCTCGTGATGCAGCCCTGGACCGAAAAACCCACCGGCTTGGAGACGGAGCCTCTGGTGGCGAGCGGCACGATCGATTCGGTCCCGGCGGCGAGAGTCATTGCCAAACAGTTCTTCTCCTTCGATGTCACTTCCGCCGTCATGGGCTGGCTCACCGCCAGCGGCACGGACCATGGCTTTGCTTTGGAGAGTCCGGATGGACTTGCCAATGTAACCATCGGCGCCAAGGAAGGCTCCGGGTCTGGCTATCCGGCGACGCTGGAGATTGAAACCATCAGCGGCACTTCCTATTCCTCTATCGTTCAAGGCGGGGATGGAAATATCGGCATCGGGGTCTCCACGCCAGCTTATCCGCTCGATGTCTATGCCGGCACAAGTAACGTTCACATCCTGGGCGGCCAGAGCGCCGGCGGAACCGGCGTCATCCTTGAAAACGATGACGGGTCTATCCACGATTGGCTGCTGGCCGCGGGGGACAGTGCGGGCACGTTTGGCTCGACCAAGGGGTTTTTCATCCGCGACAATACGAACAACGCGACGCGGCTGGCCATCGATACGATCGGTGATGTCGGCATCGGCACCGCCACTCCCGCCCTGCCGCTCGACGTCAACGTTGGCCTCAAAGACGCTCGTATCACGGGCAATGCCAGTTTTGGCGGCAACGGCCTCATCCTTGAAAACACGGACGTCACTACGCAACAGTGGTTTCTGGGCGCGGGCGACAACGCGGGCACCTCCGGACCGTCCAAAGGATTTTATATCCAGAATTTCAATAGCGGTGTGGTGGGCCTGGCGATCAGCACCGGCGGCAACATTAGCGCGAACGGCAACATTACCACGAACGGCAACGTCGGCATCGGCACGACTAATCCCGCCCACAAGCTCGATATCATCGCCGGCGGCGAAGACGTCCGCATCTCGGGTAACACCAGTTTTGGCGGCAACGGTCTCATCCTTGAAAATACGGACGTCTCGACGCAGCAGTGGTTTTTGGGCGCAGGCGACAACGCCGGCACCTCCGGACCGTCCAAAGGATTTTACATCCAGAATTTCAATACCGGTTTGGTGGGGCTGGCGATTAACACGAACGGCGATATCAGTGCGAACGGCAAGATTACCACGACCGGCAACATCAGCACGAACGGCAGCGTCGGCATCGGGTCCACTTCTCCCACACAAGCAAAGCTCGTCGTGAACGGCTCCGTCACCAGCGGCAGCTTCGGTCAGCACGGATTCCTCATCTCCACCGGGGCGTCGAGCTCGGCGAGCGGCTCTGGTGCTGCGGTGTCGATTTCCGCTTCCAACGACGTCCATGCCAGCGCTTTTCGCGCCTTCTCCGATGCCCGCATTAAAAACATCCAGGGTCACTCCGACAGCGCGCACGATCTGCTCACGCTGCGCGGCATCGAGATCACCGACTACGTTTATAAAGATACGATCACTAAAGGCGATCGCCCGCAAAAGAAGGTAGTCGCTCAACAGGTGGAGAAAGTCTTTCCGCAGGCTGTAAGCCAGTCCACCGAGGTGGTGCCGGATATCTACCATAAAGCTGGGATCAAAGAGGGCTGGGTGAGTCTTGCGACCGATCTCAAGGTCGCCGATCGCGTGCGCCTGATCGCCGAAAAGACCGAAGGAATCTACCCCGTGCTGGAGGTCAAGGACGGAGCCTTTCGCACCGAATTCCAGCCAGAGGGCGCGGAGGTTTTTGTCTATGGCCGCGAAGTAAATGACTTCCGCGCCGTCGATTACGAGGCGATCTCCATGCTGAATGTTTCCGCGACGCAGGAGCTGGCCAAAAAGCTGGAGGCAAAAGAAACGGAAATGGAGCGGCTGCGCACGGAAAATACCGCGCTGAAACAACAAGTCACCGCCATCGAGACGCGCCTGAATCGGATCGAAGCCCAACTCGCGCCGTCCGTCGCGTTGGCTAGTGAACTGGCAAAATGATGCTAGCTAAAGCGCGATTGGAATAACGAGCACTTGGTGGGGCCGTCTGTCCGTGTATAGACCGGAGACAGGGGTAACAGGTGGCCGGGGACATGGGTAACACTTTAGGGATGTCCTGGAAGACCACCGATCTGCTGACTATTCGACTTGAATTTGTGAACTTGGCGCTGTGCTCTGAAGCGAATGTGGCAGAGTTGTGCCGCCGTTTTGGACTGAGCCGAAAAACAGGCTATAAATGGATCGAGCGCTATAAAAAAGAAGGAGCCAGAGGGTTGGAAGATCGCAGTCGTCGGCCCAAGCGCACCCCTTCGGTGACGCAAAAGCGGGTCGTCGAAGAGATCGTGACTTTGCGGGGCCAGCATCCCGCCTGGGGGCCGCGCAAACTCAAAAGAAGGCTCCAGGAACTGGGGCAAAAGAGCCTTCCGGCGGGGATGTAGCGATCGTGCTCGTTCACTAGCTAGCTAGCCTTTGATCCGCGAGAGGCCGCCCACCTGGGAGCGCTGGCATCCGTGCCGGCGCGATGGTGGATGGCCGTGGTACGGGCATCCTGCTCGTAGTTTTCGGCCATGGGCGAGACGCCCATGCCACGCGGGAGTTACTGGGCGCCTTCTCTATCAGGGCTTGTTTTTGAAAAGTTCAGGGTATTCCCTGATTGCGCGGTTGAGCCTTTTCGTGCAACATGCCTGGCGTCATAAGAGTGAACGGATCGTTTTCTGCGCCGAGGGCAAATTGAAGCAACTTTGATTTCAACAACGCAATCAAAATCGGGTTTGTCGATGACCTTGACGCTCACGATCAGAACGCAGTTTCTCAACCTAAAATAAAGAAATATTCGCTATGGCCAAAAAAAGCAATTCACCCAAGGTATCTCTCAGCTACGGATGGCAGCCCGATCTTCCCGATCATCGCGACCATCTCTACAGCGCGCCGCTGGCAAAACTCACCGCGAAGGCTGTTTTGCCAGCCAAAATCGATCTCCGCCCGCAGTGCCCGCCGGTTTACAACCAGGGCCAGATCGGCAGTTGCACCGCCAACGCCATTGCCGGCGCGCTCGAGTTCGACCGTCGCAAGCAAAAGCTCAAAGATTTCGTCCCCTCGCGCTTGTTCATTTATTATAACGAACGTGCCATGGAGCACACCGTGGGATCCGACGCCGGGGCGCAAATTCGTGACGGGATCAAAAGCGTGAACAAACAGGGTGCGTGCCCGGAATCGGAGTGGCCCTATGACGATACGCCGGCCGATCCGCAGACAAACGTATGGCCTCCCGGCGCCCGCCCGGCGGAAAAGCCTTCAAAGAGTTGCTATACCGATGCAAAAAAATACACGGCTGTGACCTACCAGCGCGTGAACCGTGATCTGTCCCAGATGAAAGGCTGTCTCGCCGACGGGTACCCCTTTGTCTTCGGCTTCACGGTCTATGATAGCTTTGAGAGCGCCGTCGTCGCCAAAAGCGGTGTCCTCAACATGCCCGGTGGCAGCGAGCAAGTCGTGGGCGGCCACGCCGTGGTTGCGGTCGGCTTTGATGACAAACTTCAGCGAATTATCGTGCGCAATTCGTGGGGCACAAAGTGGGGCATGAAAGGCTATTTTACGATGCCCTATGCTTATGTGCTCGATGCCAATCTCAGTGATGACTTCTGGACGATTCGAACCGTGAGCTAACGCGATTCACCATTGGTTTATTTCAGCGGCGGATTACGACTGCCGCGTCAGCCTGATTTCCGTGCGCTCCTTTCACCCTTGTGAAAGGAGCGTACGATTGTTTTCAAATCGTCGTTTAGCTCTTTTGCAAATCCGGACCGTTGCCGGAGGAAATTTCCGAACCTGATGGCGCCGGCGCCTGCAATTCCTTTTCGATGCGGAAGGTCATCGCTTCGCTGTTGTCTTCGTCATCAAAGGCGGCGCGAATGCGCATCGTTTTGTCGATAAGATAGACCGTTGTGGAGTGGCGGATGGAGATCTCGCCGTTGGGGCGTTTGACTACGCGGCGCTGCGCGCCAAAGGCGCGGGTTACCTCGAGTTTTGAATCAAGTAACAATTTCCAGGTGTCGGACAACTTTTGGTCGCGTCCGTATTCGGCCAGCTTTTCCGGATTGTCGCGTTCGTTGTCGAGGCTGACGAAGAAAGGTGCGACGCGCTCTCGTGCTTCGGGGGATAGCTTTTCCAGTGCGGCTGTGCATTTGCTCACAGTTCCCGGGCAGGCTCCGTCACATGTCGTATAGCCGAAGGTCACGAGCGAAAAATCGCTGTGGTTAAAAATATCCGCGCTGCGATCCGCACCCGTGGCGTCTTTAATCGCCGGCGGCTTTTGGAATTTCACCGCGGCTACTTCCATGGCCGGCGGGTGCACCGGCGAGCGGCTTGCCAGCGGCGAATCTACGGGATCGTAGGTGCCGGCCACGACGTTGGCCATCATGCCTCCATCCTCGTGCTCGAGGATGTGGCAGTGCATGACAAAGTTTCCCGCGATCTGCGGGCCTTCATCCATCGGTACGGTGAGCCACACCTGCAAACCATTCGGAATGTTAACGGTATCCACTTCACCGGAATAGTATGGCTCCCCGACATGCTTGCGGCTGCCAGACGGCGGAGGCTCGTTTACCGCGTAGAAGGGGTTTCCCAAGTTCTCCTGTGGCGGATCGAGGTTCGCTTCCGGATTGTTAGCATTGATGGGACTGACTACCGTGAATTTCTCCACCTTGAAATGCGCCTGGTGCAAATGGAAGGTATGCCATTCCAACGAATTATTTTGGATGATCCAGCGCTGGGGATGGCCCGGCGTGAGGTGAGCAATCGGCGGCTCAAAGGTATCATAGGCATCCGATGGGCCCTTTAAATATTTGCCGTGTTTGTCGGCCAGACGGTAAAAAGAAAATTGCGTCGGCTCAAAAGGCAAGTGCGGCGGCGAAGGCTCATTGTTGTCCGGCTCGAAAAGAGCGTAAGCTGCATCTACTTGATGTTTGGCAATAAATTTCTGCTGGTCATTTTCGATGCTCGATGTCGCATCGAGCGTAGTATTGATATCGGTGGCAAGATCTTTCCATTGAGTGAGAACGCCCGGGGGAAGCTTGGCTTTCGGAGTTACGGGCGCTGGTTTCACCGTGATCAAATTCCACGGATTCGGGTTCATATTGGTATCGTTCCCGACTTGGAAATAGAGATCGCCGCCCTGCGTATCGACTTGCTGGGTGACTACGTTGACCGTTGCTCCCGCAAAAAGACTAGTCGGAACAACGACTGTCGCCCGGCTCGCGGGAGGGATCATCAGTTGGTTATTAGGCACTTGCGCGGAAAGCCCCTCGGGCTTCGGAATGCCATCCACTCCGAGAACATAGAATCCGATGTTATCCCCGCTGGCTCCGGTTAATGTTAGCTTGTAAGACAGGTTCGCGCTTTGGTTGGAGATCTCCCAGACCTGATCCGTTTGGCTGTATAGGATCACATAGGGCGAACCCGGAGTAAGGTTCACCGTTAGGTTCGTGTAAGTCACCTTTCCGTTCACCGATTGTTCCAGCGGGCCGAGGATCGGACCGAGGCCGGGAATCCAGAAATCCTTTAAGACGACCAGGTGATGCGGCAATTGCGGCAGTGTCGTTGCTACATTGGCCATGGTTTGCAAGGCCTTCGCGGCGGCCGCTTTGTCGCGACCGTTGGCCAGCGGCGTCGATCGATCCTGGAAAGACTTTATGTAGGCAGGCACCGCCCCTTCGACATAGAGCGCGCCGGAAAGCCCACAGCCGACCTGCATCTCCGCAACGCCATGGGAATGGGCATGATACCAATACGGTCCAGGCGGTTGATTGCGCGGAATGGTAAAGGAATAAGTCCGGATTTCACCCGGTTCTGGATTGCCGGGAATTTGCTGAGCCTCGACATACGGCAAGTTAACAAAGTCGCCAAAGAGCCCCTGCCGATTTTCCGGGTGAGGGGAAACGTTAAATCCATGGAAGTGAATATTCGTCCGCTGTGTGAAGAGCGCATTGGTGAAACGAATGTGCACCGTATCGCCCGGGAATACCCGCAACAACGGCCCGGCGAAACTGAGCGTCGGGGGATTGTTGTCATTGGTGTATTTGCAAGAGTAAGCGAGCCGCGGATAGTCCCACTGGCCATCGTAAGGGCCGCCGAGATCTGGGTCCGTCGGCATGATCCCACCCATGATGTCGCCGGGATCCGTGGCGGCCGTGAGGTCGATATCGAGTTTGCCGTTCACGCTGCGAAACTCCACCAGACCCTGCTGAGACCCTGCGGGATCGGCGTCATTCAATATCAAAGTCGCAAACTCATTTGCCGCCGAAGCGAGGCTCGCCGTGAGAAAATAAAGGGCGATCAGTCGAATTTTCATAAGAGGGAATGACTCATTTAAGGAGCAGCCCTTCCCACATGATGGGAAGGGCTGCTTTGAACCGTGACTAATCACGGCACAGTACTTCTTTGCTCGGACCGGATGATCCGCAACTACTATCTACGTGTGGGACGAGCGGTGGAGGCCGAGGATCTCCGGACCGGTTTCGACCTCGGGGCTTCCACCGTCTTGGCCACCACTGGCTGAGCAGCCGGCGTGGCCTGTGACTGTGCGACCGGCGCCGCGCCCTGGGTCAGCCGAATGTAATCGACGGAAATCCAGTACTGGTCGGAGCTCGCATTCTTGCCGGTGACGCTGAATTTGAAGAGCTTGTCGTTCGTGGTCCCAGGGGTCCACGTTCCGACGGTGACTTCGGTATAGTCACCGGTCGTGTTTTCATATTCATCGATCGGCGAGCCGATGTTCGTGTAGGTATTTTGATCGGCACGCGAGCCCGAGAGCTGGAAGGTTCCGCGTGAGCCATTCTTCTTCATGCCAACCGAGACGGTGTAGGTCGCGGCCTGGACATTAGGTATCAGATAAACTACCGAGTCTCCCGTGGCGGTTGCGCGTAGGATGTCCGCGGCGCCATCGCTATAGCTGGAATCCCCCGTGATGTTATCCACCGTATCCGAAGAGGAGTTGATCGTTAGGTCTTCCGCTTCGTACAGGCCCGTGCCCGTGCCGCCATTCGTGTCGAATACGGAGCCCGGTGAGGGGTTGCCGTTGACCACGACTTCCAGCGTATATTTTCCTGCGGCCAATCCACCCGGAAGGGTGAAGTCTGCAGAGACCGCGTTCGGGTTTTGTACCTGGGTGTTGGTCCAGTTATAGGAGCGGCCAAATTTCACCGTTCCCGAGCTGTTGGTCAGCCGGATGATGGGGTAATTCGAGGCCATCTGCCAGTCATCACCATACGCCGCGCCGACGGATATACCCGCCAGGCCCACGCCGGTGAGATGATAGGAGCCGTCGGAATTCTTGGTGATCTTCTGCGCTGTCGGCTGGCCCTGAGCGAGCGGCGAACCGTCCGGGCGATAGATATAACAATTCGACGAACCCTGGCCTCCGATCATGAAGACGCCGCCGTCGGGCAACTGGAGCATGGCCAGCGCAAATTCCGCACTGCCATAGGTCGAGCCGCCACCCGGCGCGCTTACCGCCGTGAAGGTATTGTTGGTGTAGTCGTACTCGTAGAAGCTCGTCGCCGATCCGAAGCCGCCTGTTGGCCCGAGAGCGCAAAGAATTTTGCCATTGTTCATCATGCACGCAGGGGCATCGACCGCGCCGAGGCTATTCGGAATCGTCGCGCCGGCGACAAACGAGCCCGCCGCGGACGGGCTGCTTCCCGGGGTGTAAATGGCGGTATTCGACGAACCACCGATAAAGAAGGCTTTGCCATTCGGCAGCATAAAGCCCGCGCCCGTCTCGGCTCCGTAGCCGTAGATGTTAGTCGGCGTGGGATTGTCCGAGACCCAACTGTTACTTGATGGCACATAGTGCTCGGCATTGACGGAATTGATGTCGATGGTGAGGATGTTATCGTTCGGGAGACGAACCCAGGCCACTTCGTTCTGGCTGCCTTTTGCGGAAGGAGCCGCGGTGATGGCATTGGTCGAAGGATCGTAAAAGTAACACGTCTTCCCGGTCGTGCCTTGCAGGATCCGGCCATCCGGCAGCATGCAGGAAATGGCGTCGCTATAGGAAGCGCCGGAGGGTTGATTCGTGATCACCGACCAGCTATTCGCCGTGTAATTGTACAGTTCGGCGAAGCCTTTGCCCGTGCCGTATTCACCGCCCGCGACATAGACGTTTCCGTTCTGCAATACCTGCACCGAGTTAAATAACCGGGTATAAGTGGTGGAAGCCATCGTGGCCCACGTTCCGTTGGCATAATTACCCGAGCTATCCGGGGTATATTTATAGTAACCGCTGCCGCCGTCGCTGCACAGGACGGTTCCATCGGTCATCAGGATCGGGTTATCCAGGCCATGCGGAGGCGCATGAGCGATGGCCACCCACGAGCCGGCGGCTTCAATCCGTTGTGAAAGGATGCCCGAGGAAGCGGCTAGCAGGAGTGCCAGGCCAAATGAAGCGCGCTGCCAGCGGCTGGCGCGAGAGGGTTTCGACGAACGTTGGGTCGAGGCTTCCGGGCGAGCGGAAGCAGAATGCACAATGGCAATGGGTATTCGAAGCATGTTGTTTCGGAGGGTTAATATTTCTCGGGGGAAATCACCGTGTGAGACCTCGACCGTGGGTTGCGGACGAGCGCGGTGATGAGCGATGGATGTCGCAAATAGGAACTAGCATGCCAATCGCAAATTTTGCCTACCCCCTCTCGGCACAAGAGATGCTCCGCCAAGCATTTACGCGATAAAAACAGGGGTTTTTTCGATCGCCCTGTCCGAAAGGACAGTGTGTGTCATAGGAGTATCGGTGTCATATGGCAGAAAAGGCCGGCGACGGTAGTTTTTGACCGGGGAAATGCCATCCTTCGGCGAGGGAGAAGAATGAGGCGCACTTTACGAACGCGATCCCAAATATCTTCAAGTAACTTGCTGTTGAAGTCCGGTTAATCCTCGCTTCGAATTCCTGAAAACCAAATACTCTCCCATAGTGTGGTGAAACCGAGGTTTTCTGCTTCACCATGAAAGAAGACGAACGGCGTGGAGGAGCGCACGGTCTGGCTTACCCAGTTGGAAATGGCGGAGCTCTTCGTCATCACCAAGCAAAACGTCTCCCTCCATCTTCAAAACATCTTCGAGGATGGGAGTGGGATGATGCGGCGACGGTCAAGGAATCCTTGATAGCTCAAATCGAGGGCGGCCGTGAGGTTCGACGCCCGGTCACTCTCTACAATCTCGATGCCATCTTCGGCGTGGGTTGCCGGGTGCGCTCGCTTCGCCGGAGGGCAGTTCGGCCGCTGGGTTTCCAGCCGACGATTAGGAGTACGATTACGAAGGGGGCCCTGTGGGAAAAAATGCCCCGTTTTGACAAGGCCAAGCAGACCGTCCGCGCACGAACCAGTTTCGCATGACTGCCCTAAAGATCTGGCAAGGCCAGCCCTACCCATTGGGCGCCACGGTGACACCCGATGGCGTGAATTTCGCACTCTTTACCGAGAACGCCACCGGCGTCGATCTTTGCCTCTTTGATCACATCGCCGCGCCGGCGGAAACGCTGCGCATTCGCATGACGGAGCACACCGATCAAGTGTGGCACTGTCTGGTGCCGGGGATGCAGCCGGGTCAGCTCTATGGCTATCGCGTGTACGGGCCTTACGAAGCGGAGCACGGGCAGCGGTTTAACGATTCCAAGCTGCTCCTCGATCCGTATGCCAAGGCGCTCGCGGGCTTGATCAACTGGAGCGGCGAAATGTTTGGCTACGACCAGGAGGCGGGGAAGAATGCCGATCTCACCCGCGACTATCGCGATGATGCGTGGGGCATTCCGAAGTGTGTGGTGGTGAGCGATGAGTTCGATTGGTCAGGCGAAAAGCGACCCAATACTCCGCTCGCCGAGTCGGTGATCTATGAAGTGCACGTGAAGGGTTTTTCCAAGCTATGTCCTCAAATTCCGGAGGAGCTGCGCGGGACCTATGCGGGACTCGGTAGCAAATTCGCGATCGAGTATTTCAAAAACCTCGGGGTGACGGCCGTGGAAGTGATGCCGATCCACCATTTTGTGAATGATCAGTTTTTGCAGGATAAAGGGTTATCTAACTATTGGGGCTACAATTCCATCGGCTTTTTCGCGCCACACTCCGCTTACTCCCAGGCTGGGATCACGGGTGAACAGGTGGCGGAGTTTAAGCAGATGGTGAAGAATTTGCACGCGGCGGGGATGGAAGTGATCCTCGATGTGGTCTACAACCACACGGGCGAGGGAAATCAGATGGGGCCGACGCTCAGTTTCCGGGGAATTGATAACGCGGCGTACTATCGGCTCGTGCCGGATGACAAGCGTTACTATATGGATTACACGGGCACGGGGAATACGCTGAATATGCAGCATCCGCGCGTGTTGCAGTTGCTCATGGATAGTTTGCGCTACTGGGTCACGGAGATGCACGTGGATGGATTTCGCTTTGATCTGGCGGCGGCGCTGGCGCGGGAACTGCACGAGGTGAGCCGGCTTTCCGCATTCTTCGATTGCATTCATCAGGACCCGGTAATTTCGCGGGTGAAACTGATCGCTGAGCCGTGGGACGTGGGGGAAGGCGGATATCAGGTGGGGAATTTTCCGGCGCTCTGGGCGGAGTGGAATGGGAAATATCGCGATTGCGTGCGCGCGTATTGGAAGGGGGATCAGGGGACGATCGGCGAGTTTGCGTATCGTCTCACGGGGAGTTCGGATTTGTACGAATGGAGCGGGAAACGCCCGACGGCGAGCATCAATCTCATCACCGCGCACGACGGTTTTACGCTCAACGATCTCGTTTCCTATAACGACAAACATAACGAAGCAAACGGCGAGAATAATCAAGACGGCCACAACGACAATCGCTCGTGGAATTGCGGCGCGGAAGGCGTGACGGATGACGATGAAATCAACGCGCTGCGCCGCCGGCAGATGCGCAATATGTTAGCGACGCTTTTCCTTTCGCAGGGAGTGCCGATGCTGGTCGGTGGCGATGAATTTGGCCGCACGCAGAATGGGAATAACAATGCTTACTGCCAGGATAACGAAATCTCCTGGTTTTCCTGGGAGCATGCGGATTGGCAAAAGCAGCAGATTGATTTCACGCGGCGGCTCATCCAATTGCGCCGCGAGCACTCGGTGTTTCGGCGTCCGAAGTTTTTCCTCGGGCGCAGCATCCGGGGTGCGGGGGTTAAGGATATCATGTGGTTTGATATTGATGGCACGGAGATGACGGATGAGAATTGGAATTCCGGCTACGCGCTGTGCGTGGGGATGATGCTGAGCGGCGATACCATGGATGTGCGCGATGTGCGCGGTGAGCCGATGCATGACGATACGTTTCTCGTGCTCTTCAATGCCTTTCACGAACCGATCACCTTTGTCCTTGTGGGCAAAAAGGATATTAGTTGGGAGCTCTTCCTTGATACGCGGCACGAGCAGTCGTTTTTGGATCAGCCCACGGTGCTCGCGTCCGGCGACGATATCGAGCTGGTCGGGCGTTCCATGTGCGTCTTGAAACTAGTCAAAGGTTCGCAGGAAGATGCCCGCACCGCTTCGTGGAAGCAGACGCAAAAGGCGCGTCCCTCCGCTCCTCCTGCGCCCGCGTCGCCTACCAAGCACGACAAAGTGGACCCGACCGTCGCGACGATCGAACTGCCCACCGTGGAGATGGATGAGGCCACCGGGATGCCCCATCCCAAAAAGCCGCCGGGCAAGCCTAAGCCGCGGAAGAAGTAGGGTTATACAGGCGGGATGGAGCGACGCAATTCCTCAAGGCGACTATGTGTTCCGTGAATGCGGCACCAACCCTCTATATAGTCAAAATCCAGTGTGTCACTCTGCACCGCGAGAATATTGCGGGCGTCGTCCCTATCCTTGTCGCGGTTCCAGCGTATTTTTTGAATAATCATATCCTCGGCAGTCGCGAGCCACGCTTCTCGATTTAGATCAGGCAAATATCGATGTATGCGTCGGCGAAAACGTTCTTGATGATGGGGATCAGAACCAAGAAAAAACAGCTCGATGATAAATGGATGATTTCGGAGCGTAACGATAACGCGACGAGATCCGGTAATGGCCTCGAAAGAAAGTTGCTCCCCGATCTGGAGTTCGCTCGGAAGAGTAGAAGCAAGCCGGTCCAAACCAGAGCCGTCCACTTGGACGACGACATCGGCATCATCTGTGGATCGCGCGATTCCATGGGCATTTGTAGCCAGACCTCCCGTGACCATGTGTGGAATCTCAGCTTCTTGCAGTGCATCCAGCAGAGCGCACACGGCTTGGTTGGGTTTCATGTCGGCGGCGCGTCTGTGAAGAACCCAAACTGTTGCACTTGCCGAACACGGTTAATCCTTCGGTGAAGTTCCGCCTCCACCTCCTCGTCTGAAAAACGCGGAAATTGGGCACGAATTCCGCCGCGCATTCTTACCAAGGCCTCTTCGAAAAGCGTGAGACCGGCGACAAATTTCTCTTCGAGGGATTGCTTCCGCGCGCGCAATACCTTCTCGCGAAAAATCTCGTCCATCAAAGGCTGGAATTCTGAGTTCGCGGACATGCTTTGGATCGTTGTCCAAGTGCTTGGAAAAGACAAGCGCGCGTCGTCCGAGCGGATTTTGCGGCCTTTGCGCTCTTTGCGCCATTGCGTTCCAATCACCCTTCACGTGAGCGAGGCGTGTGATTTAACGCAAAGACGCAAAGAGCGCAAAGGCCGCAAAAAATGGGCGCTCGTTGAGGAGCGCGTCCGGATGTAGTGTCGCTTTCCTCGTCGCCGTTAAACGCTCCGGAAGAGCTACTGCGGCCCGCGTTCTTCGATCGCTCGCAGTTTGGAGCCGACTTTTTTATCCACGAAATTCAGTGACTTGAGCGAGAGCCAGCAAAAGGCGGCGAGCGCGACGACGGTGACTCCGGCCGCAGTGTAGTGAATCGCTCCCACGCGTTTCCAGCGCGGCGCGAAAGAGATCAGCCCGAGGATGGCGGCGACTACGATCACGGCATCGTAGCTGGCCCGTTGCCAATAGCCGCCGCCGAGGTGCAGCCACATGCCGAACTCATCAAAAGTCAGCGCCATCCCAAAACCGTAAGCGCAGGCCAGCCATTGTTTCTTTTGCTCGTCGGGTTGCGTGAAAAGTAACAGCGCGCCAACCGTCGAGAGCAAAAAGATGCCGTAGTTGAGATGATGCACATGCGTGCCGCCGAGATGCAGGAAGAAATCCGGAATCTTTCGCGTCATGATTAAAATGACCAGCACACGCGAGGCGGTGAATACCAAAAGGAACGTGAAGAAAACGATCCGCGCCAGGCGGCGTGTCGGATGCGGGGGAGGAGGAGAGTCCATCAGCAGGATGATCTAGGGAATTGGTGGCGGCATTTCAATCTACGTTCGCGCGGCGTGGCATGGGTGTCCCGCCCATGGAAAGAATCTACGGGCAGGATGCCCGTGCCACGGCTAGGGGCTCTCCATTTCCCGCTTGCCCATCCGGGCCAGTCCCGCGCACGCTTCGCATTCCTCGCATGAAAGAATTTCGCCTCAACCGGCTGTTTCATCCTCGTTCCAAGCGCTGCTTTGATGTCGCCATCGACCACGGCTTTTTCAATGAGCGGGCTTTCCTCACTGGCATCGAAGATTTGGAGTGTTCCGTGAAAACGCTCGTCGAAGCGGCACCCGATGCCATCCAGCTCACGATCGGCCAGGCGCCGGTTTTGCAATCCATTCCCGGCAAACAAAAGCCGGCGCTGGTCCTGCGGACGGATGTCGCCAATGTCTATGGCCGCGAACTGCCGCGCACGCTTTTTTCACGAATGATCCATGGGCCGGTGGAGCAGGCCGTGCAACTCGATGCGACTTGTGTCGTGGTGAATCTTTTCCAAATCCCCGGCCAGCCGGAAGTGACGGATCAATGCATCCAAAACATCTGCAGCCTGAAGCCGGCTTGCGACCGCTTTGCCATGCCACTCATGATTGAGCCGCTGGTTTTTCGGCCCAATGCGGAAGCGGGTGGCTATATGGTCGATGGTGATATCGATAAGATCATGCCGCTGGTGCGCCAGGCAGTGGAATTGGGCGCGGATATCATCAAGGCCGATCCCACCGATGACGTAAGCGTTTATCATCGCGTGGTGGAAATCGCGGGGCGCATTCCGGTGCTCGTGCGCGGTGGTGGAAAAGCATCGGATGCAGAAATCCTCAGCCGCACGGAAAATCTGATGAACCAAGGCGCGTCGGGCATTGTTTATGGCCGCAATATTATTCAGCATCATGACCCCGCAGGTATGACGCGCGCGCTCATGGCGATCGTGCACGATGGGATCACGGCCAAGGACGCGGCGAAACAAATCAAGCCCGCGTCATGAAATCGGTTCGCCTTGGCATCATTGGCGGCGGCTTGATGGGACGCGAAGTAGCGAGTGCGCTCGGGCGTTGGTTTGCGCTCACGGATGTGCCCGTGCGGATGGAATTGACCGCGGTCTGCGACGTGCAGGAAGGGGTGCGTGAGTGGTTTCGCAAAGTGCCCACGGTCCGCCTGCTCACGGCGGACTATCATGAGTTACTTGATAGCCCGGAAGTCGATGTCGTCTATGTAGCGGTGCCACATCATTTGCATGAGCGCATCTATCTGGACGTGCTGGCGGCGGGAAAAGATCTCTTTGCGGAGAAGCCGTTTGGCATGGATCTGGCCGCGGCGCAGGCCATCCGGGATGGGGCTCGTGAATCGGGGCGCTTTGTGCGGTGTTCCTCCGAATTTCCTTTTTTGCCGGCCGCGCAAAAGGCGTGGCAGTTCCTGCGCAAGACCGATATCGGAAAGTTACTTGAAATTCGCTCGGGCTTTTGGCACGGGAGCGACCTCGATCCCGCGAAGCCGATCAACTGGAAGCGGCAAAACCAGTTTTGCGGCGAGATCGGCGTGATGGGCGACCTGGGCATGCACGCGGTGCATCTGCCTTTCCGGCTTGGCTACCGGCCAAGTAACGTCTTCGCGCAATTGCAGAAAGTTTATACCGAACGGCCCGACGGTAAAGGCGGCATGGCCGTGTGCGATACGTGGGACAACGCGTTGCTCCATTGCGAATTGCAAGTCGATGGCAAAAACGTTCCGATGCGGATTGAGACCAAGCGGCTGGCTCCTGGCGAAATGAATACCTGGTATCTCGAAGTGCTCGGCACGGAGCGCGGGGTGCGCTTTTCCACCAAGGAACCCAAGACGCTCTGGCTTTTCGACCGGAAGCGCGAACAGGTGTGGGAACGCTATGATGTCGGGCAGGGATCGAGCGGCTTCGGTGTGGTTACGGGCGGGATTTTTGAAGCGGGGTTCCCGGATTGTTTTCTGCAAATGTGGGCAGCATTTGCCGTCGAGCGCGAAGGTTTGCTGGGAGAACGGTTCGGCTGTGTCACGCCCGAAGAAGCAGTGGCATCGCATGAACTTTTCGCGGCGACTCTGCGCTCGCACGCGGAAAAACGGGCGGTGAATTTAGGGTAGGCCGATCCCGAACAGCCGTTCGCCTGGTTTCGCCCTCTGTTGGCTCCTACCGTAATGCCTTGTTGGAGAAGGGATTAAGGTGAGGACAAAGACAAGGGGTGTGGGACAGATGCATTTTCGCCGCAAACCGAGGCAAAACACCGCTTGACGCATCAAACGTGACTCCCTCTTATACGGCGCTTTTACCGGGCGGACTTCCCAGAGTACGCCCAACCCAATTCCGACGCCCAATCAATGAATCTTCGCACGATCCTTCCGGCCCTGGCTGCATTTTTCCTCGCCACGGTGGCCGGCTTTTCCCAAGTCGCAGCGCCTGCGCCGGCGACCCCGGCCCAAGGCCCGATTGTTCGCTCGATCGAGGTGAACTACGCGGGACCGGCGACGGTCAGTAAAGAAAAGATTCTGGCAAATATGCGCACCCAGGTGGGCAAGCCTTACTCCGAGCACGAAGTGGAGGAAGACATCCGCTCGCTTTACCAGACGGGCAGCATCTCCAATGTGCGCATCTTTGGTGAGCCACAGGGAGACGGCGTGAAAGTGATCGTGGTGGTGGCGACCAAATCGCAGGTGGTCGATGTTAACATCAATGGCGTCAGTAAGTTTAAGCCCAGCCGCATTCGCAAAGAGATCACCACCAAGCCAGGCGACACCCTCAACGAAGCAACCCTTGAGTCGGATCGACAAAAGGTTCTCGAATACTATAGGAATCACGGTTACTCCGAGGTGGACGTCCATGTGAGTTCGCAGGTGGACGAGAAAATTAATAAAGCCCACGTCGTTTTTGATGTGAATGAAGGCGGCAAGATGACGGTTCGCACGGTTCGTTTTGAAGGCAATACATCCTTTACTCGCAAGCAACTGCTGAAGGCAGATCAGCCGATCCAAGGCACGCCGCAGCGGGAGAAGGTCGTGCTCACGCAAAAGAAAACGATTTTCAATATCCTCACCGCCAAAGCGGGGAAGGTTGATTCCGAGCAACTCGATCACGACGTCAATTCTCTGCGCGATTTCTATCAGAACCATGGTTATCTCGACGTGCAGGTGCAGGAGCCGCGCCTCGAGCATTCCGATGGCAAGGTAGATGTAATCTTTCCCATTGTCGAAGGCCCGCAGTATCACGTCGGTACGGTTACTTTTATCGGCGCAAAGGTATTTACCCCCGATGAGCTGGCCAAAGGCACGACGCTCAAGACGGGCAGCGTCTATTCTCCGGCCACGGCTCGTGATGATATCAAGGCAGTGCAGGATCTCTACGGGTCAAAGGGTTATGTCGATTTTCAGGCGGGCGCAAATACGACCCCATCGGGTGATCACGTGATGAACCTCATCTATAATGTGGATGAAGGTGCGCAGAGCTATGTGGAGCACATCAACATCACCGGCAACACTCGCACGAAGGATAAAGTCATCCGCCGCGAAGTCGCTGTTGCTCCAGGAGACATTTTCAATACCGTGCGCGTGGATGCGAGCCGCAAGCGTCTCCTGGCGCTGGAGTATTTCGGGAAGGTGGATGCTTACCCGGTCGATACGCTGATTCCCGGACGCAAAGATCTCAACGTGATCGTGGAAGAGAAGCGCACGGGTTCGTTTAACTTCGGCGCGGGCTTCTCCTCGATTGATAGCTTGCTGGGCTTTGCGGAAATTACGCAGAGCAATTTCGACCTGTTCGGCTGGCCGCACTTCACCGGCGGTGGGCAGCGGTTCCGCATCCGCGTACAATACGGCACGGAGCGCAAAGACTTCGTGATCTCTCTCACCGAGCCGTACTTCCTCGACTACAAGCTCACGGTGAACGGCGAAATCTTCTATCACGAAGCCGACTTCGTGTCCGATGTCTATAGCGAACGCCGCTACGGCTTTGACATTAACGGACGCAAGCCGCTCACCGAGTTCACGACGCTGCGCTTTGGCTATAAGCTGGAAGACGTGGGAATCACTAACGTCGATGACAGCGCGTCCGATTTCATTAAGTCGCAGGAGCACAGCCGCCTGGAAAGCCAGGTCTCCGCGGGTATCAACTATGATTCACGCGATAATCTTCGGCTAACCCGCAGCGGTATGAAACTGGATGCCTCTGCTTATATCGATGGCGGCTTCCTCGGTGGCGATACGCAAATCTATGGTTTGGATTTGGAAGGCTCGAAATATTTCCACCTGCCTTTCGATTCCATTCTCACCATCAATGGCGAGGTGGGGGTTGTCTCCACTTGGGGTTCGGGCGATATCGTTCCGATCTGGGATGCGCTTTATCTTGGCGGCGCGAACAATCTGCGCGGCTACAAGTATCGGTTTGCCGGTCCGAAGGACAATAAAGGCGAGCCGATCGGCGGCAATACGCTGGCCCGCGCCACCATCGAATACACCTATCCCATCATCGATAAAGTGCGCGGCGCGTTCTTCTACGATGTGGGCTTCGTTAATGCGCAGTCTTACAACTTCAGCCCTACGAAGACGTCCACCGAGTCTGGCGGCCTGAATCAAGACGTCGGCATCGGCTTGCGGCTCGATCTTCCCATCGGTCCAATCCGCATCGATTACGGTATTCCCTTGCAACACGACAAGTTCACCGGCTCCAGCGGCAAGTTCAACTTCAACATCGGCTATCAATTTTGAACGAACTTCACTCCGGCCAGTCTCACACCATTCGCTTTTGACCCTACCTGCTTGATTTATCACATGAAGAAACTGCTCATTATCCTCGCGGCGGCGATCGGCTTCGGTACCGCACACAACGCTTCCGCCCAGCTCAAAATTGGCACCGTGGACATGAAGAAGGTGTTCGAGAACTATTATAAGACCAAGGACGCGGAACAGCGGATCAACGATGAGCGCAATGCCGCCAAGAAGGAATTGGAAGACCGCATGGATTCCTACAAGAAGCTCACGGACGACGTGAAGAAGCTCAACGAAGAGCTCTCCAAATCGGAACTGAGCAAGGAGACGAAAGAGGCCAAGGGCAAGCAGCGCGATGATAAGATCAACGATCTGAAGGTGATGGAGCGCGAGATTCAGGAATTCCAATCCACCCGCCAGAAGCAGCTCGAGGAGCAATCGGTGCGCATGCGCGGCGGTATCGTGGATGAAATCCAGAAAGTGATCAGTGACCGCGTGAAGAATGAGGGTTTCGACCTCGTTTTTGATAAATCCGGCCCGAGCCTCAATGGCGTTCCGGTGCTGCTTTACGCCAAGGAGTCCTACGATTTCACTCCCGACGTGATCACGGCCTTGAATAAGAACAAGGGCAAGGACGACGCGGCATCGGCTTCAACGGCCGAGGCGCCGGCGAAACCCGCGGCTGGTGCCGGCAAGAAGAAGTAATTTTCTTTCGACGAGCCCCTCGTGGAATTGACTGTCCGAGAATTGGCCGCCCAACTGGGCGGCCAATTTTCATCTGAAGCAGACGGCGAAAAGAAAGTCCGTGGTCTGGCGGCGATCAGCGAAGCTGGGGAGGGGGATATCACGTTCTTCGGCAATGCCCGCTACATCTCCGCCCTGCGCAAGTGCGCTGCGACGGCCGCCCTCGTGCCGCTGGACTTCACGGAAGCGATTCCGGCCGTAGCGATTCGGGTTGAGAATCCTTCGCTGGCTTTTGCTCAACTCATTGAGAAATTCAAGCCGGCTCCGGTGCAGTTTGCGCCGGGAGTTCATCCGACGGCGATCGTGGATGCAAATGTCACGCTGGGAGACGGAGTGTCGATTCAACCTTACGCTGTCGTGGAAGCTGGGGCGATTATAGGCACCGGGACGGTGGTGGGCGCTCACGGATACATCGGTCATGAGGCACGAGTGGGGGAGAATTGCTTTTTCCATCCTCGCGTCACTGTTTCCAGCCGCTGCCTCGTGGGGAACCGGGTGGTGATCCATTCCGGAGCGGTTTTGGGCAGCGACGGGTTCGGCTTCGAGTTCGTCGGAGGCCGCCACGTAAAGATCCCGCAGATTGGGATTGTGCAAGTGGATGATGACGTGGAAATCGGCGCCAATTGCACCATCGACAGGGCGCGTTTTGGCCGCACCTGGATCGGGGAGGGAACCAAGATCGACAACCTCGTCCAGGTGGCTCACAACGTGGTCATTGGCAAGCACTGTATCCTCGTCGCTCAGGTCGGCGTTTCAGGTAGCACGCGACTGGGAAATTATGTCACACTTGCGGGTCAAGTGGGAGTGGTGGGCCATATCGAAATCGGCGACCAAGCCATTGTGGGTGCGCAGAGCGGTGTTAGTAAAAGTCTCTCAGCCAAAGGTACTTATATGGGTTCTCCGGCGGTGGATGCCCGGGAATGGCGGGAGCAGGTGGGGCAAGTTCACCGGCTCGGACGGCTGGCCGCTCGTGTCCGAAAACTGGAGCAGCTTTCACGCTCGGACGACAAATCTTTGTCGCCGGAAAGCTAATCCTTGTGGCGCCCAACGCCCCTCAATACGGTCTCGCAGCCTTCGCTCTAAAAACCGTTTTATGGCTGCCCGCAAACGCAAACTCGCCACACCAAAGCTGCCCATGCAGCGGCAGTTTTCGTTTCCCGAGCAGGGCCGGTTTTTCAACCTGCGGGCGGTCTTTGAAAAGCTGAACGAAAAGTACTTCAACAACCGGCTTCGGGGCTACACCATCACCTGGGGACGCAAGCGCCGGATGCGCCCGAAAGACTACATCGTTTTTGGCACGATCCAAGAGGATGACCGGGTGATCCGCATCCACCCGTTACTTGACCGCTCTTTTGTGCCGACGTGGTTTCTGGAATACGTGGTCTATCACGAGATGCTCCACGCCGTGGTGCCCGACCTCTACGACGAAAGCGGACGCCGGATCGTGCATCACGAGAAATTCTATGTCCGGGAAAAGAAGTTTCACTGGTTTCGCCGGGCCAAGGCGTGGGAAGAGGAGAACCTCGCGCGGTTTTTGCGGTAAAATCTGTTCGGGAGCGCACGTGGCACGGCACAGCCTCTCCGCGTCCCTGCCGAAGACGCGGTTCTGATGTTTCGGACCTTGATATTGAAACGCGTAGCTCTTTGCGCGGGCCTTGTTTTAGCTGGAATCCTTTTGATTGTCGCAATCTATGAGGCGCGATGCCGGGGTGGTGTCGTGTCCAGCAATCTCGGAGAGGTAAGATATCACCAGTCAGGCATTCCAGGTCAGGTCGATATTCGAGTGATTCACTTCAACGGAACACCAGTGTCGCATGCGACTGTAAAGACTGGGAGCAATTCAGGGTATGTGTCCGGCACGACAGATGAGAATGGACGAGCAACACTCCACCCGAGTGAAGTGGACTTGGGTGAAGTCGTCGTAGAGGACCAATCACTAGCGAGATGGCCCCATGCGTATTGGCTCGGTTATCCGAGTATTGAGAAGGGGCTAAATATCGAGGTGCAAATGGATGATCAGAAATCAAAGGAATCGAAGTAGTGATTTTAGAGCTATGAGCTGCTGTAGCGCGTGTCCGTAATGTGGGAGGAGTGGAAGGTGTTTTGCGGAGGAGAAAACACGGCGCGAGCTCGAGGTCCGGCGCCACCCGGGTCACAGACCCGGGCCTACAGCGCCAGTCCTTTGATTCCAAGTTCAGAAATCAACTTCAGGCGAGTACGATGAAGGGCTCTGCGTGAGTGCCCAAAATACCATTTGAAGAAAAAGCCCTTCCGGCGGATGTTCCCCGTCCTTTTTTCGCCATGAATTCGCCTGCATCTTCACGCAATCTCGCCGGACGCCGCGTCGTCATTGGGATGAGCGGCGGTGTGGATTCGAGCGTCGCGGCTTATCTTCTCAAAGAGCAGGGATGCGACGTCGTTGGCGTGACCATGAAGGTGTGGCCACAGGATTGCATCTCGCGTGCGGAAGACAAATGCTGTGGCCCGCAGGCCATCGCCGATGCGCGTGGCGTTGCTCACAGCCTCGGTATTCCGCATTACGTCGTGGATGAAGCGGAAAATTTTGAGCGGCTGATCATCGACTACTTTACCAGCGAATATCAGGCGGGCCGCACGCCGAATCCGTGCGTGATGTGCAACGAAAAAGTCAAGTTTGGCAATCTCTGGGGGAAAGCCAAAGCCATCGGCGCTGACTATATAGCGACAGGGCATTATGCGATCATCGATCATCTCGATGATGGCCAGGGTGGCGAGCGCGCGGTGCTGCGCCGTGGCGTCGATCCGCGTAAGGATCAGTCGTATTTTCTTTTTAGTCTGCGCCAGGCGCAATTGCTCCGGGCGTTATGTCCGCTGGGCGGCATGGAGAAAACGGAGATTCGCGCGATTGCGCGCAAGCTGGGGTTGAAAACCGCCGACAAGGTGGATAGCCAGGAAATCTGTTTCGTTCCGGGGAATGACTATAAAGCCTTCCTCAAAGGGCATCTCGGCGAGAAAGAATTTCATCCGGGGCGTCTGCGCGACAAATCCGGCACGGATCTCGGTCCGCACGATGGCATTGAAATGTTTACGATCGGCCAGCGCAAAGGCTTGCCCGGCGGTTCGGCGCGTCCGCGCTATGTCATCGATATCGATCCGGAAACCCGTAGCGTGATCGTGGGCGATGCCGAGGATTTGATCATCGACGAATTTGAAATCGATCACACGCTTTGGCATCAGTCAGCGGATGAGCCATTCGAAGCCACCGTAAAGATTCGCTATGCGCATCCCGGCGCGGCGGCCACGGTTTATCCTTCGGAAAATGGTCGTGCGACGGTTCGCCTGCACGCTCCGCAGCGTGCGGTCACGCCAGGACAGGCGGCGGTTTGTTATCGCGGCGATGTGGTGCTGGGAGGCGGATGGATTACGCGCGGGAAGGCGGTGGTGGGGGCCGAGATGCTGGCAGTTGGGACTCTGTGATCTTGAGTATCGGGTGAGTTTGTGGAAGACGCACTCTGCGCCGGGCGGTTGAAAACCGCCCCTCCGACGCGGGTGTTCACGGCGGCGAAGTTGAGAGTTGAGAGTTGGGTGTCGAGAGTTGAGAGTTGACTCCCAAAATGCACCACGCGCCGCTTGTTATCTTTAGCACTTTCAGCAATTCCGAAGAGGCCCGTCGCGTGGCGCGCACGCTCGTCGAGGAACGGCTGGCTGCCTGTGCGAATCTTCTTCCATCCGTTGAATCTATCTATCACTGGAAAGGCGCTATTGAAACGGCGAATGAAACGCTTGTAGTCTTTAAAACCACCGCGGAATGCTATCCGCAATTCGAAGCGCGCTTAAAGGAACTTCACTCCTATGAGGTGCCGGAAATTGTGGCTTTTCCGGTGGAGGCGGGGTTTCCGCCTTACTTGCAGTGGATTCGCGATTCGGTGAAGTGAAGAGTTATAGGACCTATGGGGGCGGCGGCCGCAAAATTCGCGCTGCAATTCGCAGAGGCGGAGAGAAGGCTCTATTGCACCACCAGCGGCTTATTTAGCTGCGTCTGCCACGTGGTGGGATCGGAGTTCATTTCCGGTCCGTGGAGATAGCATTCCCACAGATCGTCTCTGGGGGTATGGCCATTGGATTCGATCCATTCCATGAATTTTCCCCAGGCTTCTCCCAGTCCCTCGTAGGGCCCACGATAGATGGTACGCGCCACTTTCGTTGCAGGCAACTGGCTGGGTTTCACCCGGCCCACGGCCACGATCTCTCCGGCAATGGGAACGCATACCTCGAAATCGAACACCTCCGGATCCATCCTCAGATGATGAGTGAACCAGGGGCCTGTTACCGTGACCTCTTGATCGGCGATGGCGTCCATTAATTCACTGCGGGCCGGGCCCATCACTTCCTGAATTTTGGAACGCGGCACCTTCAAGCGGATGATGGCCGTCAATTTTGGCGTCGTCTGGAGGATCTTTGGGGTATCGATCATAGTTACTTGTTTTATCTTTTATAAACCATTTGCTTGCGCGTGAGCACGACACTCTGCCGGTCGGCGATCGTGCCGCCGGGAGGGATGATTTCCATTGTTACTTGAGTATTGGGCGATCCTCGCAACAGCGAGACCGTGGTGTTGATGTCTTTGCCTTGCAGGTCGATGAGTTTTCCCGCTCCGTCACGGACCGAGACGATCTGGGTGCCCTGCGCAAACTGCGGCCAGGCGCTAGCCGGCCCTCCCGGCACGACATCCATGATCAATGGGTAGCCATCGGGTCCATTGTCCCGAAGCACTGCACCAATTCCCACGGGCGCCACGCCGCGAATGCCTTTTGCGGCCAGATCGCGATCCTGGGGGTTAGGCAGCGAGTCCGCCCAATTGAGCGCGGCCTGCGTATCGGACATGGCCCAGCCTTCACCCACCTGCTGCAACGCCTGGTCCCGGCCCTTCCCCAAAGGCAAAAGGGCCAGGTGCTGAGAGGCCGCCAGCGGATCGGTCTCCGACAAACCATTGATGACAGATTCCTCCATCGATTCGCGCAGGGCGGCATCCGGTTGTTGCGCGGCCCAGGCCCAGGCGGCGGAGGCGTCTGCTGCGGCCCATCCACGGGCAAATTGATCGAGAAAAATCGTCCGTGCTTCCCCGTCCAGGCTATTGCCAAAGCTCAGAGCGTGTTGCGGATCCTGCCCTACAGTGTCCGCCGCCAATTGTCCGAGCACATGCCCGAGGCCTGTTCCTTTCATCATGGCTCCTGCCAATCCGGCAGCGAGATCCGGATGATCCCCCAACTGCAAAATCAAGCCGCCGTCCGTGCCGTATTCGGATTCTAATTGCCTCATTTTCTTTTCGTCGCGCGGATCTGGATTGGCACCCTCGACGAAAGAACGCAGCGCCGTGTCGCGATCCGTATTGCGTGACAGGGCGGTTAGGGCATGGATTGCTTCCACGGATTCGGTCTCTCCCAGCCGCATAAACAGGCCGCGCAAAAAAGCCGCGTGTTCTGCCCGTCCGCTGATCGTGGCGAGAATACGCAGAGCTGCGTCAACACTGCCGCCACCGGCATCATAGCCGCTTCGCTCAAACTCCTGGCGTTTGGAAAATGCCGATGCCGGAGTGGGTGACGTGGAGGACTCTTCCGCGAGCGGTTTTGGTGAGGAAGGCGTTGCGTTCCGGTCCGGTGGGAGAGATCCCGACGCATCAGGAGAATTTACGGCAACGCTAGTTGGTGACGCCGTCACATTTACGGCTTGGAGCTTCGGCGGCGATGGCAGCGAAGTCCCGCGCATCAAAAAGAACCCTGCTGCCATGATAATCACCACGGCACACGCACCGATCACGAGTAAGCGGGAGGACCCCATGACGGGGGCAAATGGTATGGCGTTTGTTTGCGAGCGGTCAAGCCGCGAGCGCAGGGGGCAGTATTGGACTCGATGTCAGGTCTTTACCGGTGCGTCCGAGAATGCGATAGATTCCGCGATCTATGCAGGCTCCGCTAGCGATCTCTCCCTCTCGAAAGCCGCATTGCTACTCGAGTTCATCGCTGCTGCCGTGGTTGGTTTTCGTGCTCGCCTTGATTCCGTGGACGTTTTCCACAGGCATCGGTGTAGCGGAAGTGGGTGATCCGCCAAACCCAACAGGCGATATGCTGAAATGGCTTTTCGTCTCGTGCTGGCTCGCGCTCTTTGGAGCGGCGCTTTCTCTTTCAGGCACGAGAGATAGGGCGGCATTTATTTGCCTCGCCGTACTCTGTAGCGGCTTTGCTGTGGTGGGAGCGCTGGCGGCTCTGTAGCCCACGCGAAAATGGAGCCTATGGGACAAATAGGACCCATTGGACTGGCCTGAAGGCCGCGGGCTTACGCGGGCAACCGCACCTCTTCGCCGCACAGCGCGCGGACGCTTTGCCAGGCGTATGCGAGTTCTTCGCGGAGTTCGGCGAGCATTTCGCGGGTGATTTCCACCTGCTCGGCGCGCAGACGATTCCACTCGGCGAGAGTCGCTTGGATGCGATCCAACGTAGCGTGGAGATAAACGCGAGCCCCGTCCGTGAGATGGGGAAGATCCTTGGTGAGAGCGAGACGCCGTTGGGCTTCTTCGAGCTCGGCGAGAAGGATTTTCTCGCGAGCGACCCGGCGCAGCTTGGAGGCCAGACCGACTTTGGCAAGCGACCAGATGATCCACTTGGTGGGATCAAATTGCCACGGCTTCACGCCGTTGCGGTAATCGTGCTGAAACTCGTGATGATAATTGTGATAGCCTTCGCCGAAGGTGAAGATGGCCGTGAGCCAGGAATCGCGGGCGCTGCAATTCGAGGAGTAAGGCCGGCTGCCGACCGTGTGGCAGAGCGAATTGATGCAGAAGGTGCAGTGCTGGAGGAAGACCACACGTGCCACGCCGGCGATGAGGAAAGCGCCCAAAGCGCCCGCTGCGCCATTCCAGGCATAGCCGAGGAGGCTTGGTATGATGAAGGCCACCGTGACGGCGATGAGGTTGATGTACTTGTGCTGCCACATGACCATCGGGTCGCGCTTGAGGTCGCTGACGTTATCGAAAGGCGGATACGGCTTCAGCTTGAAGAGCAGCCAGCCGATGTGGGCGTGAAAGAAGCCTTTGGAAATGTCGTATGGATCTTCATCGTGATCGACGTGCTTGTGATGCGTGCGATGTTCGCAGGTCCAAAGCAGGGCAGAATTTTCAAAAGCGCCCGCCCCGAAGAGCAGAACGAAAAGCCGGACGCTCCAGTGCGCTTGAAACGAGAGGTGCGAGTAGAGCCGATGGTAGCCCAGCGTGATGCTGAAGCCGCAGGCGGCGAGCATGACCAAAAACAGCCCGACCTGAAACCAATCCAGCCCGTAGTGCCAGATGTAGAGCGGCGTCGCCGTAAGGCTGAGCAGCAGCGTGCCGATGAGAAAGGAGCTGGTGGTCCAATTGACTTTGTCGAACGGGATGCGGGAAAACATTGAGTAGATGATGAAGTCGGTAAGGGGCCTTGCAGGGGGCGTAGGTTTTTTTGGCGGTGAGGTCAATCACCAGAAGGGGCTTTCGTCAACGAAAGTTCCGCCCTTCTAAGCAAAAACCGGTCCGATGGCGGGGAAGTTCGCGTGTATTCTCAAAAAAGCGAGCGCGAAATTTTGCGGATGAGGCGTAAGGGTATTTTTGTAGGGAAAAAGTGATGGCAAGTAAGTGGATGCAAAGAGTGAGACGGTTTTTGGAGAGGAAAAATTCCGCCTAATTTGCTGAGAATTTCGCCTTCAGCCAATGACTCGCTTTCCCCCTCCACTGAAATGAACTCCCTCAATCCCCCGAAACACTTTCCTTTGACCGGCCGCATCGCCCTGGCGATCGGTGCGATTTTTTCCCTCGTGGCTGAACAAAACGCCAGCGCTGCGCCGGTCACCGCAAAGCCCGCGGACAGCTTCGTGGCGGCGTGCGGCATCAATGCCCACTGGAATTACAACAACGTGTACGCCAGCGGCTACACCACGCTGCGCGACAAGGTTGTGACCGGCGGCTTCAGGGTGGTCCGTTGCAGCGCCACGGACGCGACGACCATTTCCAAAATGCAGGAGCTGGCCGGTCTTGGAGTGGAGTCGATTGCGACGATCGATCCACCCACGGGCACCCGAGCCAATGCCAACTATTGGTCAAATTCGCCACACCTGAATGTGGTCGATTACATCAAGCAGGTGGGGACGAACGTGATCGCCGCTTTGGAGATGAACAACGAGGAAGACCTCTTTTATTCCAACAACCGCTGGCATCCGACGGACACAACCAGCCTGAGCAATGACCCGAATTCACCCATTTACTGGGCGAAATATCTCAAGGCGGAAACGCCCGACACCTGGGCCGCTCTGCGGGCTGATCCCGCCACGGCCAGCCTGCCGCTCATCGGGCCATCGCTCACCACCACAGGAGCTTACACGGCAGTGGGTGATCTCACCGGCTCGATCGATGATAGTTGCGTGCACCACTACATGAGTGGGCGCCATCCGGAGACGGGCGGCTGGGGAGGAAATGGATACGGCAGCATTCAGTGGGCGATCACTTATTGCGACAAGGTACAGAGTCCGACGGCGGGCTTCGTCGCCACGGAAGGCGGCAATTCCACGGCGTCAGCGGGCGGTCTGACCCAGTGGCCGATCTTTGCCCAAGGCCGGTACATCCCGCGGTATTACTTGTTGCATTTCATGAATGGCTTCCGCTGGATTTGCCCGTATGAACTGGTGGATGAAGGCACGAGCACCACGGATCCGGAACAGAATTTCGGCCTGATTTATAATAATCTCACGGAGAAGCCGGCGTATACCGCGACGAAGAATCTGCTCAATCTGCTCAAAGATCCGGGTTCGTCCTTCGCGCCGGGATCGCTGGACTACACGCTCTCCGGCAGCACCGCGAATGTCTATCAATTGCTCCTGGAAAAAGCGGATGGCACTTTCTACCTCTGCCTGTGGCTGGGGGTACAATGCTATGATCCGACCAACGGCAACACCATCACCGTGCCGAATCAGGCGGTTACTTTAGCGGTGCCTTCCTCCGTCGGAAATGCGACCACCTATACGCTGGACGATAGCGGCAACATGACCATGGCGAGTGCGCCGATCTCGGGAGGCAATATCTCGCTCAGCGTCTCTGATCGCGTGATGGTGGTGAAGCTCGTGCCGCAATATCAGGCTGAAGGGCTCACGCTGATGCGAAGCTCGGGGGATACCTATCGCGTGATTACGGATTCCCGCTTCAGCGGTGGAGCGGGGACGACACTCGATGCCACTGCGGTGGGCGATTATGTCACGCTGCTGGTCCCGGGAGTGACGGCTCGCACCTACGATGTGCGCGTTGGGGTGAAGAAATTCAATACCCGCGGAATCATGCAGTTGGCGATCGGCCCCGCAGGCAGCACAACGCCGACCAATCTCGGAGCGCCACAGGATCTTTACAATTCCGGCGAAGTGTTCACGGAGATCGACTATGGCAATTGGACGCCGGGCACAAGCAGTGACAAATGGTTTTGGTTTACGGTCACAGGGAAGAACGCGAGCAGCAGCGGGTACACGATGGCGTGGGACTATATTAGGTTGATTGCGCAGTAGGGTGGAAAAAAAACCAGAAGGACTAGGAGAAGTCCGAAGCTCGAAGCCTGAAGTGCGCATTCGGTGATGTTCACGCGAACTTCGAATTTTGGGCGTCGGATTTGTTTCATCATTCGAATTTCTGGTTTCTGGCTTTTCCTCTCGCTGCGTTCTCGTTTGCGCTGCTGCATGAAAGCATCGTATCTTTCGTGCTTTCATGTCCTGCTCGATTCCCTGCTCGAGAGTTGTCCTGCTCGCTGCCATTCTATGGTTCGGCGCGAATGCGTGCTGGGCGCAGGAGCCTGATTCGGCTCCGGTCGCCGCACCGGCTGCTCCGGCGTTGCCCGGCCCTTCCGCGTTGCTGAAACAGATCGATCAGGGCTTTGTCGAAATCTACGAGAAGGTCGCACCGGCGGTAGTGATCATCGTCGCCACCAAAAAGATCGACGAGTCGGAGGTGGAAGAGCCGAAAAGTTTTGAGTTTCCCTTTGGAGACAAGGATTCGCATATCGATACCGCGAAGCCCGCCCCGCATACCTATAGATTGCCGCAACAACCTGCGAAGAGCGAAGGCTCCGGATTCATCATTCGGCCCGATGGTTATGTCATCACCAATCTTCACGTCGTCGTCGATGCGGAATCGATGAATGTGCGCCTGAAGGATGGCCGCAGTTTTCCCGCGCATCTTCTCGCGGCGGATGACAGGACGGACATCGCAGTGGTGAAGATCGAGGTGAAGGATTTGCCGACAGTGGAGTTTGGCGACAGCGACGCCTTGCGCGTGGGGCAGATCGTCTGTGCAATCGGGACGCCGTTTAACCAGGATTTTTCATTTAGCTGCGGATGGGTGAGCGGAAAAGGGCGTTCGGGTTTGCTTAGTCCCATTTCCCCTTCGATCCTGTACGAAGACTATATTCAGACCGATGCCTTCATTAACCCGGGCAACTCCGGCGGGCCGCTTTTTGGCGTGGATGGCAAAGTCATCGGAATGAACACGCTCATCAACGGGATTGGCCGCGGCCTGGCATTTGCCATCCCGTCGAATATTCTGGAGCAGATCAGCAACGAATTGATTACCGTCGGGCGGATCGTCCGGCCGTGGCTGGGGATTCGTTTCGAGTCGCTGGGGGACAACCCTGTGTTACTTGAGCATGCCATGGGTCTGGATCGCGGTGTGGTCGTGGACACGATCGAGGCGAATGCGCCGGCATCGAAGAGTGATCTGCGGCCGGCGGATATCATTACGGACATCGATGGCACGCGCGTGGGCACCGGTTTGGAGTTGCAGCGGGAAGTATTGAAGAAGCGAGTCGGCCAGGCGGTGCAACTCACGATCTGGCGGTCCGGGCAGAATCTCACCGTTCCGGTGGTGACGGGTGAACTGCCGAAAGATATCACCACTCGAGTGCTCACTCCGGAGCCGAAAAAGCCCATCTTCGCCGAAACGCCGGAAGAGGGTTTTGGGATGAAATTGAAGGATACCAAAGGAGGAGCGCTGATCGTGGAGGTGACGCCGGAAAGCGTCGCGGCGAATTGCGATCTGCAGGTGGATGACGTGATCACCGACGTGGATGGGAAACAGGTGAGCGATGCTGCCAGTTGCCTGACTGCCATCCGCGCGGCTGGAAATCGCACGAACCACCGCGGCGTGCTGCTCAATGTGGATCGCAAGGGCAAGCGGAACTACGTGATGCTGGACCTGGAGAAGTAGGCGGGAATTTCACGTTGTTACTTGATTAGATTAACCGCGCACGCTTTGTAGGAGGGCTGCCGCGAGACGGGATCGAAGGAGGGAAAGGTAAGCTGATTCACCATGGCGTAGTGCATCGGCAGAAAAACCTGGCCGGGCCGAACGGTGGCCGTAATGAAAGCTGCTACGCGAATCGTGCCGCGGCGGGAAGCGACGGTGATTTCCACGCCGGAGGAGATTCCCAGGTGCGCCGCGTCCTCCGGATTGATCTCCACGTAGGCACTGCGCGGGTAGAGTTTGCGCAGGACGTCGGATTTGCCGGTGCGGGTCTGCGTGTGCCACTGAGAAGAAGTGCCGCGTCCGGTGAGGAGGAGGAAAGGATATTCCGGATCGGCGGATTCATCCATGGGTCGCGGCTCCTGGAAGATGAACCGGGCCTTGCGGTCGGCGTGGAAGAAATGGCCGTCTTCAAAAAGACGGCGCTCGGTGGCTGGCATGGATGCGGGCTCCGAGGCGGGAGCGCTGTTACTTGTTTCAATGCCGGCAGCGGGCTCTGATGATGGAAGGGGCCACTGCACTCCGCCGCATTGATCGAGCATGGAGTAGTCTTCGATCCCGGTGATATCGCAAGGCTGCCCGCGAGTGCATTTCTTGAGCAATTGGAACACGGATTCCGGAGACGACCACTCCGCAAACATTTCACCGCAGCCCCAATACTGCGCGATCAGTTTGAAGATATTGAAATCGGAAAGCGCCTGGCCGGGAGCGCGGGCGAGCCGCTTGATCAACCCGAGGCGCCGCTCGGAATTGATGAAGGTGCCTTCCTTTTCACCCCAGCCCGCCGCCGGCAGGACGAGATCGGCGCGTTGCGCCGTTTCGGTGCTGTGAAACATGTCCTGCACGACCAGGAAATCGAGCTGGTCGACCAGTTCGTTGAAATCGTTTTGATGAATCCAGGAATGCGAGCTGTTCGTGGCCACGATCCAGAGTCCTTTGATTTTCCCGGCGCGGATGCCTTCGACGATTTGATCGTAGGCCCAGGAATTTTGGCGCGGGATGCGCGACTCGGGGATGGCGAGAATGTTAGCAATCTTTCGGCGGTGCTCGGCATTGTGGAAGTCGTGGCCGCCCAGCAGATTCGTAGTGTTGGAAAAAAGGCGCGAACCCATCGCATTGCACTGGCCGGTGATGGAATTCGCGCCGGTGCCGGGGCGTCCGATATTGCCGGTCATCAACGCCAGATTGATGATGGCCTGCGCTGTGCGGGTGGCTTCGTGGCCTTGATTCACGCCCATGGTCCACCAGAAAGAGACGCGCTTGCCGTCGGAGATCGTTTGGGCAAAGCGCCAGAGTTCATCCGGCGACAGGCCGGTGGCGGCGCAAACTCGCTCGGTGGTGAATTGGGTAACGAATTCCGAGAACTGCTCGAAGCCGGTGGTGTGTGCGCGGATGAAATCGCGGTCGATGCTGCCGCTGGCCATGAGGATATTGGCCAGTCCGTAAAGTAACACCAGATCGCTTTTCGGAAGGATGTCGTAGTGCTGGGTGGCGGCCATAGCCGTCTCCGTTTTCCGCGGATCGACGACGATGATTTCCGGGCGATGGCGATTGCGCATGATGCGCTGCCACATGATGGGATGAGCGATGCAAAGATTTGACCCGACCAGCACGATGACATCCGACTCTTCAAAATCCTGATAAGTATAGGGTGGCGCATCGAAGCCGAAGGATTCCTTGTAGGCGGCCACGGCAGTGGCCATGCACTGGCGGGTATTGCCGTCGCCGTGGACGATGCCCATGCCGAATTTGGCGAGTGCACCGAGAAAGGCGAGTTCCTCGGAGGGGATTTGGCCGGTGCCTAACCACGCAACCGATTCCGGGCCGTGCTCGCGCTGGATTTCCTTGAAGCGCTCACAAAAAAGAAAGAGCGCGTATTCCCAGTCGATCGGCTCCAAGGCACCGCCGCGTTCCTTTCGAATGAGTGGCGAGGTTAAGCGATCGGGCGCTTTGAGTGGGGTGAGCGCTTCCCAGCCTTTAGGGCAGGCCATGCCTAGATTGACCGGGTAATGCGTATCGGCAGTGAGATTAATGGCTTGGCCATCTTTGAGGTGGACATTTAAGCCGCAACCGGTGGAGCAAAAGCCACAGACCATCGTGGTTGTGTCATCCGGCTTGAGCCGGGCGGGCACGTTGCCGAGTCCGAAATTACCGGGATGCAGGACAAGGTCGTCGGTGAGCGGGCCATCCCATTGGCGGACTGCGGCGCCTACGGCATCCTTGATGGGAGCAAGCGGATGGCGATTTTGCGCCGAAGATGGCTTCCGGGGCCGTGGAGTGCTCATGAGGCAAACCCTTCCGGCATGCGTGGCGGCGCCGCGGCGGTGAAAAACAAGTAACGCTCGATCACGGCGGCTCCGAACGTACAGAGCAGCATGGCGCTGGCCAGGATCAGAGAGGCAAAGCCGGTGGTGCTGAGGCTCGCGATCCCGGTGGCGGCAACCGCCAGGCTGAGGATTCCGCACGCGCCCAGCATGCGGGAGCATAACTTTTGCATCGTCTGCGCCGAGCGATGGGTAAGGGATTGCGGGTCGCGCAGGCTGCGGCGCAAGGTGATGATTTCCCAAGAGAGAAGGGCGGCACGGAGCAAAATTGCGGCTGCGGTGAAGGCGCGCGCCGCATTTACAAGGTTGGGAGATGAAGGGTGATCAAAACACAGGATGAGCGGAGCCGCGGCGGCGGTGCCAAGTAACAGGGCGGGACCGAAGAATCGCGGAATCGTCAAGGAGGCAGCCCAAAAGGGGCGGCGCGTATCGATATAGATCATCGCGGAGCAGAAGATCGCGGCCAGCCCTGCTGCGGAGGTGAAGGTAGTAATGAGAAGGGAGGCCTTTGCCGCGAAGATGCCGTTCGCAGAAATCACGCACGCGGCGGCCACGCCCGCAGCCACGGAAAACGCCAGGATTTCCCGGCTCATCCAGGAAGTGCGCAAGCCAAGGAAGAAACGCCAGGCTCCGAGCGGCCGGCCCAAATGCAGCACGCTCACGCCGAGGCCCGCATTGAGGGCCGCAAAGGCCGCAATGGACAGTGGTGCGGCCACTTCAGCAAACGCTGTCCGCATAAAGTAACCAAGAAAAAGCATGGCCAAATGGAGCCCGATACCCAATTGCGTGAGCACGAGCATGCCGATGAGCGGCCAGTGTGGATGTTCCAGACGCAATGCATCTGCCGCGGCGGATCGGACATTTTTGGGGATGGGGCGATCCGTATGAAAGCGAGTGGTCGGTTTGGTGTAGGAGGACTCAAAAGCGCCGGGGATGAGGCGGGCGCCGGCCACCTTGGCCGCTTGCGACATCTGCTGCTTGTTAACGACTTCGATGCGGATGGCTTGCGTCGGGCAGGCTTGCACACAGGCCGGCGCTTCGCCGACGGCCAGCCGGTTGGAGCACATGTCACATTTGCGGACGATCCCTTTGCGCTTCGAATACTTCGGAACGTCGTAGGGACACTTCAACATGCAATACTGGCAGCCGATGCATTGATCATCGAGATGCCGCACGATGCCGGTCTCTTCGTCCTTGTCGTAGGCCATTACCGGGCAGCCCTCGAGGCAGGCCGGCTCCACGCAGTGGTGGCAGGCAGTGGTCACCGCTTGCTGATAGGCTTCGACGCCGGCGCTATGGAGCAGGCCCACGCTGCGCCAGGTTTCCTCTTCCTCCAGGCCATTGAGCGAATGGCACGCGCTTACGCACGCCTTGCATCCGGTGCAGGTATCGAGGTTGACGACAAAGGCGTACTGCTCACCGGGGCCGGGCCGGGTAAGGGGAATCAAGTCACGGTAATAGCGCGCCTGTGCCGGCAATTCTCCCTGCACGTGCGCGCGGGAGAAGCGCTCCACGGCGGTCATCTGCTGCTGTTCGGCGAGCAATTGATCAAGCAGGCTCACCCCATCGCCGGTGAGTACACGCGCGGCGCTTTCTCCACGGAGTGGAACTCGATGCGTTACTTTAAACTCGGCCTCGGTGGTCGTCATGGGACTTTCCACTTCGACCTCACTCCTCATTGCTGAAAATGGCCTGCAGGCGATTGAGATCGTGGCGCAAGGTGAAGGCCTGGAACCGTTCTCCCGGTTCGCGATGCCTCAAGTAACCGCGCAGCATTTTTTCCAGCGTGAGCGGCAGATCGCCGAACGAAACTCCCGTGAAGACCTGCCGGCCGATGGCCTGTCTTTCGCCGAAGCCGCCCCCGACAAAGACGTGATATCCCTCCGCGCTTTCACCGCCGTACTTCACCTTCGTACCGAGCAGCCCGATATCGCCCATGTAATGCTGTGCGCAGGAATGCGGGCAGCCGGTGAGATGAATATTGATGGGTTGATCGAGGTTGAACTTCTTTTCCAGGTAGGTCGCGAGCTCGAGCGCGTGCCCCTTCGTATTGGTCTGCGCGTATTTGCAATAGGCATTGCCGGTGCAGGCGATGAGCCCGGCGCGCAACTGCGACTGCTGAGTTTCGAAGCCTATTTTTTTGAGCGCTTTTTTTGCCGTGGCCACATAGGCATCCGGCACATTGGGAATGATGAAATTCTGCCACACCGTGAGCCGGATTTCGCCGGAGCCGTAGAGATCCGCGATTTCCGCGACACGGATCATTTGCTTGGGTGTAATCTGTCCGACCGGCATGGCCACGCCGATATAGTTGAGCCCCGGCTGCTTTTGGGGATAAACGCCGATGTGCGTCGGCTGGGTGTGCGCAGGATTTTGCGGCGCTTCGATTTTGGGCGAGAGCTCGACCTCTGTGCGTTGCAAAGAATAGCCCAGCTCTTTTTCCGTCTCGGCGAGATAGCGATCCAGACTCCAGTGATCGAGGAGATGTTTCAGACGCGCCTTTTTGCGATCGGTGCGGTTGCCGTTGGCAATGAAGACGCGCACAGCGGCGACGATGACCTTGTTTAATTCGTCGGGCCTCACGAGCACGCCCAGATCGCGCGCAAAGGCTTTGTGTCCCGTCGCCCCGCCGAGAGCGATGCGGAAAAAGACGTCGTTGCCGATCTTCACGGCTTTTGCGCCGATGTCATTGGTATCTTCGACTGTGCCAATCAATCCGCCTCCGTCGTAGGCGATGTTAAATTTGCGCGGCAGATCGTAGAATGAACGATCGTTGATAATGATCTGCGCCAATTCCTGGCAATAGGGCATGACGTTGATCAATTCCCGCGTGTCGATGCCGGCTGTGGGATTGGCGGTGATGTTGCGAATGTTATCCGCGCCTGCGCCGCGGGTGTGCAAACCCACGGACTGAATGCGCCGCAGTACTTCCGGTGCGTCCTTGGGCTGGATGAGGCGGATCTGGAGATTGGCGCGCGTGGTTACTTGAACATAGCCGCTGGTGAGTTCCTGCGAGATGCGGGCGATCTCGCGCCACTGAAAGCTTTGCAGCACGCCGCCGGGAATCCGCAGGCGGGCCATGAATGCATCCTTCACCGGGGAGAGGAAAAACAAGCCATTCCATTTGAAGCGGAAGAGATCGTCCTTCTCGGGGGCGGTGTTGTGCGCTGCGTTTTCGAGGAGCTGAGGATAAGCGTCCAGCGGATGCAACTCGCGCTTCACGCGTTCCTCGAAGATCAAGTCCTCCAGCGTGACCGCCTTGGCTTCCGGCTGCGGCGCGGTCTCGACGTCGGCGAATTTAAGCCCGCGCGCTGCGAGGCCGGCAAAATAGCCGGTGAGGTAGCGGGTTTGTTCTTCGCTGAGTGACTGGCCGTTGATGCGCTCGAAAGGCAAGGTCATGGTCATGTCCCGCGCTTTGAGCAGTGGGGGTGCCAGTGGCGTCTAAATCCGTGTTCATAATGCTGCTTGAATCCATGAATTGAATTCATGATTCGTAAGTGCCACGTTGGCGGGTAGTTGTGGGCACACGCCGATGGGATAAGTCAACGGTGCATTGGCGGATGCACTAGCCGCCTCTTACGAGCGGTCGAGGTAGCAACGGGACAAATCCCGACACGATGTGCAAAGCGCGACAGGGGTGACGGGCGCGAAAAGCGCGGTGGCTGTGCACACGCTGTTCGCCGGGCGCTTAAAAAGCGCCCCTCCATTATTTCGCGCGCTTCGCGTCGGAGCGGTCGCTTTCAACCGCCCGGCACGAAGCGCATTTTCAAAAGCCACCTAAAAAGCTGAGTGATTGCAACGCCGTTAGCGTTTTCCATTTCATCAACAAATTTCGGCGATGGCACGCTAGCTCGCCGCGAAAGCGCACGCCCGACCGGACGGCACGGAATGCCGTCCCTACCACGCTCCCGCAGACTAACCTAGTGGGTGATTTTTCCCATCAATCCATCATTTTCATCGACGATGCCGGCGGTGAAATAGAGCGCGCCTTCTTCATCGGGACCGAGTTCATCATCATCGAGCGAGAATTGCTTAATCGATTCCGGCGTTTGGCTAAAATGAAGCGCCCACAGATTGTCGAAAACCAGGGGATTGCCGTGCTTGCCGAGCAGCGGGCCTTCGTCAGTAGCAGGATGGGGCAGGCTATCCGCAAAAACGCCGTTCAGATTGAATGCATGAATGGTTCCGTCGCCGAAGTTCCCCACAAGTAATGTATCTTTGTTCTGTGAGCGGCCCCGCTGGATGGCCATGCCCCACGGCGAGTTCAATCCGTTGTTAGCGGAGTGTGCGACCAACCGGCCCACCAGCGTGCCATCGGTCTTATACACACTCACATAACCATTTCCCGGCCCGGCTTCATCGTCGCCGGGATTGGCCTGATTGATCTTGGCGTAGGCCACAAGCAATACGCGCAGCGTGCTTTTCGTGAGCGGGTCGCGATGCGCGTAGCGCTTGATGTTAAAGGGAGCGAAACCGGCATCAACATCGGAAAATGCGCCTTGAGCGAGCGTAACGGGCGAGAAATCGCTCTCGAAGACGTCGATTTTTCCCGTGGCAAAATTGGCGGCGAAAAGCCGATGCTTGTCCGGCTGTCCCGCTCCACCGCTGACGAACGCCAGAGCGAGACCTTTGTAAACTGCGCCCGCGACTGTTCTCCCCACGATTCCGTTGCTCGCGTCGGCGTTGGGATTGAAGCCGACGATGAGGCCATCTTCTGTGACGGTCAAAAGCCGGCTCGGTTTTGCGCCGGCCGTATTTGGGGGAATGAGAAATTCGTTGGTTCGTGTGGAATCAAAAGCGGCATGGTTCAGAACCAGACCGGTGGGCACCCCCGTCGAATTGCCGACGGCCGGCGGAATCGTCACCACTTCCGGATCGGAGTTGCCGCTCACTACGAACGGCTGGCCTTTGAGGTTGTAGCGGGTAAGTGTGCCGGTGCCGTTGTTTGCCACCCAGAGGGTCTTTCCTTCTTCACCTGGAACGAGCCCCCAGGGATTGACCAGATTGGAGTCGGAGACCGGCGCAACGCCGTTGATATCCGAGACGAAATTCGTCCATTGATGCTTCTGTTCAGCAGTGGAGTTTGCCGTGGCAATTCCCAAGGCCAGGGCCGTAGCCAAAAGAATGGATTTGGTTGAGTAGCTTCTTTTCATGATGTTAGGACATCGAATGCTCCCAATGAAACCCGTGTATTCACTGAAAAGTTTCTAAGAATTTGATCGACAGGTGCGCACGATCACGCGACTCGCGCTCATGCTTCCCCGCGATTTGCCTTCGACCGCATTCGGGTTTCTCATGCAATCCTCATTTTTCCATTTACCTTGAATACACCCCGTTACTTTTTTGGATTTTTCGAGCGGCGCGTTTGCTGGGTGCCGACGTTTCGCGGTTGTCTGGCCATTTTCATCATTTGCGGTGCATTTGGTGTGGGATTGCTTCTTGGGGTGCTGCCATTTTTATCTCCCAATCATCCACTTTCCTCGGGCGCTTTGGTGATCGAAGGTTGGGGAGACGATATGGTTTTTGCGGAGGCGGTTCGCCAGATTGATCAGCATCACTATTCGCCTGTATTTGTCACCGGAGGCGATATCACAAAGGGCAGTGCGTTTGCCGAGTTTGGCAATATCGCGGAATTGGGGGCTGCGAGTCTGCGCCAGATGAGTCAGGGACGTATCGAGCCGCACCCCATTCCCACTCCTTCGGTGCAGAAGGATCGCACATTTGCGTCGGCTCTTGCCCTCCGCGAGTGGATGGAAGCACATGGCGGTGTGCAGCGGGATATCACGCTGCTCTCGGTGGGACCGCATACGCGCAGATCGTGGCTCTTATTTCAAAAGGCATTTGGTGACAGTGCTCGAGTCGGCGTGATCGCAGCACCTGTAGAGGGCTTTGATCCCAATCGTTGGTGGGTTTATAGTGAAGGCGTTCGCACCGTGCTAAGCGAAAGCATCGCGTACGTTTACGCTAGGCTCTTCTTCTGGCATATTACTTGACTGTAATTTTGGCGCGACATCTCCTCCGCCATGGTCGGGGGAGGTCGAAATGCCCCAAGTGACAGACTTCTCAATGCAAGTGCGAAGGGAGTGGTTCGCGAAATTGAAGCCGGGAAGGGTTTGCCAAGATCATTACTCGATCATTTTTCTGCTTTCGACAAAACCGGCTGCAAGGCTTTCCACACATTTTCCGCCACGATTTTTTGACCGGCGGCGGTGGGATGGATCATGTCGGCTTGATTGAGCTCCGGAATCCCGCCAACGCCTTCCAGGAGGAAGGGGATAAGTGTGGCATTGGTTTCCGCTGCAACTTTGGTGAAGACTTTGCGGTACTCGGCGACGTAGTCCGCTCCCATGCTGGCGGGCATTTCCATCCCGGCGATGATCACCGGGAGATCAGGGATCTTCTTGCGGGCGCGCTCCACGATCTGGCGGAGATTTTCCTCCGTCTGCGTGGCCTGAATGCCGCGCAAACCGTCATTTCCGCCGAGAGCGACGATGAGCACGCCGGCGCCCTTGGCCAGCACCCAATCGACGCGCCGCAGACCGCCTGCGGTGGTGTCGCCGCTCACACCGGCATTGACGATTTCGAAAGGCAGGTGCGCCGCATCGACTTTTTCCTGGAGCACCGCGGGATAGGCTTTCTGCTGATCCAGGCCCGCGCCTGCGGTGATGCTGTCACCGAGGACAACGACGCGGGCGCGTAACGCCGGAGGAGGATTTGTCGTCTGGCCTTGTGCGCTGCATAGTGCGGCGGTCGACCACCAAAGTGAAAGAAGTGCAAGCACCCTCAATGAGCTCATTAGTCCAGGAATATCCCTCAAACGCGCCGCGCGTCGAGAACGCTGCCGATCCCGCCAAAAAGCCCATCCTCGAGCTGCGCGGCGTCGGCAAGACGTACCAGCATGCCGGCCAGCCGCTCACCGTCCTGCGGGGGATCGATCTTGCGATCCACGCTGGAGATACCTGCGCGATCGTGGGGCCCTCCGGGAGCGGCAAGACGACGCTGCTCGGGCTGTGTGCCGGGCTGGACGACGCCAGCGAGGGGACCGTGCTGCTCGACGGCCAGGCGGTGGAGACGCTCGATCAGGATGCGCGGGCGGCGCTGCGCAACCGGTTGATTGGGTTCGTCTTTCAAAATTTTCAACTGATTCCCACCCTCACGGCGCTGGAAAACGTGCTCGTCCCGCTGGAACTGCGCGGCGAGACGGGACGGCAGAATGATGCGGCGGAAATCCTGGAGCAGGTAGGGCTCGGCAAACGGCTCGATCATTATCCGCTACAACTTTCCGGCGGTGAGCAGCAACGGGTGGCGCTGGCTCGCGCTTTTATCCATCGGCCGAAAATCCTCTTTGCCGATGAGCCGACGGGAAACCTGGACGCGGAAACGAGCGCGCCGATCGTCGAGTTACTTTTTAAGCTGAATCATGAAGCGGGCACGGCGCTGGTGCTAGTCACGCATGATCCGGCGCTGGCGGCGAAAACGAGGAGAGTGCTGACGATGAGGGGTGGGGCGATTGTGAGCGACGAAAGGGAAAGTCCGAAAGCAGAATGACGAAGGACTGGGAAGAAACCAGAAGCCCGAATGACGAATGACGAAACAAAATCGAAGCCCGAAGCCCGAAGTCACGCACACCAAAACTCCACGTTCGGCGCCTATTTCGGACTTCTGATTTCGGGCTTCCTTCGACATTCGTCATTCTGGTTTCCGGTTTAACCTCACATGTCTTCCTCCGTTCCTGCTGCCCTTCCGCGCTCGCTTTTTCGCGCACTCTTCCATCCTTGGACTTGGCGCATGGCCTGGCGGGATAGCCGGGCGCAGCGGCAGCGGCTAGTCATTTTCTCACTTTCGATCATTGCCGGGATCGCGGCGCTAGTCGCCATTCATTCGCTGAAAGGGGCGGCCCGGGATGCGCTGGAAATGCAGACGAAGGCGTTACTTGGTTCTGATCTCCAGATTTCCGCACGGCGTCCGTTTTCGGATGAAGTGATCGAGCAGCTTTCCACGCGGGCAGGGGAGGTGAGCCGGGAGACTTCCTTTTCCACGATGCTCTATTTCCCTACCGCTGATGCCACGCGCTTGGTGCAGGTGCGAGGGGTGGAGGGAAGCTATCCTTACTATGGGAAGATCGAGACCGCGCCGCCCGGGGCGTGGCAGACGCTGCATGATCGATCCGGCATTTTGATGGAACCGGCGTTACTTGACCAATTCAAGGCCAAGGTGGGAGACAAGGTGCGGCTGGGGATCATCGAACTACCCATCCTCGGTGCGGTGACCAAAGCGCCGCCGCGCACGGGCAAATTCAGCGGGTTTGCACCGGAGGCTTACGTGCAGCTTTCCGATCTGGAGCGCACGGGGCTGCTCGTGACGAGCAGCCTGGCTAACTACCATCTGCATCTGCGCCAGCCCGACCCCAAAGAGGTGCGCAAGATTCGCGACGATTTCCCGGACACCTCCTGGCGCTTTGAAACTCCCAAGGATCGGCGAGATTCTCTGGGCAATGCGGTGGATAATTTTCAGCATTATCTCGGAGTAATGGCTATGGCGGCGCTGGTGCTCGGGGCCATCGGCGTAGCGGGCGCGGTTCATGCGCATATCAGCCGGCGCGTGCCGACGATTGCCATCCTGCGCTGCCTGGGGTGCCCGGGAAATCTCGCTTTCGGCATTTATCTTGTGCAAGCCATCGTGCTCGGCCTCGCAGGAGCAATCGTCGGCGCGGGCCTTGGGATCGCCTTTCAAGTAACTGCCACGCTGCTTTTCCGAAATCGCTTTCCGATCGACATCGATGCCTCTCCGCAATGGCTTTCCGTGGCGGAGACGACCGCAGCCGGTCTGGCGGTCTGCTGTGCTTTTGCGTTGCTGCCGCTCCTGCGTGTCCGGCAGATCGCCCCCATTTCCATGCTGCGCGACGGTTCACCGCAGGAGGGCACTTTTCGCAGCGCGATGCGGCGCTGGCCCTTTTACTTGTTGGCGGCGCTGCTCCTGGCGCTGCTTTCCGCCTTTGATAGTTCCCACTGGTGGCGTGCGCTGACGATGACCGGTGGTTTGTGCGCGGCCTTTGCCTTGCTCGCGCTTGCGGCCAAAGGGCTCACGGTTCTCGCGCGAAAGCTCCTGCGCCCGACGTGGCCGTATCTGCTGCGCCAGGGCATCTCCAATCTCTATCGCCCGCACAATCAGACGCTGCTTTTCCTGCTCTCGCTGGGGCTGGGCGCTTTTCTCCTGCTCACGACGGTGCTAACCCGGAATCTTCTTCTGCGTGAATTCAAGGTGCGCGACCTGGGCAATAGCCCGAATATTTATCTAGTCGATGTGCAACCTGATCAGTTGGAAGGCGTAACTGCGCTCGTCCGTTCGCAGAAGCTGCCCGTGCTGGAAACCGCGCCGATTGTCACGATGCGCATTCAGTCTGTGCGCGGCACGCCGGTGCGCGATTTGGAAAAGGAGCACGTGATCCCTAAATGGGTGCTGCAACGGGAGTATCGCTCGAGCTATCGCGAGCAGCTTAACCCGACGGAGACCGTGATCGCCGGCCAATGGGTCACGAAAGTAACAGACCCGAATCAACCCGCGCCGATCTCTTTGGAAGAAGGCATTGCCAAGGATTTGCACGCCAGTGTGGGTGACGAGCTGGTGCTGGATGTGCAGGGCGTGCCGGTGAAGGCGCGCGTATCTAGTATTCGCAAAGTGGACTGGAGCCGGTTTAACCTCAACTTTTTCATGATCTTTCCGCCGGGTGTCCTCGAATCAGCGCCCGGCTTTCATGTCATCACGACGCGGGTGCCCGCGGGCGGCTCCTCGGGGGATCTCCAGCGGACGATGGTGGAAAAGTTTCCCAATGTCACGGCGATCGATCTCACGCTGATTTTGCAAACGGTGCAGGGCTTGATCGATAAGATCAGCCGGGCGGTCTCAGGGCTGGCTGGGATCATCGTGGTGGCCGGCCTTCCGATCCTCATCGGCACGCTGCTCAATGGCCGAGATCAACGCGTGAAAGAAAGCGTCCTGCTGCGCACGCTGGGCGCTTCGACCAAACAAGTGCAAACCATTTTACTTGTGGAATACGCGACGCTCGGCGGTCTTTCCGCGTTGGCGGCGACGCTGCTTTCCGTCGCGGCCAATGGCGCGCTGGCCGTTTTCCTTTTCAAGGCCTCGCCGTGGCCGGATGTAAAGGTGCTGATCGTGGGCTTTTTCGTGGCAACGGCCATCGCGGTGATGGCGGGTGTGGCGCTGAGCAGAGGAGTATGCCGTCATCCACCGCTGGCGATTTTGCGCGGAATGGGGTGAACTTCATTCGACATCCCGCCGAAGTTCTTTTTAAGGTTTCCTCGTGCTCGCTGCCCTCTCCAGTCTCCGCATTCGCAATCTCGCGCTCGTCGAGGAACTCGGCTGGCAAATCCAACCGGGCTTTACGGTCGTCACCGGTGAGACGGGCTCGGGAAAATCGATCATCGTCGGCGCGCTCAAACTGATTCTCGGCGAGCGGGCGGACAAAGGTTTGCTGCGCACGGGCGCGGAGAGCTGCACGGTCGAGGCCGTTTTTGAAGTGCGCAATCCGTCGTCGCTCAATACGCGGCTGGAGGAGCAAGGCGTGGAGCCTTGTGAAGAGGGGCAGCTCCTGGTGAAGCGGGTCTTTACGGCTTCGGGCGCGAACCGCCAGTTTGTTAATGGCAGCCCGACGACGCTTGCGGTGTTGAAGGAACTCGGAGAAAGCCTCGTCGATCTGCACGGACCGCACGATCACCAGTCGCTGCTTTCTTCGGAGAAACAACTGGCGTTGCTGGATTCCTTTGCTGGCGCTGATGAATTACGTGTTACTTGTCACGAGCGGTATCGCCTGCACGCGGCGCTGGTCGCCGAGCATGCGGAGCTTTCTGGCAACGAAGCCGCGCTCGAACGGGAGCTCGATCTTTTACGGCATCAGGTGCGCGAGATCGAGGCGGCGCAACTCCAGCCTGGTGAGGAAGAGGAATTGCTCGGGCGCTACGGAGCGGCGTCCAATTCGCGACGATTGCTCGAGCTTGCCAATCAGGTGCTGGGCCGGCTCGTCGAGGCCGAGGATGCGATGCTGCCGCGGCTGAGTGAGCTGGGCAAATGGCTACGCGACCTGGAGCGGATCGATCCGCGAGCTGCGGCGCTGGCAGAAGCGCATGCGCGCGGCGTCGCCGAATTTGAAGAACTGGCGGCGGCGCTGCAGCGTTATGCTGATGAACTCGATCTCGATCCGGAACGGCTCGCGGAACTGGAAGAGCGCGTGTCCCTTTTTGAAACGCTGAAGCGAAAGTACGGAGGGGCCATGGCTGACGTGATCGCTTTTGGCGCGCAGGCTGCGGAACGATTGCAAAAAATCGAATCGCGGGGTGACGAGATCGAGCGGCTCGAAAAGGAAATCAAGGCGGCAGCGAAAGCGTTGCGCGAGACCGCGGCAAAACTCACCAAGGCACGGCAGGCAGCCGCGCCAAAGCTCGCTTCGAGCGTCACGGCGCATTTGCGCGACCTGGGTTTTAAAAAATCGCAGTTTTCCATCGAGCTGCATGCGCAGGAAGAGCCGTCTGCCAATGGGATGGAGACGGTGGAGTTTCAGTTTGCGCCGAATCCTGGCGAGCCGCTTAAGGCGCTGAAGTTGATTGCTTCCTCCGGTGAGATTTCCCGTGTGATGCTGGCGATTAAATCCACGTTGGCCGCGCAGGATACCGTATCGTTACTTGTATTCGACGAAATTGACGCCAATGTCGGCGGGGAAATTGCCCATGCGGTCGGCGCCAAAATGCGTTCCCTTGGCAAAGCGCACCAGGTGCTTTGTATTTCGCATCTGCCGCAAGTGGCGGCGAAAGCGCAATCGCAATTCGTGGTGACCAAGGAATACGTCAACGAGCGCACGCTCTCGCAGTTGTACAAAGTGGAAGGCAAAGCGCGCATCGAAGAGATCGCGCGGATGCTGGGCGGCGGCGGCGAATCGGCGCTGGCGCACGCGCGCACGCTGTTGGAAGAGAATGGTTAAACGCAAGAGTGCTTCAATTCGTGCTTAATAAAATTGAAAATGGCCGAGTTGAAAATTTGGTAAATGCACCCTCGCATTGTCAGCGATGTCTAACGCTCAACACTCCACTCGCAAGCCTTGTTTGAAGCGGATCACATTTGGGATGTTCTTTGTTTTGTTTGGACTAGCCGTGGGGTACTCAGGCTGGCGTGCAATCGTGGAAAGGCATTCAGAGAGTGAATGGCGATACAACGCGCCGGTCGGTGCGGGCGCGGGATGGCGGGTGCTGGATGGCGCGGAGGCGGTAGAATATGGAATAGGCATCCTGGCGCTCGGAGCGATGGTTGCCGTGTGGGGAATTGGATTGGTGGCCGCGGCCGTTCGCGCGGAGACGAAAATGGAGATGTCGCCGCTTTCGCGAAACCTTGCCCGGGTCTCGCTGGTCTTGCTGGCAGTGGTTATCTTTTGTGAGTTTCCTCCGTGGACGCTGCGCGGAATCTCGCTGCTGGTGATCTTTGCGATCGTGCTAAAATATAACTTGCTGCCTGACGGTGCTATTCCACGGAAATATCGGCAGAACTTCCTGCCGGCATTGTTGTTACTCGTGGTTTTGGGTGGCTGGCTGCACAGGCAAATCGGCGCAGGCATGGCTGTCGGAGCCTGCGTTGCATTCGTCGTGTTGGTGCATCGTTGCGTGTTAGATCCGGAATTCCAGCGACGCTGGCTGGAGTCGGGAAGCGTTCGCAGGCGTATTTCGCGGAAAGACGATTAAGCTTGGAGCGTCCCTGGCAGCCGGATTAGCGCAATTTTTTCTTGTGTGCTGGCACGGACGTTCGTCGATGGCACAGAAAAAGACGTTGCCGTGGACACGCCGCTCGCCGGGCGCTTTTCAAGCGCCCGGCAAAGCGTGTCTTTAAACATCTTCTAAAGAGCTGAGTGGTGGAACCTCGCTGGCGGGATGGACGCAAAGGAAGTAAGATCTTGGCTGATCACTTACTGCGGCACCAAGCGGATATAGTCAAAAGACAAGGTATCGCTGGAACTGGCGGCATTTTTACCGGTGACGGTGAAGCGGAATTGCTTGTCGCCGGTGCTTCCGGGAGCCCAATTGCCAAGGTCCAATTCCACAAAAGACTGTGTCGCAATGTACAGGTCTTGTGGGGTGCCGACGTTACTTTTCGTCCCATCATAGTTATCCGCACGCCCGGCCGTAAGCTGGAAGATGCCGCGAGTGGGGAACTTTTTTACGCCGACGCGCACATCGTAAGTGCCAGCGGCGACATTGGGCAGGATATAGCCTACATAGTCGCCCACGGCGTTGGAATCGAGCACGGTTCCGTATCCGGCGCTGTAATTCGCGTCGGCCACGAGCCGGTGTGTATCGGTTGTTGCGGCCACGGTGAGCGATTCGGTTTGATAGTAATCGATCTTTGGCCAGAACGCCTTGGGTACCTGCGTCACGACCGGGCGCAGGCTGCTGCCGCCGTGGTACTGCGGGTCCTGGTACACGATGTCATTGTTAATCGGAAACCGGCTTTGCACGGAGGCCACAGTCTGCGAATTTCGCACGATGCGGAAGATGGGCTGCCCTTCCTGAATCGGCACTTTTACAACGGCGCGAGGAGCAGTGACCGCTTGCGAAGTGATAACGCCGTCGATTTCGACTTCGAGCGTGGCATTGGCGGTGAGGAACAAGTAAGCCTCGATATAGTCGCTGGGAGTCCCTCCGCCTGTGGGAATGGTAAATGCGCCATCGGTCTGTTGCGTGAGGTCGGGCGCTGCTGTGGTGGCATGCTGCCGATGAGAATAGTAGATGCAATCTCGCACGACGGTGGGCGCTGTGCCTAGCTTGAACCAATTGATATAATACGCGCTGAGATCGTAGAAAAGATGCTGCGTGCCGGTCGAAGGCGACACCTGGGTTCCTTCGCTATAGTCATTCCAGGTGATGAGTTGTACCCAATCCGCTTTGCCGATGGCACCGAGCTCCCAGCCATTGCGCATGAGCGCGGTGTTTTGCGCTTCGCGGTAATTCTGATTTTTAGGCCGCATATCTTGCGGCGCGACGGGATGCATCCAAATGGGGACATACTGATGAGCGGTGGAAGCGGCATTCACCCAGCCCGTGCCGGTATTATTGGCGGCGCAGCGGTCCCCCCAATCGGAGAACCCATAGCTGATCGGTTGAAACGCTGCAGCATAGGTGTGCCAGCCTTGGAACACCGGCACGAGGGCGATATTAATGCCCTTTCCGCTCATAGTGGAAAGCCAGCTCTGCCACCAGCTCACGCTTTGATTTTGAGCATTGAAAGGCGCGACGACGAGGCGATTGTCCGCCAGCCGATAGGCGGCGGGGTAAGCGGCCAGAGTCTGGATGAGATTCGCGAGCGCCGTGGAATCACTGATCGATTGCATGTCCGGCATGAGCACGATTTTATAGCCGGTATCCACGGCGTTGGCCGCGTTCAGCATGTTAATCACGCGTTTGTAATTGTAATTCGTGCTGTCCGTCGAAAGGAGATCCACGGTGAAGCCATCCAGGCCGATGGCGATGGCGTTGCGTACTTCATCCTGCATGTCGAGGCTATCCCAATTGGTCTCGGTGCGGACGGCGCGGGGCAGCGGACGATCGCGCAAGTAACCACCGTAACCCAGGTGGATTCCATTTTCCCCATTTGGATCAAGGTATCCGTGAGTGTAATAGTCGATCGAGGGATCTTTGTTATCGATCGAAACGATGAACGGAGTAAAGTAATGGGAGAATACTTTTTTTGGCGAGGCGCGGAGGGTCGCGGTGCTCGCGGGATTGAAGGGCAGGTATTGGCTGATCTGCGCGTGAGAGGTGACGGCAGTGAGAGTCACAGCCGCGAAGGCGAGGCGTGCGGCGATTTTACGTGAAGAACACGGAATGGTTTTAGCGGAGAGGGGAATCATGGGAGGAAGTTTCGGGGGTTGATGGGGGAATACGCAGGTTCATGTAAACAGCCTCTCTTTTGACTGGCCACTGATTCGCTTTGTTACACGTAACAATGGAATGGTGGCCGTGACGCACGCTTGTTGCGGGAATCTCGCCCGCGGTCTCTTTCCATAGGCGGACGCCCATACCACGTCGGGATGTATGTGCAGGTGAAAGTGTAAGATTAAGGAGAGGGCGATGTTACTTTCCAGATCGGCACATCCGACTTCATGCGATCAATGGCATCGGCGCAGAAACGCAGCGCTTCTCCACGATGAGCGGCGAAGACCCGCACGAAGAGCGAGGCTTCACCCACCGGCACCCAGCCGAGTCGATGAATCAATAGCACTGCGTTGCATGGCTGCTCCGTCGCCAGTTCGTCGAAGATGCGGTCGAGGAGCCGGCGCGCCATTGGCTCGTAAGCTTCGTAATGCAAGCCTTCGAGGATTTGCCCTTTTTCTTTGGCGCGGACGATGCCCTGAAATTCCACACAGGCGCCGATTTCGCGGGATGGCAGCTCGAGCACGGGCGGCGAGATGGGCTGGCCGGTAAATAGGATCGTCTTGGCAATCATATCTAGCCGCCGCTCACGGGCGGAATCAGCGCGATTTCTGTGGCTTGGCCGATTGGTTCATCCCAGCCGTGATATTCACAATCGACGGCGACTCGCACGCCGAAGAGGTCGAGCGCCGGGGCCGCTCGCTCCCAAATCTGGCGCGGCGTTTCTTCGGGAGCGCAATCGACGGTGCGCTCGCGGAAGCCCGCTTGTTTTTCAGTTTGCGCAAAAGCCAGAAGTCGAATCTGCATCGCTGGAGAAAGGTGGTGATGGAAAAGCCATTGTCGCACACGCACGGCTCTGTGCGAATTCGAAATCCAATGGGATGAAAAACGTTGTTAGCACTGCCAGGGTCGTGATTTAGCCGGTCAGGCCATCGTCATGTCAGCGCTTTCAATGCCTTCGTCTCAAAGAAACCCAAACCCATCATCCCGCTATGAGAGCCATCTGGAAAGGCGCCATCACTTTTGGATTGGTCAATATCCCCATCGCCCTTTACCCGGCCACGCGCCGCGAGGAACTGCGGTTTCATCTCCTCCGCAAAAGTGATCTGAGCCCGATCAATAACAAGCGCGTCGCCGTCGCGGATGGCAAGGAAGTGGAATGGGAGAACATTGTGAAAGGTTACGAGTACGAAAAGGGTCAATTCATCGTGCTGAAGGACGAAGATTTCGCGCGGGTCGATGTCGAGGCCACGCAGACGGTGGATATCGTCGATTTCGTAAAGCTCGAGGAAGTGAGCCCGATCTTTTTTCATAAGCCGTATTTCATGGAGCCGCAGAAAGGAGGCGACAAAGCCTATATCCTCCTGCGCGAAGCCCTGAAGAAATCGGGGCGAATCGGGATTGCTAAAGTAGTGATCAAAACCCGCCAGCATCTCGCCGCGGTGAAGCCCCAGGAAGCGGGACTCATGCTGGAACTTATGCACTTCGCTGACGAGCTCGTGGAGGAAAAGGAGTTTGATATTCCGACGTCGCGTGAAATCGGAAAGCGAGAATTGCAGATGGCGGAATCGCTCATTGACAGCATGTCGTCTGAGTGGAATCCGGAGCAGTATCACGACGAGTATCGCGAGGCGCTGGAGAAAGTGATCGAGGAAAAAATCGAGCATCCTGACAAGGCGGCGCCGAAAGCGCCGGCTCCGCGTAAAGCAACGAAGGTGATCGATCTCGTGGCGGTGCTGCAGCAGAGCCTGGATGAAGCGGGCAGCGGTGGTTCACGCCGCGGCGAGGCGAAGTCGCATCACGTGCGTAAATCCAGCTCGCGGAAATCACACTCGAAAACGCGCAAGCACGCCTTGAAAAAGGCGGCATAGTGTTCCGATCATTCAATCGAATTCAAAATGACACTTCCACGAAAGACACTAAATAACGCGAAAAAGGAGTTTTTAACGAGATCCGCGATTTTCGTGTCTTTAGTGTATTTCGTGGACTCCCTTCAGGATTCCGGATTCAAATCTCATGTCGTTGCGGGAATATAAGAAGAAGCGCGATTTTGCCAAAACGGCTGAGCCGAGCGGGAAGACTAGCAAAAGTGGACGTGGACAGCTTTTCGTGGTGCAGAAGCACGCGGCTTCGCGGCTGCACTACGACTTTCGGCTGGAGATAGACGGGGTGCTGGCGTCGTGGGCGGTGCCGAAAGGCTTTCCCGTTCAGCAGGGAGAGCGTCGGTTGGCGGTGCACGTGGAAGATCATCCGCTGGATTATGCCGATTTTGAGGGGATCATCCCCGAGGGACAATATGGGGGTGGCACGGTAATGGTTTGGGATACGGGCGCTTATGAGTTACTTGGTGGCGAACCGGCCGGCGCGGTGCGAGGAGGAAAGCTGCATTTCCGCCTGCGCGGAAAGAAGCTCGATGGAGAATGGACGCTGGTGCGCGGGGCGCGCGACGGGGATGAGAAGAATTGGTTTCTGATCAAGACGGGAGGCAGCGTGAAGCCGATGTCGAAAGCGAAGGAGGAGCATTCCGCCGCGACGGGGCGAACGATGCAGCAGATCGCCAAGGATCGCGGTGTTATTTGGAATTCGCATCGCAGTTCCGGCGCGAAGGCAGAGGCGCGAAAGTCATCGGTGCGGACGCCGGCGAAAGCCTCACCTGCCAAGCATAAACGGCCGGAATGGGTTGAGCCGATGAAGGCCAAGCTAGTGGAGACACCGCCAGCCGGCGATGCGTGGATCTATGAATTGAAATGGGATGGGTATCGGGCGCTGGCGATCAAAAATGGGGAGCATGTGGAACTCATTTCCCGGAATGAAAAATCGATGAACCACGATTTTCCGGAGATTCGCGAAGCCGTGGAGCAGTTGCCGGCGGAGAATGCTATATTCGATGGAGAGATTTGTGCGCTCGATTCAGGAGGGCGCCCACGATTTCAACTCCTGCAAAATCGGGCGGTGTCCGGAGCGCGTCCGCCGCTTTTTTACTATGCATTTGATTTGTTGCATCTGGACGGTAGCGACTTGACGGGCAAGCCACTGGCCGAGCGCAAAGCGGCGTTGGAAAAATTGCTGGAGGGAGCACCAGACGCCTTACGTTTTTCCGCTTCGCTGAAAGGGGACGTGCACAAGCTGCTCAAAAAGGTATCGGCTTCGGGCATGGAGGGGTTGATCGGCAAACGTGCCAATTCCGTTTATGAAAGCGGTCGGCGCAGCGGCGCGTGGGTGAAAATCAAAGTCGTGGCGGAGCAGGAATTTGTGATTGGCGGTTACACGCCCCCGAAAGGCACGCGTAATCATTTCGGGGCATTACTTGTCGGTTACTTTAAAGGCGAAAAGCTGCATTTCGCGGCAAAAGTCGGAACCGGCTTTGATCAAAAATCACTCGGTTCCATGTACCGAATGC
>OUNM010331324.1_pt1 | contig 51379 bp, 36 predicted proteins | sample 1769961 | NCBI WGS metagenome assembly OUNM01 (sample SAMEA3914820, study PRJEB12502) | metagenome | biome: forest; material: soil | place: USA | collected 2012-03-12 | depth 0.3 m
ATACGTCCGCGCGACATCATGTCCTCGGTGAACGAGGTCATCTTGGAATAGCTCTTTTCGACGCGTTCGGCGACGAAGGTGCCGGCGCCCTGGCGGCGCGTCAACAGGCCTTCATAGACCAGGCCGTCTATGGCTTTGCGCACGGTGATGCGCGACACCTTGTACTGTTCGGCCAGTTCGCGTTCGGTCGGGATGGCGTCGTTAGGCTGCAACTTGCGGCCGATGATCGCCTCGCGCAGCGCGTCCTGCAGTTGAAGATAGAGAACCGCGGTCTTCGGGCCGTCCGAAGTTTCCTGTTTCTGGAGAGCCATGCAGCTTGACGCACCCTTGTCAAAAGTCATTACAACCGGCCGATGGCCGGTGTCCAAGAGCTTACAACTGGTATTGTAAAATATCGTTACGCGCAAGCCAACGTCCGCAACAGGCGAAGGTCAGGCCCTGGGCACCGTGGCGTCGATAATCAGGTCCGACGCTTCGCCGCGATACCAGCCGCGCGTCATCTCGACGGTCCGGCCGTCCCGGACGAAGCCCCGGCGGTCGAGAAAGAGGCCCGGACTGCCCGGCTCGACGCCCAATCGGCACGCCTTGTCGTCCGGCAGGATGACGGCGCACAGGCGATGGAGCGCCCGGACCGGCGCCGGACCGCTCCGTTGCAGCGCCTTATACAGCGAGGAATCCAGCACGGTGTCGCGCGGCAGGTACTCGCCAAGCACGGTCGATTCCTCGATCGCAATGGCCGTGTCGTGGTGATAACGCATGCGCACGAGGCGCACGACCGGGGTGCCGAAGGGCACGCCGAGCACCATGGCCTCGTCGCCGTTCACCGTGTCGAGGTCGCGCGCGGTCCAGATGCTGCGGGTGTGGCGCCCGGCACCGACCAGGTCCTCCTGGAAGGGGAAGCTGGCGGCGGCCGGCGCGGCCCGCCCCCTTGCCACGAAGGTCCCCATGCCGCGGCGGCGGACGACCAGGCCCTCGCGCTCGAGCTCGGCCAGGGCCTTGCGCACCGTGATCCGCGAAATTCCGTAGTGGCTGGCCAGGTCGCGTTCGGCCGGCAAGGCATCGCTGTCGCCTAAGCGTCCCTCGCCGATAGCGGTACGCAGCAACCGTTCAAGCTGCAGGTAGATGGGGCCGTTGCCGGTATGCAAAGCCGACATAACACTGAAGAACGACATCCTTGCCTCTCCAATTCCGGAGCTATGCGAACGGGTTCCACCAAGTCGCATAGCTCAGTTTTTTATTCTGCCGCACCATTCTCCGAAACAGCGTTCGGCGTAGCCAAAAATGCGTCACACCTTGTCGAACTGCGCTCTATTGCCCGATCTGCGCGGCCCTTGCCGGAACATCCGCGCCGGCCAGCTCCGTCAGAATATCCAGCATGCGCGAAATCTCGTTGGGGTCCGTGCGGCGATGGTCGGGCGAGCTATACCCCAGGCGCAGGGCCTCCTGCGACACGACCATGCGCGGCAGACTGCACGAGCCGTGGACCCAGCCGACGCCCGTGCGGGCGATCAGGTTGCGTACGGTCTTGGCGCCGACACCGACGCCAGCCATGATTTCGATGCCGTCTCCCGCCGCGTGCGACGCCGTCACCAGCGCCTTCAGCGCCTTGATCCCGGTCGGGGCATCGGTTTCGCCGCCCGAGGTGAGGACGGCGTCCAGCCCGAGGCCGCGGGCGACGTCAAGGGCGGCCATGAGGTCAGGCGCCAGGTCGAAACTGCGGTGCAGGGTGACCTTGAGGTCCTGGCGTTTGGCGTGGCCGACCAGGCGCCCCAGCGCGATTTCGTCGAGGTGGCCGTCCGCATGGTTGGCGCCCAGGACGACGCCTTCGAGCGCCAGACCGGCGACGGTGTCGATGTCGCGCAGCATCAGGTCGATTTCGCCCGCCGAATAGGTGAAATCGCCGTCGCGCGGACGGATCATGACGCGGGTCGGGCAGGCGAGCCTTGCCGCGATTTCCATCAGGCCGAGGCTGGGCGTCAGGCCACCGGCGCTGAGGCAGGTGCATAGCTCGATCCGGTCAGCGCCACGCGCCGCGGCGATTTCCAGACCCTCGTGCGTGTCGACGCAGACTTCCAGGCGGGCGCGGGTCATGGCTGGACCTCTTCGAGGCCGGAATTGGCGACTCCGGTTCCGGCCTCGGCGCGGCCCTGCCGCGCCAGCAGCAGCGCCCCGTCCAGGGGATCGCCTTTCGGCTCGGTCATATAGGGGGCGAGCCGGCCGGGCAGCCGCGGGCGCACCAACGGGGCCAAACCGCCCAGCAGGCATACCTGGGGCGCGCCGAGCGCAATCAGACCGTCGATATAGAGGGCGCAATCGAAAACCAGCCGGTCGACCAGCGACAGGGCGGCCGGATCGCCGGCGTCGGCGAACTGAAAGACCGACGGCGCAAGGGCGGCAAAGTCCGCAGGGCTTGCCTTTTCCGACCAATCGACGATGTCGACCGGCGTGCCGAAACCTTCGATCGTGGCGCGAGTGAAGGGGGTCTGGATGGCAAAGCCGTCGTGGGCCTGCAGGGAGGCCAGCAAGGCGTCGCGGCCCAGCGAAGCCCCCGACGCGCGCTCGGCCAGCCGGAAACCCCAGCCACCGCGCGGATGGCCCGAACCATCGATGATGGCGTAGCTGGAGGCGCCCGTGCCGATGATCTGGATGGCGCCGTCTTCGCCGCCGAAAGCGCCCAGACACGCGGCGTGCGCGTCGGACGAGACCTTCAAAGCGGCAAATGTGTCCACATGGGCGACGATTCCGGCGCAGTCCTCGGCCTTGAGGACGCCCGCCAGCCCGAAGCCGGCGGAAGCCTGCTTGAGGATAGCGCGGGAAAGACCGGCATCGCGAAGCGCGGCGTCGATCGCGGCTGAGATATTGGCCCAGGCGAAGTCCTGACCGAGGCGGACATTGGCTGCGCCGCCGGTCGTTTCGGCCAGAACCCTGCCCTCGGCGTCGCACACCCGCACCCGGCATCGGGTGCCGCCGCCGTCCACGCCCACATAGATCCGTCTGTTCAAATCTTCCATGGCCTTCACGGGGCCGACACGAAGGGGCCCGACATTCCGCTGATCAGGGTCTGACACCAGCCGCCACCCGCATGGGTATTGTGCTGACCAATGTGACCGTTATCATATCCACTAACCCGGAGCCCCTTGATTTGTCCATGAAAAGTTTCTCGAATTTGAAAAAGAGACCTTTTTAGACGGCCTGTTTCAGTGAGCGCCAGTTGGTCTCGAAGTCGATCGGATCGAGGAGCAGCGCCGGAAAACGGGCGCGCATCAGCGTCGAATCGACCACTTCACGGGCATAGGGCAGGAGCAGGGCAGGGCACTTGCCGAGGCGGATGCGATCGAGCGCTTCGCCCTCGAAACCCGCGATATGGAAGATGCCGGCCTGAAGGACCTCGATCATGAAGGCCGTGCCGCCATTGTTGGTGCCGACGACCGAGATCGTCAGGACGACCTCGGTCAGCCCGTCCTGCACCTGCGCGTGGCTGACCTTGACGTCGATCTTGACCTTCGGCTTCCAGGCGTCGGTAAAGATGGACGCCCCCGACGGCACCTGGAAGGACAGGTCCTTGAGGTAGATCTGGCGGGGCGTGAATTGTTCGGTCATTTGGATCTTCCGGTTTTGGGGTTGGAGCAGGGCGCGTCAGGCGGTCAGCGGTCCGTCCTGGTCGAAGACGGTTTCGCCGGGCTGGACATAGTCCATGATCAGGTGGATGCGGGCCTCGGTCCCGCCGTTGTGCACGGCGTGGGTGCGGCGGTTGTTGATTTCCCACATCTCGCCTTCCGGCATGTGGAACTTCAATGCGCCGACATAGAAGTAGGCGAGGGCGTTGGTGACGACGGGCACGTGGATGCGATGGCAGCGCTTCAGCGACTCGCCTTCGTCGATGTGCGGCTTGATCTCCGCGCCGGCCGGCAGCCGCGTCAGCAGCGTGCGGATGAAGTAGCCCGGCCCGTTGGCCTCGGCGACGCGGCGCTGCCGCAGGGTTTGCAGATAGGCGCTGCGCACGTGGTCCATCAGCGGGCGGACAGCCGGTTCCAGGTCGTGGAACAATGGGTGGACGGCAGGGGAGGCGGTATGCCGGAAATCGGCGTCGCCGATCAGTTTCAGCGACTGGGTGCTGGCGTGCGCGCGAAAGTCCGCCTGGCGGCGGCCATCGGCATTCCACACGTCGTCGCCGATCTGCGCGACGGCGGCCTTGAAGGCGGAAACATCGAAACGGCCCAGCTTCTGGGCATCCTGCGCGAAATTCATGGACGGACGTCAGGCCTCATAGGTCATGACCAATCATTATGTCCGAATTTGCGGGAAGTTCAATAAGCGTAGCCATAAGCCTCTGTAACGGGGCGATCCATGCGGCCGACCAGGTCACGCAAGTCTGCGTCGTAATAGTCACGATAAGGAGCGTGATCGCTGACATTGAGGTCGGCAACGGATTGGAGGAAGTCGCTGACCAGCATCATTTCCGGCCCCCTCAAACCGGCAAGGCTTTTCGGCAGTTCGTCGCGTAAACCTTCCATGCGCAGGATACGCGGCGACGGCGCGCCGGCATAGAGGCGGTCGTGCAGGAAGGTGTAGAAGCCCACGTCCTTGCCGCGCAAGGTCTCGATGCAGGCGCGGGTCAGGTTAAGGCCGTGATTGACGAAGGTGTCGGGAAAGACGGCCTTTAAGGCGTCGATCCGCTCCGGTGCGTCGCACAGCGTTACGAGATTGCGGATGGTGCCGGCAAAATCACGGCTGCCGTCTCCGCTGCACAGGCGGAACAGGGGGTTCGGCTTCGCCTGGCCCGACTGAAAGTGATACCACGACACGTAATAGGACCAGGGATTACGCACGGTGCCAAGGACCGGCAGGTGCCTCAGCGCGTCGGGGATTTCGCTGTAGGGCAGGTGGTAGCCGATGCGCCTGGCCGACGGAATGCATTTCATCATCATGTGATTGACGAAGGTGCCGCCGGACTTGTGGAGATGCAGGAAGACGAATGCCTTGCAAATGATCATGACCTTTTATGCCATGCGGCCATGAAGCTTGCAAACCCGAGCCGGACGACGGGGCTACTCCAGCCTGTTGGCCTTGTAGAGCGCGGGGAACAGCTTGATCCACACGCCCGTGACGATCAGCGAGCCGATCCCGCCGAACAGGGCGGCATTGACCGGGCCCAGCAGGCGCGCCACCACGCCGGTCTCGAATTCGCCGAGCTCGTTCGACGCACCGATGAAGAGATACGACACCGATGAGACGCGGCCGCGCATATGGCCGGGCGTGACGATCTGGATCAAGGTGCCGCGGACATAGACGCTGATCATGTCGGCGGCGCCAAGTATGATCATGGCCGCGATCGACAAACCGATCGAGGTCGACAGGCCGAAGACGATCGTGGCGACGCCGAAGATGGCGACGCCGCCGAACATCCAGGGGCCGGCATTGCGGCGGATCGGCCAGTTCGACAGCAGGAACGAGGTGGCGATGGCGCCGATCGCCGGCGAGGCGCGCAACAGCCCGAACATCTCGGGCCCGGCCTTGAGGATGTCCTTGACGAAGATCGGCATCAGCGCCGTGGCGCCGCCCAGCAGCACGGCGAACAGGTCGAGCGAGATGGCACCCAGGATGACCTTGTTGCCCCAGATATAGGCCATGCCCTCCTTCAGCATGGTCATCTTCGATCCCGACGGCGCGTCGGGCGCCGTCGGCGTACGGATCGTCAGGACCAGGCTGGCGGCGGCGAGCGACAGGACGGCGCAAAAGCCGTAGGCGAAGCGCGGCGAAAGGCCGACCAGCACCCCGCCCAGGGCCGGGCCGACGATCAGGCCGGTCTGGAAGGCCATGGAGTTGATGGCGATGGCGCGCGGCAGGACGTGTTTCGGCACCAGCATCGGTCCGATGGCCGAACTGGCCGGGGCGGAAAAGGCGCGCAGCGCCCCCAATACGGCGCTTAGCGCGAACAGGCCCCAGAAGGGCGGGTGCGGCAGGAAGGAATAGGCGAGAAAGCCTGCCGAAAGCATCAACTGGCCCATCAGGACCAGGCTGACGATGCGCTTGCGGTCGTGGCGGTCGGCGACGATGCCGGCGGGGATGGTAAAGGCGAAGAGCGTCAGGAACTGGGCCAGCCCGATCAGGCCGACATAGAGGGCGGATTCCGCGATCCCCTCCTTTTCGCGGGCGATGTCGTAGACCTGCCAGGCGATGGCGGCGCTCTGCGCCGATGTGCCCAGAACGCCGCAAAGACGCGACAACCAGAAGGATCGGAAATCCGGAATCTGCAGCGGGTGGCGGTTGTCGGGCTCCGGGTCGGGCAGGGCAGCGGTGTCGGTTGTCGGCAGGGGAGTGGTCACAGCGATTCCAAAAGTTCGGGCCCGGTCATCGGCTCTTACAGCAAGCCGTCGGCATACGGCAAATCCGAAAACCGTAATGGGCCTTCACACTCTCTTGACGGCGTTTTGCGCTCAAGGGGCGCGGTGGATCATCGCGACTTTAGCGTCTTGAGATAGGCGATAATGGCCTTGCGGTCTTCGACCTTGCTGAAGTTCATCGGCATGGTGGTGCCGCCGTAGACGCCGGTCGGCTTTTGCAGCAGCGCGTCGAGCCGGCTTTCGGTCCATCGATCGCCGCGGCGGTTGGCGTCCTGCAGCGCGCCCGAATAAGGGTAGTCGGCGACCGACCCGACCCGGCGTCCGACCACGCCGAACAGGGCCGGGCCGTTGTCGTTCAGCATGTGGGCGCTGTCGTCGTGGCACAGGGCGCAGTGGGTCTGAAAAATCAGGTGCCCCTTCTCCGCCAGGTCGAGGGCGCGGGCTCCGGCGGGACCGCCGGTGGCGAGCGCGGCAACGGCAAGCAGGGTGAGCAGACGGGATCGCATGGCTTTCCTCCTTTTGAAGCCGCAAACCTGCCCTGGCGGTGCCGCCGCCGCCTTGATCGCGATCAAATCCCCACACGGGCAACCGATGTAGCTTGCGGCATCCATTAGCACGGAGGCCGCTCATGTCGATCAAATCCATACTCGCCGTTTTCGGCGACAACGCCCGGGACGCGAACGCCCTGGAATCGTCCCTGTCGCTGGCGCACGCCTGCCGAAGCTTTGTCCGCATCCTGCACATCGCCGCGCCCTTGATGCCTCTCGACGTGTCGAGCGCGGCAATGGTCGGCGCCGTCGCCTACCTCGATTCGGCAACCGTCGACGCCGTGGACGAGGCGGAGGCCGACAGGACCGCGCGCGCCACCGCCTATGCCCGGGCCGCCTGTCAAAATCGCGCCATTGCCATGTTACCCGACGGCGCCGATATCGTCATGGGACAGTTCCAGGTCTCGTTTCGCAATCTTGTCGGCGTGGCGCGCCGTCGCGTCGTGGAGCAGGCTGTCTTTGCCGACCTGATCGTTACCGCTTACGACAACCGGCCGGACGGCGACCTCGACATTGTTCTTGGCGGCCTGCTCGAAGCCGGCCGTCCGGTCCTGGCCTTGCCGCGCCTGCCCGCCGCCACGCTTCCGGCCACAGGGTTCGCGCGAACCGTCGTTTTCGCCTGGGACGGAAGTCATGCCAGCGCGTGCGCCTTGCGCGAAGCCGTTCCCCATATGCTGCACGCCGCCGAGGTCCATGTCGTTCACGTCAGCGGCGCGGCGGACGCCGTGGAGAGGGACACGCGGCACGACCTCATGACCTATCTGTACAGCCACTGTATCGCCGCAACCTATACGCCCGTCGAGCGGGATGGACGCAAGGTCGGCGACGCGATCCTCGAGACGGCGCGGACGCTCGATGCCGAGCTTCTTATCCTGGGCGCCTACGGTCACGGGCACGTGCGCGAAATGGTCCTGGGCGGCGTGACCGACCATGTGCTGAAGCACGCCGATCTGCCCCTTCTTCTGGTTCATTGACGAAGACGCCAATGACAAGACTCCTTGTGATCAACGGCAATCCGGCGCTGCAACGCGAAAGCTTCTCGCAGGCCTTGTGCACCGCTTACACCGAGGCCGCGAAACGCTCCGGCCACGAGGTGCGGGCGTTGCAGATCGCCGCGCTCGATTTCGATCCGATTTTGCACGAAGGCTATCATGGCCTTCAGCCGCTCGAATCCCACCTGGTGGCCGCCCAGGAATTCATCACCTGGGCGGAGCACATCGTGGTGATTTACCCGATGTGGCAATTCGGCGTCCCCGCCTTGCTGAAAGGCTTCTGCGAACGCGTCCTCACGCCCGGCTTCGCCTATTCCACGAGCGCAAAAAATCCGCTTCAGGCGTCGCTTTTGAAAGGAAGGTCGGTACGCCTGGTCCAGACCATGGGCATGCCGGCCTTTGTGTTTGCGACGATATTCGGCGCGCACGGCTGCAAGGCGTTCAAGAGCCTGTTTTCCTTCTGCGGGTTCGGTCCCGTGCGCACGACCCTGCTAGGTATGGTCGAAGGCAGCGACGCGGTGCGCCGGCGACATCTGGCGCGGCTGACAAAGCTCGGAGGCGCAGGCCTGTGACGGCAAAAACCACAGACGATGCGTCGTCGGCAGGGGGCGACGGCTGCGAACCTATGGTCTGCCTGCCACAGGACGTGCCCGTCGACGCGGTCGAGCCGCCTGCCTATTACGGTGCCAACGAAGACCTGCCTGCCGACGTGCGTAACACCCTGCCGGCGCCTGTGCAGACGCTCTATCGTCAAGCGTTCAATACCGCGTGGAATCGCAGGCTGGCGCCCGTCCGCAGGGCGTTTATCGTCAGCCACGACGCCGTCGCAACACGGGCGGCCTGGAAGGCCGTGCGGCGGCTATATGTTCAGCACGGAACTACCTGGGTGCGCCGCAAATCCCGCTGACGCAATATCTGTCCGGGGACCTGCCCCCGGCCTGAGTGACCAGGTTCCGGCCCGGCGGACGGCGGTAAAAAATAGGCCAGCGCAACGCCGGGGGCGACGGTCGCGCTGGCCCTTCGGCACGCCTTCAGCCAAGGCCTGCCATCGACGAATGCCGGGGACAGGGGGTGATCCCGGCGTCGCCATTTGCTTGAGCGCAATCCGATAAGGTGTGACGCGCCTTTTGGCGGCGCCGAACCTCGTCCCGGATAAATTGCGCGATAGAACGAAGACCTAGTCGGCAAATGCCCGGAACATCCGTTCCGGCGCGTCGGTGACGCGCGCCAGGGCCGGCTGCAGTGCCTTCGACCACGCCGCGTAAAAGTCCGAAGACAGCTTTACCGACGCCTCGGCCAGGGCACTGACGGATTCGTAACCCTTCTTCTGCAAAGCCAGCACGTCGGCCGGGGTGCGGCAGGCGGTACTCTCGCGCGCCAACTGCATCGCGGACATGGCGGAGCCGGCGCAAGCTTCGAGATAGGACCGCGTAACCTCGGTCAGGAACTGGGAGGCCTCCACGCCGGAATTCACGGCGGCCGTGACGGTGTCGCTGCAGCAGGACATTGTCTCCCGGGCGATATGGTCCAGGCTTTCTCCCGATCGCTTGATCGTCTGGGTGATTTCGTCGCCTTCTGTCGTGGTCTTTGCGGGGCTGGTACGGGCTGCGGTGTCAGGCATGGGTGTCTCCTCGATTGGCAGGACGTTCCGCTGATCCTGGACCTTTCCGGCGACGCGGCCTTGATCAGGATCAACCGCCTGTCGCAAAAACGGGCAGTCGTGTCGCGACTTCGGCAGCCATGGCGCCTTCCTCGTTGGCGGGAATGACGTGGACCTCGAACGGCTGCAGGAGCGCCAGTCTTTCGACAATCGTCCGCCGCACGGGATCGGCATGTTCGCCGATGCCTCCGGTGAAGACGAGGGCGTCGAGGCCGCCGAGCGACACGGCCATGGCGGCGACGGCCTGGGCCGTCTTCTGCGCGAAATAATCGAGGGCGAAGCCGGCGCGCGGATCCGGGCTGGCCAGCAGCGTCCGGACGTCGTTGCTGACGCCGGAAAGGCCCAGCAGGCCGGACTGCTCGTAGAGCAGGGCCTCAACCTGCCCAGCCGTCATGCCGAGGGCGGTCTGCATGTAAAGGACCGCGCCGGGATCCAGGCAGCCGCAGCGCGTGCCCATGGGCAGGCCGTCGAGCGCCGTAAGGCCCATGGTGGTATCGACACTTTTGCCCGCGCGCATGGCGCACAGGCTGGCGCCGTTGCCGAGGTGGGCCGCCACCACGCGGCCCCCGGCCAGCCGCGGGTGATCCCGCCCGAGGCAGTGCGCGATCCAGGCGTAGGACAGGCCGTGATAACCGTAGCGCCGGATTCCCTTTTTCGTAAGGCCTTCCGGCAGGGCGAAGCGCGTGGCCAAGGGTCCAAGGTGGGCGTGGAAGGCGGTGTCGAAGCATCCGAATTGCCGCAGGCCGGGATGCGACCGCCACAAGGCCTGTACCGCCGCCAGATTGTGCGGCTGGTGCTGCGGCGCCAGCGGGACAAAGGCCGCCAGGTCCGCGACCACGGCCGGCGTCAGTTCCACGGCCTGGTCGCGCGCGCCCCCATGAACGATGCGGTGGGCGGCCGCAACGATCGGAAAGCGCTTCGCTTCACGGCCGAGCCAGTCGAGCGCAAAGGCGATCGCGTCGTCGATCCCGTAAGCCGCTGGCAGATCTGCGCGCGCGTCCTGGCCGTCGTCCTGCCAATGCGCCTGGAAGACGGGCCGGCCGCCCAGGCCGCTGATGTGTCCGCCCAACAGGTAAGGCTGCCCGTCCGACAGGCCGAACAGTCCGAATTTCAGGCTCGACGACCCGGCATTCAACGTCAGCAGGGCCTGGGTCACTTGATGTCTCCGCGGCTGCGCGCCCGCACGAGGTAGAGGGCCGCCACGCACGACAGCAGGCGCGTGCGCAGGGAATCGGCGCGGCTGGTCAGGATGATCGGAACGCGCGCTCCCAGCACGATCCCCGCGGCATTGGCGTGACCGAGATAGATCAGCTGCTTGGCCAGGGCGTTGCCGGCTTCGATATTGGGGGCGACGATGATATCGGCGTCGCCGGCGACAACCGACTCAAGGCCCTTGTCGAGTGCCGCCTGGCGGCTGACGATGTTGTCGTAGGCCAGGGGACCGTCCAGCACGGCGCCGGTGATCTGGCCGCGTTCGGCCATCTTGCACAGGGCGGCGGCGTCGATCGTCGACGGCATGGCCTGCATGACCGTCTCCACGGCGGACAGGATCGCCACCCTGGGAAGCTTGTCGATACCGAAAAGGCTGTGCCACAGGCCGATGGCGTTGCGGCAGATGTCGGCCTTGGCGGTCAGGTCGGGCGCGATATTGATGGCGGCGTCGGTGATGATCAGCGGCTTGTGATAGGACGGTACGTCGAGCACGTAGGCGTGGCTGATACGGCTTTCGGTGCGCAGGCCCGATCGCGCCTCGACGACCGGATGCAACATTTCGTCGGTGTGCAGCGCGCCCTTCATCAAGGCCCCGACACGACCAGACGCCGCCAGCCCGACGGCAGTCTCGGCGGCGGCGTGGCTATGTTCGGCGTCGACGATTTCGAAGTCGCCAGCAGGCCCGCCTTCACCGGCGGAGAACTCCGCGACGGCCCTGAGGATGCGCTGCTTCGGGCCGACAAGGACGGGCCTGATCAGGCCTTCGTCCGCGGCTTCGACCGCGGCCCGGATCGAATTGATATCGACCGGATGGACGACGGCGACGTCGAGGCGGGGCAGGGCCTTCGCGCCCAGCATCACCGCATTGTAGTGGTCGGAAGCCGGATCGCCCATCCCAGGGTCTAGGCCGTCATCTTCTCGAGCTGCCGCCACTGCATCACGTCGACATGGCGTGTCGAGGCCAGGCGGATGACGCCCTGCTCCCTGAGCCGGGTGAAGACTCGTGACACGGTCTCGATGGTCAGGCCCAGATAGTCGGCGATGTCGAGGCGCGACATCGGCAGCTCGATGACGTCGAGGTCGCGCGTGCCCTGACGGTCGGCGATCTCAAGCAGGAAGGCGGCGACCCGGCCCGACGCGTCGTTGCGGCCGACGGTGAGCAGGTGGTCGTGCGCCCGGTTGAGCGAGGTCAGGGCCAGCTTCAGCAGTTCATGCGACAGTTCGGCCTCGCTGCCCGGACGCAGGGTCTTCAGGCCGACGCTGTTGACGGCGTCGGCGAAGAAATGGCGCTCCGCGCCCGATTCGAAGCCGAATATCTCACCGGCCATCTGGAAGGCGCAGATCTGCCGGCGGCCATCGGCCAGAAGACGATAGATGCGCACCACACCGAAAGCGACCTGGTAAAGCGCCCCGGCCTTGTCGCCCTCCGCGTAGATTTCCTCCCCGGCGGAAAAGGTCGTTACAGGGCCGCCCATCGAGGCATCGAGGCGACTGGCCGCCATGACGGCTGAAGGGGGGGTGGCGAAGGACATGGGGGCGGCGTCGAACATGACTGTCTCCGGTACTGATGGAGCAGTGATGCCGTAAACCGCACGACGGCGAAATTCGGTCTTGTCCTAAGGGATACTACGTAGCCGGGGCCTTCGGTGGCGATTTTCCGGGCAATGCGGCCTTTTCGGCGGCCGCGTTCACGGCCTCGACAAGCGCCCGGTCGAGCAGGGGCTTGCGCACGATCGTCGCCAGGGGAAGACGGCGGGCCAGATCCGCCTTGTTCGTCAGAAGAACGACGCCCGCTCCCAGGGCGTGCAACTGGCGGTCGCCGACAAACGGCCGCGCCAGACTGGCCTCGTCGACGACGACGATGAGCGCCTGCGGCGCGTAATCCGGCGGCCAGATGGCGCAGCTTTCGACCGAAAAGCCCTCGGCCGCCAGCACGAAGGCGAGCGAATGCCGCAGGTCGGCATCGAGGGCGGACACCAGGACGGAAGGGGCGGACGGATCGAGCATCCGGTCACCCTATCCGTATAGCCCACGCGACAAATTGACCGGTGTCAATCGACCAGCAAGGTCATGCGCACCAGGTCGGGCAGGCTTTTCGCCTGCATCTTGCCCATAATGCTGGCGCGGTGCACCTCGACCGTGCGCGGACTGATTTCGAGGTCGTAGGCGATGGTCTTGTTGGGCAGCCCGGCGACGATGCCGGTAAGGATTTCGCGTTCGCGCACCGTCAGCTGCTGGAGGCGGGCGCGCACCGCCGCGATATCGGGGCCGGACTGCGGCGCGGGCTGCGCGCGATCGCACGCCCGGCGGATGGCGTCGATCAGCACGGTGTCGGCGAACGGCTTTTCGATGAAGTCGCTGGCCCCGGCCTTCATGGCCGCGACCGCCATCGGCACGTCGCCGTGCCCGGTGATGACGACGGCGGGGATATGCCAGCCCTTGGCGCCGATAGCTTCCAGAAGCTCGACGCCGCTCATTTCCGGCATCCGGAGATCGGTGACGAGGCAGGCCGAGACGGGATCGGTCACCGCCGCAAGAAAGGCCGGACCGCTTTCGTGCGGCCGGACGGCGAATCCCGCTGTCATCAGAAGGAAGGCGAGCGAGGTACGCACGGGCGCTTCGTCATCGACGATATGGATAATGCGGTCGGTCATGGCGTCGTCTCTTCGGCCGTATCCTTTTCGGACGCGCCGGAAACGACAGGTAATGTAAATCGAAACGTCGCGCCACCCTTCGCATTGCGGCTGACGCTGATTTCACCGTCGTGCGACTCGATGATGCGCTTGGAGATGGTCAGGCCGATGCCCATGCCGCCGGGCTTGCTGGTGACGAACGGCGTGAAGAGCTGCTGGGCGATGTCTTCGGCTATGCCGGGCCCGGTGTCGGCGACTTCGACGGCAACGGCCAGGGGACCGGCATCGGAGGTGCCAATGCTCAGCTCGCGCCGGTCGGCGCCGCGCATGGCCTCGACGGCATTACGGACGAGATTGATCAGCACCTGCTGGATCTGAACGCGGTCGACGAAAACCATATCGGCGTCGGCGCGATAGTCGAAGACGGTGCGGATCCCTTTTTCGCGCGATCCGGCCAGGGCCAGTGCCGCGGCCTCCTCGACGATCGACCGTACGCTCTCCACCCGCATTTCGGCTACGCCGTGGGTCGCGGATTCGCGTAAGTGATGGATGATCTTGCCGGCGCGCAGCGATTGTTTCGCCGTCTCCTCCAGCGCCGTCCTGAGCAGCTGCGCAGTGTCGAAGTCGGCGTTTTGCAGCAGCCTGACGCTGCCCTGAACGTAATTGGCGATGGCGGACAGCGGCTGGTTGAGCTCGTGCGCCAGGGTCGAGGCCATTTCACCGAGTTCGTTGAGGCGCGACAGCCGGGCCAGTTCGCCGTGCAACTGTTCCAGCTGGGCCTCGGCGTCAGCGCGCTCGGTCAGGTCGCGGATGAAGCCGGTAAAGTAGACGGCGTCGCCCGAGCGCACCTCGCCGACGGCCAGCGTAATCGGAAAGGTCGAGCCGTCGCGGCGCTGCGCCGCGACCACGCGACCCTTGCCGATAATGCGCTTCTCGCCCGTCGCCGCGTACCGCGCCAGATAGGCGTCGTGTTCGCCCTGGTACGGTTCGGGCATCAGCATCCTGACATTCTGTCCGCGTACCTCGGCCTCGCTGTAGCCGAACTGACGCTCGGCCTCGGCATTGAACGAGATGATGACGCCCTTGTCGTCGATAACGAGGGCGGCGTCGGGCACGGTACCGAGGATCTGGCGGATCTGCTCCTCGCGCTGGTCGCGCTGGTGTTCCGCCAGCGACCTTTCCCGGTAGGAATGCCGCACCAGCTCGCCCATCCAGGAGATAAGACCGCCGGTGACGGCGTAGACGAAGACCAGGCTGGCCGTTTCCGCCAGACCGTGGCTGGGCGCCAGGACCACGGCGAACAGCATCGACAGTCCGGCCGCCAGAAGGCCTGGGCCCAGGCCGCCAAGCACCGAACTGGCAAGGATCGCCGGCAGGATAAGCGAGAAGGCGATGCGTGCCCCAAAAACCGGTCCCAGCCATTCGCGAATTCCGGAGGCCAGCAGGCAGCCGACGCACGCGAAGACGTAAGCGGGCCAACCGGCATAGCGGCCGTTCAATACGTCGTAAAACCGACCTTTGCGCGGATGCAGGGGGCCGAAAACGTCCTTCAAACTGCGAGTCTCCGCCGGGCTGTCATCGCGCGACTGTATGGAACTCTCCTCCAAAAACAACCGCAATTTCCCGCAGCGCGGAGGCCGGGTGGCGCGCGGCGCGCCCTGAAATCAGAAGCGGTAGGCGAGGCCGATCGAAGCCACGACCGGATTGATCGTGACCTTGGATGTCAATGCGCCGCCGTTGATCGTCGCGTCGGTCTTGTAGAAGACCTTCTTGACGTCGGCATCGAGTGCCCAACGCCCTTTGCGCGGCACATTATTGTTCACAGCCCAACAGTTAGCCAGTTATGAAAGTTTTCCTTGACTAACGTCGCGCCTCGGCCAATACTTTCCCTCATGGCTAAGTATGAGACAGAATTAAGCAGGTCGTTTTCCGCGCTCGCAGATCCGACTCGGCGGGCGATCGTCGGTCGCCTGTGCGACGGCCCCAAATCCATAGGCGAACTTTCCGAGCCGTTCGAAATGGCTCTGCCATCGCTGCTCAAACACGTCCGTGTCCTTGAGCAAAGCGGGCTCGTAAGCTCCGAGAAGGTCGGCCGGGTTCGAACCTGCAGGATCGAACCCGACGCGCTTCGCGCGACCGAATTGTGGATACGCCAGCACATTTCCGCCTGGGAGGAACGGCTTGATCGCATGGAGGCCCATATCGAACGCATGACAAGAAAGAATTAGGGCTATGAGCAAGCCTTCTAAAACCGCCGGTTCGCCCTGGCGTGACTGGCCGATCGACCGTGAAATCGTCCTAAGTCGCGTAATCGATGCGCCGCGGAGCGTCGTGTATTCCGCCTGGACCGACCCGAACCAAATACAGGAATGGTTTGGGCCGGAGGGCATGGAGATCGAAACCAGGGAGATCGATCTCATTCCAGGCGGGACCTGGCGATTTGACATGATCGCTCGCGATGGCACGCGCTACACGAGCCGAATGGTTTTCCTGCGCATGGAAGCCCTCGCGCTCATCGAGGTCGAGCACGGCACCGATCAGGAAAACGACCCTGGCAAGTTCAGAATGCTCGTCACCTTCGACGAACAAAGCGACGGCAAGACCGTCCTCACCCTGCGTCAAATGCATCCGTCCAAGGCGCGTAGAGATACCGTAATCGGCTTCGGAGCCGTCGAATATGGAGGGCAGACGCTGAAGAAACTGGCTCGCCACATTGCGAGGGTTACATCCAAATGACCTGCGCCACGGCTTGGTACCCACACTAAAAAGGGAAAAATAATGGCTAAAGTAAAAGTTTTCGGATTTAGCGTCTCGCTTGATGGCTTTTCGGCAGGCGTTGAGCAGAGTTTGACCCACCCGCTTGGAATACGGGGCGACGAGATCTTTCAGTGGTTTTTCCCGACGCGGGCTTTTCTTGAGATGCTGGGAAAAGAGGGCGGTGAAACGGGCGCGGATAACGAGTTCGGCCGACGTGCAATGGAAGGTTTCGGCGCCTTCATCCTCGGTCGCAACATGTTCGGACCCGTTCGCGGCGAGTGGCCGGACGACACATGGAAAGGCTGGTGGGGTGACAACCCGCCTTACCACGCGCCAACCTTCATATTGACCCACTATCCACGACCGCCAATCGAGATGTTGGGCGGCACGACCTTCCATTCTGTCACCGACGGCATCGAGTCGGCGCTGCAAAAGGCGCGCGAAGCCGCGGGCGTAAAGGACATCAAGATCGGCGGCGGCGTCCAGACTGTAAGGCAATACATTCAAGCCGGCCACGTCGATGAAATTCACCTCGCCGTCGCCCCTATCGCGCTCGGCCAAGGAGAGTCGCTCTTTAGCGGCCTGGATCTTCGCGCTCTGGGCTACCGGACAGTCGAGCATGTTGCGACCGACCGAGCCACGCACATTGTCCTCGCGAAATAGAGTTGGGTCCTTCGGCGACCGGGCCTGGGTTCAGTTGTGACCGCGGATCACGAGAAGAGTGGATTGATGGCATGGGATTCGGATTCAACCGTTCGTTATGCGCATCTTTGGAACAGGTTCGGCCGTTTTTGGGCGGGACGTCAGGCGATCGACAGCTGCCTAAAGCATCCGGAGGCTGGCATTTGCGGTCGCCTGCCACACAGTTCCTTACGCTCTTCCAGTCTGGCCTCGGCCATCCGGCAGGTCGACATTTCGTTGGATTTTTGCCGTAAATCCGTCTATTTATAACACGCGATAATGACTGTTATCGCGTGTTATGTATGCTATGAGAGCCTTATGGATAACGCAAAACTGCAACCGCCAACCGCACGAGTCGCAATGGCGCTGGCGAAATCCCGGGCGTACCAGGATGCGGCCGACGCGCCAGCGACATTGCGCGCCTATGCGTCAGATGTCGCGAATTTTGAGGCTTGGTGCCAGCGCAACGGTTTGTCAGCGTTTCCAGCGACACCAGAGATCGTTGGCGCGTATCTGGCGGCCGCTGGCGAAGGCTATGCCATGCAGACGCTTAGGCGCCGCGTAGCTGCCATAGCGCGTGCCTCCGGCGTCGCGGGACATCCGCTCGATACAAAACATCCTGCCATCCGCGAGACGCTGCGTGGTATCGGCCGGACACACGGCAGCCGTGGTCGAAAATCGGCAGCGCTGACCACGGCGGAATTAAAGGCGCTGAGCCGCGCTTGCGACGACAGCCTGGCCGGCGATCGCGATCGCGCGCTGTTGCTGGTGGCGTTTGCCGGCGCCTTACGGCGTTCTGAACTTGTTGCGTTGGACGCCGAGAAACTGACCTGGTTCGAAGACGGCGTGCAGCTGCTATTGGAAAAGTCCAAGACCGACAAAGAAGGCAAAGGCGCCGAAGTCACGATCGTATATGGCCGGAACGAAGCCACCTGCCCTGTTAGGGCGTTGCGCCACTGGCTTGATAAGGCCGGGATCCGCTTCGGACCTGTTTACCGGAAAGTTAACAAGTCTGGCCGCGTCGAAGCGCGGCGCCTCAGCGAGGACGCGGTCCGGCAGATTCTGCTGCGTCGGGCTGCCGCGGCCGGAATTAAGGGGACTATCAGCGAGCCCGTCAGCCCGCATGGGCTGCGTGCGGGTTTTGTAACGACGGCTTACCGCAATGGCGTGCCCGACGAAGAAATCATGGGTCACACGCGCCACCGGAGCTTGACCACTATGCGCAGCTACGTCCGGCGCGCTAAGCTGAAGACCTCCGAGCCGACAGGCAAGCTCGGCTTGTGAAGGCATGCTAAGGGATGTCCGTGCAGGTAAAAACGACCTCTCCCGGAGGTCCGGCAGGATGGCAGGTCGACGATTTCGTCTTTTTGATTTCCAAATAAGCAGACCGTTTAATAAATTTTGACGGGCTACGGGTGTGAAAAGGCGAATGATATCGCTCACATTTCGTTCAAGACGTCTTCGAGGCGACCCTCGTTCTCATTTTTTATTATTTTAAATCAAAACTTTAAATATCTATTTTGCGACGTCCACATATGTCGGCCGCAATAATGTTACGATTCCTGTTGACGAATATGTCGGATTTGTGCCCATATACCATCAGACTTAATAGCGCATCGCGCAGGATCCGGGCTTATGGCGTCTCTAACCGCCGGGCTCATATAACACGATCCGCCGGGAGTTACGGTCTCAGTATAAGATTATAAAAATAAAAATGACTTGGCGCCCGTCAGAGACGCGCATTTCCGCACATCGCGGAAACCGCGGGGTGAAGGCCGAGACAATAAAAGCCATAATCCGTACGGGAAAAACAATGGAAACGTTCAAGTCTCTGCTCCTGAGCGCATCAGGAGCCGCCATTCTCTGTGGCATCGCCCTTCCGACCGCCGGCTACGCTGCGGAAACCGCCAAGCCCAAGCCAGAGGCCGATACGACCGTCGTGGTCGTGACCGCCTCGCGCATCACGGCCCGCGGCTTCAAGGCGCCTACGCCGACCACGACGATCTCGGCCGTCGACATCAATATGCAGGCGCAACCCAACGTCTTCACCACGATCGCGCAACTGCCGTCGCTGCAAGGCTCCAGCGGCGTTGCGACGAACACCTTCTCGACCTCGAGCGGTCAGCAGGGCCTGAGCTCGTTCGCCCTGCGCGGCCTCGGCGTCAGCCGCACCCTCACCCTGCTCGACGGCCAGCGCGTCGTGCCGTCGAACATCGGCACCGGCGCCCCCGACATCAGCCTGTTCCCGCAGTTGCTGCTGAAGCGCGTCGATGTCGTCAACGGCGGCGCCTCCGCGTCGTGGGGTTCGGACGCCGTCGGCGGCGTCGTCAACTTCATCACCGACAAGAAGTTCCAGGGCTTCAAGGCCAATATCGAGGCCGGTGAGACGACGTACGGCGACGACAAGCAGGGGCTGTTCCAGGTCGCCTTCGGCAAGGCCTTCCTGGACGACAAGCTGCATACGGAATTCGCGCTGGAATACCACAAGGAAGACGGCGTCAAGGCGGGAGACTTCGGCGAAAAGGCGGCCAGCGGCCGCGACTGGTACCGCAGCTCCACGCTGGTCAATACCGGCATCACCAACAATGGCTCGCCGCAGTTCGTCTATCAGGACCACGCGCAGTCGATCACCTATGGGAAGTACGGCCTGATTACCGCGGGCCCGCTGCAGGGCATCGCCTTCGACCAGAACGGCAACCCCTATAACTTCGTCTATGGCTCGAACGGCGTACCGCAGAAGGACGCCAACGGCACGGTCGCCGGCTGTTATGTCGGCTTCTGCATCGGCGGCGACACTTCGGCGAACGTCGGCGTCGGCGCGACTCTGCAATCGGGCATTATCCGTTCGAACTTCTATAACCGCACGTCGATCGACCTGGACGACAACAATGAGATCTACGTCACGACCAACCTGGCCAAGGTCGATACGCACAACCAGCCGAACCCCGGCTTTACCGAAGCCGGCCTGACGATCCAGTGCTCGAACGCCTATCTTCCGGCGTCGATCTCGTCGCAGTGCGGCCCGAACAACATCACCAGCTTCAAGTACGGGACGGTCACGCCCTTTATGCCCAGCATCCGCGTCAACACCGAACGCAAGCAGGAGCGCTTCGTGCTGGGCGCCGATGGCAAGTTCGGCCTGTTCGGCACTGACTGGAATTACGACGCCTATGTCGAGCATGGCACGGAAACGTCGGACATCTTCGTGCATAACCTGCTGCTGAAGGCCCGCTTCACCAACGCGATCGACGCCGTGACGCTGAACGGCGTCATCGTCTGCCGCGATGCGACGGCGCGCGCCAACGGCTGTCAGCCGATCAACATCTTCGGCAACCAGACGCCCAGCGCCTCGGCCATCGCCTACCTCCAGCCGTCTGCCGGCGCTTTCCAGCATACGGTCCAGACCCAGGACGTGGCCGCGGTCAGCATCTCCGGTTCGCCGTTCTCGCTGTGGGCCGGTCCGGTCTCGATCGCGACCGGTGCAGAATATCGCCGCGAATGGTACCGCGCGGTCGCCGACCCGTACGGCAACGGCGTCGTCGGCGCCAGCCCAAGCCAGTACAGCTCGACCTATCCGGCCGATCCGGCGCTCAGCACCAGCGGCGGCAACTTCTACGCCGGCAACTACCGCAACGGTACCGGCAGCTACAACGTCGTCGAAGCCTTCCTGGAATTCAACGTTCCGTTGATCGACACGCCGTCGGCGGGTCAGCTGAACATGAACGTGGCAGGCCGCGCCGAAAAGTATTCGACGGCCGGCAATGCCGAAGCGTGGAAGGTCGGCTTCACCTGGGATACGCCGTTCGACGGGCTGCGCTTCCGTGCGGTCAGTTCGCAGGACGTGCGCGCGCCGAACCTGAACGACCTGTTCGGGCCGACGACCTCGACCAACAACCCGAACTTCACCAACCCGTTCAACAATACGACTCTGACCGTTTCGGTGAACACCGGCTCCAACCCGGGGCTGAAGCCGGAAATCGCGCACAATTTCAACTTCGGGGTCATCCTGGCCAACCCCAGTTGGTTCCCGGGCTTCAACGCCTCGGTCGACTATTACGACATCCGTCTGACCGACGCGATTTCGAGCGGCCCCAGCGCCACGCAACTGGTGCAGTACTGCTTCGATCACTCGGTTCCGGCGGCATGTAGTACCTTCGACCTGACCGGGGCCAACCCCTATGTCAACGTCGGCTCGATCAACGCCGCCTCTATCCGGACCAGCGGCGTCGACTATGAGTTCAGCTACCTGCGTCCGCATCCGCTGGGCCTGCAAGGCGACCTGGTCCTGCGCGCCCTGGCGACCAACGTCCAGAACTTCAAGACCACGCCGGGCCTGCCGGGCACGGTCCCGTCGCAGACGGCCGGTCAGAATACCGGCGCCACGCCGGACTGGAAGGCATTGTTCGTCCAGAGCTACTCGACCAAGACCTACGCCCTGACCCTGCAGGAACGCTGGTTCAGCAACGGTGTCTACGGCTGGCAATACGTGGTCTGCACCACGGGCTGCCCGGCGTCGACGGGCAACAACCCGACGATCAACACCAACGCCATGAAGGGCGCGACCTATGTCGACCTGGCCGGCTCCTACAATATCCGCAAGGGCGTGCAGGCCTACTTCAAGATCGACAATCTCTTCAACGTCGATCCGGTCCCCTCGCCCCAGACCAATACAGGTCTCGATGTCAACCCGGCGCTTTATGATACCCTGGGCCGTTTCTACCACGTCGGCCTGCGGCTGAACTTCTAAGCCATCGCGTCACGTCTATCCAAAAGTGGACACCACGTATTGGCATGACGCTCTCCTTCCTCCGGGTATTCGCGGCTTCGGCGGCGGATCCCGGAGGATCCATCGGGCAGACATATGGCGGCGCGCTCCCAACTTCCGTCCTTCTGTCCGCGAGGCTATAAAAGGCTCGCACGCGGACCTTGCCAGTCCCTCGTTTTTCCGAGCGAGCAACACTCGGTTCCGATGACTTCCCGCGCAACTGGCTCCCCTTTCCGCCGGAAGGGGGGCGCCTTGTGCGCGGACGATCAGTCATTTTCAATGGCGCTCCAGGGCCTTGATTCCAAAGCACCATGACGCAGCACGATCGGGATAGCGTCAGCCGGCTTCCTTCGCGGTCGGACGCCCGGCGAGGCGGCCAAATGCCCGGCCGCGCAGGGACACCTGCCGCCGCCGGCATCTGTCCGTTGAACTTTTTTAAACGGTCTGCTTATATAAAATCCAATTGAAGACGTTACCGACCACAGGCACACGTCCAGGCGGTCGCCGCCCGGATAGAGATGCCTTTTTGACCTGCCATGGATATCTATGAGCAAGCCGCCCAAACGCCGGCAGACCGTCACCTGGGACACTGAAGCCGGCGAAGGACAGGCTGCGCCTGGCCGTGCCACGGCAAGACTTCACGGCCTGCTGGCCGAGAAGCTGGCCACCGAGATTATTTCCGGAAACAGACTGCCTGGAGACGTGCTGCCGACGGAACTCGACATGTCGATTTCGCTCGGTATATCGCGCACGGCGGTTCGCGAGGCGATGCGTATCCTGGCCGCAAAAGGTCTGATCGAACCGCGGCCCAAGCGCGGGACGTGCGTCACCGAGAAAACGACGTGGAACCTGCTGGACCCCGACGTCATCGGCTGGATGTTCGCCAATGAGCCGGACGAGCGGCTGGTCCGCAACCTGTTCGAGCTGCGCCTGATCATCGAGCCGGCGGCGGCGGCCCTGGCGGCCCTGAGACGCAATGCCGGCCATCTGGCAGCGATGTCGCGCGCGCTCGACCTCATGGACCGCGACACCCTCTATACGGACTCCGGGCGGCAGGCCGACAAGGACTTTCATGCGGCGTTGCTGGCAGCGGCCGACAACGACCAGCTGGCATCGCTGAACGCGTCGATCGGCGAGTCGGTCGCTCTGTCGACTCGCTACAAGATCGAGCAGGACATACTGGGGCCTGACCCGGTGGCCGCGCACCGGGTCGTCTTCGAGGCTATCGAGCGCGGTGATGCGGCCGAGGCGCGCTGGTGCATGGAATCGCTTATCCGCCAGGCCATGAAGGACATCGTCAAACGGCCTGTATCGGTCAGCCAAATCTGATCCGAAGCGATCGCCGGCAAGTTTGAAGCGATCCTGCCGGGCGTCGATGAAGGTGCGTCGGCCGACTCCCGCAGCCTCCCCTCAACCCTGAGCATAATTCGGCGGGAAGCACGCCGCCTGAGGGACCCATGCTGGTGACGCCGGGGATATGGGCCCGCGCTCCAGGCTTGCGGCCTTCACAAGGGTCTGCAGCAGCGCAACCAACACCTGATAAATCTTATCAGAAATTGCGACGGCAGGGGCGACCGAGCCACCCGCTTGTGCATGCCGGTTATAATGCCGGCGGTGAAAACGGCCACCATATCTCCGCGATATATAACCCACTCAGAGCGTTATACGGTCTGATGATTTTTTTCATTTATAACATTTCAGCTTCAAAATCGGCAACCTCGGCGCGAGACCATGCGTGTCTTCAGGCCGGCGACGCTCCAAAATTTCCACATTGGCCTAGAAATTTATTTCACTGGTAGTAACACCAGGTGGCTCGACACGAGCTTTGGCCAATTCGGCCGGACCATTACTTTATAGTATTTTAAGCGTTTGAATCAAGATTGACGGAAATGAATTGGAGAAAATACCGTTTTAATACAATATATTATGTTTTTGAAACTGTACGCCGCCATGTGAGCATCCCTGGTTCGCGAATTTCCGGATCCCTGGACGATATCAGATAGAAATTTTCACGAATGGAAACATTGTTGCGTTCCGTTTGGCGCAAAAACACCCAGGAAATGAAAATATACTATTGTTTTAATTCAATAAATTTATAAATTTGTCGATTTCGACACCCATTTTTCGCCAAGCTGTCGAATGTGACATGTCGGCAACGGGAAGGCAAATCTTCGCCAGTTGTCCAAAAGCGCGTTGCGCTAAATGCCATTATTATATAGTCAGACTTTATAGGTCGAGATTTTTTGAATTTTTGACCGGGATCGGGCCGCAAGAGCCCGGCCAACAGGGACACGTCTTAAGACTTCAAAAGTTGGAAGAAATGCCGAGGAAGCTCAAATGAATCCGGGAATCCCCCAAACCAAATCCATGCGCAAGGCCTTACTTGCGTGCACGGCGTCGCTCGCCGCCCTTCTGGCAATGGCCGATACGGCCTTCGCGGACACGCCAGGTGTAAATGCAACTCAAGGAGTCGCCGCCAAGGCCGCGGCTCCGGCGGCCGACACAGATGTCGTCGTCGTAACGGGTTCGCGCATTATCAAAACGAACGAAAAATCCCCGACGCCGATCACGTCGATAACCACGACCCAATTGGAGCAGACCACCCCTAGCGACGTTCCGGACGCCCTGAACAAGCTGCCGCAGATCATCGGCGGCCGCACGCCCCGCAACCAGGGCAATGGCGCCAACAATAACGGCGGCAACGTCCTTGCCCTGCGCAACTTCGGCCCCTCGCGCACGCTCGTGCTCTTCAACGGCCACCGCGTCGCGCCCAATAACCAGGACGGAACGGTCAACGTCGATATCCTGCCGCAAATCCTGATGAAGCGCGTCGACATCGTCACCGGCGGCGCCTCCGCCGTCTACGGTTCGGATGCGGTCTCCGGCGTGATCAACTTCGTCATCGACGAAAATTTCAATGGTTTCAAATACAAGATCGACGCCGGCATTTCCGGCTATGGTGACGGCCAGGAATATTCCGCCGCCGCCGCCTGGGGCACCAAGCTTTTCGACGGCCGCGGCCACTTCGAAACGTCATTCCGCTACCGCAAGCAGGACAGAATCCCCATCAGCGCCCGTCCCTACGGCAAGGACGGTCAGGCCTGGCTGCTGACCGGCAACGGTTCGGTCACCAACCCGTTCACCAATACGCCCTATGCCCGCGTTATCGGTCAGCCGATGACCGGCGTCGTCAGCTGCGGCTCGGCCTGTACGGTCAATGGCTATACCTTCCTGTCGGCAGGCAACCTGACCCCGCTCACGCACGGCACGCCGACCGGTAGCGGCGGCGTCGAAAGCGGCGGTGACGGCGGTTACGTCAAGTTCGGCACGTTCCGCTCGGGCGTCGACATGGCGGAAAACTTCAGCCGCTTCGACTATGATTTCTCCGACACCGTGCACGGCTACGCCCAGCTCAGCCTGTCCAAGGCCGGCAACACGTCGGACTGGGTCAATACCGTCGTCAGCTCGTCGGGCTCCGGACGTCCGAAGACGATTTTCGCGAACAACCCCTATCTGTCGTCCGCCACCCAGGCGCTCGTCGGCGCCAATGTCGTCTGCGGCACGCCTGCCGCAGCAGGGTGGAACTGTCTGCCGTCGTCTCCGCCGGCAGCCGTCGACCGGGTCAGCTATGACGGCACGGTCGTCCATGGTCAAACGCCGCCGCCCCCGCCGAATGTGCCGTACCTCGCCGTCCCGTCCTACATCTGGAACAAGGTCGGCGGCTCCGACGCCGGTCCGCAGGGCCGCGTTTACAAGACCATTTCGAAGCAACAGGATATGGCGTTCGAAACCGGCCTCAACGGCACGCTGAACGGCTTCGACTGGGATCTGTACGCCGGCGCCAGCGCCAGCCGCCTGACGGTGTCCAATCCCAACAATACCAGCAATGCCAGATATCTGGCGTCGCTCGATGCGGTGATCGCGCCTCCGGGCACGATCGTCAACGGCACCAACGTCAGCGGCAGCATCGTGTGCTGGGTGTCGACCCAGCCGCAATTCGCCTCGCTCTATCCGGGCTGCGTGCCGACCAACATCGTCGACCCCAACGGTCCGTCGGTGGCGTCGTATGAATATCTGCGCCAGGAAACGCACTGGACCCTGACGCAAACCATGCAGAATTTCGGGGGCTCGATCGGGGGCGGCCTGTGGGGCTTCGGGCTTCCGGCCGGCGAAATCAAGGGCAACCTGTCGTTCGACGTGCGCTACCAGACCTACAAGATGACCACCAATGCCTCGCCGACGGACTTCGTGGACTGCACCGGTCTGCGCATGTGCCTGGCAAACGGCGGCGTCGGTGGCGCCCCTGCCCTGTGGGTCCAGAACACCAACAACCCCGTAAGCGCCAAAAACAACGTTTACGAAGCGGCGCTCGAATTCAACATTCCGCTGCTGAAGGACCTTCCGCTCGTCCAGGATCTGTCGCTAGCGACCGCGGGCCGCTACACCAAGTATTCGACCTTCGACGCCGTCGAGTCGTGGAAGCTCGGCCTGGATTGGCACCTCAACGACATGTTGCACGTCCGCGCCACCCAGTCCGTCGACATCCGGGCGCCGAACCTGAACGATCTGTACCAACCGGCGGGCATATCCTCGACGGGCTTCACGGATCTGCTGACCAATACGGTCAACAACACGCAGCTGCAGACCTCGGGCAATCCCAACCTGACTCCGGAAATTGCGCGGACCGCAACGCTTGGCGTCGTCTTTACGCCAAGCTTCATTCCGAACTTCAACCTGTCGGTCGACTACTACAGCACCAAGATGCGCGACGCCATCACGGGCATCAGCTACAATAATACCGCTATCCAGAACCTGTGCCTGGCCAGCGCGCCGACCTATACGTCGAACTTCTGTACCCTGGCTGTCCGCCCGATCACCAATCCGTCGGACGCCAACTACAAGACCGCCGCGAACTTCCCGTCGAAAATCTTCAATTCGCCCCTGAACGCCGCCAGCACGGAAATCCAGGGTTACGATATCGAGTCCAACTATGCCTGGCGCATGACCGATATCATGCCATGGCTGCCGGGCCGCTTTACCGCGCGCGCCCTGGTCAGCATCCAGCCGACCAATACGACTGTCAACGTTCCGGGGACCGTCCCCCAATGGGCCTTCCAGCCCAAGTACCGGGCGACGACCTTCCTGAACTACACCAACAATGATTGGGTGGTGGCCGTCCAGGATCAGTATATCGGGCGGGCGAAGATGGCGACGAGCGACAATGCCGTGAACGGCAATACGCAAAACTATACCGTCCCGTACCTGCCGTCGATGAACGTCGTCGACCTGACGATCAGCAAGACATTCAACTTCATGTCGGGCAAGAGCGAGGTCTACCTCAACATCAGCAACCTTGGCGACGCGCGGGCTCCGCTCCTGCCGGGGAACTCGGGCATCCCGGGTCTCTTCTACCCGACGGCCGCGTTTGAAGACGATATGGGGCGCTACATAACGCTCGGCTTCAAGGGCAAATTCTAATCAGTAACGGCCTTCGTGAGCCGTTTTCCTGGTGCTCGCGAAGGCCAATCTCCCAACTTGGTCTGCCCCGCACGCGTGCGGGGCCCCTTTTTTTGCCGCGGCATGGAGCGGGCGCACAGCGCCGCCGGCGATCGCAGGCTTTTTCAAATCGGCCATAAGGTTATGCAAATGAACAAGGACGCAATTTCGGCCCCGCTGCGCGTGCTCGCCGGTCTCGTGTGTTTTTCCGCGGCTTTTGTGCAGCCGGCGGCCGCAAACGCAGCGGATGCCCCCGTGGCCGTCATTATCGATGGCGCCCAAAAGAGCCCGCCCGTCAGCCGTTACGAATACGGCATGTTCATCGAGCCCATCGGCCAGCTGGTCGCGCGTACCCTGTGGTCGGAGATGCTGGACGACCGGAAATTTTTCTTCCCCTTCAGCGACGGCAAGCCCGATACCGCCGCCGCAACAAACCCAACGCGCCCTTTCTCGAAACTCCGGGCCTGGGAACGGATCGGCAGCGCCGACGCTGTGGCGATGGACCAGGGCCAGGCCTATGTCGGCAAGCAGTCGGTCAGGATAAACCTTGAGGCCTCGACCACAGCCGGCATCGCGCAGCCGGGGATCGGACTGGCAAAGGGCAAGGCCTATACGGGCCATGTCGTCGTCGACGCCCCCGCCGGCAGCCGGATTACCGTTGCCCTGGTCCCGGGCGACGGCGCCGCCGGGCGCCAGGACATCGTGCTGACGTCTTCCGCCACGGGGTGGCAATCCCTGCCCTTCGGCTTTACGGCCAATGCGGACAGCGAAAACGCCCGCTTCGAATTGACGGCGACCGGATCGGGCGTAATGCACGTGGGCACTCTGTCGCTCATGCCCGCCGACAATATCGACGGATGGCGGGCCGATACGACGTCCATCGCGCGCTCGCTGCATTCCGGGTTCTGGCGGATGCCGGGCGGCAATTTTCTGTCGGACTGGGATTGGCATGCGGCGCTCGGGCCGCGCGACCGGCGCGAGCCGATGTTCGACTACGCCTGGGACGCCATGCAAACCAACGACATCGGCATGGACGAGTGGCTCAACCTGGCCAAACTTGTCGGGACGGAGCCCTATATCACGGTGAATGCGGGCCTCGGCGACGCAAATTCCGCCGCGGAAGAGGTCGAGTATGTCAATGGCTCGGCATCGACCTACTGGGGCGCCAAACGCGCGGCCAATGGGCACCCCGAGCCTTACGGCGTCAAGCTGTGGAACATCGGCAACGAGCCCTACGGCGCCTGGCAGATCGGCGTCACCCAGCTCAAATACTACGTCATCAAGCACAAGGCATTTGCCGCCGCCATGCTCAAGGCGGATCCCGGGATCACGCTCATCGCGTCCGGCGGCATGCCTGATCAGGGCAAGGGCCACGGCGAAAAGATAAATATGACGCCGGCGGTCGCGGAAACACGTTACGGCACGGAGGAAGACTGGACGGGCGGCTTGCTGGCGGGCGCGCCCGGCACCTTTCGTGGCATTACGGAACATTGGTACGATACCGGGGAACAGCGTCCCGATGCGCCGGCGGCCGATGAACTCCTGGAATATGTCCGCTCGCCGTCCAGTCACGTGCGCATGAAGGCCGTCGAATGGGAGCACTACCGCAAGACATTCCCGGAGATCGACCAGCGCAAGATCTTTCTGTCGATCGATGAATACGCCTATATGGGCTCAAGGACCAATCGCAACAGCCTGCGAACGACGCTGGCCTACAGTATGATATTTCAGGAAATGTTGCGCCATACGGACTTTCTGACGATGACGGCCCACACGACGGGCACGTCCACGATGGACATAACGCCGACATCCGCCAAGCTGAATGCGCTTGGCACCGTGTTCAAGCTGTATGGCGACCTGTTTGGAGACGGGGCTGTCCCGCTGGCCGTATCCGGCGGCGCCGCAACCCGATCCGAAATATGTCGTCGGCTATAATCATCCCAGGGTGAATGCCGGAAGCCCGACGTGGCCGCTCGACGTGATCGCCGCCTTGACGCCTGACGGAAACAGCCTGCGAATCGGCGTCGTCAACGCCACGACGTCTCCGCAGACCCTGGCGCTTGACCTTCGCAATCTGAAAGTGTCAAGCAAGGGGCAAAAGTGGACGCTGACCGGAACCTCGACCGACGCCCCGAACGGCAATGCAAAGCCCGAAGATTTGGTCATCAGGCAAGACGCCGTGCCGTCGCCGGGCAAAACCCTGACGGTCTCGCCGATATCCACCGTCGTGTATGAATTCCGCCTGGCAAAGTGACCCAGGCCGAGCGGTTATTGCGCAGCGGCGGCCTGCTCCTTGGCCAGCTCGGCATTGAACTCCCGTTCGCTCTGGGCGTTGAATGCCTGGAGGTCTCCAGGCTTCACGAAGGCATTGCCGTCGCCGGCGACCTGCCTGGCGCGTTTGCCCTGAAGATCGAAAAAGTTGGCGTGCGGCGCAAGGAAGACATCGGCCTGGACGCCGCGGATATAGGCGAAGGTGGCGCGATAGTCGGCGACCATGCCGGGATAGGATTCCGGGACAAGCTTCTGGCCGCCTGTCGTCGTGCTGCAGTGGAAAAAGACATGATGAAGCGCGCCGTCGTCGCCGCGCACATCCATGCTCCAGCTTGTGCAACCCGGCGTATGGCCGGGGGTCATGTGCGCCGTCAGGGTTACGCCGCCAAGCCGCAATGTGTCGCCTTCACCCACGATGCGGTCGACGCGCACCGGCGGCACGGCAATGTCCGAGGTGGGACCGAAGCCGATGCGGCCGGTTTCAAGCGTGGCGCGGTCCGCCGCACTGGCGACCATGATCGCCCCGCTTGCCCGTTGCAGCGCGGCCAGCCCGCCGGCGTGATCGAAATGCGCGTGGCTGTTCAGAAGATACTTCACATCGCGGATATCGAAGCCGAGCGCGTGGATATTGGCGATGATCTGCGACGAGGTTTGCGGAAGCGCACCGTCCAGCAGGAAATGACCTTTCGGCGTGGTGATGAGCCATGAACTTACGCCGGTCGTGCCGACATAGTAGATGTTTCCAATCACCTTGAACGGTTGAAACGGATCGTTCCAGTGCGCCTCGGCCGCCATCTGAGCGAGAGGGGCTCGCTCCGACTCCGCGATCAGCGTGTCGCTCGCCAGACGCGAAACGCCGGATGGCGCGGTTGCGGCACATCCGTACAGGAGGACGGCCGCGCTCAGGGTCAGCAATCTTGTCATATTCGTATAATCCTCCAAAGACGGCCCAGGCTCGGCAGCTCGCCAACCCTGCCGAAAGAGACGCCTCTCCATGAATTTATATAAGCAGACCATTTAAGCGATTATGCGAACGCGTCCGTCCGACCGGCACCCGACGGCACATTTAAAAATGCCGGCGAAGATATTTTTCCAACGCAGGTAAACTACCAAATTTTCAATAGCTTAGATTCAACCGTCCAAATTCTTAGGGGAAAGCCGTGCCAGCTTCATGATTCCTGTTGACGGATATGTCGGACCTGTGTGCATATAACATCAGACTTTATAACGTTCAAGGAGATCAGTGACTCCGCTTGAGGGTCTTGTCCCAAGACCGTTTCCGCCGGGTGTCCGTGGCTGATGGCGACGAACATGCGCGGAGAAGGCCATGGACAAAGGTAGCTGCCGGCGCGCGATCCCAACCGCCGCCCCAGGTGCCCATGAGGTCTAAATGGCTTGGCGGTGGAACCCCGCAAGCCTCTCGTTTTCCCTGTAGCGAGCGACAATCCGGTTCCCACGACTCCGTGTGCGACTGCCCCCCTTTCAGAGGAAAGGGGGGCGCATTTTAACCCTGGAGCGACCGGCGGAAAAATTTTAGAACCGTTTTCCGGTACCGATCGCAACAACCGAAGATTCAGAGCGGACAGGCAAGGACTTTCATGGCGCGGTTTAAGGTCGGTGGCGTGAGGTGGGGCATCATCGCCCTCGTTACCGTCGGCACCATCATCAACTACCTGACGCGCAGCACGCTCAGCGTCGCAGCCCCGACGCTCATGACGCATCTGCATATGAGCGAAAAAGAGTACGGATTCATCACCGGCCTCTTCCAGCTCGGCATCATGCTGCAGCCCGTCGCCGGCTTCTTCCTCGATGTCGTCAAGCTGAAGCTCGGCATGTTCCTTTTCGCCCTGGCCTGGGGACTGATCACCATGGCGCATGCCCTGGCCGGCAACTGGCAAATGCTGGCCTGGCTGCGCGGCCTTCAGGGCTTCGCCGAAGGGATAGCCCAGCCCGGCGGCCTGAAGGTCGTTTCGGAGTGGTTTCCCTCCAAGGAACGCGGGCTGGCCGGCGGTCTTTACAACATCGGCGCATCGGTCGGCTCCATGCTGGCGCCGCCGCTGGTCGCCTGGGCGATCCTCTACTATAACTGGCAGGCCGCCTTCGTCATCACGGGCATTCTGGCCATCCTCTGGGCCTTCCTCTGGCTGATCAGCTACAGGTCGCCGAAAGATCACCCGACTTTAACCGACGCGGAGCGGGCCTATATCAACAGCGGCCAGGAAAAGCATCTCGCGGCCTCCTCGGAGCGTCCGTCGCCGCTGAAAATCCTGCGCCAGCGCAATTTCTGGGGCATCGCCATCCCGCGCTTCCTGGCGGATCCTACCTGGGGCACGCTCGTGTTCTGGCTGCCGCTTTACCTCACCAAGGTGCGCGGCTTCGATCTCAAACACATCGCGCTTTTCGGCTGGCTGCCCTTCGTCGCCGCCGACCTCGGCTGCCTGTTCGGCCCCATGCTTGTCGGCATGCTGCAAAAATTCGGCGTGCCGCTGATCAATGCGCGCCGGCTGACCTTTACGGCCGGCGCCGTCATGATGGTGGGTATCGTCTTCGTGGCGTCGGTGAAGGACCCCTACGTGGCGATCGCGCTCCTCTGCCTGGCCGCCTTCGCGCACCAGACCCTGTCCGTCACCGTCATCACCATGTCGTCCGATCTTTTCCGGCAAAGCGAGGTCGCCACAGTGACCGGCATGGCGGGGACGGCGGCCAATCTCGGCGCGCTGTTGTTTTCCGTGGCGATCGGATCGCTGGTGGCGACGACGGGGTACGCGCCGTTCTTTCTTATCCTGGGCGGCATCGATCTGTTGGGTGCCGTCTTGTTGTGGCTTCTTGTACGGCCTGTCGACCCGGTCTCGGAGGTAACGGGTGATTAAAAATCCAGTTCTGCGTGGCTTCAATCCCGATCCATCCATCATTCGCGTCGGCGACGACTACTACATCGCCACGTCGACCTTCGAATGGTTCCCCGGCGTTCAGATCCACCATTCCACCGATCTCATCAACTGGCGCCTGGTCGCGCGGCCCTTGCGGAGACCGTCGCAACTGGACCTGCGCGGCATTCCGGACAGCTGCGGCGTCTGGGCGCCATGCCTCAGCCATACGGGAAACACCTTTTATCTCACCTATTGCCTGGTCAGGCGGTACGGCCGGACGACCGAATACGGCGCCGCGGGGACATCCCTGCGCGATTTCCACAACTACGTCGTCACGGCCGAAGACATCGCCGGCGAATGGTCGGATCCGGTCTACCTCAACAGCAGCGGCTTCGATCCGTCGCTGTTTCATGACGACGACGGCAAATCCTGGCTGCTGAACCTGTTGTGGGATCACCGCAGCGGACACGACCGCTTCGGTGGCATCGTCATCCAGGAATACCGCCCCGACCTCGGAAAGCTGGTCGGCAGCCGCGAGCTCATCTTCAAGGGCACCGAGCTCGGCTTCACCGAAGGTCCCCATATTTACCGCCGCGGCGGCTGGTACTACCTGCTCGTCGCCGAGGGGGGAACGGGCTGGGGCCATGCTGCGACATTGGCGCGGTCGCGCAATCTTCATGGACCATACGAGCCCTGTCCCTACGGCCCCATCGTCACCAGCCGGGGGCATCCCGACATGCCGTTGCAGCGCGCCGGGCACGCCGACCTCGTCGAGACGAAGGACGGCAAGTGGCTGATGGCCTATCTGTGCGCGCGCCCCCTCCCCGGCCAGGCGCGGTCGGTCCTCGGCCGGGAAACGGCGATCCAGCCGGTCACCTGGACGCCCGAGGGCTGGATCGAACCGGGCCTTCCGCAGACCGAGGCGGAAAATCCCGTCAACCCGGCGGCGGCGGCCATGCCGCCCCCGATCGAACGCTACGATTTCGATGGCGCCGATCTCGCACCCGACTTCCAGTGGCTGCGCACGCCGGAGCCTGAAACCCTGTTCAGCTTGACGGCGCGGCCAGGGCATCTCACGCTTTTCGGGCGCGAGACGATCGGCAGCCATTTCGAACAAAGCCTCGTCGCCCGGCGCCAGACCTCGTTCCAGTACCAGGCCACGACCGTAATCGATTACGATCCGCAGCATTTCCAGCAATCGGCGGGTCTCGCCTGCTATTACAACGCCAGCAAGTTTCATTATTGCTATGTCAGCCATGACCCCGAGCTCGGGCGCCATCTTCGTGTCCTGTCGGCCCTGCCGAACCCGCGCTGTCCCGAGACGCTTTCGAAGGTCTATCCGCTGCCGGCCGGCCGGCTCGAGCTGCGCGTGACCTCGGACGGCAAGCACCTGACCTTCGGCTACCGCAGCGAAGGCGCCGGCGCGTGGACCGAGGTGGAAGAAACCTTCGACGCCACCCTTCTGTCCGACGAAGCGACGCTGCCCGGTTATCCCGGCTTCACGGGGACCTTTGTCGGCATGGCCTGCCAGGATATGTCGGGGCAGGCCTGCCCCGCCCACTTCGACCGGTTCGAATACGAAAACCGCGATTCCACCGAAGCCGGCCTCGGGCAGACGTCGAGCCTCGGGATGGAGGGGCAACCGGCCTTTGCGCGCCGGTCTGACGCCCAGGCGAGCGCACCGCCGATCAGGCTTGCCTCGACAGGATCGTCATAGCCTTCGGACCGATGACCGGCTCAACGGGACATTACGCACGCTGCCGCGACGCACTTGCCGAAAACCTGCGCCTGGTATAAGGAGGACGCGTCGCGAAAAGCGACCACCTCCCTTGAGCCGCCCATCGGCGGAGTAAACAGGTGGGCGAATAGTCGTCCAGGTGGTCAAGCACACGCCATCCCCGCGCGCCATGCCGGGGATCGGCCAGCGTCTCCCAGAACCAGACCCTGAAACCCTTTCAGGCCCAAACGCCAAGCCATGGCGCCTGCCGGCGCATGCGCGTGCGTCCGCCGGAGCTCGTCATGACCAGACCCCTTATCGTCATCTTCACCGCCATTGTCCTCGATGCCGTCGGCATCGGCCTCATCTTCCCCATCCTGCCGTCGTTGATCAGCGACGTTACCCACACCCGGGACGTCGCGCCCTATATCGGCGCCATGGCCGCACTCTACGCCGTGATGCAGTTCGTGTTTGCCCCCGTGCTGGGCGCGTTGAGCGACCGGCTGGGCCGCCGCCCGGTACTGCTGATCTCGCTCGCCGGCGCGGCCGTCAACTACCTGTTCCTGGCGTTTGCACCCAATCTCTGGATGCTGCTGCTCGGCCGCGCCATCGCCGGATTGACCAGCGCCAACACCTCGGTGGCGGCCGCCTACATCACCGACGTCTCGCCCGAGGACACACGCGCCCGCCGCTTCGGCCTGATGAACGCCATGTTCGGCGCGGGCTTCATCATCGGTCCTGTCCTCGGCGGCGCGCTTGGTGATCTTGGCCTGCGGCTGCCATTTCTCGCCGCGGCCCTGCTCAACGGTGGCAATCTGCTGCTGGCGCTCTTCGTCCTGCCGGAATCGCGCACGCCCACGCGCCAGCCCATCGAGCTTGCGGCGTTCAATCCCTTGCGGCCGCTGCGCTGGGTATTCCAGGTCAAGAGCCTTTTGCCGCTGGTCCTCGTCTTCCTGCTCTTCGCCACGACGGGCGAAGCCTACGGCACGTGCTGGGCATTGTGGGGCAGCGACACCTTCCGCTGGAACGGATTGTGGATCGGCCTGTCGCTCGGCGCCTTCGGCGTCTGCCAGACCCTGTCGCAGGCCTTTCTGCCGGGACCGGCGGTGAAGCTGCTGGGTGAGCGCAACGCCATTCTGACCGGCGTCGGCTGCGCCGGCCTGGCGCTCGCCGTCATGGCGTTTGCGCACGAAACCTGGATGATCTTCGCTGTCATGCCGGTCTTCGCGCTCGGCGGCATTGGCGTACCTGCCCTGCAATCGCTGGCGACGCGGCAGGTGAGCCAAGATCTGCAAGGCCAGTTCCAGGGCGTACTGGCCTCGGTCGTCAGCCTGGCCTCGATCGTCGCCCCGCTCGGCTTCTCCAGCGTCTATTTCATGGTCCGGACACAAAGCCCAGGCCTGGTCTGGCTGTCGGCCGTCGCCGTCTACGCCCTGACCGTGCCGCTGGTGCTCGGCTTGCGGTTCGACCCCGCCACGGCCCGGCAAAAGATGGTCCCTGAGGGTTGAAAGGCCCAGTCAGGTTGAAGGCCAGATCAGGCCGCGACCACGGCCCGGATCGTCCAGCGCGAAGACGGGCCCGACGGCGCTTCCGGCGGGGTATCATGGCCGCTCAGCCACGGCTTGAGCTCGACCTTCTGCTTGCCGACCGAGAGGACCAGCCGGCCAAGCCCGAAGGCGCTGACGACGGCGGTCAGCGGCTGCTTCTTGCCGGAAAGCGCGATCCTCAAAATGTCTTGCGTCGCCAGCCGGTTGCCGGTGACGACCAGGACGGCGTCGGCGGCAAGCTCGGCGCGCGAGAGATAGGCCTGATACTCCATGCTCCGGTTTAATAGCCGCCTCGGGCTCACATTCAACCCACAATCCGGTGAGGTGCCCCCGCACCTTTCGAAACGTGTTTTTTTCTTATTGGCGAACGGGCAGCAATGTGATCGGCTGCCATTAAAAGGAAACATCGCTATGCCCGCCATAACCCATATCGCCAATGCCCATCTGAGCATCGACGTATCGTCGCTCGGCGCGGAAATGCAGGCCGTGACGACATCCGATGGCCGGAGCTGGTTGTGGAATGGCGATCCGGCCTGGTGGAACGGCCGGTCCCCCATTCTTTTTCCCATGGTGGGCAAGGCGCCGAACGACACGGTCACCATCGACGGCAAAACCTATGCGATGGGCCAGCACGGCTTCGCGCGAAAAAGCGAATTCACGCTCACCGCGTCGGAAACCGCGTCGTGCCGCTTCGAATTGCCGGCGTCCGAGGCGACGCTCGCTGTCTATCCCTTCGCATTCATGCTGGCCGTGACCTACGCGCTCGACGGCCGCAAGCTGAGGGTCGTGGCCGAGGTCGAAAACCGCGATGCACGGCCCATGCCCTTCGGCTTCGGCTTCCATCCCGCCTTCGTCTGGCCGTTGCCGGGGGCGGAGGGAAAGCCGCATACAATCACGCTCGCCAACGGCGCCGAACCCGGCATGGTGCGCCTCGACGGCGGATTGATACGGCCGGAAAGGCTTGGATCTCCCTTCCGCGCCGGGCGGCTCGTCCTCGACCCGGCGCAGTTCGACGACGACGCCATGATCTTCCCCGATGGCGCCGGCGCAGGCCTGACCTACGCGGCCGAAGGCGGTCCCGCGCTGGGATTTGCCTTCGAAAACCTGCCGAACCTGGCGCTGTGGCAGAAACCCGGCGCGCCCTATATCTGCATCGAACCGTGGCACGGCACGGCCGCCTTGCGCGGCGGGTCCGACGACCTTGCCGACCGCCCGTACAGCACCGTGCTTGCGTCTGGCGAGGGCGCCCGCTTCGCGTTTGGCGTGGAATGGCCTGCCTGAGCGATGCGCGGAAAGGTGGCGGCTGTTTTTAACAGCGCCGAACGCGGCTTCGCGAAACATCGCGACCGGGCAACACCATGGAGCGGAACGACGGGTCTACCTAACGTCATTCCACCCCTAGAATCGCAGCTTCGCGCTGAGGCTGAAGGTTTGCTGCGTGTAGCGGCGGCCGGCCTCGTTGCTTATCGACATGTCGAAGCTCATGCGGTCGTCCTTGGCCATCACCTGAACATTGGCGCCGTAGCGCACCGTCACCGGATCGAAGGCCGTGCTGATCCACGCCACGTCCGACTGGGCGTTGGCCCCAGTCAGGCGATAGGGCATTTTCAGCCCTCCGGCCGAATGCGCCACCGCGCCCACCGTAAAGGACAGCGCCGAGGTTGTTCCGACGGCATCCTTTGCCCGATAGCCGACGGTTACGTCCGGCATCAGGCTGGCGAAGGTCTGGGTATGGGCGACCCCGGCCGCCCCTTCCTGGTCGACACCCGCTTCCCGGAACGCACTCTGGTGCAGCGCGGTCACGGCCACGCCGAGGCTCGGGCGGACGAACAGCGCGCCTGCGCCATAGGCATGGCTTATGCGCGCCAATGCCATGGCGTAACCCGACTTCGGCGTCGCCGTCGCCAGGTTCGGACCGAAGACCTGGACGAGGCGCTGGCTATCGGTCGTCTGGACGCCGCCCGTCAGGCCAAGGTCGATCTTCGTGCCACCTTGCAGCGTCCGGGCCGCACCTGCACCGAAGTGGAAGCTGTCGCCCTTCATCTGGGCACGGCCGTTGCCCGCGATCAGGTTCCCGAGACTGGAATAGCCCATGGCCGCCGACACCGACCATTTGTCGTCGATACGCTGTTGGAAGCCCGACTGGAAGCCGCCGACCGTGCCGTGATAGCCGAAGCTTTCGGTATCGCCGTCGCGGTTGGCGTCGCTGTTGGCGATACGGCCCCAAACGCAGCGTTCCCCGGCCTGACCGGCGAAGTCGCAATAGTTCAGGTCGCTAGCGAACTGGCGCGCCGTCGACAGCTGGATCAGCTGCGGTGCCAGGAAGGGCTCGGGGTTCATCTCGTCGAACAGGCCGCGATAGAGCGACTCGTTGCCTTTTTCGACATTGCCGAGCAGGGCCAGGACGCGGCCGAGGCCGGGCGAGCCCAGCTCGAGCGCCGAATCCATATGACCGCCCAGCGCGCGTTCGTTCCTGTTGAGGAAGGGTTGCGCGAAGTTCTCGTCGAAGGCCAGCTTGATGCCGTCGTGGTCGGCGACGATGCGGTAGTCGATCGCCATCGTGTCGGTGATCTTGAGCCCGTTGTCGGTCGCCGTGCCCGCCGTGGCGAACAGGGTGACCGGGGTCGTGTTTTCTAGCCAGGTCAGGATGACGTCGCCCGTGCCCGCGACCGTCGTGTTGCCCGTGACGTTGACGCGGTCCGAGGCATAGGGCCCGAAGGCGACGTCGAAAGCCATGTGGCCCGATGCGCTCTGCACGAAGCTGCCGTCCAGGGCCACCGTGTTGATGACGCGCGTGCCGTACAGCAGGTTGGCGGCAGGGTCGCCCGCGCCGTCGAGATCGGCGAAGGTCGCGCCCTTCGACAGGTCGATCGGCATGCGGCTGGCCGACAGCCCCATCTGGAACTCGCCGTCATTGAGGAAGGTGCCGCCCGGTACGAACGGCGCCGCAAGCGTCGGGCGGATCGCCAGTTGACTGGAGCTGCCGCCCACCGGGTCGGTCAGGTCGATCGTCTTCATCGCGATAAACGTCGCGCCCAAGCCGTTCTCGAAGGTGTTGTTGCCGCTGCCCAGGTCGACATTGCCGATAAAGGCGCCGGTATTGACGACATGGTCGTCACCCGAACCCGTGGTGATCGCCACGCCCGACACCGCCGAGACCGAACCCGAAAGGGTCAGCAGATTGGTCTTGCCCCCATCGATGTGGATGCCCTCGGCGTAACCGCGGACGATGCCACCCACGTCGATGGCGATATTGTTGCCACCCGTCTTGCCCAGGCTCTGCGCGAAGATCGCCGTCGATCCTACGCCTGAGGCGATGACATTGCCGGAGAAGGTCAGGTCGATGCGGCCACCGACACCGTTACCGCCGGCTGAACCGGCGAAGCTGCCGTCGACCCAGCCGCCACCGCCGCCCAAGGATTGGGCGATGACGCCGTAGCTTTTCGCGCCCGTGACGACAACGTCACCGCTCTCGGTGAATTGGACCCGGCCGCCGTCGCCGGTATTGGCGGCACTGAGCGTCGTGTGGATCGCGGTGGCGTCGCTGAAGACCGCGCCGCCGCCGCCGCCGATCGATTGCAGCACCAGGCCGTGCGCGCCCGCGCCGGCCGTGACGACCCCGCCTGTGTCGCTGAGCACGATATCGCCGCCGGTGCCGGTGGCTCCCGTCGTGCCGCCCAGTGTGACGTTAAGGGCATTGCTGCCCGAAACCAGGGCCGCACCGCCGCCCCCGCCGATGGACTGAGCCAGCAGGCCTACGGCGTGGTCGCCTTCGGTCGAGAGCCCGGTATAGCCCCCCGTGAGGCCGCCACCGCCGAGGTCCGAGCCGCCGTGGGCGCCCAGCGTCAGCCGGGTCAGGAGCTCGCTCTGGTCGGCCGCGTCGATGTCGATCAGCGCCACGCCGCCGCCGCCGCCGATCGACTGAACCTGGACACCGGTCGCCCAATCGCCTGTCGTCATGACGGCATCGTGCTGGGTATGGCCGACCGCCCCGCCGGTCTCGTGCTGGCCCGACGTCGCACCGAGAGCGGCATCGACCGTGCCGATCTTCGTGCCGGCCGGCGCTTCGAGGTGAGCGACCGTCTTGCCGCCGCCGCCGCCGATCGACTGAACCTCAAGGCCCGCCGTGAAGTCGCCGGTCGTCACTATGGCGCCCGTCTGGTCGCTGTCGATCACGCCGCCGCCAGCGTTCGTGCCGCCGCTGCCGCCCATCGTGAAACCATAGCTGACCGCCATGATGGCCGGCGCGCCGGCGCCGACGACGGGGCTGATACCGCCCTGGCCGAGCACCAGGCTGGTGCCCGGTACGACCGAGCTGGGCGTGGACGATGCCGAGGTCGCCTGCAGGGTGTGCAGATTCATCCTGCCGCCGCCGCCGCCGATCGAGGTGATCGCCATGCCCGCGCCATAGGCGCCGTCGGCACCGATGTAGCCGGTATTGGTGATCTTCACCAGGCCGGCATTCATGTCCGAGCCGAGGCTGGCGCCCAGCGTCGCGCCGTACATGGGCTGGCCGACCGGGCGGTCGCCCGTCGTGCCGCCGGTGCCGGGGACGCAGGTCGAGGCCGTGTTCGGAACGGGAATACACGACAGGTCGAACAGGTTCTCGACGCTCTGGAAATCGAGCGACAGGTGGCCGCCCCCGCCATTGATGCTTTCGGCGACGATGCCTTGCGAGCCCTCGCCCAGGACGACGATATTGCCGCTGTTCTGCACCTCGACCCTGCCGCCCGCGCCGCCGTCGCTGACATTGAAGCCGCCGAGCAGCCCCGCCAGCAGGTTGGAGCCGACGAAGGTGATCGGGTTGCCCGAGGCGCTGAAGCCCATGGCGTTGTTGCCACCGCCGCCGCCGACGCTCTGCGCGAAGATGCCGTGCGCGTCCTTGCCGCGCGTCACGATGGTGCCGGTATTGACCACCTTGACGAACCCGCCGCCGCCGCCATTGCCGCCCTTGCCGCCGATGGCGATCAGCGGGCTGTTGAGCGGAGCCTTGATCAGCAGGGCGCCCGCGATGGCTTCGGCGCCATTGCCGCCGCCGCCGCCGATCGACTGCGCCAGGATGCCGTGCGAATTGGCCCCCTTCGTATCGATCACCCCGCCATTGGTCACGGTGACGATGTCGCCATAGCCGCCGGAATCGCCGCTGCCGCCGACATTGACGCCAAGGGACATGCTGTCCTTCGTGCCCTTGCCCGCCGTGGCGGAGAACACCGCCGCGCCGTTGCCGCCGCCGCCGCCAAGGCTCTGTGCGAAGATACCTACGGCATTGTCGCCCTTGGTGACGATATTGCCGGCGCCTTCGAGGGAGGTCGTGCGCGTATTGGTCACCATGACGACGCCACCATTGCCGCCCTTGCCGCCGCTACCGCCGACATTGACCGTCATGTTGGCGTAGGTGCCGCTGTCCTTGACCGAGGCCAGCTGGAAGTCGGCGACCCCGCCGCCCTCGCCCCCGCCGCCGCCGATGCTGGCGGCGCTGATCCCGGCCGACTGTTCGCCCTCGGTCCAGATCGTGCCGTTGGTGTTCTTGACCGTGACCTGCTTGGCGAAGCCGCCCTTGCTGCCCTGGCCGCCGACGCTCAATCCGACGGTCACGCTGCTCTTGACCGCCGTGTCGGCGCGCAGGTTCAGGACGGTGCCGCCGAAGCCGCCGCCGCCGCCGATGCTTTCGGCGCGGATGCCCGCGGCGTGCTTGCCGCTGGTGAAGATGACGCCGGTGTTCTCGGCGTAGACGTCGTCGCTCGACGCGCCTTCACCGCCGTTGCCCCCGATGCTGACCGCCGCGTTGACGTGCGGCTCGCTGTCTTTGGGGCCGCCGATCGGCAGGCCCAGCGTGCCGACATTGCCACCGGTACCGCCGCTGCCGCCGATCGACTGGGCGAAGACGCCTGCGGAATTCTCGCCCAGCGTGCTGACCCAGGCGCCGTTATAAACCTTGACCTCGCCGCCTTGGCACCGATGCCGCCGTTGCCGCCGATGGCGACGTTCAATGAGGCGTTGGCGCGCATGATGCTGTTGCTGGCCATGCCGCCGACCCCGCCGCCGCCGCCGATCGACTGGGCGTGGACGCCGTAGGAATCGGCGCCGTCGGTGGTGATGAAGCCCGCCGTATGGACCTCGACCAGCCTGGAGATCGCGCCGGTGCCGCCGTCGAGCCCCAGCGTCACCTTGCCGGTGACCGTCTCGTTGTTGGTGGCGTTCTTGACCTGGCCGCCGAAGGAGGTGGTGCCGCTCTTGCCGCCGCCGCCGCCGATCGACTGCGCCAGGATGCCCTCGGAGCGATCGCCGTGCGTCGAAAGCGTACCCTTCGAGTCGACATAGACCTTGTCGCCTTCGCCGCCCGTGCCGCCCAGCCGGCCGATGCCGACCTCGATCTTGTCGTTCGACAGGGCCGGCAGGGCGATCGAGGTCGCGGTATTGCCACCGCCGCCGCCGATCGACTGCGCGATGAGGGCCGCCGAATCGTTGCCCCAGGTGAAGACGCCGCCGTCGTGATACAGCTTGACCTCGCCGCCCTTGCCGGCCGCGCCCGTGCCGCCGCCGACATTGATCGCCAGGGCCGACGCGTTGCGCGTCAGGCCGACGCCGAGGTTCATGCTGGCATTGCCGCCGCCGCCGCCGATCGATTGCGCCAGAATCCCCGCGCTGTCATTGCCGCCGCTGCCGACCAGTTGATTGCCGACGTCGGCATAGCCCGTGATGATGGTGCCGCGGTGGTCGACCGTGACCGCGTCGCCGTAGCCCGCCCCCGCGCCCGATCCACCGACCGCGATGACCGCCGCCATGGGCGGGTCCTTGGGGTCGGTATTGTAGGTGACCGGCACGACGACGTTCATGCCGGCGTCGCCGCCGCCGCCGCCGACCGACTGCGCCAGCAGCGCGATCGAGCCTTCGCCGTAGGTGCGCAAGGTCCCCGGCGCCGCCGTCTTGACGCCGTTGATCATGTCCCAGCCCTGGCTGACGTCGACGACGCCGCCATTACCGCCCGAACCGCCCGAACCGCCGACGCCCAGGGCCAGAGGATTGCCCTGGTCCTTGGCGATCGCCGCGGTGATGTTGAAGCCGCCTTCGCCGCCGCCGCCGCCGATCGACTGGGCCAGCAGGGCGTGCGAGTGATCGGCCAGCTTGATGGCGTCGTCGTCGCTCATACGGCGCGTGAGTATCTGCTCGATTTCCGACGCCGGATCGCTGGCGTTGACGAAGATGCTGCCGATATTGTTGACCGTGACGTGGCCGGCATTGGCGCCGTCGCCGCCCGTGCCGCCGACCCCGGCCGCGATCGAATTGCCCTTGTTCTTGAGGTTGACGTCGAGCGCGACGTTCAGCCCGCCGTCGCCGCCGCCACCCGCCACGCTCTGCGCCACCAGGCCCGAGGCATTCAGGCCGTCGACGACGATCTGGCCGCGGTGCGTGGCGTTGACCGTGCCGCTGATATTGCCGGCGCCGCCGAAACCGCCCAGCCCGAAGGCCAGCGACAGTTCCTTGGACTTGTTGCCGGCCGCCGAGATGTTGAAGCCGCCCGTGCCGCCACCGCCGCCCACCGACTGGACCAGCAGGCCGCGCGCCTGCGCGCCCTCGGCGTACAGGTCGGCCTTGACGTCGGCCTGGGCCAGCTTGCCCTGCCCGCCGCCCGCGCCGAAACCGCCGATGCCGACGGCGATCTCGCCGTCGCCGGCGATCCCGCCGGTGATGTTGAAGCCGCCATCGCCGCCGCCGCCGCCGACCGACTGTACGGCCACGGCCGAGCGCTTGTCGCCGGTCGCGATGACCTGGGCGAAGACCGGGTCGCCGGGCAGCGCCGACAGGGTCAGGGTCGCCGCGTCGGCGTCGTTGCCGGTGCCGCCGAAACCGCCAAGCCCGAAGGCCAGGCCGCGTCCGCTGTCCGAGCCGAGATTGAGCTGGCCGGTGATATTGATGCCGCCGGTCCCGCCGCCGCCGCCCACGCTCTGCACCAGGACGCCGTCCCCGTCGCCGTGCGCCCGCGCGTCGCCGTAGATCAGGGCATCGACCGCCCCGGCCTTGCCGCCGCCGCCGCCGAAGCCGCCGATGCCGACCGACAGGGAGCCCGCGGCGCCCTTCGACAGATCGATGTCGCCGGACACGTTGATGCCGCCGCTTCCGCCGCCGCCGCCCACGCTCTGCGCCAGGAGGGCGTGCGATTCGGCGCCGTAGGTGTCGGTGTCGCCCTGGCGGACGAACTGGACCTTGCCGCCGGTGCCGCCCGTGCCGCCGAAGCCGCCGAGCCCGAAGGAGAAACTGCCTGCCGTCGCCCCGCCGCCGGTGGCGATGGCGATATTGCCGGTGACGTTGATGGCGCCGTTGCCGCCGCCGCCGCCCACGCTCTGCGCGATGACGCCGATCGACCGGTCGCCGTTCGTCACGTAGGCGCCGTTGGCATAGCCGTAGACGCCGCCCGCATCGCCGCCCTTGCCCCCGAAGCCGCCGATGCCGACGCCGATGGCACCCGCACCCGAAGCGCCCGAGCTGAACGAGATATTGCCGGTGACGTTGATGCCGCCGACCCCGCCGCCGCCGCCCATGCTCTGGAAGGCCGCGCCGAAGGCGTCCTTGCCCCAGGTGGTGACGTCGCCGCGCAGGCGGCCGACCGTGACATAGATCTGGCCGGGCTGCGAAATCACCGAGCTGCCGCCGTCGCCGCCGAAGCCGCCGAGGCCCACGCCGATATTACCCGCCGGACCGGCGCTGGCCGCGATACCGCCGGTGACGTTGATGCCGCCGGCGCCGCCGGCGCCGCCCGCGCTTTGTACCAGGACGCCGTAAGCCTTGTTGCCGTAGGTCAGGACGTTGCCGGTCATGTCGGCGTCGACCGAGGTACCGTTACCCGCATTGCCCGCGAAGCCGCCGATGCCGACGCCGATATTACCCGCCACCGAGTCGTTCAGCGTAGCCGCGATCCCGCCGGAGACGTTGATGCCGCCATTGCCGCCGCCACCGCCCAGGCTCTGGATGGTGACACCCGAAGCGTCGTCGCCGTGGCGGACGGTCGCGCCATTGGCGAAGTCTTCCCAGCCGGTCTGTACGTCGCCGGTGATGGTGCCCTTGACCGTCCCGGCCGCGCCGCCCTTGCCGCCCGAGCCGCCGATGCCGATCATCAGGTTGCCCGCCGCCCCTTCGGTCGCCGCGATTCCGCCCGAGACGTTGATGCCGCCGTTGCCGCCGGCCCCGCCCATGCTCTGCATCAGGATGCCGTCGGCGTCCTGGCCGCGCGTGATGACGTCGCCATTGACCAGGCCGGTGACGGCCATGCCCGCGCCGGAACCGCCGCCGGCCCCGCCGAGACCGACCATGATATTGCCGCCGGCGCTCGACGACACGGCGATGCCGCCCGCCACCGAGATGCCGCCGTTACCGCCGCCGCCGCCCAGGCTTTGCGCGATGACACCATTCGAGCCGTCGCCCGAGGTCTGGGCCGCCAGCAGGCTGCGGTCGATATTGGCGACGCCTTCGTTGACCTTGAGGTCGACCGTGCCGCCGTTGCCGCCCTGGCCGCCCGCGCCGCCGATCGAGACGCCGGCATTGATGCTGTTGGCGCTCGACAGCGAGACGCCGGCCGAGACGTTCAACCCGCCCGCGCCGCCGCCGCCGCCCAGGCTCTGCGCCGTGATGGCGTCCGAATCCTTGCCGTAGGTGATGACGTGGCCCGTCACGCGGCCGTCGACCGCCTGCGAAAAGCCGCCGCCGCCGCCCGCGCCGCCCAGGCCGACCGTGACGGCCGGGCTCAGGCTCGATGAGATGCCGATGGCGCCGGAGACGTTCATACCGCCGGCCCCGCCGCCGCCGCCCACGCTTTGCGCCAGGAAGCCCGGCGACTGGTCGGCGTGCGTGATGATGTCGTGCGACCCGGCATGGACGATCCCGCCATTGCCCGCGCCGCCGCCGGAGCCGCCGAGGCCGACGCCGACCGCCGCGTTGGTCGAGGTGCCGCCCGAGATCGCGCCCGAGATATTGAAGCCGCCGGACCCGCCGCCGCCGCCCACCGACTGGACGACCAGACCGGCCGACTGGATCGACTTCAGGTTGTCGAGCGCCGCCTTGAGGTCGCCCGATGGCGTGCCGTCGGACACGCTGGGCGTGGCCAGAAGCCCGGTCTCGATCGTACCGGTGACGAAGCCCGTCGTCGTATCGGCGCTGCCGCCCGATCCGCCGGCGCCGCCGATACCTACGGCCGCACCCAGCGAAGAGGCGCCGGAAATGGCCACCGCGCCCGAAATGTTGAAGCCGCCATTGCCGCCGCCGCCGCCCACCGACTGGATGAGCGCGCCGGTGGAGCTGTAACCTGCCGTGGTGATGTCACCGTCATAGTGGACGTCGACGACGCCGCCCTGGCCGCCCGCGCCGCCGGAACCGCCGACGCCGACGCCGATCGCCGCCGCGCCGCCCGCACCGCCCGTGCCGGCGAGCGACAGGCTGAAGCCGCCGTTACCGCCGCCGCCGCCCACCGACTGCGCGATCAGGCCTGGCGAGAAGGCGCCGACCGTATAGGCGCCGCCGCCCATATTGAGCGTGACCTGGTCGCCCCGGCCTCCCACGCCGCCCGACCCGCCGACACCGACCGACACCGCGGCCGACGCCCCGGTGAAATTGCCCGACAGCGAAAGCGCCACCGCGAAGCCGCCGTTGCCGCCGCCGCCGCCGACGCTTTCGGCGAAGATGGCCGGCGAAAGATCGCCTTCGGTGCGCACCACGGCGTCGCCGTCGAGCGTGACCTGGCCACCCTTGCCGCCCGGACCGCCGCCGCCGCCGACCGCCACCGCGACACTGGCGCCGTAGCCGATGCTGGCCTGGACGGCCATGCCGCCGTTGCCGCCGCCGCCGCCGACGCTTTCCGCAAAGATCCCCATGGACCTTTGGCCCTTGGTGAGGATCAGCGGCGAAATCATGACGGGGCTGGAGCCTCCGAGATCGACCGCGCGGTCGGTGAAATGCACGGCGACCGTGCCGCCTTCGCTGGCCGCGCCGCCCTTGCCGCCGATCGACACACCGGCAAAGGCGCTGACCGAGGTGCTGGAACCGCCGTTGCCGCCGCCGCCGCCCACGCTCTGGGCGAAGATACCGTACGAATCGTTGCCCGTGGTCGTCAGATTGTGCTTGTCGTTGACCGTGACGATGCCGCCATTACCGCCGTCCTTGCCAGTGCCGCCGAGCGAGAACAGGCCCGAGCCGCTGGAACCGCCGTCACCGCCGCCGCCGCCGACCGACTGCGCCTGGATGGCGCTCGACAAAGCCCCGTGCGTCGTGATCGCGGCCTCGTTGGTCACGGTGACGGTGCCGCCGATGCTGTTGACCGAGTCGCCGCCCGAACCGCCGATGCTGACCAGGCCGCCGGAGTCGCCGCCCGAGCCGCCGCCGCCGCCGATCGACTGCGAAAAAATGCCATGTCCGCGCGTGCCCTGGGTGACGATGGTACCGTAATTCCGGACCGTGACAACGCCGCCGCCGCCGCCGCCGCCGCCCTTGCCGCCCAGCGACACCAGGCCGCCCGACGCACCCGCGTCACCGCCGCCGCCGCCGATCGACTGCGCAAAAATACCATCGGCGCCCTTTTGGGCGCTCAGCGCCAGGGCAGCGTTGCCGGTCAGGATCGTTCCGCGGTTGGTGACGTCGACCGTGCCGCCGATACCGCCCTTGCCGGAACTGCCGCCGACCGCCACCAGGCCGCCGGTGCCGCTGGCCGCGCCGCCGCCGCCGCCCACCGACTGCGCGAAGATGCCGCGCGCGCCATTGCCCGTCGTCGTCAGGTCGCCGGAACTGTTGATCGTCACAGTGCCGGCGTCGCCGCCACCGCTGCCCGAACCGCCGATACCCACCACGCCGCCCGAGGCACCGCCCGCGCCGCCGCCCTGGCCGACGCTTTCGGCGAAGATGGCGTGGGCACCGTCACCGCGGGTGGTGACGGACGTATCCGCGCCGGTCGTCACCGTGACCGTCTGGCCGTCACCTCCGCCGCCACCCGAACCGCCGATGCCGACCAGGCCGCCCGCCGCGCCGCCGCTGCCGCCGCCGCCGCCGATCGACTGGGCGAAGACGCCGTAGCTGCGCGTGCCGCTGGTCGTGACGCCGGCCGTGCCCTGCAGGCGTACTTCGGCGGTACCGCCGTCGCCCGCCGCCCCGCCCTTGCCGCCCAGGCCGTTCAAACCGCCGGAATTGCCGCCATCGCCGCCGCCGCCGCCGATCGACTGCGCCACGACGCCGTAGGCGTCGCTGCCTGTCGTGACGACGGTTCCGCCCGTGCCGTCGACCGCCAGGGCGTAACCGCCGTTGCCGCCGGTGCCGGCCGCGTCGTTGCCGAGCGTGATGATGCCGCCGGAATTGCCTGACTTGCCGCCGGTGCCGCCGATCGACTGCGCCACGACGCCGTGCGCGCCCTTGCCGCCCGTCGTGATGGCGCCGAAATTCCAGGCCTCGGCGGTGCCGCCCGTCCCGGCCTGCAATGCGCTGCCCGCGATGCCGACTATGCCGTAGCTTGAACCGCCATTGCCGGCCTGCCCGCCTAGGCTCTGGACGAACATGCCGTTGGCGCCGTCGCCGGTCGTCGTAATCGTGCCGTGGTTCTCGGCATAGACGTGCCCGCCGCCGTTGCCGGCGCCGCCGGTGCCACCCTTGGCGACGCCGAAATCGACCGTGCCGGCGACGCCGCCGGCGCCGCTGCGGCTGAAGACGTGCATGCCGTAGGCATTGACGCCCGTGGCGCCGTTCGCCGTGCCGGTGGTGACATTGGCGTAGTTGGTGACCGTGACGTCGCCGCCCCGGCCGGCCTTGCCGCCCGCGCCGCCGTCGATACCGAAGCTGAAGACCGCGTCGCCACCGCGTCCGCCGGCGCCGCCGACGCTACCGATCTCGATGCCGGGCAGGTTATCGGATACGACCTCGATCGGCCCCGGAACGGCGGGCACATTGTGCGTGAAGCTATCGCCGTCGGTGCCGGGGCCGCCGTCCTGGGCGGACACGCCGATGACGACGCCGAAGACCTTGAAGCCGCCGCCGTTGCGGCCGTTGCTGCCTCCGGCCTCGACACGGACGTCCTGGACGACGTTCTTGTCGCCGGACGCGATGGGCAGGCTAACAGTACCCGCGCCGCCGCCCGGCGTGCTCGGCGCCGCGACCCCGCCGCTCTTGTCGACGAAGGTCACGACGTCGAACGTGTTGCCGTGCGAATCCTTGACCTTGACCGACGTCGCCTGGTTCGTCGTTCCGTTGATGGTGACGCCGATGACGGTGGCCGTGACGCGCTTGTCGGCGTCGCTCGGATCGGGAACGGACACCTGCGTGCCGTTGGTCACATCCTGCTGCTTCAGACCGGTCAGGCCGGTCAGGATCAGCAGGTAGTTGTCGGTCACGACGTAGTCGGTTCCCGCCTTGACCACGACGCCCGTGGTACCGCTGGACGGATTGGTGACCGTGTCGCCGACGACTGCCGCCGCGGCCGGCAGGGCCAGGGCGATGCCGGCGGCCAGGCCCAGACCCAGCAAGGCGTTGCGTAGCTGCTTGAGGACCTTGCGCGTCGAGCCTTCGAGCGCAACAGCCTTGGCGCGGCTCTCGAAACTGACCACGGTCTGCGGCAGTGGATCGTGGCCGCGGCGCGGCTCCGGCGGCCGATGCGCCGCCAGAAGCGACAGGTTGGCGAGCGCATCGTGCAGGCGCTGCAGCAGGTCGTCGGGCAGCTGCCTTGCGCGACCGGCCGGCGCCACCATGGCCTCGGCGACAAGCCTGCGCGTCGCCTCGATCTCGCTGACGGCCGAACCGAACGTCGCATGCAATGCACGGGCGATCGCCGGGTCGGCGATGGCGGCGCGCCAGTCGTCGCAACCTTGCTCGATATAGACGGCGAGCTTCTGAAGACGCTCCACGCGTGTATGCTTCGCCGAATATGTCATCGTCGCCCCTAAGCGCATCCCGAAATGTGCGAAGCACGGTTCGGACAGAATGCGCGACAAATAAAAAGCCCGCTGGATGTACCTGAAAACACCGCACCAAGGCCCCTGCGCCCGGACGGTTACCCCAGACCGCCCTTACACGTGGACGGCGTTTTTATTACAGACGGGAAACATAAGTCGCTTCGGGGGCGATTGTCTACCTTATGGTTAAGACAGTTGTTCGGGATTAAAGTCCCGGCGGCCTGCAACTTCTGATTTTGTCAGGCGCCCTGGAGCCGCGGCTCGACACGCAGGCTCACGACGTCGGTCCGCGCGGACCGCGTCAGGCTGAAGACGATGGTGTCGGCCAGTTCCTCGGCCAGCAGCATCTTGTGCTCCGCGACCTTCTCGCGCTGCTCTTCCACCGGAAGCCCCTGCAGGTCGGCGCTGACCATGCCGGGTTCGATCAGGGTCACCTTGATGTTCTGCCTGGCGACTTCCTTGCGGAGCGTCTCGGCATAGGCGTGGATGCCGGCCTTGGCGGCGGCGTAGGTGCTGGTGCCCGGCGACAAGAATTCCGCGCTGACCGAGCCGACGAAGACGATATGGCCGCCCACCGTCTTCATGCGCTCGACGGCCGCCCGCGCGCATGCCAGGTAGCCGACGAAGTCGGTTTCGACGCCGTAGCGCCAATCCGCGTCCGAGACGTCCTGGACCGGCTTGATGGCGACACCGGCATTGTTGACGAGAATGTCGAGCCCGCCCAGCTTTTCGTCGACGGCGGCAAACACCTCCGCGACGCCTTCAGGCGTGGCGACATCGGCCGTCAGGCCCTGGACGTCGCCACCCAGGCGCCGGGCATTTTCCAGGGCATCGTTCAACTCCGCCGCGTGGCGCCCGAAGGTCAGGATGCGCGCGCCCTCCGCCGCCAGCAGCGCCACCGTGGCGCGGCCGATTCCGGTCGTCCCCCCGGTCACCAGGATGCGTTTCCCCTTCAGTTCGGTTTTTTCGATGGTCATGTCGGATCCTTTCGCCGCTCGGCACGACGCATGCGATATCGCGACCGCCATCAGGATCAAATGGCGCGTACCGGCGTAGCGGTAAGGCGGGCGTAAATCGCGCTCGGCAGCGACCAGGACAGGACAGGGCTGACCGCCATCGAGCCCGCAAGGGCGCGGCGGGTCGATCAGCTGGCGGCGCAGCCGGGCGAAGCCGGCGCGTGGCCCTGGGCGATCGTCACCTTGACGGGTTTCGGCGTCAGGGCTTCCCATTCCTGCACGGCGACCGCGGCAAAGGTCTTGCCGTCACCCGACGCGTCGAAGACGGCGCGCAGGCAGCGCGTCGTCACCGGCCTGAAACTGACGGCGTTGAAGGCATCGGCCGATGTGTCGTAGACGGCCTTGACCGGCTGCCACGCTTTGCCCGTCCAGACTTCCAGGTGCCAGGCTTTCGGCACGGCGACGCCTTCGCCCGAGCCGGCCGGGTGGTCGCTCCAGAAGCGGAGGCGCGCACCGTTGAGCGTCACGGGTTTCGACCACTGGTACTCGACCCATTGCTGCGACGGATTGTGCGGCGACCAGCTGCCCCACATGTCGGGCGGCAGCGGATTGTCGTGCACCTTGCCGTCGTTCAGCGCGGCGATGCCATACTGCACAGGCACCGGCCAGTTCGACGCCATACGCCGCGCGGCAGGCGCAACGTTACGCTGCGGACCGATTGTCGACGGCGCCTTGGGCGTGGGTTCGACCGGCTGGATGACCGCCGGGGTTCTGGTGTCGTCCCAATGGACCTCGTCGATCGCGACGCTGCGGCGGAAGTGCCCGCCGCCTTTCGCGTCTGCCGTATGGTAGGCGATGTACCATTTGTCCTTGTACTGAATAATGCCCGGGTGCGAAGTCGTCGACGATACCGGTGGCAGGATGACGCCGCGATAGGTCCACGGCCCCAGCGGCGACGGCGCGCTGCCATAGGCGATGCAGGCATAGTAGACGGCCTGTGTGCATGACGAGGCC
>OUNM011036912.1_pt1 | contig 51236 bp, 43 predicted proteins | sample 1769961 | NCBI WGS metagenome assembly OUNM01 (sample SAMEA3914820, study PRJEB12502) | metagenome | biome: forest; material: soil | place: USA | collected 2012-03-12 | depth 0.3 m
GAGCCGTGCAAACGGGTGGTCGGCAGGCATCTGATCGTTGAGGTAGGCGAGCAGCTCGGCAAGCTGCTGTGGGAAGTCGTCGGCGGCGGCCTGGCGCCTGTCGCGCTGCAGCGCGAACGTCGTCATCGGATCGGTTCCAGCGGCGCGCCCGATGCCGAGGTCGATCCGCCCTGCGAACAGCCCGGCGAGCAGGCTGAAGGTCTCGGCGACCTTGAAGGGGCTGTAATGCGGGAGCATTACGCCACCACTGCCGACGCGGATGCGTGACGTGGCAGCAGCGATCGGGCCGATCAGTGCCTCAGGGCTCGGCCCGGCAAGCATCGGGCCGCCGTGGTGCTCGGCGACCCAGTAGCGGTGATAGCCGAGCTCGTCACAGAGCTGAGCGAGGTCGATCGTGTTGTGCAGCGCCTGTGCGCCGTCGGAGCCCTCGGCGATGGGCGACTGGTCGAGCACGGACAGCAGGAAAGGCGGCGACATGGACCGAGCTGAGCTTTAGCAGAAGGGCCGTCGCGCGCCCTGACTGAAGCCTCGATGCGGGCTGTACGAGGCACCCTGGAAGTGACTGTCTGCGAGGTGGGGACAGGAGCGTCCTGTCCGCACCCCCATCTACTTTCAGGGCATGTTGGTGAATGAGCTGACGGACGGGATGGAGATCGACCAGGTCTTGCTGGTCCGCCAAGCTGAGCGACGCCAGCGCCGCGATGGCGGCGACTACTTGCGGCTGCAGCTGGGTGACCGCACTGGTGCGCTCGCGTGCATGGTCTGGGAGGAGCTCGCAGAGGTCGAGCAGCTGGCGCAGGCCGGCACGCCGATCAGGGTTCGTGGCCGTTACACGGTCCATCCGCGCTTTGGACCTCAGATCAACCTGCACGGGTTGGAGGCGGCTGAGGCGGGAAGCTTCTCTTTTGATGATTTGATCGATGGGCCGCTGCGTGGCGTCGAGCAGATGGAGCGTGAAGTCCGTGAGCTGATCGACACGATCCAGGAGCCGCACCTGCAGCTGCTGCTCGAGCATGTGTTCGGCGAGCACTCGGAGCTGTGGTCGGGGTACCGGGTGGCGCCGGCTGCGAAGTACTATCACCAGGCCTACGAGCACGGACTGCTCGAGCACTGCCTTGGCGTGGCGCAGGCTGTCGGCGCGATCAGCGCGACATTCGGCGGGATCGATCGCGATGTGGCAGTCACGGGGGCGCTGCTGCACGACATCGGCAAGCTGGAGGCGTACACGGATGACCCGCGCAACATCGACCTGACCGATGCAGGCAAGCTGCAGGGCGAGATCGCGCTTGGCTACTACAGGATCCGTCGCGCGATCGAGGACATCGACGGCTTCCCGCGCGAGCTCGCGCAGGCGGTCTGTCACATCATCCTCTCCCATCACGGCTCGCTCGAGCACGGCAGCCCGGTCGTCCCATGTACCCGTGAGGCGACACTGGTGCACATGATCGACAACCTCGGCGGACGCCTTGGCAGTTTCGACAGGATCGAGAAGGAGCTTGCGCCTGGCGCGAGCTGGTCTGGATTCGATCGTGCGATCGGCGGCAGCGCGTTCTTCGGCGAGCGGGTGGAGGTGGGCGTGGAGCGCGGACGCGAGTCGAGTGCGCCACTCGTGACAGATGGCGCGAGCACTGTGGTCGACGAGCTCGGACAGACCGATCCGGCGGTCGTCATGCCAGAAGTGGGCATGCAGATCGAGCTGACCGACGTGCCAGCACGCGAAGCGGCTTAGACGCGGCGAAAATCCGCAAATAGCGGCTCAGCTTGCCGCTCGCGCGGCAACCGTCTCCCCGCCTGGTTCTATGGTGCTCTGTTCATGAGCACAACTCCTCTCCACGAGCTGGGCTAGGCGAGCGGCATGGCCAAGGACACTGAGAAGCTGATCCGCCAGCTGTCGCTGATCTCCTACCTGATGGCAGAGCGCAGGCCGGTCACGGCGCTCGAGATCCGCCGCGACGTCGAGGGCTACAGCGGCATGAACGAAGACGCCTTCGCGCGTCGCTTCTACGCAGACCGTTCGGAGCTCGAATCGCTGCGCATCCAGCTGACGGTCGAGCGCCCGGCGGATGGCGCGGCGGAGCAGGAGAACTATTCGCTGCGTCCAGAGAACTTCCACTTGCCTGCGATCGCGTTCACCGAGGAGGAGCTGGCGGCGCTGCAGACTGCGCTGAGCTTGCTCGACGGCGAATTCGCTTACGCTGAGCCACTGCGTCTGGCGCTGCAGCAGATCACGTGGGGACGTCCAAGTCCGTTGCGGGCGCCTGAGCAGCGCTCGGTAGCGCTCGGGATCACGGCCTCGGCGGGTGGGCACGAGCTCTCAGCACGCTTGGCGAAGGTCGAGACGGCGATCTTCCGCAACAAGACGATCTTGTTCGAGTACTACACGATGGCTCGAGACGAGGTGGGCCCACGCAAGGTGGACCCCTATCACCTGCTGTTCCAGGGCGGCCAGTTCTATCTGCTTGGTTACTCGCACGAGCGCAAGGCGATTCGCGTGTTCCGCTTGACGCGTATTCGCGGCAAGGTCTCCTATGCGACAAAGGCTGAGCACGACTTCCGTCGCCCGGCTGAGTTCGACCCGCGTGCATACGCAAACCGGGCCGATTGGCAGCTGGGCGAGGAGCAGGGCGTGGCGGAAGTGCTGATCTCAGAGAGGATCGCGTGGCAGGTAGAGCGCCATTTCGGACGTTATGGCGAGATCGCGGATGCCGATGGCATCCCAGGCGCTGCGCCTGGAGACAAGGTCTTCTCGACGAGCTACTCGAACCCGCGAGGAGTCATCTCGTGGTTGCTCGGACTCGGTGCGAACGCGACGCTGCAAGGGCCGCCGGAGCTCGTCAAAGAGCTCACGCGGCGGTTGCGGGTGCTGAAGGACCATCACGGCCGCTCGCTGCCAGGCGCGGAAGCAAAAGCGAAGCCTGTCAGCGATGCGCCGCCAGCGCGCACGCGCAGCGCCACGCGCCGTGCGGCAACGGGCGATGAAGCCGAGGACGGATCGGTTCGTCCTGAGGCGGCTATTCGCCCAGAGCGCTTTGCCCGCCTGGTGACGCTTGCAAGCATCTTGATCCGTGCTGGTCGAGCGGGCGAACGCGTGTCGATCGCTGAGTTGCGCGAGCGCCTGCAGCTCAGCGAGGAGGAGCTCTACGAGGATGTCAACGTGCTGAACGTCGTCAACTTTGGCGGTGGCTCATACGTGCTGTACGCCGAGATCGACGAGCAGGCTGGCGAGATTGAGGTTGACCCGGAGCCTTACAGCGACAACTTCGATCGCCCGGCACGCCTCTTGCCTGTAGAGGCGAAGGCGCTTGTCGCGGCGATCGACTTGATCGGCGAGCACATTCCGGAGGGCTCGTTGGCGAGCGCCCGCGAGAAGATCGTGGCTGCATTGGGCGAGGATCCAATGGAGCAGGGCCTGCAGGTAGCGGGCGCTGCAGGCGACGACGAGGGGGTCGCGCGCGAGATCTCGCAGGCGATTGTCGAGAACAAGCTGATCGAGCTCGACTACTACAAGGAGAACGAGGACGATCTGGTCAAGCGGACGGTGGAGCCGTATGCGCTGACGAATGGTCGTGAGGGCTGGTACGTGGCCTCGTTTGACCCAGCGCGCGATGGCGTGCGCCACTTCCGCCTGGACAGGATCAAGCGGGTGACGGTGACTGAGCAGAGCTTTGAGCCGCGTCCTGAGGTCGATCCGGCGGCTGAGGTCGACGGCTGGCTGCGCACAGGCGAGGTGCAGGCGTCGCGCAGCGCGCGCGTTTGGGTTGCTCCTGAGCGTGCGCGCTGGGCACGTGAGGCGCGGCGGGTCGTCGAGGAGCGCAGCGATGGCGCAGTCGTCGTCGAGTTGAGCTTTGCGGGCGTCGACTGGCTCGTGCGGGAGATCCTCAGAGAAGCTGGTGATGCGGCGGTGCTCGAGCCTGCGGACGCGCGCAAAGCGGTGCGCGAGGCGGTGATGCGTGTGGCCGAGGCGCAGGTGAAGCCGGCCCGACGGCGTCCTGCTGGCAGAAAGCCGAAGCTGCAACCTGCATAAGTCGGGGCACTTCGGGGGTAAGGGGGTGGCATGAACCGGCGCGAGCTGATCAAGATGACGGCTGCTGAGGCGGCGACGTTCTTGGCGGAAGAGCGCACAGTGACGTGCGCGACGATTGGCCTGCGCGGTTGGCCGCACCTGATGCCGCTGTGGTACGTGCTGCGCGGCCACTCGGCGGGCGAACCTGGGCCGCGAATCTGGTCTTGGACGTACGCGACTTCGCAGAAGGTGCGCAACATCGAACGCGATCCGCGTGTGACGCTGCAGGTGGAGGCGGGCGAGGAGTACGCAGAGCTCCGTGGCGTGATGCTCGAGTGTGACGTCGTGATCCACAACGAGATCACCGAGGTCGTGCGCTTGGGCGCGGAGATCATGATGCGCAACGCCGTCCCGCGGGGGGTGACGCCACCGACGGAGTTGCCGCCTGAGGCGCGCGACGCGGTGGCTGCGCAGGCAGGAAAACGGGTTGGGTTGGAGTTCGTCGAGCGTCGCCGCACGAGCTGGGATCACCGCAAGCTCGGCGGCGTCTACTGAGGCCTGATGAGCTGGGACAGCGCAGGGACGCGCGCAGCGGCTCTGTGGCATGCACCGCTAGGCTGCTGGCCGGATGCAGGCGCTGAAGGGACTGATCCTCTCAGGAGGCAAGGGCACTCGCCTTCGCCCGATCACGCACACGAGCGCGAAGCAGCTCGTGCCAGTGGCGAACAAGCCGGTGCTGTTCTACGGCATTGAGGCGATGGCTGAGGCGGGCATCGACGAGATTGGCGTGATCGTCGCGCCTGAGACGGGGCCGGAGATAGAACAGATCGCAGGCGACGGCTCCCGCTTTGGCGTACGGATCAGCTACATCCTGCAGGACGAGCCGTTGGGTCTCGCGCACGCGGTGCTGACGGCTGAGGCATTCCTTGGTGAGAGCCCATTCGTGATGTACCTCGGCGACAACCTGCTGCAGGGGGGGATCACTGATCTCGTCGCAGCCTTCCGCGAGCACGAGCCAGACGCGCTGATCTTGCTCACGCCAGTCCCAGATCCGGAGAACTACGGCGTGGCCGAGCTGGCTGCAGCACCGGCGGGTGAGACGGGCAAGGTCGTCAGGCTCGTTGAGAAGCCGGCGCAACCTGCGACCGATCTGGCACTCGTGGGTGTGTACATGTTCACGAGCGGGGTGCACGATGCGGCACGCGCGATCGAGCCTTCGCCACGCGGCGAGCTCGAGATCACCGATGCGATTCAGCACTTGGTCGACGCAGGCAGGCGCGTCGAGCCGCACATCGTGCGCGGCTGGTGGAAGGACACAGGGCGCTTGGAGGACATGCTCGAGGCCAACCGGCTGATCCTCGACAACCTCGCTGAGCGGATCGACGGCGAACTGATCGACTCGCGCGTTGACGGGCGAGTCGTGATCGAGGCGGGTGCACGTCTGGAGCGCACAACAGTGCGAGGACCGGCGATCATCGGGGCTGACGCCCGCTTGACCGACTGCTACGTCGGCCCCTACACGGCGATCGGTGAGCGTTGCGAGGTGACAGCGTCGGAGGTCGAGCACTCGATCCTGTTGGCCGGCTGCGTCGTGTCGAACCTCGACGGACGGATGGAGTCCTCTCTGCTGGGCCGCAACGTAATGGTGCGCCGCGGTCAGCATCAGCCACGCGCGTATCGCTTCATGGTGGGCGACAACTCGGACATCTCGATTCTGTGACCGGCATCCGGCCTTCGGGGTCGTGCCGAGCTCTGCTCTTGGAGTGCGAGAGAATGCTCCGCCCGCCACGACAAGCTACGAAGACGGGCGGTCCAGGACGCCGGTGAGGCGACTATGAGGATCCTGGTCACAGGCGCCGCGGGCATGCTCGGGCACGACGTGCTGCGCGCGGGTGAGCGAGCTGGGCATGAGCTGATCGCAGTCGATTTGCCGGAGCTCGACATCACCGACGAGCGCGCGGCGTCCGAACTGCTGGCCGGCCTGCTCGGCGAGCCGGACGGTCTCGACGGAGTGATCAACTGTGCGGCGTGGACGGACGTGGACGGCGCAGAGGAGAAGGTTGATCAGGCGCGTGCGGTGAACGCGCTTGGCGCAGGCGTGCTGGCGCGCGCAGCGGCGGCTGTCGAGCTCCCGCTGCTGCACATCTCGACGGACTACGTGTTCGATGGCGTCGCGCCGCTCGATGCGGTTGGGCGCAGACGGCCTTATGTCGAGTCGGACCTGCCCGACCCACGCTCTGTCTACGGTTCGACGAAGCTGGCGGGGGAGCGGGAGGTGCTTGCGGCCTCGACGCGTCACACAGTTGTGCGCACAGCTTGGCTGTATGGCGTGGCCGGCAAGAACTTCGTCGAGACGATGCTGCGATTGGCGAGCGAGCGCGAGGCGGTGCAGGTGGTGACCGATCAAGAGGGCTCGCCAACGTGGTCAGGGCACCTTGCGCCTGCACTGCTCGGTCTGCTCGAGCGCGATGTGCACGGGCTCGTGCACATGACAGGCGCTGGCGAGGTGTCGTGGAACGGCTTCGCCAAAGAGATCTTCCGCCAAGCGGATGTGCGTTGCGAGGTCGAGCCGGCGAGCAGTGAGCAGATGGCCAGGCCAGCGCCTCGGCCAGCGTGGTCTGCGCTTGCCTCAGAACGAGACGACGTGCTGCCGATGCCTGACTGGCGCGACGGTCTGGCGGGGTATCTCGCTGCGCGGGATGGGATGATCAGGCAATGAAACTGCTCGTCTGTGGCGGCGCTGGCTTCATCGGCTCGACGTTCGTGCGCCAGCGCTTGCTCGAGCAGGGCGATGAAGTTACGGTGCTCGACAAGCTGACGTATGCGGGGCGCGAGGAGAACTTCCACGACTTCGCAGAGCATCCGATGTTCCACTTCGTGCACGGCGCAATCGAGGATCAGCTGGCTGTGGCGAGCGCGATCGACCACTCGGTGCCGGAGGCGATCGTCAACTTCGCGGCGGAGACGCATGTCGACCGCTCGATCGCAGAGCCTGATGCGTTCGTGCGCACGCACGCGCTCGGCACCTATGTGCTGCTCGAGAAGGCGCGCGAGAACGAGCTTCGCTACGTGCAAGTCTCGACCGACGAGGTGTACGGATCGATCGAGCAGGGCTCGTTCACTGAGGAGTCGCCGCTGCGACCCTCCTCGCCTTACTCGGCGACGAAGACAGGCGCCGATCTGCTCGTGCAGGGCTACTTCCACACCTACGGCCTGCAAGCTGTGATCTGTCGCGGCTCGAACAACTACGGGCCGTATCAGTATCCAGAGAAGCTGATCCCGCTGATGATCCTCAATGCGCTGCATGGCGACGCCCTGCCTGTGTACGGCGACGGCATGCAGGTGCGCAACTGGATCCATGCGACTGACTTCGCGCGCGCGATCGGTCATGTGCTCGAGCATGGAGCGGCTGGCGAGGTCTACAACGCAGGCGGTCCAGACGAGGAGGCGAACATCGATGTCGTCAAGCGGATCATCGCGGCGACTGGCGCTGAGGAGTCGCAGATCGAGCATGTCCGCGATCGCCCTGGTCATGACCGTCGCTACTCGCTCTCCTCCGAGAAGGTGCGCGCGCTTGGTTGGCGCCCGCAGGTCAGGTTCGCCCAGGGGTTGGAGCAGACGGTCGCGTGGTATCGCGACAACGCGTGGTGGTGGGAGCCGATCCGCTCAGGCGATTACCGCGCCTATTACGAGCGCCAGTACGGTCGTTCCCTCAGCTGAGCGCACGGGAGCAGCGACACTTTGTCTGTTGATGGTTTGTCCGTCATACGTGAGAGTGCACGCGTGCCGTCTGCACGCGAACAGTTCGCCGCGAACTTGCGCCGAGAGCGTGAGCGCTCAGGTCTTTCGCAAGAGGCGCTCGCAGACGAGTGCGACCTGCATCGCACCGAGATCAGCCTGCTCGAGCGCAGCAAGCGTTCGCCGCGACTCGAGACGATCGTGATCCTGGCGAAAGGCCTGGGTCTCGGCTCGCCAGGTCAGCTGGTCGACGGCATCAGCTAGCCAGATCAGCTGGCTGGCCAAGGATCAGCTGGCGCTCAGCGCTGAGACCTTCCACTTGGTGCCTTCCTTGACGAGCGAAAGCGTGCGTAGCCGGTTCTTGCCGGAATAGATGCTCTTCACACGCGCTGTGGCGGTGCCGGCAGAGACCTGCACCGCTTCGACGGTCAATTCGAACGAGTCGATCTCAGTCAGCTGGTGTTCCACTGCCTTTTCACAGCCACCGTCAGCGGTCGACAGCTTCGTCACGAGCGCCTTGGCGAGATCGTTCTGGCAGACCTTCTTCTGATCGCCTGCCGTCACGTCGCTCTGCAGGTTTTTGATTGTTTCAGCGGCGCTCTTAGCTTCGCCTTTGAGGCCGGAAGTCGAGACGCTCTTTGCGCACGCTGAGAAACTGAGCGCAAGCAGCGCTGCACAGGGCAGCGCCAGCGTGCGCTTCAGCTTGATGGTCGTCCGGCCGGTCATACCGGCCGCAGAGAGTACGCGACCTCAGCTCTGCTCGTCGTCGCGGCGGAAGCCGAGGCGCGCCGAGATGCGGTCAGAGGTGGACACGAGATGCGGACCGAGCGCATCGACGAGCTCGCCAATCGTGATCATCGAGCTGGGCACTGCGATGTCGACTGCAGCCACCACCTGGCGCCCCTCGTTGCGAACTGGTGCCGCGATCGAGTAGAGATCCTTGGCGAGCTCTTCGTCGTCGACGGCGAAGTTGGCCTCGCGGACCTCGTCGAGCTCTTCGCGCAGCGCCTTCTTGCTCGTGATCGTGTTAGGCCCATGCTTGGTCAGCTTCATCGAGCTGAGCAGCTCGCGCAGGTCGGCCTCTGGCAGATTGGCGAGGAGCAGCTTGCCCATTGCGCTGCAATATGCCGGGAGACGTGATCCAGTGCGCACATCTAGCCCTTGGCCTTGACCGCGGCGAAAGCTGCGCGCACGATCGACGTACAGAACCTCAGGGCCGTCGAGCACAGCGAGGCTGACTGTGTAGGAAGTCCGTTGGCGCAGCTCTTCCAGGTAGGGCTGTGCGTGCTCACGCAGGCCTGTCGAGTTGAGCGCTGACATGCCGAGGTCGGTCACGCGCAGCCCGAGTCGGTACTTGCGCGATGCGCCCTGCTCGAGGTAGCCGAGCGCGAGCAGCGTGATCACGTAGCGGTGCGTCGTCGAGCGGCTCATGCCCAGCTCGTCGGCGATGTCGGCGATGCCCAGCACTGGCCGCTTGGGCGTAAAGCAACTGAGGATCGCCAGACCGCGCTCGAGCGACTGCGAATACCGCGGCTCACGCAAGCTTGGGATCGACCACGCTGGCTCTTGCGTAGCTGTCGATGCTTTTGGAGCTTTTGAACTTGTTCTGGGCATGTGTACTTGGTCCCTGTCCTTATTGATGGGGGCTAGGGGCTCTTCCTCGTCCTGGAAAATCCCGCGCTCTTGAAAAGGCCGCTTGGGTGGAGCAGCACTAGATGATCATAAACACTCTGTACTAGGGATGATAGAGCGGCCAATGGTCGCTTATTTCGTACAAGAACGCAAATGACCTTTCTGCGTTATGACAGTACGAACAAATGCACTAGTTCGAGTCTTATGCTCGAACTGTGCCGCGCTGGCCCAGGAAATGCTTGCTCAACATCGTCTGCTGGCCTTGGTAATTGGAGCCAACGTCAGCCCCATAGAGCACATCGGGTTGCTCGGCCATCCGTTCAAAGGCGAGCTTGCAGACGGGCTGTCCGTGCTCGACCATAAAAGACACGTCGCGCGCGCGAACCTCGAGCGCTGCGCGGCTGCCACCGGGCTCGCCCTTTCGCGAAAAGCCGAACCCCGGGTCGAAGAAGCCGGCGTAGTGGGTACGCAGCTCGCCGGCCGTCGGATCGTACGCGAGCATCTCGGCGGCATAGGAAGGCGGGATGCTGACGCCCTCTGCTGAGAGCAGCAGGTAGAAGACCTCAGGCTCCAGCACAATGCGTTGCTTGGCCTCTGGGTGGACTGGCTCCCAGTAGTCCTGCCAGCGCAGCGAACCGACTTTCGTCAGGTCTATCGGCAGGCTGTTCTTCTTTGCTCTGTAGCCCACTGTGCTCGTTGGGCCACCTGACGCGTCGAGGCTGAGGAACAGCCCATCGCCGAGGGACAGCGAGGAGTGCTCGAGCGGCTCGTCGTCGCGGAACAGCAGCGGCGTCTGCTCGTGCAGCGTGCGCAGCTGGCCGTCGTCGAGGCGCCCGTCGCCGTCTGCCAGGCGCACTTGGTTGAGCGCCAGGCCGGTCTGCACGCGAATCGCGAACGTGCGTGGAACGACCTCCAAGTAGAGCTTGCCGCGGTAGCCAGCTGCGATCTCATCGAAGCGGTGGCTGCGGTCTGTCAGCACACGGGTGAACACGTCGAGCCGCCCTGTCGAGCTCTTTGGGTTGGTCTTCGCGCGGACGTGCTCTGGCAGGCGCAGCTCCTCGATCAGGGGTACGAGGTACGGCCGGTCGCGCTCCAGCGTGGCGCCGTCGCGGAGGTCGATCTGTTCGAAGGCTAGGTCTGCGACCTTCTGCTCGACCGTCGAGTCGCTGTCCGGCAGGAAGCTGCAGCGGAGCGCCCAAGCGCGCTCGCCCAGGCGCAGATCAACGCTGGCAGGCTGGACCGACTCGCGCGGGATGCGCCATGCGCCTGCAGCGATCCACTCCTCAGCGATCGCCTCGCGCAAGCGCTGTGCGGGCAGCACGCCGCCTGGCTTGGCCTCCTGCATCGCAGCGCCATCGGCAGCGCCTGACGTAGACACCGTTGTCACTGCTGCGCTCGCTCGTGCATCGTTGCAAGTCTATGGACGGTTGGCTACGGACCTCGCTCTCAGCAGTCGATCTCGTTGCCGAGACAGCTCGAAAATTTATACCGCTAGTCGGAAACGCATCTGGCTAAAACCGATAGATGGAAGTAGCTTCCTTTATGGAACAGGCCTGGTTAGAAACATTTAGTCCAAAATCCAATCTACGACTGCCTGGAAGCAAGGGGGCGAGAAAGCTTGGGTGCCGTTATCCCTCTCCGACGGCGCTCGAGAAGGAGATCGAGGTGTCACCCCCTCGATACCGGGTCTCCGCGGACGCCGTCAGCTATTCGCCCGGCGGCGGTGTCCGTGAAGGCCCAGTTCCCAATCGGCTAGCCGCGAAGAGCGTGGTGCTGCGCGTCGCAACAGCGGCGGCTGTGCGCCGCAGGTCTGTTTGCCTGACTCGCCTTCAGACTGCACCTCGTCGCTCGCGATCAGCCAGAGTCTGGCCGATATGGCTTGCCGTCAGCGCTCGCTGCTCAGCGGCCCTCCGCCTGTGTGCCGTTCGTGCGAGCGCGAGCGCCGTTTTGCTCAGCGTGGGTCTCGCGCGGCAACGCATCGAGTATGCGCACTGCAAGCTGTCCCTTGCCCGCTAACTGCAAGCCCGAGTAGTCGTGCGTCGGCCCGAGCGCAGCGATCCACGCATCATCATCGCCTTCGATCCGCGTCGTCGACTTGCTCGGCTCCTCGGCTCGCGCCTGCAGTCGACCGTCAGCGACCTCGAACCAATGCACTGTCTGCTCTTCGCCGTCGCCCACGACTGCCTCGATGACGCAGCTGGGCAAGTCATCCCGCTCTTCCAACAGCGCCGGCAGCTGACGGATCACAGCGTCAGCGCGCACGTACTCATCCCCTGGCGGCTGCGGCCACTCGTAGCGCATGCCCCAGCGGGCGAGCGCAGCGGCGATTGGCAGCAAGTCCTTGCCCGCCGCAGTCAGCGCGACTTCGACCCTCGGCGGCATTTCACGGAAGCGCTCGCGCGTCAGCAGCCCGAGCGCGATCATCTGGCTGAGATGGTGGTCGAGCACGCCAGAGCTGATGCCTGGGAGCCTCGTGCGCAACGTGCTCAGGCGCAGTCGCTCGTGCGATAGAGCGAGCACGATCAGCAGCGTCCAACGATCGCCCGTCGCAGCAAGGCCGCGGGCGAGCGGCGTCCACTGTCGGTGCCCCCGGGCTTGGAGCTTCACAGAAGCCACACGCTCCATAACTAGGAGCCTAGTCCTAGGACTTTGCGCCACGGTGGCAGCCAGGAGAACACTGAAAGCTCCCAGTTCAAGCCCCAAGAAAGCGGTCGCTAAATCAATAATTCCGTTAGTCGGATTATGTGCGCAGGTTCGTAGAGGTGTTTCTGACTAGGCCCCGCAATCGGGCCGTCCTGCGGCTCGGCAGTAGCCGCGACGCTCAGCGCAGCTCGCGCAGCGTCGGAAAGGGGACCACCTCGCGGATCGACTCCACGCCAGCGAGGATCATCAGCAGCCGATCGACGCCGATCCCTCCCCCCGAGGTTGGTGCCATCCCGTATTCGAGCGCGCGAACGTAGCCCTCATCGTGGGGATGGGGCTGGTCGCCGTCGTCACCTGGGCGCTCGCTGCGCTGTTTGACGAACCTGTCCCACTGGTCGACTGGGTCGTTGAGCTCAGTGTCCCCAGAGAGCACCTCCATACCGCGGATCACCGTGTCGAAGTGCTCGCCCAGCCGCGGATCCTCGCGGTGGCGCTTGCAGATCGGGAAGAGGTCGAGCGGGAAGTCGAACACGTGCGTCGGCTGGATCAAGAAGGGCTCGACGTGCTTGCTGTAGACGTCTTCGACCAGCTTCGCCCAGCTCTTCTGCCGGTCGACATCGTCGTCGAGGTGTGCCAGCAGCTGCTCGCGAGTCGCCTCCAGGTAGTCAAGCCCGACGGCCTGTTTGATTGCATCGCGGAGCGTGATCCGCGCCCACGGTTTCGCCAGCTCGATCACTTGCCCGTCATACTGCTCGACCTTCGTCGTGCCGAGCGTGCGCAGCGCCACCTGCTCGGTGACCTCTTCGCACCAGACGGCGATGTCCATGTAGTCGGCGTAAGTCTGCATGCACTCGAGAATCGTGAATTCAGGAGAGTGGCGATGAGAGATGCCCTCGTTGCGAAAGGCGCGCCCGAGGTCGTAGACATTCTCCAAGCCGCCGACGACACAGCGATTCATATACAGCTCGACTGAGATCCGCAGGTGCAGGTCGACGCCGAGCGCGTTGTGATGGGTCGTGAACGGCCGCGAAGCCGCGCCGCCTGCGAGCGTCTGCAGCATCGGCGACTCGACCTGCGTGAAGCCTTTCTCGCGCAGCACTGCGTGAATTGCCTCGATCGCCTTCGTGCGTTTGAAGAACATCTCGCGCGTCGCCGCATTCGCGAGCAGGTCGAGCTCGCGATAGCGGTAGCGCGAGCCGACGTCCTCCATGCCGTGGTGACGGTCAGGTGGCGGACGCAGAGCCTTGGCGAGCAGCGTGCAGTCGCTCACGCCAAGCGCCAGCTGCCCACGCTGCGTTACGTACACGTCTCCCTGCACGCTGACGATGTCGCCGATGTCGAGGCTCGTCGCTCGCGCATAGGCCTCTGGGCCGAGCGCATCCAGGCGCGCCACGATCTGCATCGATCCCGATTGGTCACGCACGTCGAAGAACGTCGTCTTGGCATGTCCACGCCGCGCGACCAGCCTGCCGCACACGCGGTAGTTCAAGCCTGGATGCGAGCCAGCTTTCATCTCTGCTGGGTCGTGCGCAGCGAGCAGATCGGCAATCCACGTGCGCGCGACGTCGGTGCGCAGGTACGGATACGGCTCGACACCCTCGCTGCGCAGACGCTCCATCTTCTGCCGCCGCTCCTCAGCGCCGACGGCGTCCGCTCCATTCGTCTCGGTTGCCGGCGTCGTCTCTACAGCTTCATCTGTCGGCTGGAGACTCATCTCGCCACCCCGTTCATCGCGACGTCGTCGCTCGTCGTCCCGCTTCGCTCCACGCGCGCCGCCACCTCGCGCACGAGGAAGCTCGCCAAGTGCACTGGATAGGTTCCACGTGAGAAGCCCGCGTCGAAGCCGAGCTCCTTGGCGAGCTCGTTCGAGACGCGCGAGCCGCCGCACGCGAGGATCGTCCGCTCGCGCCTGCCCTCCGCTTCGACCATCTCGACGAGCTCCGTGAGGTTGTGGATGTGCAGGTCCTGCTGTGTGACCGTCTGTGAGACGAGGATCGCGTCGGCGTCGAGCTCGATCGCCTTGGCCACGAGCACCGAGTTCGGCACCTGACTGCCCAGATTGTGCGCCGAGAACGCGCGGTAGCCTTCCAGGCCGCGGTTGCCGTGGAAGCCCTTCAGGTCGAGCATCGCGTCGATTCCAACGCTGTGCGTGTCAGAGCCAGTGCACGCGCCCACGACGACGATCTGGCGGCCGATGTGCTCAGTCGCATAAGGATCGATCTCGTCTTCTGCCATGTACTCAGCGTCGAGCTCGTTCACCTGCTGGGCCGTGTAGTCGATCGTCTGCAGGAAATTCCCGTAGACGAGGAAGTGCGTGTAGCCGTCGAGCAGTCGCTGGTGGTGGACGACCTCGGCTCGGTCGAGCCCGAGCCTTGCGGCCAGCTCGATCGCCGCCTTGCGAGCCGCCGGTCCGTGCGGAACGGGCAACGTGAAGCTCAACTGGACGATGCCGTCGCCAAGGTGATCGCCGTAAGGGCGCACCCGCGTGAGATCGACGGGCTGTGCCTGGCTAGCCAACTTGCACTCCCTGCATCAGCTCGAGCGCTGGATTGAAGTAGCGCTCGTCGGTCTCGACGATGCCGTCGATCCCACGTCCCTCGTCGGTGCGTCGCCGCACGTCGCCGAACGTGCCGTCTTCGATCGCCCCGAACATGCCGACCTCAGCGATCTGCTCGAGCAGCTCGTGCGCTTGACGGAGCACTTCCTGGGCGCGTGAGTTGATGATGCCCCCCGGCTTGAACTGGATCTCCTCACCGAGATCGTGCGCGTAGTTGAATACGTAGTCGACGCACTCGAGCCCGACGACGCGGTCGTGCAAGTGGGGTGTGAAGACGCCCTCAGTCGGCACGCCTGCAGTCTGGATCCCCTGTCCTGTCGCGATCGTGATCAAGTTGAACAGCGTGTCGCAAGCATGCGTGCGGAACAGGTTCCCGTCCATGTGCCTCGTCGGTGGCATGTACTTGATCGGGCAATCAGGAAACAGCTCACGCGTGAGCTGCGCTTGGGCCCACTCGTAGAGCAGGCCGTTCTTCGTTGGCGGGTCGATCTCGAATGCGTCCCCCAGCGCGATCTGCTCGTCCGCCATGCCCGAAGCGCGGGCCAGCTGATGGTTGATGAACTGCGACGCCGTCACCGAAGGGGCCGCACCGATCGCCTCCGCAGTTCGCAGGTAGTTGTCCTCGCCTGTGTTGATGACGATCCCGAAATAGCCTGCGATCGTGCGTGAGACGCGCTGGTCGATCATCGTCCGCACAGGATTGATGTCGCGGTAGAGGATGCCGTAGAGGGCATCGTTGACCATGTTGTCGAGGCCCTCCATCGCTCCGAGCGTCGCGAACTCAGTCATGCACAGCCCCGAGCAGAAGCTCGACAGGCGGATGTAGCGGCCGTTCTGCTCACACCACTCATCGAGCGCTGTGCGCAGGATGCGGAAGTTCTCCTGCGTCGCAAACGTCCCGCCAAAGCCCTCCGTCGTCGGCCCATATGGCACGTGTTCGAGCAGGCTCTGTGCCGTCGAGCGAGTCATCGAGACGACGTCGCCACCAGTCTCGGCGACGGCAATTGCGTGCACGACGTCGTCGTAGACGTTGCCCGTCGCGCTGAGGACGTAGCGCAATGGTGGGGGGCCGCCAAGCTGCGCGCGCTGCTCGCCGCGGGCGTCCATCCGTGCGCGCACGGCGCCGATGCGACGCGCGCACTCGCTTCGCAGCAGGTCGCGGACCGCCTGCTCCTCCACGAGCGGCACGTCGAGCAGGTCGAGCGAGCCTGCCCCCACCGCTTCTGCGACCTGCTGGGCGTCGCGGCCGGTCTCGATCATCGCGTTGCCGAGCCAGTAGGCGATTCCCCTGCCTATCTCGCCGCGGTCGTGGACGTGCTCGACCACTACGTTCGGCAACGGCACGTCGAGCTCTGTGATGCCGTCGACGCCGAGAAAGCGCACGACAGACCGCTCCACCGACAGCGTCGTGCGGTGGGCAGTTTCCTCAGCGAGCCGATCCGCGATCAGGCGCGCCGCCTGCCGGCACGCGTCGATCACACTGACGTCCAAGTCGAGCTTGCTCTCCATCGTGCGGCGAGCCTAACCAGTGAAGAACGCAGCCCGCACAACTGCGTGTAGGGAGTCCGATAGGCCCCGTCGCTGGGCCTGGCAGGTGGCGCAAATGTCTCTCTTTCACTGCCCAACAGGATCGGCAAATCTGTTTCCAAATAAGCAGCCACCCGACGGCCCGTGTTTCGGCGGTTTCGCTCGTGCAATCTCGGCGCAACACGCATTCACCTGATCGCGGCAGTTGACTTCTGAACCGCTCTGATTAGCCTCGCCGCACCGTCATGGCCATCGATATCTCACATATCGACGCACCGCCCGATCTGCTCTTCGCGGCGCCTTCGATCAAGCACGAGGACTCTCGCGCTGGCGAGCTCGGCGCCCGAGGGGCGGTTCGGCGGCTGCCGCCAGCAACGAGAGACCTGCTCAAGGACGCTCCGTTCGTCGTCGACTTCTGCGATCCAACCCCGACGACCGCCCTGCACGCCGGCTATCTGCGCAACATCGCGCTTGGACACGCTCTGTCGAGCACGCTCGAGACCGCTGGCGCGCACGTCGCACGGCAGACCCAGATCGCCGACGCGGGCGCTGAGATGGCCGACGCGATGGCCGGCTATCTGCGCTTCGCCGACGAGTCAGACCCGGCTGCGGCCGGTGAAAAGAGCGACCGCTTCGTCGGTCGTCTGTACGCACATCAGACGCAGGGCGAGAGCGCCGAGGACGGCCTGCTCGACTCGATCCTCTCCTTACTCATCGCCGGAGACCCGCAGATGCGCCAGCTCTGGCATGCAGTGCGCGACTGGGCGGTGAGCGGGCAGAACGAGACGCTCGCGCGCTTGGGAGTGCGCTTTGAGCGGACGATCTTCGACTCCCAGTACGCGCCACGGATCGAGCCGCTCGTGCGCCTGGCGCTGGCGCAGGGAGTGATCGACGGCTCGTTGGAGGGGCCGCTCGTGTTCGAGACCGACGGCCGCACGCCAGTGCACCTGCCGCTGATCAACGCGGACGGGAGACCTACCAAGGACCTGCGTGCGTTGACGATCTGGCGCTCGTTGATGACCGAGATGACCGACATCACGCTGATCCGACTGACGAGCGAGGAACGGCGCGACAACCTCGACGAGATCCTTCGCGGGCTTGCGCCAGGCGCGAAGGTGTTCCCAACGGCTGTGCTGCACGCCGAGGTCGTCACCGACCAGGACGTCGGGCCAGGTGGCGAGAGCACGCTGCTGATCGACGATCTGCTCGACATGCTGCTCGCGCACGAGCAACTGTGCGAACTTGGCATCGAGGAGCGCGCGGGCTGCGCAGCGCAGGATCTCGCCGCGATGGTGCTGATGGGAATGTGCCTCGACCACCCGCTGCACGAGGCGCTGCCGATCACGCCCCAGCGCGTGCTCGACGGCGAGAACACAGGTTGGACGTTTGCGCGCGCCTGGATGAAGGCCTGGGACCCTCGCAACGATGGCGGCCCGCTGCCGCTCGCGGACGACGAGCACTATCGCTCGGTGGTCGCCCAGTCGCAGCTGCTGCCGCTCGTTGATCGTGCGGTCAAGGGCCTCGATGTGCTGCGACTCGTCCGCTTCCTCGCACGTATCAGCAAGTGGTACCTCGACACGGAGACCGACCCAGCTGTCGGGCGGATCATGCGCTCACTGCTCTCCAGCGGCCTCGGCAGTCTTGGTCTGATCCGCATCCAGGAGGTGAATGGCTGATGGCAACGCTCGACACAACGCGCTTCGAGACGTCGATGGCCGACCCGAACGCGCTGGAGAACGACCTCCGCTCGTTCTATCTGACGGGCAGCGAGGAGATGAGCATCTACGAGGAATGGGAGCACGGGATCGCGCGGGGTGACTCGACGACGCCGTCGATCTCATCGCCGACCTACCGTTGGTGGATCCTCGAGCACTTGCGAAACGCGCTCGACCGCGACCGCAAGAACCTGCTGCTGAGCCTTGGTGCGGGCAACGCGTTTGTCGAGCGCGTGCTCGGGCGCGAAGGCTACCCAGTGCTCGCCGTCGACGCGCTCGAGGAGGCGGTCGAGCTCGCGCGGCAGGCGGGCGTGCCTGCGATCTGCCAGAACCTCTACACGTGGGACGCGCAACCGCGTTACTGGGACGTCGTCTACGCAGACGGTCTGCTGGGGCATCTGCACGATGGGAACGACGGTGCCCACCGTGCCCTCTGCCGGTTCTACGATTGGCTGAAGCCTACGGGTGGAACGGTCGTGATCTCCAACGACGCGCCGAAAACGGATGAGCCGGTGCAGCAGTCGGCGAACGTGCCCGGCTTCTACTGGCTATCGGAGGGCTGGATCGCGGCTGAATTGAAGCGCGCCGGCTTCAAGCGCGTCTCGACGGCCACGATCGTCTACAGGCGGCCGCTGACGGGCCCGCGCTCACGCGCGATCATCACGGCGCATCGCACGGCATAGGCGGCGCCGCGATGCCGATGAGCGAAGACTTCGCGCGGCGCCTCGAGCCGTCGCTGGAGGAGGTCGCCGAGCACTTTGGCACGCCCTTTCACATCTACGACGAGGTGGGCATCCTCGCTTCGGCGGATCGTCTTGCAGCGGCCTTCGGTGACCTGCCGTTCCACGAGTACTACGCGGTCAAGGCGCTGCCCAACTTGACGATCATGCGCATGCTGCGCGAGCACGGGCTTGGCATGGAGTGCAGCTCGATCGCTGAGCTCGAGTTGGCGGCAGACAGCTACGCGCGCGGTGAGGAGATCTTCTTCACGTCGAACAACACGACGCGCGAGGAGTTCGCGGCTGCGCTGTCGCTGGGCGCGATCATCAACATCGACGACGTCACGCTGATCGACAAGCTGCCAGGCGTGCCAGCAGTGTGCTCGTTTCGCTTCAACCCTGGCTCAGAGCGGGTTGGCGACAAACTGATCGGCTCGCCAACTGAGGCGAAGTTCGGTGTTCGACGCGACCAGCTGAGCGCTGCCTTCGCTGCTGCGCTCGAGTTCGGCGCTGAACGCTTTGGGCTACACGCGATGATCGCGTCCAACGTGCTCACTGTCGAGCCGCTGTTGGCCACGATCGCAATGCTGCTCGCACTCGAGGATGGCCTGTATCGCGAGCTCGGGATCGAGCTCGAGTTCATCAATGCAGGCGGCGGGCTGGGCATCCCATATCGTCCGACTGACGGCTCGCTCGACGTGCACGCGCTCGGGCTGGGCGCAGGCGAGCTGCTGCGTGCACACGAGCAGCGCACCGGACGCAGGCCGAAGCTGCTGCTCGAGTCAGGCCGGTTCATCACTGGCCCGCACGGTGTGCTCGTCACGCGCGTGATCAACCGGATGAGCAAGTGGCGCGAGTATGCCGGCGTCGACGCTGGCATCGCAGCGTTGCTGCGGACGGCGTTCTACCCAGACTCCTACCACCACGTGACGTTGTCTGGCAAGCACGGCACGCGGCCACTGCAGGAGATCGACGTCGTCGGATCGCTGTGCGAGAACAACGACAAGTTCGCAATCCAGCGCGAGTTGCCTGAACTGCGCGTGGGCGACTTGCTGCTCGTCCACGACACCGGGGCGCACGGCTTGGCGATGGGCTTCAACTACAACGGTCGCCTGCGTCCGCAGGAGCTGCTGCTGCGAGCTGACGGCAGCGTCGAGCTGATCCGCCGTCGCGAGGAGGTCAGGCGCGACTACTTCGCCACCCTGCAGTTCGAGCCCGACGTGCTGCTCCCCGGCTCGACGGCAGCTGCGGCACTGGCGACGGCGCACGTAGGTTGAGTATGGCGACGGTAGCGAGCATCGCCGATTTTGGAGGGCTCGAGTCCCTGCGTGGGCAGATCGACGAGCTGTGGGAGCGGCGCGAGCAGCTCGACGACCGCGACGCGCGTGTGCAGGCGACCGTGCTGCGTGTGATCGACCTGCTCGACAGGGGTCGTGTGCGCGTCGCCGAGATCGGCGCGAGCGGCGACGTGGAAGTGCACGAGTGGCTCAAGCGGGCGATCGTGCTGCTCTTCAGGGTCTGCCCAATGGAGCACACAGAGGCCGGTCCGATGCTGTTCGCCGACCGACTGCCGCCAAAGCGCAGCAGCCCGAACGTGCGCGTCGTTCCTGGCGCCTATGCGCGCTTTGGATCACACCTCGCTGCAGGCTCGATTCTGATGCCGAGCTTCGTCAACGTTGGCGCGTACGTCGGTCGTGACACGCTCGTCGACACATGGGCGACCGTTGGGTCGTGCGCGCAGATCGGAGACCGCGTGCACCTGTCAGGTGGCGTTGGCGTTGGCGGCGTGCTCGAGCCGCTGCAGGCAAGCCCAGTGATCGTCGAGAGCGACGCCTTCATCGGCAGCCGGTGCATGCTGATCGAAGGCGCGCGCGTTGGTGAAGGTGCAGTCGTCGGCGCAGGCGTGATTCTCTCGCCGACGATCCCCGTGATCGATGCTGAGAGCGGCGAGGAGATCTCCCGTGGAGAGATTCCTCCTTGGAGCGTCGCGATCGGGGCTTCTCGCTCGCGGACCTTTGCAGGTGGCGAGTTCGGCTTGCCGTGCGTGCTCGTCGTCAAGCGCCTCGACGAGGGCGAGCGCCACGACAAGGTCAAGCTGAACGAGCTCGTGCGCGATCACGGCGCGGCTCTGTAGGACGCTCGCAGATCAGACGGCAGCGCTTGAAAGCGCGTGTGCGCCAAGTGCGAGCAGGTCGACTGCACGCGCAGTGTCAGCTGAGGAGCCAGTCAGCGCGACGCGCAGGTGTCCCTCGCCGCCTGGTCCGAGAAAGGATCCAGGTACGACGAGCAGTGAGCGCTCGAGCAGCAGCTCGTACGCGCGCTCGTCGTCGCCCCCAGGAACGCCGAGCCAGAGGAAGATGCCCGCTGGCTCACCGGCGTCGGCGAAGCCCGCGCGAACAGCCGCATCGGCGAGCAGCTCGCGCTTGCGCGCGTAGCGCTCACGCGCCTGGACGACGTGCGACTCCTCGCCCCACGCCGCGATCGACGCGCGCTGGACGAAGACCTGAGGCGTCGTGCCGATGTCGCTGCGATGGCGTCTGATGCGCTGCACGATCTCGCTGTCGCCCGCAACGAAGCCCGAACGCAGGCCGGCAAGCCCTGAGCGCTTCGACAGCGAGTTGAACACAACAACCCCTGTGCGATCCTCCAATTCGAGCGCTGACGCAGGCGGCTCCGCACCGAACCAGAACTCTGAATACGTTTCGTCGACCGCCAGGATCGCGCCCCGGCTGCGGCAGCGCTCGGCGAGCTCCTCGAGCAGCGACAGCGACGCGCTCGCGCCTGTCGGATTGTGCGGCGTGACAACCCACACGATCGCCACCCGTCGCCAGTTGATCTGCTCCGGGTCGGGCAGCCATTTGCCCGCCGCCGTCAGCGTCTGCACCGTGAGCGTGACGCCTGCAGCGCGCGCGCTGCGCTCTGGCACTGGGTAGGAGGGCGAAGTCACAGAGATCGTGTCGCCGTCGCGTGCGAACAGCCGCGCGAGCACAGCGATCGGCTCCTTCGCACCGAGTGTCGGCAGCACCTCGCGGTCAGCGTCGAGCCTCGTGCCAAAGCGCCGCTCGATCCAATCGCCGATCGCGACGCGCAGCTCAGGCACGCCTTCCGTTGAGGGGTAGTCAGAGAGCGGTGTTGTCGCGATCGCTTCGGCTAGCGCGTCGCGCACGAACTGGGGAGCAGGATCGGTTGGCTGCCCCATGCTCAAGTCGACGACGTCGATCCCGCGGGCCTGCGCCGCCTTGCGCGCTTCTGCCAAGCGCAGGAACGGGTAGCCCGGAGCGTGCTCTACGTGCGGGTTCAGTCGCATAGGAACGCGTTGAAGATCTCGTATGAGCGAAGCAGCGCCGCTGTCGAGATGTGCTCGTCGCTGCGGTGCGCGAGTGCAGGATCGCCTGGGCCAAAGTTGACCGCCTCGACGCCTGCAGCTGCGAATTCAGCGACTGGAGTCCATGCCTGCTTGGCCTCAGCCGGCGCGCCGCTTCTCGCCAGCAGCCGGGCGAACAGCGGGTTGTCTCGTGGTGGCAGCGCTCCCTGCGAATTCGACAGCAACTCGAGCTCGCCATGTGCCTCGCAGCGTTCGCGCAGCTCGACTTCAGCTTCTGATGCGTCGAGTCTTGGCGAGTAGCGGAAGTTGACATTGGCCGTGCACGTGCCAGGAATCACGTTGCGCGCCACGCCAGCATGAAGTGTCGTGACCGAAGCGACCTGCGCAAACTCGAGCCCTTCGATCAGCTCGCGCTCTGGCTCACGCGCGTGGAGCTCACAGATGCCAGCGACTGCGCGATCGATCGCGTTCTCAGCGAGCCACGGTCGGGCTGAGTGCCCCGATCGGCCGCTGAACGTCCACGTCGCGTCGATGTTTCCCAGGCAGCCTGCCTGCACCGTGTTTGCTGTTGGCTCGAGCATGATCGCCAGATCCGCTTCGCGCAGGCTTCCCTCGCGTTCGAGCAGCGGTGTGAGCGCGCTTTCGCTCGACGGCAGCTCCTCGCGCCCGAACAGCACATAGCCGACATCGAACGCGCGCTCGGCGCCGAGTGGGCCAGCTGCTCGTGCCAGCGCGAGCTCGAGCATCACGGCAACGCCACCCTTCATGTCGCTCGTGCCAAGTCCCACGATGCCTTCCTCCGTGCGCAGCCCAGGCAAGTTGTCTTGCGCCGGCACCGTGTCGAGGTGGCCAGCGAGCAGCACAAGAGGACGCGCAGCTCGTCTGCTTGCACCTGCCAGCACGCAAGTGTCGCCCGCATCGTGCGCAGGCACGCCGCCCTCCCGCAGGACGCGCAAGACATGCTCAGTGATGTCTCTCTCTGCGCCGCTCTGCGAGGCGACGTTGACCAGCTCGAGCGTGCGCTCAGCGAGCCTGACTGCCACGTTTGTTGTCGAAGTCCCAGTCACAGCCATCGCTGCGAGGCTGCCGCCGGATCGTTTAGCGCCCGTGCGCCGCAGCCCTCGCTGAATTCTCCTACGTCAGCGTGGCGAGGAGCGATCCGCTTCGGCCCCGCGCTAGCCTCAAACAGTGCCCCTCTCGAGCTTCAGCCCCGCCGTCCGTGAGTGGTTCGAGCGCGCTTTCGAGGCGCCCACCGCCGCACAAGAAAAAGCCTGGCCTGCGATCGCTGCCGGCGAGAACGTGCTGCTGTCAGCGCCGACAGGCTCAGGCAAGACGCTCGCCGCCTTCCTCTGGGCGCTCGATCGGCTGAGCAGCGAGCCAAAGGGTGAGCGACAAGGCACGCGAGTTGTCTACGTCAGCCCGCTCAAGGCGCTTGCGTACGACATCGAGCGCAACCTGCGCACTCCGCTTCGCGGGATCGGCGCAGAGCAGCTGACCGTCGCCATCCGCACTGGCGACACGCCACAGCGTGAGCGTGCCGCGATGGTGCGCAAGCCACCAGACATCCTGATCACGACCCCTGAGTCGCTGTACTTGATCCTCACCTCGCAGGCGCGCTCGATGCTTGACGACGTCGAGGCTGTGATCGTCGATGAGATCCACGCCGTCGCCGCGACCAAGCGTGGCTCGCATCTCGCGCTGACGCTCGAGCGCCTCGATGCGCATGTGCGCGCACATCGCCTCAGTGGTGCAGATGGTCGTGACAGCCGTGAACTGCAGCGCATCGGTCTGAGCGCCACACAGAACCCGCTCGATGAGATCGGCCGTTTCCTCGTCGGCCCCCGCCGTCAAGTGACGATCGTCGACGCAGGCCAGCGCAAGCAGCTCGACCTGCGCATCGAGGTGCCCGTCGAGTCGATGAGCGAACCAGGCGGTCCGACGCCGTTGAGCGACCCTTCCCACGATCCGCTCGAGCCAGTTGCAGGCGGTGAGTCGACACGAAGCTCGATCTGGCCGGCGATCTACCCAGAGCTGCTCGCGCTCGTCAAAGCGCACACGTCGACGATCGTGTTCGTCAACAACCGTCGCTCTGCCGAGCGCGTCGCGCTGCGCCTGAACGAGCTCGCCGCCAAGGAGCAGGCTGTCGACGACGATCACCCGACGACAGATGGTCCGATCGTTCCGCTCGAAATCGCGCGTGCCCATCACGGCTCGCTGGCCCGCGAGGAGCGGACCAAGGTCGAGGAGCTGCTGAAGGCCGGTGAGCTGCCGTGCCTCGTCGCGACGAGCTCGCTCGAGCTCGGGATCGACATGGGCGCCGTCGATCTCGTGCTGCAGATCGAGTCGCCCAAGTCAGTCGCGCGCGGGCTGCAGCGCATCGGTCGCGCAGGGCACAACGTCGGCGACATCAGCCGCGGACGCATCTTCCCCAAGTTCAGGGGCGATCTGCTCGAGTGCGCAGTCGTTGCCAGGCGCATGCACGAAGGCTTGATCGAGCCCACCGTCGTCCCGCGCAACGCGCTCGATGTTCTCGCTCAGCAAATCGTCGCCATCGCCGTTGCTGGCGTCCCCGCGAAAGCGGGCATCAAAAAAGATCAAGACGAGGATGTCGGCATTCCAGTGGCCGACCTGCACGAGCTCGTCACCAGCAGCTATCCCTACGCCGAGTTGTCGATGGAGCTGCTCGAGAACGTGCTCGACATGCTCGACGGCCGCTATCCGTCGAAGGACTTCGGCGAGCTGCGGGCACGGATCGTGTGGGACCGTGTCGGGCAGACGATTCGCGCGCGCAAGGGGTCGCGCCAGCTCGCCATCGCCAACGCCGGGACGATCCCCGACCGTGGCCTCTACGCCGTCACGCTGCCCGACGGTCGTCGCGTCGGCGAGCTCGATGAGGAGATGGTCTACGAGGCCAGGCCCGGTCAGGCCTTCCTGCTCGGAGCCTCTACCTGGCGGATCGAGGAAATCGGGCGCGATCGCGTGATCGTCACCCCCGCTCCTGGCGCTCCTGGCGCAGTGCCCTTCTGGAAGGGCGATTCAGTCGGACGGCCGAAGGAGCTCGGTGAGGCGATCGGCGCCTTCTCGCGGTGGGCTGTCGAGCAGCAGCCTGAGACGCTCCAAGACGATTACGACCTCGACGAGCGCGCCGCGCGCAACCTGCTCACTTATCTGCGCGAGCAGCAAGAGGCCACGCGCGTGCTGCCTAGCGAGCGCACGATCGTGCTCGAGCGCTTTCGCGACGAGATCGGCGACTGGCGCTTGTGTGTGCTCTCGCCCTTCGGCGGGCGCGTGCACTCTGCCTGGGGGCTCGCCATCTCAGCCCAGATCCGTGAGCGGATGGGGATCGAAGCCGACGCAATCTCTTCAGACGACGGCATCGTGCTGCATCTGCCAGACCTCGATGCAGACGACGCCGAGGCGCTGCCTTCGGCCGCCGAGCTGATCATGCTCGAGCCGCACGAAGTCGAGCAGTCGATCACTGCCGAGCTCGGCAGCTCTGCCCTGTTCGGCGCGCGCTTCCGTGAGAACGCTGCGCGCGCACTGTTGATCCCACGCGCATATCCAGGCAAACGCACGCCGCTGTGGCAGCAGCGGCTGAAGGCGCAGAACCTGCTCGAGGTCGCACGTCGCTACGCCGACTTCCCGATCGTGCTCGAGACCTACCGCGAGTGCCTGCGCGACGTGCTCGACGTCGCCGGACTCGAATCAGTGCTGCACTCGCTGCAGACGCGCGAGATCTCGCTCGTCGAGGTCGAGACGCAGACAGCATCGCCGTTTGCCTCTTCGCTGCTGTTCGACTACGTCGCCACCTACATGTACGAGGGCGACACCCCCAGCGCCGAGCGCCGCGCCGCTGCACTGTCGCTCGACCGCGACCTGCTGCGCGAGCTGCTCGGTCAAGAGGAGCTGCGCGAGCTGCTCGACGCAGACGCCCTCGCGCGTGTAGAGGGCGACCTGCAACATCGCTCTGAGCTCACGCGTGCAACCAGCCGCGATGGCCTGCATGACGTGCTGCGCCACGTCGGTGACCTGAACGCCGATGAGCTTGCAGCGCGCGTGTTCGACGGGATCGATCCTGCGCCGCTGCTCGCAGAGCTGCAGCGCGAACGGCGCGCGATCAGTTTGCGCATTGGCGGTGAGCAGCGCTTCATCGCCGCCGACGAGGCAGGCCTTTATCGCGACGCGCTTTCAGCCGCGCCACCTGGAGGGCTGCCAGAGGCGTTCCTTGCTGATGTCCCCGATGCGCTGCGCGTCCTCGTCGCTCGCTACGCACGCACGCACGGCCCGTTCACGAGCGATGAGCTGCGCAGCCGCTACCGCGTCGACGCCACCGCCGTGCTGCGCGAGCTGGAGCGCGATGGCGAGCTCGTGCGCGGCGAGCTGCGGCCTGGGGGCAGCGGGCGCGAGTGGTGCGACGTCGAGGTGCTGCGGCGATTGCGCCGTGCCTCGCTCGCTGCCCTGCGCAAGGAAATCGAGCCCGCCGAGCAGCAGGCGCTCGCAGCTTTTCTGCCTGCGTGGCAAGGGATCGACCGCCACGCGAGTGCCGGCGCCGGCATCGACCGTCTCCGCGAGGTGCTCGTGCCGCTGCAAGGACTCGCATTGCCCGCCGAGATCTGGGAGCGCGATGTGCTCGCGCGGCGCATCGGCGCCTACTCGCCTGCATGGCTCGACCAGCTGTGCGCGAGCGGCGAGATCGTGTGGGTCGGCGCAGGGCCACTCGGGCGCTCAGGTCGCGTCGCGCTGTATTTCCGCGAGGATGCGCCGCTGATCGGTCCGCCCCCCAGCGTCGAGCGGCGCCGCGCCAGTACAGGCTCCCAGGCGCTTGCACCCGCCGCTCCTGAGCACGAGCTGCTGCGCACGCGCCTTGCGCAAGGCGCGTGCTTCTTCAGCGATCTGCTCACAGAGCTCGATTTGCCTGCTGAGGCGCTGCGCGAGACGCTGTGGGATCTCGTGTGGGCCGGCGAAGTGACCAACGACGCTTGGGCGCCGTTGCGCGCGCCGCATCTCGCTTTGTCGCGCGCTCGCCCTGAACGCCGCGCCTCGACGCGGCGCTTCAGCTCACGGCGCACTGGCGCGCAGTCGCAAGTCCAAGGGCGCTGGGGCTTGACTGCGCCGATCTTCCACAGCGGCCATACAGCGACCACCAGCGCAGATGTCATCAGCAGCGCACGTGCAACTGGCGGCCCTGAGCGTCGCCGCGTGCTCGCCGAGCTGCTGCTCGAGCGCTACGGCATCCTCACGCGAGAGCAGGTCCTTGCTGAGGGGATCAAAGGCGGCTTCGCCATGCTCTACGACACGCTCTGCCAGCTCGAGACGCTCGGCGTCTGTCGTCGTGGCTATTTCGTCGAGGGGATGGGCGGCGCGCAGTTCGCGCTGCCTGGCGCCGTCGAGCGCCTGCGCTCTGCGCGGAGCAGCTCAGCGAGCGCCCAGCCTTCTGCTGGTGGCTCGACGAGCGAGCTCGACGAGCGACGCAGCGCGAATGCGCCTGCAGGCCCACGCACGCTCGTACTCGCCGCTGCAGACCCCGCGCAGCCCTACGGCGCAGCGCTTCCTTGGCCCAAGCGCGATGGTCAGGAGCGACGTCCAGCGCGAGTCGCCGGCGCATATGTCGTGCTCGTCGACGACGAGCCTGTGCTCTACGTCGAGCGCGGTGGCCGTGGGATGTTGACGATCAACACAAGCGTTGCCAGCGAGGGGCGATCAGCAGCGCTCGTCAGTGCGCAGCCCCGCATCGACGACGGGCTGCGCGCCCTCGCCGCTGCTGTGCGCTCTGGTCGCGTGCCCAAGCTTTCGCTCGAGCGGATCGACGGCGACCCAGCCGTCAGCTCAGAGCTCGCTGCGACTCTGCTCGAGCTCGGTTTCCATCCTGGCCCGCGACGTTTGACGCTGAGCGCCTGATCGAGCGCGCAGGAAATCCCTGCAAATCGAATACGTCTGAGAAATAGCGATCGACGATCGATCTGGGTTCTGCGAGAACCAGCTCAATACCGCTCAAATGCATCCTGTTCGGCCTGTCGGTACGCCGCTTGTCGGCAAGAGACATTGCTGGAAGGGCTCAATGTATTCCGGTATAAAGAATGGTGGGACAGCTCAAAGTAGGCTTGCGTTTACGACGTAAATGATCTATTATTTCGAATCGTGGGGATGAGTGGAACTCATAGGGGGCCGACGCCCATGTACCGGAGGCTTCCTCACGGTCCAAACGGGATGTCGCGTGACGACGTAGCTCGCAACCAGCGGGCGCGCATGTACGGCGGCATGATCGAGGCTGTCCACGAGCGTGGCTATCCGCAGACGACAGTCGCGCACGTGATCGGACTCGCCGGAGTCTCGCGGCGCGCCTTCTACGAGCAGTTCACCAACAAGGAAGCGTGCTTCCTGGCGACGTACGACATCGTCGTCGCGCGTGCCCGCAAGCTCGTGCTAGACGCATGGGGGCAGGAGCGTGGCTGGGCCAATCGCATGCACTCCGCATGCAAGGCGCTGCTCGATGACGTTGCCGACCAGCCAAAGGGGCCGCGCCTCGTGCTCGTCGACTCGCTCGGCATCGGGCCAAAGGCGCGCGAGCGGATGACGCTCGCTTCCACCACCTTCGAGCGTGTCGTCGCGATGGGCTTTCAGGCCGATCCAGATGGCGAGGAGCTCTCACCGCTGACTGTGCGCGCGATCGTCGCAGGCATCCGCCACGTCGCCTTTACGCGGATGTACGAGCGACGCGAAAAAGAGCTGTACACGCTGGCCGACGAACTGCTCGACTGGATCGAGTCCTATCGCTCGCCGGCTGCGCGGCGTCTGAATGTCTCAGGTCTCGTGCGGCCGAACTTGGTCGAGCCGAAGCCGGCTGCGTTCCTGGCGAACGACGACAGACGTTCACGGGCGCTCAGCGCGCTCGTGCATCTGACGCTCGACGAGCGCTACTCAGAGCTCAGCGATCCGCAGATCGCACAGTTCGCGGGTATCTCGACGGAGGGCTTCCACAAGCTGTTCGTCGACAAGGAGGCTTGCTTCTTGGCGGTGCTCGACGAATTCGTCGCCGAAGCTATGCAGGCAGTCAAGCGTGCGATCGAGCCTGTCTCGACCTGGCCAGAGGCTGTGTACTACGCAGTCAGCGCGCTGGCCGAGTACTTCGCCAGCCACGAGGCGCTCAGTCGGCTGGCGTTCATCGAGATCTTCGACGTCGGCCCCGGAATGATCGGACGGATGACGCGCTCGATCGAAGATTTCACCAAGCTGCTCGACGAGATTGGGCCAGAGGCGCGGCGCGGCCCACTGGTGACGCGTGAAGCGATCACTGGCGCAATCTGGGGCATCGTCTCGGCCTACTCAGCGCACGACCGCGTTCGCCAGCTGCCGCAGCTCGTCGACCAGCTGACGTTCCTCATGCTCGCTCCATACATCGGCCCGAAGCCGGCGATGGAGACGATCGAGGCAGCGCGGATGCCGCTGCCGAGCGACTACTGAGAGGCGATCATCTGCAAAGGTGGGCGCGATGAGCGAGCCCACCTCGGAGTCTCCCGTGCAAGCGCCAGCACGCCGGCCAGGCCCGCGTCGCGTCGGCCACAAGGGGGCCGACCTGATCGAGCCAGGGAACACACGCGCCAGCTTCGACGCAGCGCTGCGCCACGGCGTAGACATGATCGAGCTCGACGTGATCTCAGAGCGCACTGACGGCAGCGGGGCGCTGCTCGTCGCACACGACTACGAGGATGCCCGCTCCCGCGAGCCGCTGCGCTTCGAGCAGGCGCTCGAACACCTCGCCAGCGAGCCATTCGCAAGTCTCGAATTCGACATCGACGTAAAGGTCCCAGGCTACGAGCGTCGCGTCGTCGACGCACTGCGTGAGTTCGGTCTGATCGAGCGCAGCCTGCTCAGCTGCATGTTCCCGCAGGCGCTTGCGCAGATCCGCGCGCTCGAGCCAGCATTGCGCCTCGGCCTCTCCGTTCCTCGTGTGCGCCGCGACTACACGACAGACATGCTCACAGCGATCCCAGCGCTCGCGATTCTCACTGGCTATCGCGCGACGCTCCCTGCGCGAGCTCGTGCTGGCATCCGCGAGCGACGCTACGACGCGATCATGGCCCACTGGCGCGTCGTCACGCGCGCGCTCGTGCGCGCTGTGAGCGAGGCCGGCGGCGAGCTGTACGTGTGGACCGTCGACGACGCAGCGCGGATCGCCAAGCTGAGCGCGCTCGGCGTGCACGGGATCATCACCAACGATCCGCGCCTGTTCGGAGACGATCGCTAACCAAGCGGCAAGGACGCAAGGAGCGGGGTGCGCTCTGCACGTGAGCGCCTGAGGACGCGGCGAGGCGCCAGTTAGCGATCGTCTCAGCCGATCGCGCAGGTCGCGGCGGAGAAGCCGCTCGGATCAGAGCCTGCGAGGCTGACCCTGCCCGGCGTCGTCGTGCGCGAGACCTGGGTGAGCACCGCCGAGCCGCGACGCCACTGGAAGTTGACCACGCCGCGCAGCGTGAATGCGGGCTGACCGGCGACAGGGTTGAGCTGGAAGCTGCGCCCCGCCTGGCGCGCTGCGAGCCCAGAGCCGACGACCGCATAGTTCGCTGTCGCCTTGCTCAGGTCCGTCCACGTCTTCGTCGTCGCGTCCATGTACTGCAGCCTGAAACGCATGTACATCGTGTCGTGCGAATGGTGATCGCCCGGCATCGAGCCACGGATCCCGACCGTGTTCGGTTGGTCTGCAGGGTTGCAGATGTCGATCGTCGCCCACAGCAGGCGCGAGCGCAGCAGTGACGTCACTTCTGGCGTCTGCGCGGCGCGTCTGCCCTTGCTCGCCCCATCGGCCGCAGGCGATGCGACGGCGGTCGCTGCGAGCAGTGCGATGAGCGCTGTCAGTGGCCGCTTCATGTATGTGAAGATACCTTCGCAGTGCCCGCAGTTGCGCCCGCCGCTCGAGGTTCGCCGGACGCCGGCGTCGAAGCGCTACCGGCGTGTGATATGCCTGCTGGATGGCTGGAATGCGATCAGAGGAGGTCGTCGAGCTTCTCGGAAACGTTCCGGTGTTCTCGACTCTGGTCGCTGACGACCTCGAGCGGATCGCAGGGTTCGCTGTGCCGCGCGAGTTCGAGCCCGGTGAGGTCGTCTTCCGCGAGGGCGATGCCAGCGACACTTGCTACATCGTGCGCGACGGCAAGGCGCGTGCCGTTCGTACCCACAGCGACGGACGGACGCTGACGCTCGCGACGTTTGGGCCAGGCGACATCTTCGGTGAGCTCGCGCTGTTCGAGGACGAGCGTCGTTCGGCGACAGTCGAAGCGATCGAGCAAACAGCTGTCGTCGCAGTGCTCGGCCCAGACATGCGCCGTCTGATGTCAGAACACGCTGAGATCTCAGCGCGCTTGGTGATCGCCCTCGGCAGACGCCTGCGTGAGACCAACGAACGGCTGCAGCGTCAGTCGTTCTCGACCGTGCAGAGCCGCGTGGCCATCGTCCTCTCCCAGCTCGTCGACCAAGACCGGACCGACGGCGGGCAAGGCGACGTGCTCGTCACCGCCACGCAGGCCGATCTCGCCCAGCTCGCCGGCTCTTCGCGCGAGTCGGCCAGCCGCTTCCTCGCCGTGCTCGAGCGCGCCGGCGTGATCTCGCAGGGCAGGGGCCGCCTGACCGTGCACGATCCAGAGGCGCTCAAGCAATATGTCTTCTAGGAAGCCGCCCCCAAAGCGGCGCAAGTCCACCTCGTCTGCTGGGGGAGGCAATGCCAAGAAAGAGGGCAAAGGACAGAGTGACGCCTCTCAGAAGGCGCCGACAGGCAAGCGCAAAGGGCGTCGCCGCTCGCGCAAGACAGCCGCGCGCGAGCGCTCTGCCGGCGGCGTCGTCGTGCGCGATGGGCAAGTCGTCGTGATCGTGCCCACGCGGCGTGCGTCCGACGGCTCGAAGGTGCTCGCTCTGCCGAAGGGCCATATCGACCCAGGCGAGACGGCGCTGCAGGCCGCCATCAGAGAGGTGCGTGAGGAGACCGGCATCGTCGGCGAGCCAGTCACAGAGCTCGGTGAGACGCGTTACTGGTACCGGCGTGACGGACAGACGATCCCGAAGTCCGTGTCGTTCTATTTGTTCAGCTACGTCGAAGGCGACACAGCCGATCACGATGACGAGGTCGAGGAGGCGCGCTGGATCACGCTCGAAGACGCCGACAGCGAACTGAGCCATTCGGCTGAGCGCGAAATGGTGGCACGCGCCGCCCAGTACTTGGAGGATCAGCGCAAAGACCGATAGCCTGCGCAGCGTGCAGGTGCTCAACTTCTACTCGACGATCTTCGCCGACGAGCTAAAGCGAGGTCGCAAGACGGCCACCATCCGCCTCGGCGACAAGTCCGGCAAGTACCGCAAGAACCAGCTCGTGTTGGTGACGATTGGCTACCAGCACTCGCCGCGCGAGCGGATCTTCGAGGCCGTCATCGACACCGTCGAGGTGATGCAACTCGCCGACCTGTCTCCGCGCGATATCAAGCACGACAACCCCGAGTTTCGCCGCCACGACGAGCTGATCAACTTCCTCGAGCAGATCTACGGCCGTGAGGTATCCACGCAGGACGTCGTCACCGTCGTGCGCTTCTCGCAGATCCTCGAGAATCCAAGCGGGATGACAGCCGCCATGAAGGGCTTCGGCGGCGCGCAGAATTAGTCTGCGCACGCGCTTCGATCGGCGCGGCTGCAGGCGCATGGACGGAGTGGCAGTTTCCGTCCCAAGTGCCAATTTCCCTTGATAGAGCCCCGTGGGCTCTATATATTGAAGGGACCGTTGGCACTCTTCCCCGAGAGTGCCAGAGGCGCTAAGCCACCGGCGCAGAGGGCCGGAAGTACGGCGTAGCGCCCGAAGCACTCTCTAGATGGAGGTTTGAAAATGAAGCTGAAGCCCCTGGGCGATCGTCTGATCGTGCGGGCGATCGAGGAGGAGCTGACCACGGCAAGTGGGCTCGTGCTCCCCGACACCGCGAAGGAGAAGCCGCAGAAGGGTGAGGTCATCGCCGCAGGCGACGGACGGCTCGACGACGACGGCAAGCGCATCCCGCTGGACGTGAAGAAGGGCGACGAGGTCCTCTACAGCAAGTACGGCGGGACCGAGATCAAGATCGACGGGGAGGACCTGCTCGTGTTGCGCGAGTCCGACGTCCTTGCCCTCGTCGAGGCATAAGGAGACTTAGAAGACATGGCAAACAAGGAGATCAAGTACAACAGCGAGGCGCGCGCGGCTCTCGAGGCCGGCGTTGACGCTGTTGCAAACGCAGTCAAGGTCACGCTCGGCCCGAAGGGCCGCTACGTCGTGCTCGACAAGAAGTTCGGCGCACCCACGATCACGAACGACGGCGTGACGATCGCGCGTGAGATCGAGGTCGAGGACGTCTTCCAGAACCAGGGCGCACAGCTCGTGCGCGAGGTTGCCACGGCGACCAACGACGTTGCCGGCGACGGCACGACGACGGCTACCGTGCTCGCGCAGGCGATCGTCCGGCAGGGCCTGAAGAACGTCGCAGCCGGCGCCAACCCGCTGGCGCTCAAGCGCGGCATCGAGAAGGCTGTCGAGGAGGTTGTCAAGAACATCGCCTCGCAGTCCAAGGAGGTCTCCGGCAAGGATCAGATCGCGCGCGTCGCGACGATCTCAGCCGGCGACGAAGAGATCGGCGACGTGATCGCCGACGCGATCGAGAAGGTCGGCAAGGACGGCGTCGTCAACGTCGAGGAGGGCCAGACGTTCGGCATGGACCTCGAGTTCACCGAGGGCATGCAGTTCGACAAGGGCTACATCTCGCCGTACATGGTCACCGACCAGGACCGCATGGAGGCGACGCTCGAGGACCCGTACATCCTGATCGCCAACTCGAAGATCGGATCGGTGCGGGATGTGCTGCCGGTGCTCGAGCAGGTGATTCAGTCGGGCAAGCCGATCCTGATCATCGCTGAGGACGTCGAGGGCGAGTCGCTCGCGACGCTTGTCGTCAACAAGCTCCGTGGCACGTTCACAGGCGTCGCCGTCAAGGCCCCTGGCTTTGGCGATCGCCGCAAGCGCATGCTCGAGGACATCGCGATCCTCACGAGTGGCGAGGTGATCACCGAGGAGATGGGGCTGAAGCTCGAGAACACGCAGATCTCTCAGCTCGGCCGCGCTCGTCGCGTCGTCGTCGGCAAGGACACGACGACGATCGTCGACGGCGCTGGTGACGCGACAGCGATCAAGGGTCGCATCAACCAGATCAAAGCCGAAATCGAGAACACCGACTCGGACTTCGACCGCGAGAAGCTGCAGGAGCGCTTGGCAAAGCTCTCAGGTGGCGTCGCAGTGGTCAAGGTCGGTGCAGCCACCGAGACGGAGATGAAGGAGAAGAAGCACCGCGTCGAGGACGCGCTGCAGGCAACCCGCGCAGCCCTCGAGGAGGGCATCGTGCCGGGCGGCGGCGTCGCGCTGCTCGAAGCGACTTCGGCCGTGACGGTCGACAGCAATGGCAGCTCGGCCGACGGTTCAGATGACGAGCGCACAGGCGCCCGCATCGTCCTCCGCGCGCTCGAGGAGCCGCTTCGTCAGCTGGCTGAGAACGCCGGCCTCGAGGGTTCTGTCGTCGTCAACGACGTGCGCAAGGCGAAGAAAGGCCAGGGCCTGAACGCCTCGACGAACGAGATCGTCGACCTCGTCGCCGAAGGCGTGATCGACCCAGCGATGGTGACGCGCTCTGCACTGCAGAACGCTGCCTCGATCGCCAAGAACATCCTCACCACAGAGGCGATCGTCGCCGAGCTTCCTGAAAAGGAAGGCGCTCCGGCCGGCGGTGGCATGCCCGACATGTCAGGCATGATGTAAGAAGCGCAGTCAATGCAGGAAGCCTGCCCGCGGACAGGTGAATCAGAGGGCCCAGCTGTGGATGCTGGGCCCTCTGCAGTTAAGTGCGCAACGAAGTGCGCACTTGTGGCCCACGTTTGTCTCTGACAATCAAATCGCTGCGTCTGTCTCTCTCTTGTCGTCCCTGTGTGGCCGGAGACAGCACGCAAAAGTCCTTGATTGGCGCCGCTTTTGCCGCTGCGCGAAGGCGCATGCAAGCTCGCGCTGGTTTGCGTCCCTTGACTGGCGGCTGGCAAAAAATATGGTGGCCGCACACATGGGACGTGCCGCAACGGGGAGCCGCCGACGGAGTGAGCACTCACGAGCACCAGTACCTTAATCGGTGAAAGGACCGGTCTTAAACATCGGTGATCCGGGTTCGAGCCCCGGCTGGTGCATGTTGCCTTCAGTCACACATTCACCTGCCGATGACGACGAACATATTCGACTACTTCGAGGACGCCGCCGTACGAGCAGAAGGCGATGGCGAGCGCGGTGACGGAGTCTCGCCGTGGGCGGCGCGCGCCCCGCGCCGACCGCATCCGGACTACGACGTGCAGCTGTTTCCGCGCACGCCCGACTGGCAGCAGGACGACGACTCGATCGCTGCGCTCGATCTGATCGAGTCCCAGCCCTGGGTGAGCTCGCTGACGCGCGAGCGGGGCGCAGTGCGCCTGCGCCTCTCGGACGGATGGGTGGAGATGACCGGTGCAGCGCTCGAGGCGGGCGGCAGCGCCGAGACGCACCTGGCCGACATCGCTGAGGGTCGGCGCATTTCGGTGCAGTTCTGGGATGCAAACGCAACCAAGGCCCTGCATGTGGGCCATCTCCGAAATCTCGCCATAGGCAACGCGCTCGCGGCGGCGCTCGCGCAGGCGGGCGCGAGGGTCGAGCGACGCAGCCGTATCACCGACCTCGGTCGTGCGATGGGGGAGGCGATGGCCGGGGTGATGCAGAGCGGGCGCCACGTGCAGGGCTTCGCTGACGGCGCCAAGTCAGACCACTTCGTGGGCGAATGCTATGCCGAGTACGTCGCGGCAGGAGGGGCGCTGCAGTCCGAGCAAGAGCAGGCGGAGGACTCGCTCTCGCGCGAGGTGCAGGTGCAGAACGATGCCGCCGACACGCTGATCAAGCGCGTGCTCAGCGGCGATCGCGAGGCGGTTGAGCTCTGGTACAAGACGCGCGCCTGGGTGATCGCAGGCCAGCGCAAGACGCTCGCGCGTCTCGGAATCGCTTTCGATCGGGTGTTCTTCGAGTCCGATTACCTCGCCGAGACAGCCGAACTGACCGAGACCGGCTTGCGCAACGGCACGCTCAAGCGTCGGGAGGACGGCGTCGTCGTCTATCCGACCGGCTTCGAGGAGCTCGAGGAGCTCGCGCTCGTACGCTCCGACGGGCTTTCGACACAGCACATGCGCTCGCTGACATACGCGATGACGGCCCCCGAACTGGAGGACATGACCTCGATGCAGGTGACCGGCTCGGAGTGGGTGGCGCACGTGACGAGCATCCGCAAGCTCGCCCACGAGCTGCGCCCCGAGCTGAACGGCGGCTTTCACCCGAGCCGCAGCATCTTCCACGGGATGGTCTTCAGCCAGAAGCGCGCGCTGACGTCGAGCGCCGGCGCGCTTCTGATCGACGAGTTGACCGACTCGATCGATGAGCAGATCGACGCCACCGAAGAGGGCCGTGCGGTGCGTGCCGCCCACCCTTTCCCCGAACGGATCGCTTCGCAATTGGCGCTCGGCTGGTTCCTGCCTCATCCGGTCGAGCCCGACCTCGACTTCGATCCTGGACGGCTGCTCGACGAGGAGAGCCTCGGCTGGGAGCTCGCCCGCGCCCGCGCCCGTCACAGCTCGGGCGAGATCGAGGCGGGCACGCCGGCGGAGGACCCCGACTACCGCTTCGCCGCAGTGCAGTCGGAGCTGTACCGCCGTCATCTGCGCCTCGCCGTCGAGCGCCTCGACGTGCGTCCGCTGGCGCAGTATCTCAAGCACCTCTCGATCTGGTACCTCGAGCGAGACCGCAGCGAACACGTCGAGCGGGTCGTGCACACGCTGCTCGACCGCAGCGCTCGCGGTCTCGGCCTGGAGACGACTCCATGAGCACGCTGCTGATCGACAACTACGACTCCTACACGTACAACGTCTTCCACCTGCTCGCCGCTGTCTCCGGCGAGGAGCCGATCGTGGTGCACAACGACGACGTCTCGTGGCGAGCGCTGTCGCGCTGGGACTTCGACGCGATCGTGATCTCACCTGGCCCGGGGCGCCCTGACCGCTGGCACGACTTCGGTGTTTGCGCCGACATCCTGCGCTTCTCCGAAACCCCTGTGCTCGGCGTCTGCCTCGGCCACCAGGGCCTCGGCTACGTGCTCGACGGCAAGGTCTCGAGCGCGCCGATGGTCATGCACGGGCGTCTCAGCGCCGTCAAGCACGAGGCCGCCGGGCTGTTCGCCGGCATCCCCCAGGACTTCTCCGTTGTGCGCTACCACTCGCTCGCAGTCAGCGGCTCGCTTGGCGAAGGGCGCGTGACGGCGTGGACAGACGACGGCGTCGTGATGGGGATCGAGCACGTCAGCCGCCCGATGTGGGGGGTGCAGTTCCACCCTGAGTCGATCGCCACCGAGCACGGGGCGAAGCTGTTTGAGAACTTCTACGAGATGGCCCGCCGCTACCGCGCGCTGCGCGGCAGGCGGGTTGGCATGCCGCCGCCGCGACGCCGCGCGCGCGAGCGCCCCGTGGCACCGCCGCTCGCATTGGCGCCCCACACGAGCCAGGCCCCCGTCGAGCCCGAGCAGACGTCTGCGGAACGAGCGCCGCTGCAGTTGCGCGTACACACGATCGACGGCGAGGTTCAGGCGGAGCCGCTGTTCGAACGCCTGTTCGGCGATGCCGAGCACGCTTTCTGGCTCGACAGCGCCGATGCGCCGACTGTGCTCGCGCAGCGCTCGTTCATGGGCACCTCTGCCGGCAGTGGACGGGCGATCCTCGAATACGACGTCGAGCGCGGCGCCGTCGCGCTCCACGATGCGGATGGCGTGAGCACCGAACAGGGCTCGATCTTCGACGTGCTCGATCGCCGGCTGCAGCGCCTTCGCCTCAATCTGCCCGACGGGATACCGGAGGGTCTCGTGGGCGGCTTCGTCGGCTACCTCGGCTACGAGTGCAAGGCCGACTGTGGCGCGCCCGTCGAGCACAGCTCAGATGTGCCCGACGCCGTGATGATGCTTGCCAACAGGGTCATCGCGATCGATCACACGACCGCGCAGACTCATCTGCTCGTGCTGTGCGAAGGCGAGGACGCCGAGGCGGAGTCGTGGCTGCTCGAGGCGGAGCGTGCAGTGCGCGAGACGCTCGCCGCCCCGCCTGCGGCACCTGTTGCGCCTGCGTCGCCAACGCGCAGCCAGGACGGACCGTTCGAGCCTGTCACGTTCCGCTGCGGTCGCGGTCGCGACCAGTACATCGCCGACATCATCCGCTGCAAAGCAGTGCTCAGCGCGGGTGAGTCCTACGAGGTCTGTCTGACCGACCAGATCCACACCGACGCCAGCCCAGACCCGTTCGAGCTGTACCGCATCTTGCGCCACAGCAACCCTGCACCGTTTGCGGCCTACCTGAAGCTGGGCGAGCTGACCGTGTTGAGCTCCTCACCTGAGCGCTTCCTCTCGGTCGATCGTGAGCGTCGAGTGCAAGCGCGGCCGATCAAGGGCACTGCTGCGCGCGCAAGCGACCCGATCCACGACGAGGCCCAGCGCCAATCGCTGCTCGACGACGAAAAGACGTTCGCCGAGCATCTGATGATCGTCGATCTCCTGCGCAACGACCTCGGACGCGTGTGCGAGGTCGACAGCGTGCGCGTGCCGCAGTTCATGGTTGTCGAGCCGTACACGACCGTGCACCAACTGCTCTCGACGATCACAGGTGTGCTCGAACGCGAGCGCACGCCGCTCGAATGCGTACGCGCTTGCTTCCCTGGCGGCTCGATGACTGGTGCGCCGAAGCTGCGCACGATGGGCATCATCGACGACATCGAGCGCGAGGCGCGGGGCGTCTATTCGGGCGCTATCGGCTACTTCGGGCTAGACGGCAGCGTCGACCTCTCGATTGTGATCCGCACCGTCGTGATGCGGCCTGGCGAGACGACGATCGGCGCTGGTGGGGCGATCGTGATGCAGTCTGATGCGGAAGAGGAGTTCGAGGAGATCTTGCTCAAGGCGCGTGCGCCGATGGCAGCAATTGCCAAGGCAGTCACTGGCAGCGATTCCTCCGACGCGTGGCGGATCGAGCTCGAGCCGCGCCATGCGATGGTCGAGGCGGCTTGAGATGCCTGCAGAGAGCCCAGTCTCCACCGCTCGAGGGGCTGTGCCAGATCCGCACCCGCAAGCGGGCGTCGCGTCGAGCAATGTGCGTGTGCGCTTGGCACGCGTCGAAGACGCGACCGCTGTGGCGGCGGCGGTACGCGAGCTGCTGCTCGAGTTGAGCGGACAGGCGCCGCAACCGCCAGCACTCGAGCGCGCCGCACGCGAGCTGCTCGAAAACCCTTCGGCAGGCGCTGTGCTGATTGCCGGCGAGGGGGCTGAGATCGTCGGTGTGCTCAGCGCGAGCTGGCAGATGGCAATCCACGTCCCTGGTCGCTATGCGCTGATCCAGGACCTCTGGGTCTCATCCGATCGACGGGGAGCAGCGATCGGGCGTGACCTGCTGCTCGCGCTGTTCGACCTGGCGGTCGAACGCGAGATCGTGCGTGTCGAGGTCGGCTTGCCGTCTGAGCGCTTTGCCGGTCTGGCGGCTACGCAGGCCTTCTACACGGCCAACGGCTTCTCACTGCTCGGCCCCCGGATGCGGCAGATGCTGCTGTGAGCAATGGTCTAGAGCCCTTCCGGCGTCGGCTCGACGAGCTCGACGAGCAGATCGCGAGGCTGCTCGGCGAGCGCTTTGAAGTGTGCCGCGAAGTGGCGCACTACAAGAGCGAGCACGAGATCCCGATGATGCAGCCAGACCGCGTCGCGTACGTGCGCGAGCGGTACCTGGCACGAGGCCATGATGCCGAACTGCCCCCCGACTTCACAGCGGCCCTGTTCGAGTTGCTGATCGGCGCGACGTGTCGGATGGAGGATGAGCTGATGGGCACGCCAGAGTCAGAGCGGTTGGCTCATCCGCTCGAACACGTCTCGCTGGAGCAGTCTGGCCTCGGTGGCGCATGACCCGTCCGACGTTCATCACGCTCGGCCCGAGCGGCACGTGTCACGAGAATGCTCTGCTGCACTACCTCGACTTCCAGGGCATCGACGAGTTCGAGCTCGACCTCGTCGAAGACCTGCTGGGCGCGATCGACCGGGTGCGCCGCGAGCGAAGCACATTCCTTGTTCAGTGCAGCGCTCACGTGCAGGTCCATCTGGTGACCGAGCGCTACTACAAGGAGGTGTTCGTAATCGACACCTTCCTCTACCCGACCAAGGAGCTCTCACTGCTCATCCGCAACGACGTGAGCGAGCCGCAGAGTCTCGGCATTGTCTCTGCAACGCGTGGGTACCTCGATCTCGCGCGCTTTCAGACGGTCATCGACGAGCCCTCCAAGCCGGTCGTCGGCAAGCATCTGTTGGCTGGTGAGTACGACGCTGGGCTCACCCACTTGCACTACGCCCACGAACATCCTGACGTCTTGCGCGTCGAGGAGATATACGGCGCAGTCGACACGACTTGGGTCGTCTACGGGGCGCAGAAGCGCTTCGATGGCCGCGTGATCGCGCAGCACAACCCGTGGCTGTTCACCGACGCAGCATCCGCGGACGCTGGTGCTGAGGCAGAGCGCTCCGCCCTCGTGCCGGCGTTCGGTCCGGTCGATGCTGCCAACAGCTGAGAGTTGAGTCGGCTAGCGCCTGCTCAGCGTGACGGCGCCCGCGCTGGGAGCAGCGGCGCGTCTGCGCGGCATCTGTGCTCGGGCAGATGCAATTAACACGTGTGGCATGGCGCTCTGCGCCGGCGAGCTCCTGCGCCACGGCTTGGTCGCTCGCACGCGCAGGCCGATGACCAGTGCCAGGGACCCGAGCCAGCTGAGCGCGATGATCAAGATCAACACCCCAACCACTCTACCCCAGCCGACCTAACGTAAACTGGTAATTACGCAATTGCCGAGAATCTGGATCCTGCGGCTCGCACCGAGTGCGGACCGCAGGCATCCAAAGGGGATCTATTCGACGGCCTCGAGCGAGCGCGGACCCTCGCCGACGTACTTGGCTGTCGGCCTGATCAGCTTGGCCTCGCGCTTCTGCTCGAGGATATGCGCCGACCAGCCAGCAACACGCGCGCACGTGAACAGCGGCGTGAAAAGGTCCGGTGGCACTTCAGCGAGATCGAGCACGACGGCTGACCAGAACTCGACATTGGTCGCCAGCACACGATCGGGCCTGCGCGCGTGCAGCTCAGCGAGCGCAGCCTTCTCGAGGGCCTCTGCCGCCTCGAAGCGGGGTGAGCCCAGTTCGCTGGCCGTCCTGCGCAGGACCCGTGCACGCGGGTCTTCTGCGCGGTAGACGCGGTGGCCAAAGCCCATCAAGCGCTCGCCGCGATCGAGCGCATCGGATACCCACCGCTCAGCGTCGCCGCTGGCTTCGACTTCCTCGAGCATCTTCAACACGCGTGAGGGGGCGCCTCCGTGCAGTGGGCCTGACAGCGCACCGACAGCACCTGAAAGCGCCGCCGCGCAGTCGGCCCCTGTCGAAGCAATCACGCGAGCGGTGAATGTCGAGGCGTTCATGCCGTGCTCAGCCGCTGAGACCCAGTAGGCGTCGATCGCCTTCACGTGGTCAGGGTTCGCCTCCCCACGCCAGCGGATCAAAAAGCGCTCAGGGATCGTCTTCCCTTCATCTATCTCCGACTGGGGCACCGGTGGCTGGCCTGATTCGCGCGCTGACTGCGCGACGAAAGAGAGCGCCATCACTGAAGCACGCGCAAGATTGTCGCGTGCCTCCTCATCTGAGATGTCGATCAGCTGGCCAAAGCCCCACTCGGGCGCGAGCATCGCAAGCGCTGACTGCACGTCGACGCGGTGATCGCCCGAGCGGACGGTCAGCGCGTGTGGTTCGGCTGGTGGCAGGCCTGGTCTGAAGCGACCGTCCACGAGCAGGCCCCAGACTTGCTCGTAGGGGACTTTGCCGACGAGGTCTTCGATGTTCACGCCGCGATAGCGCAGCGCTCCGCCCTCTTTGTCTGGCTCGGCTATCTCTGTCGCAAAGGCGACGACTCCTTCGAGGCCCGACTGGACCTCCGGTGCAGTGACCGCGCTCATGGCACTCGCTTTCTGAGCTGGATGCTTGACGGGGTAGCTGCCTTGTGGGCAGATCCATATCGTCGCAGGAAAGCGCTCGTCAGTAGGCTGCGAGCAGGCTTTGGAAGCCGACACGAGCCAGTCAGGGCACCCGGGTACAGCGGCAGATCAGGAGGAGTCGTGAGCGACAGCGAGCTGATGTTCTTGGGGGCAGCTGAGCTTGCCCAGATGGTGCGGGCCGGCGAGGTCTCAGCGAGCGAGCTGGTGAAGAGCTCGCTCGAGCGGATCGAGGAGCTGAACCCGATGCTCAACGCGTTCGTGCAAGTCGACGAGCAGGGCGCGCTTGCAGCGGCCGAGCAGATTGGCGCCGGCGACGAGCGCCCATTTGCAGGCGTCCCGATTGCGATCAAGAACAACCGCCCCGTCAAGGGGCTGCGGTTGACGTACGGCTGCTCGCTGATGGACGAGCACGTCGCGCCGTATGACCACAACATCACGCGGAGGCTGCGCGACGCAGGCTTCGTGATCGTCGGCACTACGACACTGCCCGAGTACGGCATCCTGCCGACCAGTGAGGCACGCATCTTTGGTCCGACGCGCAATCCGTGGGATCTCGAGCGCACTCCAGGAGGGTCTTCTGGCGGGGCTGCTGCTGCTGTAGCCGCTGGCATCGTGCCCGTCGCCCACGGCAACGACGGTGGCGGTTCGATCCGCATCCCCGCTGCATGCTGCGGGCTCGTCGGCCTGAAGCCTGCGCGCGGGCGCATATCTGCAGCGCCTGAGCTCGGCGACTCCTCGCTGGGGATTGACGGAGTGCTCACACGCAACGTCGCTGACACAGCAGCGATTCTCGACGTGCTCGCCGGCTACGAGCTCGGCGACGCCACGTGGGCGCCGCCGCCGCAGCAGCCATTCGCTACCGCTGCCGATAGCGAGCCAGGCAAGCTGCGGATCGCTGCGACGACGTTGCCGCCCGTGCCAGAGGCCGTCGTCGATCCACTGTCGGCTGGCGCCGTAGCTGACGCTGCCGCGTTGCTGCGCTCGCTCGGGCATGAGGTCGAGGAGGTTGATCCGCCGTGGCAGGACGAATCGCTGCGGGAGCTGTTCGGCGTCGTCTTCTCGAGCCACATCGCGCTGTCGATCGCCTATTCAGGACGCGTCGCAGGGCGCGAGCCGACCGCTGAGGACATGGAGCCGATGAGCTGGGCGATCTACTCGATGATCCGCAAACTCGGTTCGATCGAGTCGATGGGCGCAGGCGTAGCCTTGCAGCAGTTTGCCCGACGCCTCGTCACGTTCCTCGCGCCCTACGATGCGCTGCTCACGCCGGCACTCGCTGAGCGCCCGCTGCCGCTCGGCACACTCGATCCGGCTGCCCCCAACCCGATGTCGACGTTCACCCGCTCAGGCCTGTTCACGCCGTTCACGCCAGTCTTCAATGCGAGCGGCCAGCCAGGGATCTCGCTGCCGCTGTACGAAGGCGCAGATGGCCTGCCGCTGGCAGTGCAGCTAGTAGGTCGTCCGGCAGGTGAGGCGCAGTTGCTCGCGCTCGCTGCTCAGCTCGAGGCAGCTGCGCCGTGGGCGGATCGCCGACCGCCGCTCGATCGCGTCGCTGCTTGAGGCGCTGTGCCGTGGGCGCTGGTGCGACATTCGATCGCAGCGGTCACTTAGCGCCGACTATGGAAAGGCGTTGAAATAGAGAAACGTTCCTTGCTGAATCCGGAGGACCCATCTAGCATCGCCATCTCCGACTGACCTAAGTGGGCAATCGGCACCGCCGCGGCCATCTCGTGGGGACGATTGAGCGGCGGTGCCGGGCGACCTCCAGCGGACGTACGCCAACGGCGAGACGGGCTCACCCGACTCCGAGCACCGCCGGCATTCGCGCTGGGCTGACTCCCAGTGCCTCGACGTCAGCGGCGCCACGCGTGGAGACCATCGCTGTCTCCATCAGCTCTGCCTCGTCCCAGGTCGCGAATGCGTTTGGTCCTGAGATGCGCTCGAGCAGCCTCAACGCGCGCGAGACGACTGGGGTCGGCACGTGGACGAGCGGGCGGCGGCGATTCAGCGAGCGCAAGAGGATGCGCACGAGATCGTTGTGGCTCAACGTCTCAGGCCCAGCCAGCTCGTAACGGGAGCGCATGCGCCGCTCGACATGGATACGCCGCTCGTCCTGTGCTTGGTGGTCTGCGACGGCAAGCTCGCGCTCGTGTCCGGCTCCGTTGCCGTCAACAGCTCTGTTGGTCGCGCGGGGGTTGATGGCGCCTGCGCGGCGTAGCACTGTGACGACGCATTCGGCGACGTCCTCAGCCCAGATCGGTTGATACAGCGCTCGCCCACGCCCCGACACGGGCATCACAGGCAACCACGCCAGTCGTTCCAGCAGCGTTAGCCAGGGGTCGCCTGGTGCGTAGACGATCGACGGCGCGAACACGATCGATTGCAGGCTGGCCTCCTCGACGGCTTGCTCAGCAAGCGCCTTCGCGCGGAAGAAGCGCGCGCGGTGGTGTGTCGAGGCATCGAGCGTCGAGAAGAACACGAAGCGCTCGACGCCTGCGCGCTCGGCTGCTTGCACCATGCGCCAGGTGGCGATTCCGTTGAGCTCCTCGATCGAGCCATGCGGTTGGTCGCGGATCGAGGCAGCGAGATGCACGACGGTGCGTACGCCCCGCATCGCGTTGCGAAACGACTGCGGATCGGTGAGGTCGCCGAGCGCGATCTGCACGCGTACGCGCTGCGCGCCCAGCCGGCGCGGGTCGCGCACGAGGCAGCGCACCTGCTCGCCTTCAGCGACGAGCCGCCGCAGCAGCGCGGAGCCGACGAGGCCTGTTGCGCCTGTGAGCAACAGCATCGTCCAAACCTAGCTGAGTCAGCGGGTGGCGCGATCATGGCCATGTCGAGCGCTACGCCCCGTAGGGCCTGTCCTAGGTCCAAAGATGGTTGAGCCGGCAATCATCTAGGATGAGCGGCGGCTGGGCCGGCGCCATCCGTAAAATGTGCGCTCGGCCGGAGCCCACTCCAGTCGAGCAACCGCAAACAACCAGGAAAGAAGCGAATGGCCTACGTGATCGCCGAGCCGTGCATCGGCACCAAGGACAACTCCTGTGTCGAGGTGTGCCCCGTCGACTGCATCCACCCAACGCCTGATGAGCCCGGATACGACGCGGCCGAGATGCTCTACATCGACCCTGAGGAGTGCATCGACTGCGACGCCTGTGTCGAGGCCTGCCCAGTGGACGCCTGCTTTGCGGAGGATCAGCTGCCAGACGAGTGGCAGAAGTTCACGCAGATCAACGCTGACTACTTCAACAACGCCAAGTAGGAGTCGTCGAGCACGTCCAGGACGGGCGTGTCTGGGACGGCTTCTGCGACCAACTCGCGCAGCTGGCGCGAGTCGAAGCGATGAGACTGCGGGGCCAGTGGGTTGACGGTGATCGCCTTCAGCGCGATCGTTCGGCGCACCTCGATCGACAGTCCTTGACGCTCATACCAGCGCGGTCCGCGACGCGAGAGGAACACCTTCGTCGGGTCTGCAACGAGCACCCGCAGATCCCGTCCTGCGCGCTCTGAGCGAGCGGCCAGCAGGCCTTCGAGGAAACGCTCGCTCAGAGCGCCGTCGATGCTCAGCGTGCTCACGTGCTCGTGCTCTCTCAGCATCGCGCCGATCTCGCCTGGCTCGGCGCTCAGCACGAGTCGCCTGTCGAGCGTCACTTGCCTGCCGACACCGGGGTCCGGGGCGCCGTCTGCCGCTTCTGGCAGTCGCACGAGATCGACTGCGTCACGCGTGATCCGGACGACCTCATCAATGTCTTCACTGAGGATTGCGCCTGTCGCCATCACGAGCCCATCAGCAACTGCCGGCGAGGACGCTGCGCGGCGGTCGATCGCGCCGTCGAGCAGAGCCTGCTCGACGCCGAGCGCGAGCATCTCCTGACCGACTGCGTGCAGGTCTGTCGCTGCGCTGGGGCCGGCGACTTCGACGGCTCCAGGTTGAGACATGCGTGCAAGCACAACCTCGCCGAGCGGCGTGCGCACTCCCGTCTGTGACAGGCGCTCATGCAAGACGCCGCTCGCGCGCAGCAGCGTGCCGGTCGTCGCTACCAGGTCACCTGCCTGCAAGTGCACGCGCGGCTTGTCGATGCGCGCATCGATCACGTCGTGCTGCTCGCCGTCGCGCCCAATCGAGGTGACGCCGACCGGACGTCCAGCAGCGGCGTGCTCGCGCAGCAGCGCGGCGAGCGTCTCGGTCTTGCCCGTGTTCTTAGCTAGGCCGACGAGCGCGAGCGTGCGCACGCCTGCAACGAGCGTGCCGAGCGGCGTTTGCGCGTCGCTGCCCATCGGCGTGCTCCTCAGAGGCCCGTGCGGCTAGTTGCCGGCGTCGTGGGACGCGCCGACGCCATTGGACGACGCCGTCGCTGGGTGCCCTGCGCCGTTGCGCGCTGCCAGCTCGCGGACGATGAAGCTGGCGACGTGGTGCGGGTAAGTCCCCTTCGAAAAGCCCGCGTCGAAGCCAAGCTCCTTGGCGAGTTCGTTGGACACGCGCGGGCCGCCACATGTGAGGATGATCTGCTTGCGTCGGCCCTCTGCTTCCACCATCTCGACGAGCTCAGTCAGGTTGGCGATGTGCAGGTTCTGCTGCGTCACCGTCTGCGAGACGAGGATCGCATCGGCGCCGACGTCGATCGCGCGCGAGACGAGCACGCTGTTGGGCACCTGGCTGCCGAGGTTGTGGGTCTCGAACGCCTTGTAGCCCTCCAGGCCGTGGTGCCCGTGGAAGCCCTTCAGGTTGAGCATCGCGTCGATGCCGACGCTGTGCGTGTCGGTGCCCGTCGCTGCGCCGACGACCACGATCGGTCGCCCGATCTGAGCGCTGGCAAAGTCTTCGATCTCCTCCTCGCTCATGTACTCGATCTCAAAGCCTTCCTGTGAGAGCGAGGCGTAGTCGACCGTCTGCTTCGACTCGCCGAACATGACGAAGTACGTGTAGCCGTCAGTCAGCTCCTGGTAGTGGACCACCTCAGGGTGCTCGAAGCCCATCTGGGCGGCCCACTCCTGGGCGGCCTTGCGCGCCGCGAGACCGTAAGGCACAGGCAGCGTAAAGCTGAACTGGACGAGTCCATCGCCAAGGTGGTCGGCGTAGGGCTTGACCCTGCTCAGGTCGACGTGCGGGCGTGTGCCAGATTCAGGCAAGGCTCGACGCTCTCTGCATCAGCTCGCGCGCGGGGTTGAAGTAGCTCTCTTGCACTTCGACGATTCCCTCTGTGCCTCGGCCCTCGTCGATCGCGCGCGGCACGTCGCCGAACACACCCTCGCCGAGTGCTGTGAACAATCCATGCTCTGCGATTCGCTCCAGCAGTGCGTGGGCGCCGGCAAGCACTTCCTGCGCGCGAGTCTGGATGATCCCGCCCGACTTGAACTCGATCTCGTCGCCGAGGTCACGCGCGGCGGTGAACACGTAGTCGACGTTTTCCATGCCGATCACGCGGTCGTGCACGTGCGGGGTGAAGATCCCCTCAGTAGGCACGCCGATCGTCTGGATGCCCTGGCCAGTCGCGATCGTGACCAAGTTGAACAACGAATCGGTCGCGTGCGTGCGGAACAGGTTGCCGTCCATGTGACGCGTCGGCGGCATGTACTTGACAGGACAATCTGGGAACAGTTCGCGCGTGAGCTGGGCTTGTGCCCACTCGTACAGCATGCTGTTTGGGATCGGGTTGTCGATCTCGTACGCATCGCCAAGTGCGATCTGCGAATCAGGCACGCCTGAGTCGAGCGCGAGCTGACGATTGATGAACTGCGAAGCGGTCACCGATGGCGCCGCCTCGATCGCGTCTGCTGTACGCAGGTAGTTGTCCTCGCCCGTATTGATGACGACTCCGAAATAGCCGTTGATCATGCGCGAGACGCGCTGGTCGATCAGTCCTCGCACAGGGTTGATGTCGCGGTAGAGAATCCCGTACAGCGCATCGTTGACCATGTTGTCGAAGCCCTCGATCGCGCCCATCGCGGCGATCTCCGGCATGCACAGTCCTGAACAGAAACTCGACAGACGCACGTAGCGATTGTGCTTCTCAGACCATTCGTCGAGCGCCTCGCGCATGATGCGGAAGTTGGCCTGTGTCGCGAACGTGCCGCCGTAGCCCTCCGTTGTCGGACCGTACGGGACGTAGTCGAGCAGGCTCTGCGCGGTCGAGCGGATCACGGCGACGATGTCGCCGCCGGCCTGCGCGACTGCGAGCGCGTGCACGACGTCCTCGTAGACGTTGCCTGTCGCAGTCAGCACGTAGCGCAGCGGTGGTGGGTGCTCGCCGAGGCGCTCGCGCGTCTGGCGGCGCTCGCGCATGCGCTCAGCGATCTCTGCCACACGAGCTTCGCACTCGCGCCCGATCCGCTCCCTGATTGCCTGATCGCTCGCGCGCGGCAGTCCGCACAGCTCGAGCCCGCCCAGCTCGACCTGCTCTGCGATCGACTGCGGCGTCGCTGACTGGTCGGCGAGCAGCGCGTTGCCCAACCAGTAGGCGATGCCCTTGCCGAGCTCGCCGCGATCGCGTACGTGGTCGACAAGCACGTTTGGCAGTGGCGCGTCGAGTTCGTTGGCGCCGTCGACACCGAGCAGGCGGGCGATCGTGCGCTCTACGGAGACTGTCGTCTTGCCCTCGATCTGCTTCGCGACCTGGGAGGCGATCTGCTCGGCTGCCTCACGGCAGGCGGAGATCACGCCTGCGTCGAGGCCCAGCTTGCCTGGGCGGCCCTGGGGTACAGCGCCGTTCGTGGTGCCTGCGTGCGCCCCGTTGCCCACGGGAGCGTTGCCGTTCTCGTGCCTGCCGTTCGAGCTCATTTGAGCTCCCGCACGATTGGGAAAGGAATCACCTCACGCAGCGTGTCGCGTTCGAGCAAGATCATCACGAGGCGGTCGACGCCCATGCCGCCGCCTGCGGTAGGCGAGTAGCCGTACTCGATCGCCCGCGCGTATTCCTCGTCGTTGGGGTGGGGCACGTCAGCGTCGTCGATCATCCGCCGCTTGCGCTGGTCGACGAAGCGCTGCCACTGGTCGACTGGATCATTCAGCTCGGTGTCGCCGCTGACCAACTCGATTCCCCCGATCACTGCGTCGAAGTGTTCGGCCAGCTCCGGATGCACTGGGTGGCGGCGCGTGATCGGGAAGGGCTCCAGCGGGAAGTCGAACACGTGTGTCGGCTGGTTGATCGTCGACTCGATTTTCTCGGAGTAGATGTCGGCGACGACCTCGGCCCAGGTGGCCTCAGGGTCGATCGGCTCGTCGAGCAGCTCCGCGAGCTCGTCGCGCGTCGACTCCATGAAGTCGACGCCGAAGCGCTCCATGATCAGTTCGCGCATCGTGATCCGCCGCCACGGCTTCGCCAGGTCGATCTCTTCGCCGTTGCGTTGGATCGTCGTACGCCCGAGCGCCCGCTGGGCGACGTCACGGAACATTTCTTCGGTGACGGTCGCGACGTCGTTGTAGTCCGAGTAGGCGCACATGAACTCGATGATCGTGAACTCAGGCGAGTGCTTGTGGGAGATGCCCTCGTTGCGGAACACCTTCCCCATGTCGTAGACGTTCTCCATCCCGCCGACGATGCAACGGTTGAGGAAGAGCTCAACCGAAATCCGCAGGTACAGGTCGCGGTCGAGTGCGTTGTGGTGTGTCGTGAACGGTCGGGAGCCAGCGCCGCCCGCGAGTGACTGCAGCGCTGGGGTTTCGATCTCGACGAAGTTTCGCTCGGCCAGCCATTCGCGGATCGCGAGGACGATCTTGTTGCGCTTCACGAACAGGTCTCGGGTCTCCTGATTCGCGATCAGGTCCAGCTCCCTGTAGCGGTAGCGCGCGCCCGTGTCGCCCATCCCGTGGTGCTTGTCCGGCGGCGGGCGCAGCGACTTCGTCAGCAGCGTGCAGTCGACCGCCTCCAGCGCGAGCTGACCCCGCTGGGTCACGTAGACGCAGCCGTCCACCGAGACGATGTCGCCGATGTCGTAGTTCAGGATGCGGTCGTAAACCTCTTGACCAAGCGAGTCCACGCGCACGACCACCTGGATCGAGCCGGAGAGGTCACGCAGGTCCAGGAATGCGGTCTTGCCGTGTCCGCGGCGCGAGATCAGTCGACCTGCGACGAGGTAGCGCATGTCCCGGTGAGCGCCATGCTCCAGCTCGTTCGGGTCGTGTGCTGCGTGGATTTCCGTGATTCGCGTGCGCCTACCCCAGAGCGTCACCGGCGGATAGGGGTCGACTCCTTCCTCGCGCAGACGCTCCATCTTCTTGCGGCGCTCGTCGATTTCACCACGCTCATCGAGCGCGACAGCGCCGTTCTCGAGCACACCGCTGTCAGCCTCCTCGGCCTCTTGCAGCGTCATTTCCCTCTCCCCCTCATGGTGCCCGGATGCGGACATGTCAGACGATCCTCTCAAAGCGGTTTCGCTTGTCAAGCGGTGTCGCGAGATCTCTACACGGGTGTTCCAGGGGTCTTGGCTGGTTCCCGCAGGAGTCCTGCGTCCGCCGACTAAGCCATCGGCAGCGACATGCCCGCCGGTTTTCGCTCCTCGGCGGGGACCGGCGGGGCCTGCGGCGTGCCGGTCGACGTGCCGTTGGTGGGCGCGCCGCCAACCTGCACGAGAGGGAGGACTGGCAAGCTCATCGGCGCTGTCGGCGTCATCGCGATCACGCCGCGCGCGACCTGGCGAATAGCCTGTGCAGCCGGGTCGTTGGGTTCCTCGACAACGAGCGGCACGCCACCGTCAGCTTGCTCGCGCAGTGGCATCGTCAACGGAACACGGCCGAGCATCGGCACATCGAGCTCGTCTGCCAGCTCGTCACCGCCACCCTCGCCGAAGATCGCGAAGCGCTCGCCCGAGGGCGTTGTGAAGCCCGACATGTTCTCGACGACGCCAGCGATCTCGAGGTCGACCTTGTCTGCCATGTGTGCCGAGCGTCGAGCGACCTTCTGTGCAGTTGCCTGCGGTGTCGTCACGATCAGGAAGCGAGCCTGCGGAAGAAGTTGGGCAAGCGTCATCGAGACGTCGCCAGTGCCAGGTGGCAGATCGACGAGCAAGTAGTCGAGCGCGCCCCAGTCGACGTCTTGCAAGAACTGGGTCAGCGCCTTGTGCAGCATCGGCCCGCGCCACACGACCGCAGCGTCCTCCTCGACGAAGAAGCCGATCGACATGACCTTCACGCCGTGTGCCTGCAGCGGCACGATCTTGCGCTCAGGCGAGACCGGCGGGCGCGGTGCGCCGGGCCCCTACAAGCGCGGGATCGAATAGCCCCCC
>OUNM010289096.1_pt1 | contig 51165 bp, 38 predicted proteins | sample 1769961 | NCBI WGS metagenome assembly OUNM01 (sample SAMEA3914820, study PRJEB12502) | metagenome | biome: forest; material: soil | place: USA | collected 2012-03-12 | depth 0.3 m
GCCGTCGCGCAGTTCGGGGTGCGATCGGCAGGCGGTGCGGACGCCGCGACTGCCGCAGTCGTGGCGGAGCTGGCGGAGCTCGTCGCCCGCAAAGAGCTCGACGTTCCGATCGCGGCGGAGTTCCCGTTGTCCGACGTGCGTGCCGCCTACCGCCGGCTGGAATCGCGCCACACCCACGGCAAGATCGTGTTGCGCCCCTAGGCCGTGAGGCGCCACCCGGAGGCGGCCAGCCACGACGGCAGGTCGAGCGCGTCGGGCACGAGCGCCCGCGTGGCCTCGAAATCCGCCTGGTATGCCGGGGTCTCGGCGAACCAACGGAACATGTCCGCCGTGTCGCCGAACGAGGCGATGGCCTCGAGCGGGAGGGCCTCGTACCGTGCGGGGAGGCCTGCGTACGCGCCGATGGCCTTCGCTATCTGGGAGCCGGTGAGGGTGTCGCCCGCGATCTCGACGCTGTCGCCCTCGACCGCAGCACCGCCGAGCAGGATCGACGCGGCGGCGCGGCCGATGTCGCGAACGGCGACCATCTGCAGCGGGATGCCGTCGGGCAGCGCCATCCGCACGACCACCTGGCCGTCTTCGACGCTCGTCATGAATCCCGAGAGGTTGTCCATGAAGAGGACGGGTCGCAGGAAGGTGTGATGGATCCCGAGCGCCTCGATGTGCTCCTCGACCCGGCGCTTGCTCTCGAAGTGGGGGATACCCGATTCGCGTTCGGCTCCGCCGACGGAACTGAACACCAGATGCGGGACGCCGGCACGGGCAGCGGCATCCGCGATGGCGATCCCATTGGCGGTCTCGCGGTCGGTGCCGCCGTCGAGCGGGGTGGTCATCGCGAACGCGGCATCCACGCCGGCGAAGAGCGCGTCGAGGGATGCGGCATCCCCCAGATCGCCGACCGACAGTTCGACGCCTCGATCGGCGAGCGCCTGTGCCGCGGGCGCATGCGGGTCGCGCACGAGCGCGCGCACCCGAGCTCCGCTGGGCAGCAGCGCGTCGATCACGGAGCCGCCCTGCTTGCCCGTGCCGCCGATGACGGCGATCAGCGGTGAGCCGGTGATTGGTGTGAGACTTGGCGACATGATGTTCTCCTCTTCGACGATCGGGCACTTACCGAAAACGATAGCCGGCTAATGAATATTCCGGACTCTCCGTCGAATTCGGGACCCACCGATTTCACCGCGACGATCGACGGCGTGATCAGCCCGTTGATTCCGAGGCTCGCGCGCTCGCATCGGGCGATGTCGCAGGAACTGCTCCGCGGCACGGGACTCAGCGCCGGTCAGGAGCTGCTGATCATGCGCCTCTTCGACGGCCCCCCGCAATCCCAGGCCGACCTCACCCGATGGCTGGGAGTGGAGCCGCCGACGACCGCCAAAATGCTCGCCCGCATGGAGAAGGCGGGCTTCGTGGAGCGTGCTCGATCCGAAACGGACCGCCGGAGGACGCTCGTCACGCTGACCCCGGCCGGACGCGCCCTCCACGAACGGGTCAGCACGGTCTGGGACGACCTCGAGAACGTCACGACGGCCGGCCTCACCGACGCCGAGGTCCATGAGCTGGAACGCCTTCTGCGCCGGTTGCTCTCGAACCTCCACGCCGATCAGGCGACCCCGCCCGCCGGGTAAGGAGCGCGGGCGGCTGGGCTCTCGGGGCTTCCCCATCTGCGGAGGGCGTGGGATTCGAACTCTATCCGGCGCCTTGACTGACGGCGGAGCAGCGCCGAGATCTGCGGAAAAGCAACGTAGGTCGACCCCGCCCAACCTTCTTCAACCTCGTCTGATCTCACTCGGTTGTGCGCAAAATGTGCGCAGAGACACGGAGGTCCATTCGGTCGTCGGCTGTGATGTATCAGGACATCTCTGACGGTCCCGGAATCTTGCGTGGCCCTCGGGGTCCAAGGGGGTTGCCACTGCCGACGTATTTGGTGCCGGGCGGGGGCCAGGGATATTCGGCCAGGAGGGTGCCGGCGGCATCGAAGACCAGTAGCCGGTCCTCCTCCTCGACCCGGTAAGCGATCGCTCCGGCGAGGGTGCGGCTGACCTGGAACTTGGCGCCGCGGGCATAGACGGTGCCGTTCTCGTGGATCCGGGTCATCCGTATGCCGTCGTCCCCGGCCGGGGCCGACGGCTGCGGGACCGGGCGTGGTGGTTCGACCACCGGCGTCGCCGCCCAAGCGAGCGCCGGAGTGACCCGACCCATGAGCCCCTGGTGCGAGCGCTCGGTGTTATAGATCAGATCGAACGCGTCAACCTGGGCCTGCAATTGCTCAAGCGTCTCAGCTAACGGTTGCTTATCCAGCAACCGGAACAACGTCTGGTGGAAGCGCTCATTCTTCCCCTGGGTGGTCGGCTTATAAGGCTTCCCGGTGATCGGCTCGACCCCGAGCGAATGCAGATAAACGACCAGCTGCCCCAGCACTCCGCGCCGGGACGGGTTCAACGCCGCTCCGTTGTCGGAGAGCAGCCGTTGCGGGACACCGTGAGCGGCGATGCCCTTGCTGACCACGGCGATCGCGCCCTCGGAGGTCTCACCCCAGGACACGTGGGAGGCGACCGCGAGACGGCAGTGGTCGTCGATCAGCTGGAAGATCACGCACTTGCGACCACCCGTGAGGAGTATTCGGTCGCGTCCAGTTGCCAGCACGCGTTCGGCGCCGGATAGACGAACCGCCGATACGACGTGTCTCAGACCGCACACTGATCGGCATCCCCACCCAGGCAGCTGTCAATCCCCGGCGTCGGCTATCTCCCTGATGAGCCGAGCTATCTTGTCTCGAACATCGAGCTGCTCCTCGTTTGCGTGCGTGAAGAGTATCCGATAAATCACCGGGGCCACGACCACATCAACGACGCGGTCTGTTGTGGGAGGCGCCTCACCTCGCCCAAGAGCCCGCGACCGGATTTCCTCGATGTGCCGCAGCAGGATCTCGAAGTAGTCATTGGTGACGTCCTTATCAGCGATCATGTCGCGCAGGACCTGACGACCAAGTTCGGTGGAGAACTCTTCGACGTACGGGACGAACCAGGCGAGGAGATCCCCCTCGAGCGTGCCGGTGTCCTCCACCTGTTCGCGGGCGAGGGAGTTCGACGCCACCGCGGCCAGCAATCCCTGAAGGTCGCGCCACCGGCGATAGATGGTGCTCGTGTTGACTCCAGCTTTTCTGGCGATCTCCGGAATGGACAGGGCGGTCCGGTCACCACCGTTGGCACCGAGGAGCTCCGTCACCGCCGAATGCACCGCGAGCTGGACTCGGGCACTGCGGCCCCCAGGACGAGCGGTCGGTGCAGTGGCCATCCATCGAGTCTAGAGCCTCCCACTAACGCACAAAGTGTGCGTTAGGATAGAATCATCTAAAGCATACGTTGGGCTTTAAGGGATAGGGGTTCGGATGCGACGACGTCGCGCGGCATTCTGGTTACACGCTGCAGTGCTTGTGGTCTTCATCGGCGGCTCCGCTGCACCGTCCCCCCTATATGCTCGATACGCGCGCGAATGGGCGCTCGGCCCCATAGAAGTCACCGCCGTCTTCGCCGTCTACGCCGCCGCCATCCTCCTCACCCTTCTGATCACCGGTTCCCTCGCCGATCACCTCGGCACGCGGCCGGTGCTCGTCGCGGCGATCGTCCTCGAGATCGCAGCCATGCTCGTCTTCTCCGGTGCGGCCTCCCCCGCAGCCCTGATGGCAGCACGAATCATCCAAGGGGTTGCGACTGGGGCGACCATGAGCGCGGCCGGCGCAGCACTCATGGCGTTCGAGAACCCGGAACGCCCAACGGGATCACTACTCAATAGCCTGGCCTCACCGGTCGGGCTCTCAAGTGGCGCGCTCGTATCCTCCCTGCTGGTCGGTTTCGCGCCCGCACCGAGCCGTGCAGTCTACCTCGCCATCGCCGCCCTGCTGGTAGTGCTGGGGATCCCGCTCGCCCTACATCCCCAGACAGGCGGAGCCCTGCCGTGGACGGCCCGATCGCTCGTTCCGCAACTGCGGATCCCCGCGACGGCCGCGAAGACTGTGGCAACCGCCATGCCGGTCGGCGCCGCGACCTGGGCGCTCGGCGGGTTCTACCTGTCCCTCGGACCTGCGATCGTTCGTTCACTCACCCACGATCCGGCGGTCATCATCTGCGGCCTCGCGCTGTTCGCACTATTCTTCCCGGCTGCGATCGCCGTGTTCGCCGCTCGACGGTGGTCCGACCGGACGACCATGCTCGTCGGGGCCACCTGCCTCGTCATCGGCGCCTCGGTCACCGCACTCGCCGTGGTCTCCGGCTTGGTGCTCCTCTACTTCGTCGGGACGATGGTGGCCGGATGCGGTTTCGGCAGCGGCTACTCCGGAGCACTGCGGGTCACCCTCCCGCTCGCCGAACCCCACGAGCGCGCCGGCATGTTCTCGGCGGTCTACGTTATCTGCTACCTCGGGTTCAGCGTCCCGGCCGTCGCCGCAGGCGCACTCACCACCGTCGCCGGACTGAAGACGACGACCCTCGTCTACGGTGCTGTCCTCGTCCTGGCAGCGATCCCCGCGCTGATCGCAAACCTTCCGCCCACCCGAAGGCCCCAGCTCCCGGTCTCCACTTCGACCAGCTCCCTGGATGGGTACACTGTTCGCCTCCCTCGCTCCGAAACTCGCGCGGCGATGTCTCGTGCAACTGACGGGAGCTCATGACAACTGGTCTTGTGTCTTCTTACTTACTACCCAAAAAATGATGGCCTGCGCATGACACAAAGACGTCCTAACCCACTGCCAGAAGCACGTACGGAATCGCGCGCATACTCTGGTGGGGTTACGAGCCACAATTGATGAATGGACGTGTTCCGCACTGAGGAGGCCCACGAGTGGGAAGCGTACATCCGCCAGAATCAGTATCCTCTCTCGGTGCAGGCGATCGGCGACGACTTCACTGCCATCGTGCAACGCAGCAACCTCCCTCGGGGAATCACCTTCTTTCAGATGAGGGTGGGACGCTCTTCATTGGCCCGCACCAGCCGGCTTGTTCGCTCCGACCCGTCCGACGACCTCCTCCTGCTGATCCAGCTGACGGGGGCCGCACGCATAACTCAAGGAGATGACAGGGTCGAATTGGCTGCTGGGTTTGCGGCCTTCTTCGATCCCTCCCAGCCATACGTGATCGCCGAGTCAGGCGGCGAACACCTCGTCGTGGTGGTGTCCCGCCGTGAGGTCCTCGGACCAAACGAGTCAGCGCACGGAGTACGACTTCGACCGATTCGACTCTCCGCGCTTCCCTTGAGAGTCCTTCGATTGCTCGCCGAAGAAGTCATTTCCGGCAACCCGCGCGCCCTCGCTTTGGAGTTGGACGGCGTCGCGGGCGCGGCAACCGATCTGTTACGAAGCGTTGCGGTCCTGGCATCCGCCCCAAATGGGGCCACGCTGCGGCCCATTGGTCGCGAGGCGGTTTCGAGTACCGCCCGCGCCTACATCCTTGACCACCTTGACGACCAGACATTGTCCGTCGAGAGCGTCGCCGGCGCTTTGCATGTGTCGGTGCGACATCTGACCGCTTCCTTCTCCCCGGGGCGACTCCCCTGGCGAGTTCATCAGACGTGTTCGGATGGAGCGGATTCGGTCAGATCTTCTCGACCCGCAACAATCCCACCTACCCGTCGCGGCGATCGCCGAAAAGTGGGGATACTCAAATCCATCTTCGTTCGGACGCGCCTTTCGGCAACTCTATGGTCACGCTCCGACCGAGCTGCGAAACACGTAGCGAGTGTGCCGTTCCGGCATGGCCGCATCACTTTCGGACGGATCCGGTTTCCCCGATGTAAAACGTTCCCGCGTGGGCACATACTTGCTTCACCTTGCGATGACGCACCGCTTTGAATGAGCAGACGGCGCGTCCGCGTCGACCCTCATTCGAACTCCAGGAGCGCGCAATGGATGAACAATCACGCACCCCCGTCGTCGAACAGCACTCGTTCGATTACATCCCCACCACCGAGCGCACCGGAACCGTTGGAACTCAGGTCCGCTTCTGGTTCATGGTCAATGCCACTCTCCTCACAGCCTTCACTGGGGCGCTCGGCCCTTCACTGGGGATGGGCCTTCCTGCAACGCTGATCGCCATCGTCACCGGCTCGATCTTCGGCACGCTCTTCCAGGCGTTCCACGGAGCGCAAGGGCCACACATGGGGCTGCCACAGATGATCCAGAGCCGCGTCCAGTTCGGCTCCCGAGGTGCCGCCGTGCCGACGGTCATCGCCGCACTGATCCCGATCGGTTTCGTGATCTTCAACTTTCAGTCCGGCGCCTCCGCCTACGTGAGCCTGGTCGGAGGAGGGGTCACCTTCCCCACCATCGTGATCGCGGTTGCAGCCGCTGTCCTCTGCATCTTCGGCTACAGGTACATCGTCAAGGCAGAGAGCGCGCTTGCGTGGATCACCGTCGCGAACCTCATCCTCCTCACCGTCGCCGCTATCGCGGTGCTCCCGCTCGAATCCATGATGGGCAACTGGGCGGTCACCCCGTTCGCTTTCCTTGCACAGTTCGGCGTATCGGCGGGATATCAGCTGGCGATCGCGACCATGGTTTCCGACTTCACCCGCTACATGCCCGCCCGCACCCCTGGCTGGCGGGTTTCGGCTGCCGTCTTCGCCGGAACCATCAGTTCGGCGATCTGGATCGAGGCCCTCGGGGCTGCGGTCTCGGATTCCTTCCCGAAGCTCGATGTCATTGGTGCGCTGAACAAGATGGGTAACCAATTCGGCTTCAGTCTCGGGACCATCACCATGATCATCGGAATCGTCGTCTTCCTGACCGTTTCCTCCGTCGCCCTCTACAGCGGAAGCATTTCACTGCTCAGCGCACTGGAGGCATTCCGTCGGCTGCGAGCGACCGCCCGGTTGCGCACCGTCACCATCTGCATCGCGTCCGCATTCGTACTCACCGCGGCCCTGGTTCTTCCAGCGAACATTCTCGCCTCCTTCTCGGTGTTCTTGACCTTCTTGGGCTACCTGCTCATTCCGTGGACGGCCGTGAATCTGGTCGACTATTACATCATTCGCCGAGGTCTCTACTCGATCTCTGACATCGTCAGATCCGATGGCGGCATCTATGGACGATGGGGTACGCGTGGGCTCATCAGCTACGCGTGCGGACTGGTCGCCATGATCCCGTTCCTCAGCAGCTCGATCTACACGGGGCCGATCGCCTCTGCGATGGGAGGCGCCGACATCTCCTTCATCTTTGGGCTCAGCGTCTCAGGTTTCGCATATTGGCTCCTGATGCGCCGCGTCGACCTCACGGCGGAACGAGAGATCATTTCTACGGCGTCCATCCACACGGGAGAGCTCCTGCGAGATGTCGAACCGCTCGTCGATGGGAATCGGTGATGCTCGACAGGTTGAACAACGCCGACGCGCTCCGGCTTGTGTGGCCGCAATGGCAGGGCGCCCGATCTTCGGCGCTTCGAGAGACACAACGAGCGCGTCCATTGCCTGTCCGCCGTCGAGGGCCTTCGCAAGCCGGCGGGCTTTCTCTGCGTCCGCATCCCGGACGACGTCGGCGTGATGAGCCTCGAGGGCGCGCACGACGGCCAGCGCTCCGACCGGGTGCCCCTCACCTCCGTCACCGTCCCCGGCAACCGCATGGGCGAGGAGGCGATCCGCCTGGTGCTCGACGAGGCCCGGCCAGGACACCGCCATGAGCGCCTGACTCTGCCCGTCACGCTGCGCCAGGGCCGAAGCACCTGACAGCTCCGCCCGGGCTGCCCGCAATCATGCTGACGGCGGAGGCGGCGCGGTGCTCTCCCGGATGACCAACGTGGGCCGCTCGGAGGAGAATTTCTTCGGTTTGCCCCCCGCGATCGCTGTCTCGAGCAGGCCGTAGGCGCGGGCGCCGAGTCCGGCGAAGTCCTGGTCCACGGTCGTAAGCGGTGGACTCCACAAGCGAGCAAGCGGATGATCGTCGAAGCCGACCACGCTCACGTCCTCCGGTACCGACTTGCCCACCTCCGCCAGCCCGCGGATGACGCCCATGGCGATCTCGTCGTTTCCGCAGAAGACCGCGGTCACGGCGGGATCCGCCCCGATCGCGCGCCCTATCTCGCGGCCGGACTCTGGTTCCCAGCTGGCGTCCACTGGCGAGGGCACTGGCGCCCCGTGTGCGGCGAGAGCTCGCCGCCAGCCGGTAGTCCGGCCGTCCTCTTTGCGAGATGGCGGCACGCGTACGTGCTGGACAGTCTTGTGCCCGAGTGAGAGCAGGTAGTTGACGACCTCCTCGGCCGCGTCGGCCTCCGCCAGCACCGCTTGCGGCACGCCCGTCTCGCGCACGCCCGAGATGGAGACCGTCGGGATCGACTTCGGGATGCGGTGCAGCGCGGCGACCCCCGGAGGGTCGAACTTGAGCACGATGACTCCGGCGATGGGCTGGTCCAGCACGAGGGAGACCGCCCGGGCGACCGTGTCCTCCTGCGCCGACTCGACCACCGTGATCGAAACGGTGTACCCCGCAGCACGTGCGCTTTCTTCTATACCGCGAATCGTTTCGGCGTAACCGTAGCGGGAGGTGTTTCCGGCGATGACGGCGATCAGCTTGGGCTGCCGGGCGACGAGGGCGCGGGCGGCCGCCGACGGTCGGAATCCGAGTTCCTCGATAGCCTGCATGACCTTGGAGCGCTTCTCATCCGATACGTACGCAGCGCCGTTGAGCACCCGAGAGACGGTCGGGACGGACACCCCAGCCCGGCGGGCTACGTCGCTGATCACGGGCGGTTTCGGCGCGTTGTTGGTCATCGTCCTCAGCATAGCGACGCCGCACCGCCAACCCTCGGACTGCTCATTTGACGGCGCCGCTGGTGATGCCGGAGATGATCCGCCGCTGCATCACTGTAAAGGTGATCAGCAGGGGCAGGCTCATCAGGATGATGTACGCGAAGATCAGGTGCCAGTTCTGGAGGTAGAGCCCCGAGCTTGCGACCTGGTACAGGTTCAGCGGCAGGGTGTCCAGCCGACCTCCGATCACGAACAGTGCATAGAAGACGTCGTTCCAGATGTAGAGGCAGATCAGGATGGTCGCCGTCGCGAGCGTTGGACCCAGGAGGGGCATGATCACCCGGAAGAAGACACGGAGCGGACCGGCGCCGTCGACGCGGGCGGCCTCCTCGAGCTCCACCGGGATGGTGCGAACGAAGCCCGTGACAAAGAAGATCACCGTCGACAGGTACATGCCCATGTAGACGCCGATCATTCCGACCGCCGTACCCGCGAGCCCGATCTGGCGCAGCAGTAGCACGATCGTGACCACGGCGGGCGGCAAGACGATGCCGCTGATGCCGAGCGCGTAAACGAACGCGATCGGCCTGCTGCGGCGCCTGCCGAGGATCCAGGAGGCCATCGCACCGAGCAGCAGCACGCCGAACACCGATGGCACCATGATCAGGAGGCTGCCGAAGAATGCGGCCACCATCCGGCCTTGGTCGAGCACAGTCATGAAGTTCTGAAGAAGGTGCCAGGTCGTCGGGAGGGCCAGGCTCGGGTTGAGGGCCTCAGCCTGATCTTTTCCGGCTGTCACGACCACAAGCCAGAACGGCACGCCGAGCAGGAACACGACGAGCAGGATGGCAACGACCGGCTGGATGATACGCGACAACTTCAGCGGCTGACGCGCGCGGCGGCGCGCGGTGGTGAGCGCAGTCACAGCACGTTCTCCCTTCTGCGCAGGAAATAGATGACCGGGAAGGCGAGGATCGTCACCATCAGGAAGAGGCTGAGGCTCATGGTGGTCGCCTGCGCGAAGAGACCCTGGCCGAAGGTGCGGAAGATGAAGATGTTGAGCAGTTCTGTGGTGCCGCCCGGCCCTCCCGCCGTGGTGGCCTGCACGATGTCGAACCCGTTCATCGCGCCGAGCAGCGCGGTGGCCACATTGAATGTGACGGCAGGGGCCAGTAGCGGGAAGCGGATGGTCCGGAAGGTCGTCCACCAGCTCGCGCCGTCGAGCCGCGCGGCCTCCAAGATGTCCTCGTTGATTGTTTTGAGCCCGGCGAGATAAATCAGCATCGAGAGGCCCATCCACTTCCACGCGTGGATGAGCGCGACGACGACGATGGTCCAGGTCGTGCTACCGAGCCACGCTACGGTGATGTGCTGACCGGTGAAGAACGAGAGGATCTGGTTGAGGCCGCCATCCGGTTTGAGAAGCGCCTGGAAGATGTAGCCGACGGCCAACGCCGACATCACAACCGGCACGAAGAACGCCACCCGAGCGAACCGATTGATGCGAGTGTCGCACTCGAGCACCAGTGCGAGGATCAGCCCGAACAAGTTTTGGAAGATCGCGACAAGTATCGCGTAGATCAGCGTGATCCGGAGGTCGTTCACAAGGCTGCCGTTGCTGAAAAGCGATGAGAAGTTGTCGAAGCCGACGAACGAGATTTCGCTGTGGAAGCTGGACCAGTTCGTGAAGGCGTAGACGAAGTTGAAGATCGTCGGCACGAAGAAGAACACGACGAGCACGATCAGCGCGGGGACGAGGAACCAGGCCGGATGGTCGTGGCGTCGGCCGCTGCGGCGGCGCTTCTCCACGGTGCGCGTGGCCGCGGGTGGCGCCGGCGCCAGCGGGGTGAGCTGTGCGGTCATGGAATGTTGCCTTTCATCGGTTCCCAGTGGCGATGCCGGGGCGACGATGGCCGTCGCCCCGGCTACGCCGGCTCAGAAGCCCTTGACTCCTTGGGCCTTGGCGAGCTGTGCGAACTGGTCCTGGGTGGTCTGCGCCACCTGGACCGGCGTCTTGGTCCCCTGGATCATGTCGGCGAGGTTGAGGTACAGGTCAGGGTTCGCCACAGCGAGAGCCTGCATGGAGCCGACAGATGTGTCGAGCGACTTGGCCACGTCCTGCAGTGCGGTCGGGACCGTGCTCGGGGTGTCCACACCCTTGATGAGGGATACGGTCGACTGAGCCTTCACAAAGTCCTTGTAACCGTCGCCGAGCCAGTAGCTGAGGAACTGGCGGGCCGCGGCCTCCTTCTTACTGTCACCGGTCTTGAAGGCGACGAGGGCGTTGGACTGGTCCGGGATGAACGTTCCGACGTTGCCCTTGGGCGAGATCGGGAAGAAGCCGATCTTCTTGTTCAGTTCGTCGGTGTTGGAGGTCGCCTGGAGCTCGCCGAAGAACGAGTTGACCTGCATGACCATCGCCGCCTTGCCGTCCAGGAGCGCCTTGCCCTGGTCGACGAACGTTGCCGTCTTGATGTCGGAGTTGAACAGCCCCTCCTGAATCAGCTTCTGGTAGTTGTCGATCGCGCCCTGGATGGTCGGGTCGGTGAACTTCTCCTCGTTCTTGTTCACCTTGTCCCAGAGGCCGTTCTTGGCGGCGTCGGCGAGCTGCGCCTGCACCCACCACTGCGTGGCCCACTTGTCGCCGCCCATCTCGTAGAACGGGTCGACGCCCTTGGCCTTGAGGGTCTGCGCGTCGGAGATGAACTCGTTCCAGTTCTTTGGAGTGGAGGTGATGCCGTTCGCCGCGAGGACGTCCTTGTTGTAGTAGACGCCGATCACGGCCGGGGTGGTAACGAGAGCCGCATAGCGGGTGCCGTCCAGGATGCCGGTCATGTCGCCGAGGTTGCCCGTGTAGTTCTTCACCCACGGGGCGCCCTGAAGCGACTGCAGGTTCTGCTTGGCGTTCAACGCGGTGAGCTCTGACGCTGTCGGCTGCCAGAACGCGAGATCGGGCTTGTCACCGGTGGCGACCTTGGTCTGAATACCCTGCTCGTACGGGTCGGGAATGGTGACGACCTTGACCTTCGCGCCGGTGAGCTTCTCGAAGCCTGAGATGACGCTGTCCGCGGTCTTGTTGGAGTTCTGGGCGGCCCAGATCGTCAAGTTCACGCCGTCGAGCTTCGTGTTCTGCGCCGGCCACGTGGTGGCGCCGCTGTCGGAGCCTCCTGAGCCGGGGTCGCTGCATCCGGTGAGGACTAGCGCCGCTGCGGCAGCGATGGCCGCGACGGTCGCGGCTCCCTTCCAAGCGATCTTCATTGAACTGCTCTCCTTGATGTGTCGTAGCGAGGTTAATGCCACTGGGTTCGAGTATCGGAATGTGTTGCGGTCGCCGACGGAGCACCGAGGACGGTGCGGCCGCCAGACTGGAGACGGAGGACACGCGCGCCTGCCTCATCGGCAAGGCCGGCGACGTGCAGCCGTCCGGTTTCCGCGTTCCAGTGGGTGGGCCACTCGGGTAGCGAACGCGGAAAGATCGTGGTGATCGTGAGGTCGGCGCCGGCGAACTGGCGCAGGTCGAGCTCGACCGGGCCTGCGGAAGGATCGCGGTTCCACACGGTGAGGAGGGCGCCATCTTCGACAGCAAGACCGAGCGCAGTCCACGGCGCCTCCCAGGCCGGGATTCCGAGCGGCCAGAACGGCATCGAGGCGGCGAGTTCGCCGCGGACGGCCTTCGCAACCGCTACCGCGTCGGCCACAAGGTCGAGCCTCCGCTGATCCATCCGCCCGAGGTGTCCCGAAACGTAGTATCTGCCGAGCAGGCCCGTCGCAAGGCAGAACGCCGCCTCCTCCTCGGTCATTTCAGGCTGCGGGTACGCCCAACTTGCGGCCTGTTCCGGGAGGATGGAGGCCGGCGCGGCAGCGGCGATCGGCGGGTACTTGAGGAAGTCCTGCTGGTCGGAGGTCGACTGCACCTGGAGACGGCACAGCATCGCGAAGTCCGCGCGCATAGCCCCCGAGCCGCAGTTCTCCAGAACGAGCGCCGGGTGGCGATCGAGCACGCCCTCCAGCCACTCGAGGTGGGCGCGATTGTGCGCGAGCAGACCGGCGCCGACGCTGTCAGCGTTGAGGTCGGTTCCCGGGCCCGGGTTGATGTTGTAGTCGAGCTTGAAGAAGCCGATGCCGAAGTCGCGCACGAGGCGGTCGACGACCTCGTCGAGGTGGGCGCGCGCCGCGGGGTGGCGCAGGTCGAGGTGATAGCGGTGGTGCTCCACAACGCGCTTACCGTTCCGCTGCAGGAAAGCCTCATCGGGTAGGCGGTCGGCCATGGGACTGTTCACGCCGATGACCTCTGGCTCCAGCCACAAGCCAGGCACCATTCCGGCAGAGCGGATGCGGTCGATGACCTCACCGAGCCCACCGGGGAATCGGGTGGTGCTGGGCCGCCACTCGCCGACCGTGTCCCACCACTCTCCGCTGTCGTCGTACCAGCCGGCGTCGATGCAGAAGATCTCCGCACCGACTGCCGCGGCCGCATCGATGAGCGGCAGCAGCTTCTCGGTGGTCGGGTCGCCGTTGAGAGTGTTCATGTAGTCGTTGAAGACCACCGGCATCGCCGCGTTGTCCGGGTGCGGGCGGCGCGCTCCGCGGCGGTAGGCGGTCAGTTGGGCGATCGCCGTCGTGAAGTCGGTGGCGAGTGCGAGGGCGACCGGGACGGTCGCGAACGCGTCGCCCGGGTGGAGGGTCCGCGTCCACTGGTGGTCGGTGTCGGTCGGCCCGGACAGGGCGACATAGCCGCTGGCAGTGTCCTCGCCGATCTCCCAGCGCCAGGCGCCGTTGTGCTCGATCTGCCACGCCCATGCCGCGTCCAGCCGGGCGGAGCCGACGGCTGCGACCGGGAGGTGTTTGCCGGTCGACCAGGTCCCGGTCGAGGTGACGCTGAATTCGCCGCGGGGGTTGTGGTTGGTCAGGTGCTGTTCCAGACGTGGGAACCGGACGCCGTTGAGCGGCTCGGTGATCCAGCGGCCCTCCCCCAGCCAGTCGCTGAGGGCGTGGTGCACATCCCAGTCGCGAATGCTGCTGGAGGCGTCACCGCCCAGGTAGAGCGCGAGGGAGGGGATGGAGCGGAGAACGAGGTCGTCGGCGCCGCGGTTGACCACCCTGACCGACGACCGGAGTACAGCGAGTCCGTGGGGCAGTTGCAGCAGCAACTCGATGCCGAGACCGGTGCCGGCGTGGCGCATCCTGAGGCTGAGCTCGAGGCCCGCGGGAGTCGCCCGCTCCTCGTGACCGTCGTAGCGGGATTCATGGCCGATCACCGTATGTACCAACCGGTCGTTGGCGAGAGAGTGGCCGTGGCAAACCGTGAGCACGTCCACGAGGGGAAGGCCGGAAGGCATCTCGAGGCGGACCCCCGGGGCCGCGACTGCCGCAATACGCGGGGCGGAATCGGCCGACCATTCGAAGTCGACGGTCAGCGTTCCGTTGCCCCAGCTCAGGCGGTCGGTCATCGGGTTCCTCTTCTTTGCGGATGCGGTGCTGCGGCCGCCGTCGGAGCGGTGGCGCTGGAATCATGATAGCGGTATCAGAACAGAATGCAAGCGCGCTAATGGTAGCGGTATCAGACGCGCAGACATTGGGCACTGCGACCCCTTGTGCCGGACTGCGAAATCGCTATCATGATAGCGGTTTCAGTCTCAGATCGATGTCCTTTGCCGTTGAAGCACCGCTATGAGCGGAACCGCCGTCTATCCCGTACGAAGGAGTACCGCTTTGACCCCACGACCCGCCTGGCGCCTCCGCCGCCGGGCACTGCTGCCCGCGATCGCCACGTCCGCCGGCCTCGCCCTCGCCCTCGGCTCCCTCACAGCCGCCCCCGCATCCGCCGCCCCGGCTGACACGCTCGCCGTCGACCTCTCGCAGACGACCGGCGCGTTCCGCGGCGGCGCTACCGGCACCCTTTACGGGCTCGGCGACGACGGCGTTCCCAGCCAGCCCGTGCTCGACGGGGCTCGCATCACCAACGCGTCGCAGAAGCCGCCGCAAGGAGCCCAACATCCCAACGGCGATGCGCTGCAGGTCGAGAAGTCGTTCTTCGCCGGCGGCGGTCAAGACCTCTACGTCTACGCGCAGGACATGTATCCAGACTGGCCGTACAACGGCGGCGCACGCCCCGGCGACGCGAATGGCGACGGCGTGTGGGACTATCTGCCGATCCTCAAGCAGGTCGTGGAGGATGTGGCGACCAAGTCGCAGGACCCCTCGAAGTACGTGTTCATCCCGTTCAACGAGCCCGACGGCGGCAACTGGTACCCGAACTGGGCGACCCAGAAAGACCAGTTCCTTGCGGACTGGACGGCTGCGTACCAGACCATTGAGAGCGTATACGCTGAGCACGGCCTGGGCCACGCCCGAGTCGGAGGCCCGGGCGACTCGAGTTGGCACGCCGACCGAAGCGCAGACTTCCTCGCCTATGCGAAACAGCACTCCGAGCTGCCGGACGTCTTCATCTGGCACGAGCTCGGCACGAACAACCTCGCCACATTCCGGAGCCACCACGACGCCTACACCGCGCTGCTGACCCAGCTCGGCATCGACACCATCCCTGTCGACATCACCGAGTACGGGATGCTGCGCGATATGAGCGTGCCTGGGCAGCTCGTGCAGTGGATCTCGATGTTCGAGGACGAGAAGGTCGATGCCCAGACCGCCTACTGGAACTACGCGGGCAACCTCTCCGACAACTCTTCGCGCAACAACGGCGCAAACGGGGGCTGGTGGATGTTCAAGTGGTACGGCGACCTCGCGGGCTCCACGACGGCCGCGGTGACGCCACCCCAAGTGAACGTGCCGGACACGCTTCAGGGTCTGGCAGCCATCGACACCGCTAAGAAGAAGGCGACCGTCCTCTTCGGCGGCGGCACTAACGATGTGTCCGTCAACCTCAGCGGCATTGCCTCCTCGGTATTCGGCACCGACGTGCACGTCCAAGTGCGCGCGGACCGCATCAATGGTGCCGAGGGCGCGTCCCTTCAACCGCCTGTCGTGCTCTCGACTGACGCCCACGTCACAAACGGCACACTCCAGATCACGGTGCCGAACAACAGCCGCTACACCGCGTACCAGGCGGAGATCACTCCTGCCTTGAACGACGTCCAGCCCGTCGCTACCGACTTGGTGAACTCCACCGAGGCCGAGAATTCCACGCTCTCGGATGCCACCGTCTACACGCAGGACCCGTCGCGTGAGTGGGCCTTCATGGCCTCCAACGGCGCCGACGTCGGTTCCTTCAACAAGGCCGATTCCTCGGCGACCTGGACCGTCACCGCACCCGAGACGGGTGACTACCGGCTGTCGGTTCTGGCAGGCGCCAACCAGTCCCCCGGCAAGCACGTGCTGTTCGTCGACGGCACCTACAACCAGTTGGTGAACTACTCGGCGGACTTGAGCTGGACTTACCGGGGCACGACCGACACCACGATTCATTTGACCGCCGGCACGCACACCCTCTCTCTGCGCGCAAGCGAAGACGGAAAGACTGTCCTGCCTGGAGCAGACATCACACTGGACAGGTTCGACCTCTACGACGTCACAGCCGGCGAGCAGGCGACCTACCCGGCGCTGGACGCGCGCCTTTCGGGCGGAGCTGCCCTGTCCTGGAGCGATGCGGACGCTCGTGGTTACGCGTCGGTCTCCGGCGAGGGCGCAGCAACCTTCTTCGCGACCGCCGCTCAGACTGGCTACTACGACGTGACTACTCACCTGGCTACCGGCGCGGCCCGCGCCCAAGTGAACGTGACGGTGAACGGAAGAGAGGTCTCGCTTCCCCCGGCGACCGGCCCGGGAGTGTGGGACTCGACTGTTCGGCTGTACCTGCCTCAGGGTGTGAATGAGATCGTCGTCCGGTCGGCCTCCGGCAACGCACTTGTCGGATCCGTCTCAACACTCCGTGGTGCAGAGCAGCAGGCTGCCGACGCCGACACAAACCTGGTGTTCAGTAGCCAGGCGGAAAACCTTCCCCGATCCGGGGCGACCGTGGTCCAGACCGATCCCGCGAACTCGAACGGCACACCGGACTCGTCCGGCGCCGTGCACGACGTCGGTTACCTCGGCAACGGTGCAGCGAACACGCTGAGCATTCCGCGCCCAGCCGGGTTCGGTCCCGGGGAATACCAGCTGGTCGTCGCGGCGGCAAACGCGGACAAGTCGGCATCGATCAACTACAACCCACAGCTGATAGACCGGTCCCTGGACGTATCGGAGAGCGGAGGCTCGACGACGCAGGCGACATTCCGCAATAACTACTCGTGGAACAGCTACTGGGACAAGACCATCCCACTGAGCCTTTCCACTGCCACAGGAGACCTCACGCTCGGCAACCCGAGCGCCTACGCGCCAAATATCAACACGGTCACGCTCGCGAAGTTCGTCGGGGCAGCGCCCACCACGACTCAGTCACCGACGGTCACTGTGAGGAAGTATCCGCAAACGATCTCGTTCCCAGCCCTGCCGGATCGCACCTTCGGGGACTCCGATTTCTCGCTCGATGCGACCGCGGATTCAGGCATGACCGTGCAGTACGCCGCCACCGGCGCGTGCACGGTCACCGATAGCTTGGTCCACCTCACCGGCGCTGGCACCTGCACAGTCACGGCGGAACAGGGAGGCAACGACGATTTCACCGCGGCCGAGCCGGTGGCGCACGACTTCACTGTCGTTCGTGGAACCGCAACCGTCTCCGCGCCCGCCGTCTCCAGCCCCTGGGGCACTGCGGCAGCCCTCACCGTTCAGGTGGGGTCGCGCGCTGGTGCAGCGTCAGGGCAAGTACGCCTGACCGAGGGCACAGCCGAGCGGGGCACCGCGACGTTGAGCGGCGGGAAGGCTACTTTCAACCTCCCGACCGGACTTGCTGCGGGTATCCATACGATCACCGCCACGTATGCGGGCGATGACGACCTCGCGCAGGCCAGCGCAATAGTCACGGTGACCGTGGTCCTGCCCTCGGCATGGAACAAGGCGACCGCGTATCCGAGCGGGGCCACCGTGAGCTACAACGGTCAGGTCTACACAGCTGCCTGGTACACGAAGGACGAGCAGCCTGGCACCACCGCCACCGGCGCCTGGCAGCAACTCGCACTGACCGAGGATGGCACTACGGTGTGGACCTCTTCGCGGATCTTCCGAGCCGGCGACCAAGCCATGTACCAGGGCAAGATCTTCCAGGCTGCCTGGTATACCCGCAACGATCAGCCGGGCTCCGTCACCGGACCCTGGCAAGAGATGGCGGCTGCCGCCGACGGCACTGCGATCTGGACTCCGACCCGGATCTTCAACGCGGGCGACGTTGTCCAGTACAACGGGCGGAATTACACCGCCCGTTGGTACAGCCGAAACCAGACTCCGGGTGCTGCGGGCGGTGCGTGGCAGGCAACCAAGTAGCGGCGGGGACCGCTGAACCTTCAGTGTGTTTCGGTCAGGCCTCGAGCGCCAGGTTCTGGTTCCAGATGGTCTCGAAATGGATCGGGGTCAAACGGCCCAGGCGGGCTTGCTCACGACGTCGGTGGTCGGTGCGCTCCATCCAGGTGATAATCGCGATGTGCCGTGGCGGTGAAGAGCGCTGGCGAAACGCAGGCTGCGAATTTGGCCGCCTCGATCGCTTGGACGGCCCGAGTCAAGTGCGTCCAGTCGCTGATCGAGTAGCCGACGATTGGGGTGGAGAAGACATCCCTGACGGCGCAGAGGTGGAGCTTGCCCTCGGCGGTGTAGTGCTCGCTGATGTCGGTAAACCACAGTTCGTTCAGCGCAGAGACGGAGAAGGATCGCTGGACGCGATAATCGAATACGAGCGGCCCGACCTCGCCGTTCCTCGCACCGGAGCCCCGTCAGCCGCGCTGGCTAGCGCGAGATCGTCTCTCGCAACCATGCTGCCGTGTGCAGCGCGCTCTGGTATGGCTCCATGGTCGCCCGGTCGACCTCGATGATGATCCAGCCGCCAAACTCGTCGGGAAGTGCGCTGAGCACGCTGCCCAGATCAATATTCCCAAGCCCCGGCTCTGCGAACAGCCCCCGGTTGGAGGTCGCACTATAGGTGGTCGGATTCACGCGGCTGTCGCGGGCAACGTCAAGGTTCAGGTCCTTGAAGTGCAGATCGACGAGGCGTTCACGATAAGTCGTCAACATCTCCACGGCGTCGATTCCAGCCCACTCGAGGTGCCCTATGTCGAACGATGCGCCGAGCAGGGAGTCGTCGATGTTGGCGAGCACATAGTCGATCTCCTCACGTGTCTCAACCCACGTTCCGACATGGTTGTGGAGACCGGGACGGATGCCCTCGGCTCGCAAAATCTCGCACGCGTCGCCGAGAACTTCCACCACGGCATCGAGACGGTTCTGGTCGAAGTCATGGCCGACGGCCGCGGCCACCCCGGTACGTGTGGCGGCGGGACCCCACCCGACTTCGGGAGCGATAAAGATAGATGAGAGGCCAAAGTAGTTGCTCTCCTCCGCCTTTCGTCGCACACCGTCGAACCAGTGGATCCATTCGTTGCTACCGCGCTCGAACGCCTGTCCGTGATCGGCGGGGAGAGCGACTTGAGCGTAGCCCGGAGCGGGCCTCAAGTCCGCGTCTCGTAGCATCGCCGCGTAGTTCTGCAGGGTCTGGGTGTCCAACACCTCCATCATCACCGCGTCGAATCCAGCCTGCTTGATCTGGCGGAGAACGCCTGGGTAGTCCTTGACGAATCGGGGGTCGCCGTAGAGCCAGAGGTCGGAGCTGTCAGGGTCGGACGGGTCTGATTTGATGTTGATCCACTGGATCGCGTTCAGGGCGAACTGGGCGCGCGAGAGCGTCATGAGAACCTCGGTGTTTCTGTGTGAGTTGGATAGTTCTACTTCAGGCCGGCGGTTGCCACACCCTGGATGAAGTAGCGCTGGAGGAAGAGGAAAAGGATCAGGACGGGTAGCAGAACGACGACGGCGCCCGCGAGCAGAAGACCAAACGCTGTGGTGTTGGACGCCTGCGATGCGACGGCGAGACCGATCGGTGCGGTGTAAACGTTCTGAGACTGGGCGACGATGAGCGGCCACAGGAAGTAGTTCCACGAGTACAGGAAAGTGAGGATGCTGACGGTCGCCAAGGCTGGTCCGGCCAGCGGAACGAAGACCGTTGCGAAGGTCCGCAGCTCGCCTGCGCCATCGATTCGCGCTGCCTCAAGCAGTTCATCTGGGACGGAGTACGCGAATTGCCTCATGATGAACACCGAAATCGGCATGACAAGCAGAGGTAGTGCGATTCCGGCCAACGTGTTGACCAACCCAAGTTGAACGATGATCAGGAACTGAGGGACGAACACGGCAACGTACGGTACGGTCATCGCCCCCATCACAGCGACGAACATCAGCCGTCGGCCTCTGAACTGCAGCTTGGCGAGGGCATATCCGGCCATGGCCCCGAAGACCACGTTGGCGACCACGGCGATGGCTGCGACGATCACACTGTTGATCAGGTATCCGCCAAAGCCTTTCTGGGTGAACAGGATGATGTAGTTGTCGATATTGAACGTCTTGGGGAACCATGCGCCCGGGTCTGCGATGAACTCGCCCTGGGTCTTCATCGAGCCGGAGAAAACCAGCACGAACGGGAGCAGCATCAGGACGACGACGACGGTGAGGATGACGTACATCGTCGTGGTCCGAAGTGGGGATGTCTTGATCAATGTTTCGGCCTTAGTACTCGGAACTGGATCAGCGCAACTATGCCGATCAGGACGAGGAGCAGGAAGGATCCCGCCATCGAGACGGCTGTGTTGCCGAACCCGAACTGCTCGTAGACCCAGACGGCGATCGACCGGGTCGCCCCGAGCGGTCCGCCGTTGGTGAGCAGGAACGGTTCCTCGAAAATGTTGAGGAAAGAGACGGTCATCAGTACCGATACCAGCAGCGTCGTTGGGCGTAGGAGAGGCAGGGTGACCGAGAAAAGCTGGCGGGAGCGACTAGCGCCGTCCATTGACGCTGCTTCGTATACTTCCGCTGGCACGGCTTGAAGCCCTGCGAGATACAGCACCATGCAAGTACCGATCGTTCGCCACACACCGAGGACGACGACCAAGGCAAATGCCCATCCCGGGTCGCCTAACCAGTTCGGGCCCTTGATTCCGAATGCGCCGAGTGCGGCGTTCGCCGGCCCTGTCGGTGTGAACGCGTACTGCCAGATGACTGCTGCGGCGACGATGTTGGTAATCACGGGCAAGTAGATCGCTGCGCGGAAGAGTGTGCGCAACCTCTGGATACCCTTGTTCAGGATGAGAGCAAGCGCGAGGCCAATACTCATCGATAGCGGCACGCAGAGGATCACGAACAAGCCAGTGTTCAGCACTGAGCGCAAAAACTCCTGGTTGGTCAGGATGTTCGCGAAGTTTTCAAAGCCGACAAAGTCGACATTGAATGGGTTGCGCAGGTCTGTCGCGCGCATGTCGGTCATGCTCATCACGACGGCGATGATCACGGGAACGAGCGTGAGAAGCACGAAGATCACGATGAACGGCGTAAGGAACAGCCAGGCAGCCTTCGCCTGCGAGTCGCGCTTACGCCTTCCGCTCCTCGAGACGGGGCCAGCGCTATTGCTGCTGCCTGCCTTCTGGGTGGCCCGGGAGGGCAGACCGGTGGTCTGCCCTCCCAGATTCTGGGTCGCAGTCATTTCCAGTTCCTACTTGTTTCCGGTCCCGATCGAGTCGGCCTGCTGCTGCGCAGCGTCAAGCGCGGCCTGGGCGGTGATCTTGCCCCGCGCCACCTGCTCGGCCTCCTGGGCGATCACTTTGCCGACCTGACCCCACGTGGAGGCATTCGGTGTGCCAAAGCCGATCTCGATCGACTTGCGGATGGTGTCGATGTATGGGGCGTTCTTGATCGTCGGGTTCTCCCATGCCGTGCTGTTGGCGGGAAGATTGCCAAAGATCTTGTACCAGTCGACCTGAGTGTCAGGCTGCGCCATGTAGCGGATCAGCTTCCATGCAGCATCGGAGTTCTTCGCACCCTTGAGGACGAACAGGCTGCCGCCTCCAACGGTCGTCGCCTTGTCGCCGGACTTGCCCGCCGGGGGGACAGAGAGTTCAACGTTCTTTGCGCTCCAGCCGGCACCTGCCGCCTGGTCGAGCCAGCCCGGGAACCATGGGCCGTTGTATTCCACGGCATTGGTGCCCTTGATGAAGTTCGGGACGGTGTCCAGGAAGCTCGGCCCGTCAGCGGAGGCGAGACCGTCCTTGATCAATGAGGACCAGAAGTCGAGCGCCTGAACGTTGGCCTTGGTGTTGATCGTCCACTTCTTGCCGTCCGCAGAGAGGAAGCCGCCGCCGTTCTGATGAGCGAAGACGTTGATCTCCTGGGCTGTGTAGATGTCATAGCTGACCGCGAGCGCGACCGGGTACTGAACGCCCTGCGCTTTCATTCCTTCGGCGAAGGTCTTCAAACTGTTCCAGTCGGTAGGGGCCTTCAGGCCCGCCTTCTCAGCGAGATCCTTGCGGTACTGGATGACCTGAGCGTAGGTGTACCACGGCACCCCGTATTGCGTGCCGCTGACGACGCTGGCGTCCCAGGAGGCCTTGAAGAAGTCGGCCTTCTTGACCAAATTGTTCGGTACCGATTGGAAACCGCCCGTGGCGAGGATGCCGGGCTGATCCTCCGTCGTGATGAACACAGCGTCGGGAACAGTTCCGGAGGCAATCGCAGCCGTCATCTTGGATGCGAAGTCCGCGGAGGGAACCTGCGTCAAATTGATCTTGACGTCCGGGTTCTCTGCCTCGAACTTCTTCCACAACTGCGGCAGATCCGCTCCGTCGGCGCCCGGCGCCCAGAACTCGAGCGTCCCTTTGGCCGGCGAAGAATTGATGGTCGCGGTGTTGGTGGGGCCGGCTTCGGTAGCAGATCGGCCGCACCCCGTGAGGATGAGGGCCGCTGCCGCGACGGGGACCGCCGCGAGCAACGCCGCGCGCACGTGTCGCGATCGGAATCTAGTCATCATTGACCTTTCTTGGTGGGAGTGTATGCCCGCGCTCAGTGAGCCCGAACGGCTGTGTTGGATTCTGCGAGCGGGGCAGGCCGCTCAGGTCGGCTGGTGATGGTGACGGCGCTTCCGCCGTCGTCCGACGAGGTTTGGATGGCCTCCAGAACCTCGAGGACGTGAAGGGCGAGTTCTGCCGAGACACGTAACGGGCCACCGTCGATGGCCGCAGCAAGATCTGCCACGCCGGGACCGCGCAGGAGTTGGTCGTAGGTGCCCGGAGCTCCCGAGGGTACGAAGATCGGTTCGAGCAGCGTCCAGTCCTCGTCGTAGTGGCCACGAAAGGCGACGTCTCCGTCGAACTCGTTCGGGTCCGGCAGCGTGAGAGTTCCTCGGTCGCCGTAGATCTCGATCTTCGGCAGGCCGGAGTTCCAGATGTCGAAGCTGAGAACCAGCGTGCAAATGGCGCCAGACACGAAGCGCAAGCTCGCACTGCCATGGGTGGCCACATTGACTTTGATGCTCTCCACCTTGCGGTCAGGAGAGGTAACGGTACGGGTGTCGGTGCCAACGCGAGTAAAGGCGCTGACGGCCTCGATCGGGCCAAGCAACTGCACCAGCTCGGTGACGTAGTAGGGGCCGAGGTCGAGTGCAGGACCACCGCCCGGCTGGAACAGGAATGTGGGGTTCGGGTGCCACTTCTCGGCCTGCGAGTGCGTGACGAACGCGGTGGCGCCGATAACTTCTCCGACGTTGCCCCGGTCGATGGCAGCGCGAGCGGTCTGGCCCGCGCTTCCTAGAAAGGTGTCGGGGGCGACCGCGAGGATCCTGCCGACGCGGTTCGCGGTTTCCACCATCCGGCGGCCGTCGCTGAGGGTGGCGGCAATCGGCTTCTCCACATAGACGTTCTTGCCGGCCTCCAGCGCCTGGATCGTGAGGGCTGCGTGCACGGTGGGCGGTGTGATGTTTACGACGATGTCGACGTCAGGATCGGCAAGCAGGGCGTCGACTGACGGGTAGGCGATCACACCCGCTTCAGCGGCGAGGCTGTCGGCGAGCTCCTGCATGACGTCGGCGACCCCCACCAGGCGGATGGAGTCGTAACGGCTCATGCCTTCGACGTAGCGGCGGGCGATGTTTCCACATCCGATGATGGCGACGTCTTTGACGCCGGGGATCTCGGAAAAGTCTTCAGTGACTGGCATGTGACTTTTGTACAAGACCATCCTTATTAATGTCAATACTGAACTTATTTATGACTTGCAGATTGCATAAATGGCAGATTATGATCAGCGCGTGACAAAAATCACTGCGGATCACCAGCGCATTCTTCGGCTCATCCACGAGCACGGGAGCGTCAGCCGCGCCGCCGTGTCCACAGAGACCGGATGGGCGCGCGCAACCGTCACCCAGCGACTGAACGAACTGATCGCGGACGGCTGGCTCATCGAGACACTCCCGCCCGCAACGGCAGAAGGCAGGGGGAGACCATCCATGGCGTACAAGTTCAACTCCGATGGTCCGCTCATCTTCGTCCTGAGCTTCGGACAGTCCCAAGTGCTCACTGCCCTTGTGGACTTCGACCGCAACCCTGTGGCAACCCGCTTGGTCGCATTCGAGCGCGAACATTCGGTCGAGCAAGCGCAGCAGGTGAGCGACGGGGCGTCCGAGTATCTTGACGCTCTCCTGGCAAGAGCCGGCCGGGAGCGCTCTGAGGTGAAAATGGTCGTGATCGGCAAGCCGGGCCCGGTCGACCTTGTGAACCCGGTGGCCGACTCCACAGCGATGCCGGGCTGGATCAGCATCTCCGTTCGCGATCAGGTCGAGTCCGCCCTGGACATCCCCACCCTGCTTGAGAACGATGCCAACCTGATGGTCATCGGCAGCTGGGAGACCAACGGTCGACCTAACGGCTCATACGTTTTCGTCAAGATCGCGCGCGGGATCGGCGCCGGCATCCTCCTCGACGGCAAACTGGTTCGTGGACGAATGGGACTCGCCGGAGAGATCGGCCACAACCCGGTCTCAGCCAACACGGCCGAACCGTGCGCCTGCGGGCAGCGCAGTTGCGTCACTCAGTACGCGGGTGCGGAAGCAATCGTGCTGAACGTCGCAGCCAAGGGCGTCCGTGTCGAATCGATCGAGGATGTCGCACACCTGGCCTTCGACGGCAACCCCGTGGTGACCGGCGAGCTCCGACAGGCTGGGCGGTACATTGGTGAAGCCCTGCTCGGACTGGTCACCACGCTCGCTCCGGAGACAATCGTCCTCGGAGGCCGCGCAAGTCAGCTTGGCGACCACCTCGTGACCGGGGCTCGTGAAAGCATCTACTCCCGAAGCGTCCCGGCGATCTCGACCGGCGTCAGGATTCTCGCCGCACCCGACCACCGCGCGATGAGCCTGCGCGGCGCGGCCAGCGTCGGTGTTTCGTCACTGATCGAACGTGGAGCGATGCTCGCCGTTCAGGTCGAACCCCAGGTTCCGCATCCCGTCAGCTGAGATCGAGGATGCGACGCACCCACTCCTCCCGGGCCCGGTTGGCGCCGCGGCTGATCGCAGCGTCCGGAACTGCGGCATGGAATCCGTGGTAACCGCCGGGCCACACGTGTAGTTCGGCGTCGCCTCCCGCAGCCCAGATCGCGGACGCGTATGCGAGGTCTTCATCGCGGAAGACTTCGGCGCTGCCGACGTCGATGAACGTGGGCGGGAGCCCGCTGAGATCCGTTGCGCGCGCCGGCGCCGCGTACTGAGACACCTCGTCCGTACCCGCTGCGAAACCCACGAAGGCCGTCCAGGCGGTCTGGTTGCTTTCACGATCCCATGGACCGAAGCGACTGAATTGACGACTCGAGAGCGTGTCGTTCCGGTCGTCGAGCATGGGGCAGATGAGGAGTTGACCCGCCAATCGCGGGCCATCGGTGTCCCGAGCTCGCAGTGCTGCACCTGCTGCGAGGGTACCTCCGGCGCTCCCACCCGCGAGGATCACGCGTTGCGGGTCAACACCGAAACCAGTGTGCGCGGAAAGAAATCCCGTCAGGCCTGCGTAGACGTCGTCCAGTGGCCTCGGGAAAGGATTCTCTGGAGCGAGACGGTACTCGACTGAAGCGATGACCATGCCGTATTCGGCAGCCCAGTCCAGGAGTCCCACCTCGAGACCGAATCGATCGCCGAACATCATGCCGCCGCCGTGGATCCAGAAGATCGCCGGCGCATCCGGACGTTGTTCTCGCGGTCGGAAGACAGCGACCGTCACGTCGGGCGCTCCGTCCAGTCCGGGGAAGGCGTGGTCGGAGTGGCTGATGCCCAGTTCGACGAGTCGCTCGTCCTGCTTCGCCTTATCGACTGCTGCACGTTCACGTGCAGAGGGTCGGATCGCTGGCAGGTGCTCGAGCGAGATCGAATACGGTTGCCTCATTTGCTCGGCCAGTGCGGGGTCGAACCGCGCCACTGCTGCGATCTGCGCCTCCTGCGCAGCTACAAGCTCTCGATCGTAGGGCGGTTTGGAGATGATCGGCGACATTGCTTCCTCATTTCGTTTCGTAAGGAGTGCTCGAACGTGGTGCCTTGGTCAGTCCGCGCATCCAGCCGGGCGGATCCCGCTGGGCCGCGGACCTTCCCGCGCCGAGCGGACGCTACGACCTGGCTGCCTTGAACGCCCGGCGCGCCTCACGGCGTTCGCGTTGGCGCTCGGGATCGGCGGTGGGGGCCGCCAGTAAGAGCGCTCGCGTGTAATCGTTGGCTGGCCGGTTCGTGACCTCGGCGGTCGGTCCGGACTCGACGATTTCGCCTCGGTACATGACCGCAACACGGTGGCTGATGTGACGAACGACCGACAAGTCATGAGTGATGAACAGGTAGGCGACACCGATGCTGCGCTGCAGCTCGATGAACAGGTCCATCACTTTCGCCTGGGTGGTGAGGTCCAGCGCGGAGACCGGCTCATCACACACGATGAGCCGTGGCTTGAGCGCTAGCGCCCGGGCGATCGCCACCCGCTGCCGCTGACCCCCGCTGAACTCGCGAGGATAGCGTTCCGCTGAGTTCGCCGGCATGCCCACACGGTCCAAGAGGTCGAGGACCTGCCTTCGCGCGCTCTTTGCCTCGACACCTTGAGCGATGAGCGGCTCAGCAAGGATGTCCGAGATCTGGAGCGCCGGGTTGAGGGACGTGTATGGATCTTGGAACACGACTTGGATGTCACGAGCGAGAGCACGCCTTTGCTTGGCTTGCAGACCGGTTATGTGCCGGCCGTCGAAGGTGATCGATCCCGAACTGGGCGCTGCAAGGCCCAACACCGCTCGCCCGAGGGTCGTCTTACCGGACCCGGACTCGCCGACGAGTCCGAGCGTTTCGCCGGGGGCGATCTGAATGGACACCCCTTTGAGGACCTCAGGGCTGCTTTTCCGGAACCCGCGGCCGGGGTAGCTGAGCCGGAGGTCGGAGACATCGAGGAGCGTGTTCATTTCGCTACCTTCTCAATGGTTGCCGTGGCAGCCGGTGGATCGGTTCGAACGGTTTCTTCGTCGAGAATCGAGTTGATCAGTTCCCGGGTGTAGGGATGGCCGGGCGAGTGGAAGATTGCGCTGACCCCGCCCTCCTCGACGAACTCGCCTTCCCGCATGACGACCACCCGATCGCAGAGATCCGCGACGACTCCGAAGTTGTGTGTGACCAGGAGGACTCCCATGCCGAGCTCGCCTTGGAGTTCACGAAGCAGGTCCAAGATCTCCGCCTGGACCGTGACGTCGAGCGCGGTGGAGGGCTCATCGGCGATGAGCAACTTCGGCCTGGATACCACGGCTCCTGCGATCAGTACACGTTGGGCCATGCCGCCGGAGATCTGGTGTGGGTAGGAGGAGAAGGTTCGCGCGGGATCCGGGATGCCCACGCGTGCCAGGAGGGCCAGGATCGCTTCCCTCGCCTCCGCGCGGGGCATCGTCCTCGAAAGCCCTTCCATGAGTTGGCTTCCGACCGTGAACGACGGGTCGAGGTTGGCCATCGGCTCCTGCGGGACATACGAGATGACACCCCCGCGCAGCTTTCTCATCTGGCTGGGTGAGCTGCCCAGCAGGCTGCTTCCAGCCAGGGTCAATTCATCCGCGGTGACCCGGGCCTCCTTCGGCAGCAGGCCCAGGATTGAGAATGCCGTTTGCGTTTTGCCCGATCCGGATTCGCCGACCAGGCCGACGATCTCGCCCGGGTTCACGTCCAGGGAGACTCCACGTACGACCGACTTTCGAGATCCATCGGTCGACGGGTAGGTCACCCGCAAGTTGCGAACGCGCAGCAGGCCGCCGTATCCATCTTCACGATCGGTGACAGGCTTTCGCGTCGCCCGCTGCGGAACAGCCTCGTCCAGGGACCGCTTCTTGCCCAGTTTCGACTGCGGGCCGGCGAGGACGTCCCGATAAGCGTTGCCCAGGAGAATAAGCCCGCCGTTCAGCAACGCGAGGAACAGTGCAGGCCAGACGATCTGGACAGGCGCGGTGTAGATATTGGCGAAAGCGTCGTTGGTCATGGACCCGAAACTCGGCGTCTGCGTGGAACCGAATCCCAGGAACGCCAAACCCGCCTGGACGCCGATCGCGGCACTTGCAAGGAAGGCGGCGGAGATGATGACCGGGCCGCGAACGACGTAGAAGACGTGTCGGGAGAGGATCCTGCCGTTGGACAGACCCGACACCTTCGCCGCGTCGACGTAGAGCTCGTTTCGAACTCCCATTACAAGGTTTCTAACCAACCGGAAGATTCCCGGAGCCAGGAAGAGACCGAAAATGAACATCATGCCCTGGTAGGTACCACCCATGACCGGGTAGAGCACCATGACGAGGACGAGAGCCGGGAAGGTCATGAGCAGGTTGAAGACCCATGACGTCACGGCGTCGGTGCGTTTGCCGACATACCCGGCGATGAGTCCGAAGACCGCCCCCACCACGACCCCTACGCCGGCGCCGATCAGCGCTGAGATCACGGAGACGTTGATCGAGGTCAGGGTGCGTGCCCAGATGTCGCGACCGTATTGGTCCCCCCCGAGCGGCCAGCCTGGCGTGCCCACGGGAGCATTGATGTGATCCAGGGAGGCGTATACCGGGCTGTGGGTGCTCAGGATCGGTTCGAGAACGCCGAGCAGGACGATGAGAGCCAGTACGACGAGGGAACCAAGGCCGAGGGGATTGCGCAGGAGCCGCAGGAACGCTCCCGCCCGTCGATTCCGCCGGCCGCCCAGTTCGTCGACTTCGGTCGCGACGATTCCATCGGCTGGGTCATAGACGGTCATGAGACCCTCACTTTCGGGTTGAGCCAGCCGTTGGCCAAGTCCACGATGAGGTTGACGACGACGACGAGGGCCACGCTGAAGAGAGATACTCCGAGCATTGCCGGCAGATCGCCCTGGATCGTGGCGGTGTATCCATATGTGCCGAAGCCTGGCAACGCGAAGATCTTCTCTACGAACAGGGATGCGCCGAACATCGTGATGAACATCAACGAGAAAGTGGTCAGCGCCGGTCCCGCTGCATTCCGGAGCGTGTGTTTGAGCAGGATGGACATTTCGGAGGCACCACGGCTGCGAAGGGAGCGGACGTAGTCCTTGTTGAGTTCGTCGATCATGCTCCCGCGGATCTGCGCTGCCAACGAGGCGATCCCGCCGATGGAAAGCACCACTGCCGGGAGGATGATCGAGGCAAACCAGCCGCCGAGTGAGTCTGTGATGGGAACAAAGCCGATGGCGGGAACCCATTTGAGAAGGATCGCGAAGACGTAAACCAGGACGATGCCGAGAATAATCGCCGGAAACACATAGGAGACTGTCGCGATGCTCTGGAGGACGTTGTCCAGCCAACCGCCCCGGGCAGCGGACGCGACGCCGAGCACGACGCTGACGACCAACGTGATGATGCAGGCCACGAGGACGATCGACAAGGTGACCGGAAGTCTGCTGGCAAGTGCCTGCCCGACGGGTTCGCTGGTGAAGTAGGACGTACCCAAATCACCGTGGAAAACGCCCCCCAACCAGCTGAAGTATTGAACGACGATGGGACGGTTCAGTCCCAGTTGGGCGTTGAGAGCGGCGACCTGGTCGGCTGAGGCACCCGGACCGAGGATGTTCCGGGCTACCGGAATGTTGGCGCCGAAGGTGAGGAAGAACGTGATGGCGGTGACGATGAAGATCAGGATGAGCCCTGACCCGATCCGCCGGAAGATGAAGCTGAGCACTGATGTCTCCTTTGCGGAGTGGGAGCCGTGCGGCTCCCACTCCGCTCGGTGATTGTGACTACTTGGCGGGGGCCCAGGGACGAACGTCCTGGTTGGGGACGAGCGGCGGGGTGTAGGTGACCGTGTTCGGCACGACATAGAGCGACGCGATGTTCACGATCGGAGCGGCCCAGGCGTCATCGACGAGATACTTGTTCACGTCAGCGAACGCGTCCGCTTTCGTGGACACGTTTGCCTTCGCCAACAGGCTCTGCAGCTCCGGTGTAGTGTCCTGGAAGGGATTGAACACACCGGAAAGGCTCGCGTTGATGTCCACCGGGTCAGATGCGGCGAATCCGTTGTACATGAAGAACATTCCGTAGCTTCCGCCGAACACCTTCGCGTAGAAGTCCTGGAAGGGAACCGATTCCCACTTCACGGTGATACCGATATCGGCAAGCGACTGGGTGATCACAGGCTCGAACTGGGTGCTCAACACCGTGCTCGGCATCGTGACGCTGAAGCCGTTTGCGTATCCCGCGTCAGCCAGGAGCTGCTTGGCCTTCTTCACGTTGTAGCCGTACGTGTCGTTCAGCGACTTGTCCCAAGCACCGCCCAGGGGGCTCACCAGCTGTTCGGTCGGGGTCATGTAGCCGGGCCCGACCTTCTTGGCGATAGTGGCACGGTCGAACGCAAGATTGATCGCCTGCCGCACGCGCTTGTCGCTGAGCGCGGGGACGATCTTCCCCGCGTGATCCGCGAACCAGAGCACGCCAACGACGCCAGGCTTGTTACTCCCCGTCGTGTACTGGCTCTTCGGGAACTGCGCTGCAAGGTCCTTGGAGGAGAGGCCGGCATAGTCGAGCTGTCCGGCCTTGATTGCGTTCTGCACGGCCGTCTGGTCGGCGATGACCTGCACGTTCACGGAGGTGAACGGAAACGCGCTCTTATCCCAGTACCTGTCGTTCTTCTCGAGCACGTACTTCGAGCCGGCCGTGGTCTTGGCCTTGTCGAGAACGTAAGGCCCCGAGCCGATTGGGTCGAGCTTCGACGAATCTGCAGTCAGCACGCTGGGCGCTCCGACCGCCCCGACGGTTCCTGCCAGCGTCGGAACGATCGCCGCGTCCGGCTGCTTCAGGTCGATAACGACGGTGGACGCGTCTTTCGCCGTCACGGACGCGATGGATGCGAGGTTCTGCGCCGTGGAGGGCCCCTTGCGCGCTGCCTCGAGTGAGGCCGCGACCGCCTGGGCGTCGAGTGCCTCACCGTTGCTGAACTTCTGGCCGCTCCTGACATGGAGCGTCAACTCCGTCAGCCCGGAGTTGTACTGCCACTTGTCGGCGATGCCCGGCGTCGTCACCCCCTTCTGGTCACGGTGCAGAATCGTGTCGTACACAGAGAGGAAGATGGTCGCGTCGCCACCGGAGTAGTTGCCAATCGAAAGGTTCGACGGGGGCGCTTGGATCGAAAGCCGGAGAGTGTGCGGGCCGGTGGACGCGGTGCTCTGGGTACCACCACTCGACGACGAACAGCCGGCCAGTACGAAAGCCACGGCGGCGGCGACTGAAACCAGCGCAACCCTTTTGGATCGTTTCATTTTTCGGGACTCCTTTGTCAATGGTTTGCGCGCACGTCATGAGCGGAATGTGATCTGCGGGTGGTAACACGTGACAGTATCGCGTGTCACCACGATAAGGCACACGTGTTACTCGTGTCTAGTCGAAAGCGTTCAGGTTGGCGACGGCCCGGCAGATGCTGGATTTAACACGTGACACCCGTTTCCCTATTGCACGTGCGATCATGAGATAGTGACGACGACCGATCAGACCGTGCGACCTGCGACAAGCGCCGATGTGGCACATCGCGCCGGCGTTTCGCGTTCGACGGTCAGCAATATCCTCAACGGCAACGGCGAGAGGTTCTCTCCCGAGACTCGGCAGAAGGTCACTGACGCCGCGCGCGAACTCGACTATCAGCCCTCCTTGGCCGGTCGCTCCCTGGTCAGTGGGCGAAGCGACACGATCGTCGTCCTCGTCGCGAACATGTCGTTTGCAGCGCACTTCCAGAACGCGGTCGATCGCGTGATGCAGCAGACCCGCCAGTTCGGCGGAAACGTGGTGATCCGGCTCGCCGGAGAAACACCACGCGCCACCTCCGAGTCGGTCGCGAAGCTCCGTCCCCTCGCCGTCGTCGATCTCGGAGTCCTCGCGCCAGAAGAACGACACTGGCTCGAGGGGCGAGGCGTGATCATCGTCCCCGAATACGTCGATGAATCCGGCGCCTATCCCGACGGCGGCGTCTCTGCGCTCCAGGCGTCCGCGCTGCTCGAACACCAGCCGAGGACACTCTGGTTTGCGGCGCCTGGCGAACAGGTTCGTGACCCTTACTCCCCCGCGCGCCTGATCGCCCTTCGCGCGGTCTGCAAGGAGGCGGGCCTTCCCGAACCTGGGTCCATCCCCGTGGACTTGGATCTGAAAAGCGGTACTGCAGCGCTGGACCAGATTCTTCGGGGCCCGCTTCCCGCGGGCGTCGCCTGTTATAACGATGACGTAGCACTATCGCTACTCGCCGCGGCACGCGAGCGCCAGATCGACGTGCCCAACACCCTCGCGATCGTTGGTGTCGACAACTCCCCCGTCGGACAGTTCTGGAGCCCGCGACTGACCACGATCGACACTGACCTCACCGGTCTGGTCGATTCGGTCACCGTCGCACTACGTGCTCGACTCGGGGAAGACGGCCTGGACGTGCCTCCTCCCCACGGGCATTTCTCGCTGGTGCACGGCGAAACCGCCTGAATCTCCAGCTTAGAGAGCCACGCCGAAGCGCCCGGAAGGACGACATCGTCGCATTGCGCACCAACGTCCCAGCTCGGCGAATGGGTTCACCTCGAGACGGAAGTCGCGGGCTTCATCGGACTGCACCTGCGGTTTCAAGCGTTCACGGTCATAGCGGCACGAATGCGGTCGAGCACATTGAGGATACTGATGCTTTCCGAGAGTGGGTGGATGGCGTGCTCGCGCCGCCCGTGCCTGATCGCCTCGGTGACGGCGTCGAGCATCGGCACGTATCCGTTGCCGCGTCGCTCGTGCCGAACCAGGACAGGTTCAGTGAGGGCTTTCGCGATTCCGCCAGTTCGGGTCTCGAATTCGGTCGCCGCCCAGAACGGGGCAGGAAGGGTGATCCACCCTTCGGTGCCGCTGATGGACGCCGTCGGCTCGATGAACTCCACCATCGATGCGCTCAGCTGCGCGAATCTGCCGTCGTCGTACTCGAACGTGAAGTGCTCGCTGAGATCGACGCCATCATTTCGGATGCGTCCTTCCGCGCGGATTCGCGTCGGGCGGCCGAGAACATCAAAAGCGAGTGTGACGGGGTAGATTGCTTGGTCGAGTAGCGTGCTGCTCGCTTTCGCCGCACTCCAGCGGGCAGAGTCGGGCCGATCGAACGGAAGTCCGAATGAGGCACGTACGCTCATGACGTCCCCGATGAGCCCCGACCGAGCCGAGGCGACGAAGCCCGTGTAGGCGGGATTGAAGCGCATCCACATGGCTTCCATGGCGAACTTTCCGCTTTCGGCGGCTGCAGCGGCGATCGCTCGGCCTTCGGCGAGGTTAACCGCGAGCGGCTTCTCGACGAGGACGTGCTTCCCCGCCCGCAGTGCCGCAATCGCAATCTCCGCATGGGTGGAGTGCGGGGTGGCGATGTAGATCGCTTCGACCTTCTCATCTGCGAGCAAGTTCGGCAGGCTTGCGTAGGCGACCGTGAAGCCATGCTTTGCGGCGAACGCGTTGGCGCTGTCCAGGCTCCGGGAGCACACCGCGTAACGGCGTGCTTCCGGGACGAGCCCGAGGTCTTCGGAGATGGACCCGGAGATGAAGCCGGTGCCGACGACCGCCCATCGCAGCTCCGGTCGAGGCGTGTCCATGATCGCGCTCATGCGTCGGACGCCGCCTCGGCAGCCGTTGCCATTCGGCGGACTGCCCCGGCGATCGCGCTCGCGGCGAGCGGGGCGTTTAGGGATTTCAGCCCGCTCTGTGCGACCGCGGCTCGTTGCTCTCCCGCTGAAGTCCGAGTGGAATCCTTCGCCATGGCTGACTCCTTCGTCATTTGAGGCCTATCCCACCCGCTCCAGTGTCACGTCTCACCGCGGCATCACTCTAGATTCCAGGGGTGTCACGTGTCAACAACATGTGCGTCGATCCGCTTGGCATACACCTCGGGCGGATTAAGGCCGACGGACTGCTCCGTCACACCCCACGCGCATCGCGCATGCGCCTGCGACCACAAGCGGCTCAACCGCTTCGGGGCTCCTCGCTTCGAATGGAAACAACGAGAGGCTCGCGACCCGCGGCCTCGTAGCCCCATTGACGGTCGCAGTCCCGCTCGATGCGGCACTGGGGATCCGCCAGCGCTTCACCTGAGGTGGCCCGGTCAAGCGCTGGCGGTCGCCTATCGGACCTTCTTTACCTTCAGCACGGCGAATGCGCCGAGGATGCCGGTCGCGGCCCCGCCGATGAAGAGTCCGGGATAGCCGAACGCTCCGATGACCGATGGCGCCAAGGCGGGTACCAAGGATTGTGGGAGAGCCTGTGCGATGTTGACGACGCCGAGGTCCTTGCCGGACGTCTCAGGGCTCGGAAGCACCTCGGTTATCAAGGCAAGGTCGACGGCGAAGAATGCGCCCGATCCCAGCCCGATGATGACCTCAGCTACCACGACGGTGCTGAAGTCACCCGCCACGGCCAGCATGATGAGACCGGCCATCGCGACGAAGGCGGCAATGAAGACGAACGGCTTGCGGCGACCGAGCTTGTCCGAAAGCCATCCGACGAGCACTGTCGAGACGGTCAGGCCGATCGTTGACGCCAGGTTCGCCTGGAAAACCAGGGCGGGCGCATCGGCTTCCGGCACCCCGATGTGATCGAGAAGGAAAACGGCGAGGTAGCTGGTCGCTGTCGCGTACCCGATGCCTACACCGAACCGAGTCAGCCAGGCCCAACCGAGGTCGGGATACTTGCGCGGATTGAAAACGAACGAGCCGAACAACTGCTTGAGACCGAACGTCCCGGACGGCTTGTCTCGGCGCACGCGGTCGCGAACCGGAAGGATGATCGCGAAGACCGCGATCAGACCGATCAGGCTCGGTGCCAGATTCTGCACCATGCCAATCGGGAAGAGCTGGACGAAAAATGACGCCGCGGTGAACCCGGCATACTGAGCAAGGTTGAAGAACGACGCAACACGTCCGCGCCGACTCGCACTGACCTGATCAGGAAGCATCGCGACCAGGGCAGCCAGCGCAAAATTGAAGCTGATCTGACAGAACGACCACCCGAGGGTCATCACCAAAACGTTCGGGGCGAAGGCGATGACCACAATGCCCAGGTACAGGCCTGCGGCACCTGCAAGAATCCACGGCTTGCGCATGCCGAATCGGCTTGTCGTACGATCCGAAATCCTTCCCGCGATTGGGCCGGTGAAGAAGGCGAAGAACGCTCCGACGCCCAACACGATCGACAGGTTCGTTGCGGCCGCGGCGGGGTCGAGTTCACGCAATCGCAGGGTCATCGTGATGGCGGATGGCGGGAGCAGGACGATGACGAGGGAGATCATCGCCAGCGGAATGGCGAACATCGGGTAGCGCCGACGCTGCGCCGGAACACTGGTGGTCGGGGGCATTGCCGTAAGGGGCGACGACGCCGCGGTGCCGGCGACGCCAGCTGATCCTGCAGAGTCGGAAATGTTCGACATGAGGGCTCCTGAACGGGTGGGTTCCTGCAGTCTGACGAGATGGCCTCGCGACGCTGCAAGAAAGTGGTTGAGAACGGTCGACGCTGACTCAGCGTCCGTGTGGCATCCCAAAACCTACCTGTAACTAGGTAGGTAATCAAGCCGCGAACAAGAACGTCTCACGGACGTAACATCATCGAAACAGTTGAATAACGCGCCAGCGGGCACAGCGCGAAGCTACGACGGGCGCGAATTCCTCGGCCTCGTTCAGGGCACAAGCGAGCGCTTGAGCTCAGCCACCCATCCCTCAAACACCGAGGCGAGATCGAATCCGTCGCGGTCGTGCAGCCACTGGTTCTCCAACCCCTCGATCATGGCAACGACACGAAGGGCGAACACGGTCGGATCGATGTCCTTCCGTATCTCACCGGCGTCCATCCCGCGAGCAAACGCATCGTGAAGGACGTCACGAGTGAACCGGTAGTGTCGCTTGACGAATTCGCTACCGGGATGATCTCCTGGCGCCGACTCTGCGCTGTTCAGGTGCGTAAGTTGGACGAACTGATAACGATCGGCGTTGATCCGCGCCATGGCGACGAAGGCATCCAGCACCTCGAACGCCGTCGGCTCTTCAGACAACATGGCCATCCATCGGGAAGTGTCCTGCGCCTCGCGCGCATCAAGCACCGCGCTGAACAGGTCCGACTTGGTGGGGAAATGATGAAGCAGTCCAGGCATCGTCACCCCGGCATTCTTGGCGATGTCGTTGACGGACGCTCCTCGAAAGCCTCGCTCGGCGAAAGCCCCCCAAGCAACCGTGAGGATGCGTTCCCTTGTTGCCTCTCCGCGCGAGTACCTGGTGCCCAGACGGGAGCTCTGGGACGCCTTTTGAGAAACGTCAGTGGCGGCGGAGGGATTCTGTGTACTCATCTGTCCTGAGTGTACGGCGACGCGTGCTCACAGCATGAGTGCAGTCGAGTCGGCTATGTTTGTTTGTGATCACGTGTGGCGCGTGTGCCGTTACGACGGCGAGAGCGGTTCGATCTTTCTGCGAAACGAAAGGTTGACCGATGAGTCTTCTCCACCCCACGGTTCCGTCCCTTGCCGATTTCCCCATCCGGTCTGGCTTTCTCTGGGGAACCGCGACGGCCGCCCACCAGGTCGAAGGCAACAACATCTCCAGCGATTGGTGGCGATCCGAGCACTCCGGCTCCCCTGTCATCGTCGAACCCAGCGGGGATGCGGCCGATCACTTCAACCGCTGGCCAGAGGACCTCGACCTTCTCGCACAGCTGGGACTGAACTCTTATCGGTTCAGCATCGAGTGGGCCCGGATCGAGCCGGAGCGCGGCTTCTTCTCCGCTGCCATGATCGACCACTACCGACGCATGGTTGCCGGCTGCCTGGCGCGCGGCATCACCCCGATCGTCACGCTGCAGCACGTCACGCTGCCGTCGTGGTTCCGAGATGCCGGTGGATGGGCGGGTGAGGCCGCAGCCGACCTCTTCGCGCGATATACGGAGTCTGTGCTGCCCGTTGTCCGCGAAGGCGTCGACTGGGTATGCACAATCAACGAGCCCAACCTCCAGCCACTGATGACACGACTGCACGAGCAGGACCCCGCGGCCCTCGCCGCGTGGAAAGGCGCGCCCATGCCGGTGCCTTCCGACGCCGAGGTCGCGGATCTGATCGCCGCCCATCGGAGCGCATCGCAAGTGATTCGTGAAAACACCGACGCCAAAGCCGGCTGGACAGTGAGCGTAGCTGACCTGCAGTACGACCCAGCGGGTCAGGAGGCAGCCGCGGCGTGGTTCGAGGCCTACGAGGCCAAGTTCCTCCGCGCGGCACGAGAAGATGACTTCATCGGTGTCCAGAACTACTTCCGCACCCGCTTCGATGCCAATGGACTAGTTCCGGTGCCGGCCGACGCTCGGATGACTGACCTCTGGGAGTTCTACCCCGAAGCACTCGGGCACGCCGTCAAGACCGCGTGGGAGGTCACCGAGGGTACCCCGATCATCGTCACGGAGAATGGCATTCCGACGACCGACGATGACCTCCGCATCGAGTTTCTCAACACGGCGCTGGCATCCCTGGGCGAGGCAATGACGTCCGGGGTCGATGTCCGCGGCTACCTGCACTGGTCGGCGATCGACAACTTCGAGTGGGCGATGGGATACGGGCCGCAGTTCGGACTCATCTCCTTCGACCCGCAGAGCTTCATACGCACCGTCAAGCCAAGTGCGCGCCACTACGCAGAACTCGTGAGCAGACTCAGCGTGCACTGACCGGCGAGCGGCCCGGCTAGTGATCCGGCCGCTCGATGGTCACTTCACTTAGCGTGCGTAAGCGCGCACGGGGAACGAACCGACGCCCCGAACCGACGCGGGAACTGCGGTGAATAGGGCGCCACTCTCCGGGATGAGATCGAGCGACCGCAGATTTTCCACAATCGGGATCCCTGCCCGGAGCAGGGTGATGTGCGCATCAACGAGAGGTCGCTCAGCCGGGTCATCGACGTCGTCGATCAGCACCGCGTCGATTCCCACGACGGCGGCACCGCGCGCCGCAAGCAACCTCGCGGCGTCTCCTCCAAGATAGGGCGAGCCAGTGACGTACTCCGGGCGCCCCCAGTAGCGATCCCAGCCGGTCGCCAGCAGTACCGCCGCCCCTTCCAACTCCCGGCCGTCAAAGTCCTCGGGCCGGTACTCGCGGCGCCCATCGGAGGGTGCCGGTACGATGACGGCGGGTCGGTCGACCAGGCGTTCCAACGGAAGAGCGGCGATGTCGTCTGCCTCTCTGCCCATGTGGCGAGGCGCGTCGATATACGTCGCCGAACCAGCGACGAACGTCAGTAGATCGATTGCGTATTCGCGGCCGTCTGCAATCATGGCGTGCGATTGCTCAAAAGTGATGTGGTGGGACATCTGCGGAGTCGGGAACCCCGGATAGGTGCTGACGCCGTGCTCCAGCGACTGACTCAAATCGATCATCGGCACGATTTGTCCTTCCTGCTAAGTCGGTGGGGGACACCGACGAATACCTACCTATAACTTGGTATCGTAAAGCGTTCACCGCGAAGGAGACACGATGACCTCTTCAGAACCGTGGGATGCGACCCATCTGCGCCTAGTCTGGCCACAATGGCAAGGGGCCGGTACGTCCAGCGTCGCGTCCTTGCTGCCAGAGTTCCCCTTCGAGACCGCGCGGCGCGGGTACGCCGTCGGCACGGCGGTGCTGGGGGCCATACTCCCCGAACACCCCGGCCCGACGGTGGTAGTGCCGAACGAGACGGGCGACACCGGCCTCGAGATACGCGACGGGGTGGAGGCGAAAACCGCAGTCCTGCGGCAGCTTCGCGTGGCGCTCGACTCGATCGCTGCCACGAACTTCGCGAGGATTTCGACACTCGGGGGCGACTGCTCGGTGAGCGTGGCGCCTTTCACCGCGCTGGCCAGGCTGTATCGCGACGACCTCGCCGTCATCTGGATCGACTCGCATCCCGACATCGGGACCGGCGCGAGCGAATACCCGGGCTATCACGCGATGGCGGTTTCCGCGATTACCGGTCACGGCGATCCCGACATCGTTGGCACCCTCCCAGCCATCGTGCCTGCGGAACGTGTCGCCCTCGTGGGACTGCACGAGTGGACGGAGGACGACATCCACAACGTCACTGATTGGGGGATCACCTCATTCACGCCCGACGCCCTCCGGAACGACAGCGTCGCACTTCTCCGGTGGATCGAAGAAAGCGGCATGTCGCACGTGGCGATCCACTTCGACGTGGACACGGTCGATGGCAACGAGGTCGTCTTCGGTCTCGGCGCGGCGCCCGCCGGGCTGACCACAGACCAGGTCTCCCGCATTGTCAGGGACATCTCAACGGCAACCGACGTTGTCGGGCTCACCGTCGCCGAGTTCATTCCGCGGCAGGTCATGCACCTCCAACGCCTGCTTAGAGACTTTCCGCTGCTCAGCTCGCGAGAGTCCAACGACTCGGCTGGTCCGGCCTCCTGACTCGCAGCCGAGGCAACAGAGTTCACCAGCGGGAACCAGCGCAGACGCAGGATGCGTGCCACCCAGTCCTGGTGCGTGCGGTCGGAGCGCACCTAGTCGTCTCGTGCAATACCGGCAAGAAAGGCGAAGGCGACAAGTTGTGCACGATCCCGGGCTCCGACCTTCGCCATTGCCCGGTTGGCATGAGTTTTCACCGTAAACGGGGAAACGAAGGTTTGCGCGGCGATCTGATCATTGCTCAGGCCGGCAGCGACTGACCGGACGACGTCGAGTTCGCGCGGCGTCAATGTCGCGAAGCGCGCCGCGATCGCCTCATCCTTTAATGGGATCCGGGTGTCGGCGACCTGCCCGATCACCGCAGCTGCAGCAGCGGCCGAGAGCGCGCCGCCACCATGGGCAACCTCGGCGATCCCCGCCGCCAATTCCGCCGGGCCGACACCCTTGCCGAGGAAACCGTTGGCGCCGGCTCGTACGGCGGCGATGACGTTCTCATCATGCTCGAAAGTGGTGAGCACGATAATCTTCAGGCTCTCCGCGTCGTGGCGCTCCCGGATCCGACGGGTAGTCTCGACACCGTCGATGCCGGGCATCCGGATGTCCATGAGGACCACGTCGATACTCGCGGGTGCGGCCTCCAACAAAGCGATTGCCTGCAGTCCATCGCCGACGTCGGTAACCACCTCAAGATCTGGTTGGGAATCCAGGATTGCGCGTAGACCAGCTCGAATCATCTCCTGGTCGTCGACGATGAGAATTCGAATCATCGTGGGTCTCCTCGCCTCTTCAAAGTGGCGCGTATACGGAAAGCGGCGGGCTCCTCGATCACTTCGATGCGACCGCCGACGGACTCTGCCCGCTCCCTCATCCCGATCACGCCGTAACCGGAGCCTTTCGTCGCGCGCGTCGCGCCGGGAGACCGGGCGTTGCGCACGTCGACAACGATGGACTCGCCACCCGCTGCCGTGACCGAGAGCTCGATCGTGCCGACGCCGTACCGCTGTGCGTTGGTCAACGCCTCTTGAGCGATGCGGAATGCGGCAGCGCTCACGCTCGGATTGAGGTCGCCGAGCTCGCCGATCTCCGCCCTCACCGGGGTTCCCCCCGCCTCGAGCGACGCGACGAGAGCGGGAAGTTGCGCGATATCCGCGACCGGCGCGTTGTCACCCGGCCCGGACTGGCCGCGCCGGAGCACATCGAGAATCTGCTGTGTCTCCTCGAGCACCCGTTGAACCCCACCGCGTGCGGCCTTCAGGGCGGCGCGCGCGGTCGTGTCGTGCGCGCTCAGGTTGACTTCGGCGACGCCAATGTTCATGCTGACCACCGCGATCTCGTGACCGACGGCATCGTGCAGGTCACGCGCGATACGCAATCGCTCCTCAGCCAGGCCGCGTTCGACCGCCAGGGCTGCTGCGGCTTCGGCGTCCAGCGCACGTTGCTTCATCGACGCGAGATAGCGCTCCTGCGCACAGACCGCGCTGCCGATCGCGGCGGCGGCCGCACAGCACGCCGAGGCGATGAGAGCGACCGGGTCCCTGAAGTCCCATCCGCTACGGACGACGATGGCGAGGTACACGGGTACGGCGCTGATCAGGAAGGCGGGAACAGCTCGGATTGCCCTCACTGTGGCCGAGAACAAAGTGAGCACTACGACACTCCAGAGCGCGACGAACTCAGACGCGAGCAACGCTGCAGCGACCGCGCCCAGAACGACAATGAGGAGACCGACCAGAGGCCGGGGTCGAGCGACCCCAACGCCGACGGCACCGATCGCGACGCCGACATAACCGAGGAGCGGCTCACCGGCGAACCCCAGCACAAACGTATCCGTGACCAGCGCCGCTATGGACATGATCAGCACGATCCGGCTCATCAGCCGGCTGCGAAGGAACCACGCCAGCCGCGGCCACTCCTGCGCACTCGTCGAGGTCATCCCCCGATTCTTCCTCACCCGCTTGTCGCCCATCTACTTCATACGGATCAGATGCGCCGCTTCACCGCGACGACGACGCGATGACCGGCCGGGACGAACCTTGACTCGACCAATTCGTATCAATCCGAACCAGAAGGCAGGGCAACACGACCGTGGCAACCGCAGGAGGAACCAAAGGCTCCCTATTCCGGCTACTGCCAAGGACGGCGCTCCGCGGAGGGCTCCTAGCACTCGCCATCCCCGTCGCCATTGCGGGCACAATTCTGCAGGCCGTCGGCTTCGTGGCATTCAGTGCGGCGGACACGCTCGCGAAGAAGTCCAGCTGATTGCGACTTGCCCGGGCGACGCGACAGCAGTTCCTGCGACACCCTCTCAGCCCGATGAGGCCTTCGGGCACGAGCACAATGAGTGCGGATCGACGGGCACTCGGAAGGCCGGAAATGCGACCTCACCCGGCCGAGGAGGGGGCGTCCACCTCCAGGTCGAGGTCGGCTCGGTCGTTTCCCCGCTGCGCCGCGGTGGAGAACGACTCGGCATCCGTCACCGCGTCTCACCGCCGACTCACGTCAGTTGGCTTCCACCCGATTCAGGGCTGACCCGTTAGTCGCGGCGACGCGGCCCAACCAGTGGGCGCTCGGCTTCGGCGTCCGATCGAGCGTGGCGCGATCGACCGCGACGAGGCCGAAAGTGTATGCGTAGGCGTGCACCCATTCGAAATTGTCGATGAAGGTCCAGTGCAGGTAACCACGGACGTCGATGCCGTCGTCGAGCACCCGAGTTAGGCCCTCGAGAGCACCGGTTGTGTAGTCGATCCGGCGCTGGTCGTCAGCGGTGGCGATCCCGTTCTCTGTGACCATCATCGGGATGCCACCGGTGACGGCCCAGGTGCGGCGGAGGGCGATCTCCAACGCGTCCGGTCGGTACGCCCAGCCGGCCTGTGTGACCTCGACGCCCTCCGGTGCCCCTTCGAGGCCGTCCGGTCCGACGAGTTGACTCGTGTACGACTGAACGCCTACCCAGTCGTCGTCCTTGGAGGCCTCAAGGAACGCGTCTTCCCAGACCCCCTCGTAGTAGGCCAGCCTGTCCTCGTATCCTTCTCGGGCGACGAGGCTCTGGATCGCGATGGTCCAGCCGACCCTGGCGTCCGTCCGCTCGTGCAGCACGCGACGGGCCGCCTCGTGTGCGCGGACGATTGCCCGGGTGGCGTCCTCCTTGGGCTCGGGCATCGAGAACGAGTTGATGCCGGCCTCGCCGTTGACAGGCGACATCGCCTCGCGCATGCGCGCGAGCACCACCGCGGGATCCGGATACTGCAGCGGCGTGGACATCTGGTGCATCACCGCGAACATGTTGGGCTCGTTGATCGTGGCCACCCAGGTCACGCCGTCGAGGATCGGGCAGACCGCCGCAACATACGCGGCGAACCGTTCGGCGGCCTGTTCGGAGGTCCAACCGCCTTCTTCGACGAACCACCGCGGGCTCGAGAAGTGATGGAGCGTGACCACCGGCTCGACGCCCTGCGCCAGGCAGTAGTCGATGATGCGACGGTAGTGGGCGAGTTCGGCGCCCGAGAAGAAGCCGCGGGTCGGTTCCACTCGCGCCCACTCGATCGAGAAGCGGAACGCGTTGAAACCGAGCGACTTCAGCAGGTCGACGTCCTCCTTCCAACGGTGGTAGAAGTCGACCGCGTCGCCGCTTCGCTCCGAAAAGGACGTTCCCGGTAGCTGCTCCAGCGCCCAGAAGTCGCTGTTGACGTTATTGCCTTCGTTCTGATGAGCGGCCTGGGACGCCCCCCACAGGAAACCGAGGGGAAACGGTGTCGTCATGGTTCAGTCCTCGCCGTCGGTGATCTCGACGGTGGCGGCGAGCGTCGCGGTCGAGCTGCCGCCGACCCACAGGTCGATGGTGGTCGCATCCTGGATCCAGTCGCGGGTCGCCGCGCTCCAGTACCGCAGATGGTCGGGCCCGAGCTCGAAGTCGACCGTGCGGGTCTCGCCTGCGGCGAGCGTGACGCGTTCGAAGCCCTTGAGCTCGCGGACCGGGCGAGTCGACGTGCCGTGCCTCTGGTGGATGTAGAGCTGGACGACCTCGTCCGCGTCCCGAAGCGAGGTGTTCGATACGTCCACCGTCACGGTGACCGATTCGCCGACGGCGATCGAACTGCTCGACGTGCGCAGCCCCGAATAGTCGAACGTGCCGTAGCTCAGCCCGTGCCCGAACGGGTACAACGGAGTGGACTCCTCGTCCCAGTACCGCTTGTCCTGATCCTGCGGAACGAAGGTCCGGTAGTGGGAGTAGACCATCGGAACCTGGCCGACGTGGCGCGGCCAGCTGAACGGCAGCCGCCCTGCCGGGGAGGTGTCGCCGAAGAGGAGACTCGCGACGGCGTCTCCGCCACGCGTGCCCGGGTACCAGACCTCCATGATCGCCGGGAGGTGCTCGTCGGCCCAGCGGAGGTCAAGGGGCCGGCCCGACATCACGAGCAGCACGACCGGAGTTCCGGTCGCCGCGATGCGCTCCAGCTGTTCGAGCTGACGTCCGGCGAGATCGAGCGTGGAGCGCGACGCGTTCTCGCCGATCTGGTTCTGCCGCTCGCCGACGACTACGATCGCGACATCGGCCGACGCCGCGAGCTGCACCGCACGATCGATCTCGGTGTCGTCGTCATAGTCGTCCGGCGTGTTGACCGTCGTCGGCTCCTGCCGGTCGAACATCGACGGGAAATGCCGGGCCGGGATACCGGCGCCGGGGGCATGACCGACCACGACGCCATCCCCGACACGCGCGCGGATTCCCTCGAGGATCGAGACAGCCTCCGAGGTCTCGTGCGCGAAGACCCATGGCCCGATCGTGTCGCGCTTGCTGTCGGCGAGCTGCCCGATGACCGCAATCGTCGAAGCCGATTCCGGGTCGAGCGGAAGCACTCCGTCATTCTTCAACAGCACGGCAGTGCGCTCGGCGGCGACCCGGGCGAGTTCCCGGTGCTCGCTGTCCTCGAGGACCACGAGCGATGCGTCTTCGTCGACATACGGCGTCTCGAAGAGGCCGAGCCGGAATTTGGCAGCGAGCACCCGGCGCACGGCAGTGTCTATCGTCGCTTCGTCGACCAGACCCTGCGCAACGGCATCGGGGAGGTTCGCGAACGCCGGGTCAAAGATGGTCATCTCCATGTCGAGGCCGGCGGAGACGGCGCGTGCCCCGGCGTCGGTGGCGGAGGCCGCGAAGTGCTGGGTCTCCAGAGACTTCACGGCGTTCGCGTCGGATACGACGAAGCCGTCGAAGCCCAGCTCACCGCGCAGCACGTCGGTGAGCAGCCAGCGGTTTCCGCTGGCCGGCACACCGTTGAGATCCATGTAGGCGCTCATCACGTTCGCGGCGCCCGCCTCGATGGCGGCCTTGAAGGGCGGGAAGTACACGTTATACAGCTCGGAGTCCGAGATGTCTGCGTCGTCGTAGTCGCGTCCTCCGCGGGCGGCGCCGTAGCCGGCGAAGTGCTTGGGACCGGCCAGGATGTTCTCGCTGCCCATCTGGCCCTGAAAGCCCCGCACGCTCGCCACGGCGACGGCGGAGCCGAGGTACGGGTCCTCTCCGGCGCCCTCGATGATGCGGCCCCAGCGCGGATCGCGGGCGATGTCGACCATCGGCGCGAAGGTCCAATGGATACCGACCGCGCGCGCCTCGCGCGCCGCGACCGCCTGTGCGACGGCGATCGCGTCCGGATCCCACGACGCTGCCTGAGCGATCGGCACCGGGAAGATCGTGCGCAGGCCGTGGATGACGTCGAAGCCGAAGATCAGCGGGATGCCGAGACGCGAATCCTCTACCGCGAGCTTCTGGAGCCGGTTGGCGGTCACCGCGTCCTTGACGAACAGTGCCGAGCCTGCACCACCGGCGGTAATCGCGTCGTGCACCATCTGCGGCTGCCGCAGGAACGCCTGATGCTCTGGAGGGACGGAGCTGAAATCGAAGTCCTCTGGAAGCTCCATGAAGCCGCCGCCGAAGTAGAAGTACTGGCTCAGCTGGCCGGCCTTCTCTGCAAGCGTCATCCGCGAGAGGAGGTCCTCGACGCGCTGCTCGACGGGAAGGGAAGGGTCGCGGTAGGGCTCGGTCATGACTGATCGCTTTCGATGTTGATGGTCTGGAGCTGGAAACGGCGCAGTAGGGTCGAGGGCGTGCCGGGCAACGGCTCGACACCGACCACGCGGCCGGTGAATCCGCCGGCGACTTCGGTGGAGAAGTAGCGGCCGTCGACGGTCGCGATGCTCTGGAATCCGTCGGCGGTGCAATAGCCGAATTGGAGCTGGTCCGCGGTGGTCGCGAGGGGGATCGGTCCGGTCGGCTCCGGAGTCGAGCGGAGCGCGAGAACGACGGTGCCGGCAGGCAGCGTCTCCTGCACCACCACCTGATCGACCGGCCCGATCACGAGCCGTGCGCACACGATGTCGCCCCGGCGCTCGACCGCCGCCCAATGCTTCTCATCCACCCGCAGCACCAAGCGGCCGTCGGAGTCGAGCGTTGCGCGAGCCTCCCACGCCTGCTGCTCGACACGGGTGGCGAGCAGAGGGCGATAGCCGCTCGCGTCCGATTTGATCGTCAGTCCACCACCGGGCGCCCCGGAGGTGAAGGCGGCGGGACGCCGTCCCGGCCCGATCCAGCGCAGGTCGAACTCCGCCGTCTCGAAGGAATCGTCGGTATCGTTCGTCCACCGTGGTACCTCGAACCTGTCTTCGTCGACGACCGGCCAATCGTCGACCCAGGCGATTCCCGCGAGGAACGTCTCGCGACCGTTGACGTGGAACCCGGGGGTGGGTCCGATCGGTCGCACACCGAGGTAGACCATCGCCCAGCTGCCGTCCGCGCGTTCGACGAGGTCGGCGTGCCCGGTGTTTTGTACGGGGTGCGTCGTGCTGCGATGGCTGAGGATCGGGTTCGCCGGATTTGACTCCCACGGCCCGGCCAGCGATCGCGAGCGAGCGATCGTGACCGCATGGCCACGCTCCGTCCCGCCCTCGGCCAGGAGCAGGTAGTACCAGTCACCGCGGCGGTAGACATGCGGGCCCTCGGGATTCGCAAGACCCGCGCCCTGCCATACCCGGCGCGGCTCGCCGAGGAGCGCCCCGGTCTCCGGATCGATCGGCACCTGCAAGAGGCCCATGCCGTCCGCCGCGTAGCCCGTCCACGTCAGGTAGCAGGTCCCGTCCTCGTCCCAGAACAGGTCGGGGTCGATGCCGAGGACGCCCTCGGTGTAGACGGGCGCGCTCCACGGCCCGGCCGGGTCGGTCGCGTGCACGATCAGGTGACCGCGCCGGATCTCGTTGAAGTTGGTGGTGACCATCCAGAAACGTCCGTCGTGGTGGCGCAGCGTGGGAGCGTAGATCCCTCCCCCGCCGGCCGAGGAGGGAACGAAAAGCTGCTCGTCCCGATCGAGGACGTTCCCGATCTGCGTCCAGGAGGTGAGGTCGGTGCTGTGGAAGATCGGGACACCCGGCTTGTACTCGAACGAGGAATTGACCAGATAATAGTCCTCGCCGACCCGGCAGACGGAAGGATCCGGATGGAAGCCGGGGATGATCGGAGTCGAACCCACGTCAGCGCTCCACTTCGGCGTACCCGGCGACCGAGATTCCCGCCGTCACGGGCTCTGCTCCCTCGGCTGTTACGGTGATCAGCACCTCACCCGTTCCGGTCGCGCGCACGATCGCGACGGCTCTCCCGTCGAAGGTCGTGTGGACGTCGTCGACGAACGACTCATCCGTGGTCGGGTTCGCGGATCCAAGGCCCTGAAGCGTGGCCGGGCCGTCGATGCGAACGGTGATCGGCCGGTCTGCACCTGTCTGGACAACCCCGTGACCGTCCTCGAACGCGATCTCGACGAACCCGAGATCCCCGTCCTCGATGCTCGCCTGCTCCGGGCGAACGCTCAGCACGAGGTCGTCCGCGGCGGTGGTCAGCGACGCGCGTCCCGTCTCTACTCCGTCCAGGTATGAGACAGCGATGAGCTCCCCGGGTTTGTATACCGTGTCGAAGTCAGCCCGGAAGGCGAGCTCGGCCCCGACGACGGCCCGGCCAACCGGTGTGCCGTTGCGGAGCAGCTCCACCTCGTCGGCGTCGCTGTACACCTCGACCCGGATCGGCCGGCCTTCGAAGCCCTTCCAGGTCCAACTGGCGATCGAGTCGCTCCACGACCACGGGGTCGCGACGGCGATCGGCTGACCGTACCGCTCGGGACGGTGCACGGCGATGTAGGGCTCGCTGCGGAGACCGAACACGACCTCCCGGTAGTACGAGATCGGGCGCCGGTGGCCGGTGATGTCGAGATCGCCCGACCAGGCGGTCAGTCCGGGGAACCCGCTGACGAACGACCCGGGAGTGGCCGCCTCGTCGGCGTACCGGAGCACACCGATGCCCGCCTCGCCAAGGTAGTCGAAACCCGTCCAGGTGAAGTCGCCGAGCACATGCCCGTTCGCGCTCACCAGTCGCCAGAGGGCGGCGATGTCACGCGGCCACGATTCGGTGCCGAGGATGATGCGGTCGGGGAACTTCGTCTTGTCCAGCTCATAACGGGCCATTCCGTAGTTCATCCCCGCGACGTCGAGGGCCGAGAAGGACTCCGCGGTTCGGTCGGTGACCATCGGTGATGCTTGGATCTGGTTCATCATGTCACCGATCGCGCCCATCATCTGGTTGACACCACCCTCTGCTTCGGGGGCGGACGCATTGGCTTCGGCCTGACGCCGCTTGCCCTCCAGGACCATGTCGAGCACCGAGACGAACCCGTTGATGCCGTTGGTCACGTAGCGGGTGCGGTCCAGTTCGCGGATCTTCTCCGCCAGCATCCGGCTGGTCACACCACCGAAGCGGTTGCCGGTTTCGGGGATCTCATTGCCGATCGAGTAGAGGATGACGCTCGGGTGGTTGATGTCCTTGGCGACCATCGCCGCGATGTCCCGCTCCCACCAGGTCGAGAACTCGAACGAGTAGTCGAAGTCGCTTTTGGCCGACTGCCACATGTCGAACGCCTCGTCCATCACGAGCATCCCGAGCCGATCGCATGCGTCGAGCAGCGCTGGACTGGCGGGGTTGTGGGCGCTGCGGATGGCGTTGAAACCGGCCTCCTTCAACAGGCGCACTTTGCGCTCCTCGGCGTCACGGAAGGCGGCCGAGCCGAGTGGCCCGTTGTCGTGGTGGATGCACGCACCGCGCAGTTTGGTCGGTTCGCCGTTGATGCGCAGCCCGCGGACGGGGTCGAGCTGCAGCGTCCGGATGCCGAAGGCGATCGTCTCGACATCGTGCTCGTCACCGGCGCCGACGTCGACACGTGCTGTGTACAGCGAAGGACTCTCCGGGCTCCAGAGCTGTGGCTGCGGCACTGTCATGCGCGCGCGGATGACCTCGGTACCGGACGGGAGCACGGTCACCGGCACGGAGGTGGTTGCGGCGTCCGAGCCGTCCGGCCCGGTCAGAGTGAGCCCGACTCGGGCGGTCGTCGTCGTGCTCGCTGTGTTCTCCACCCGCGCCGCCACCTCGACAACGGCGAAGTGAGGGTCGGCATCTACTGTCGCGATCTGCAGTCCGTCGATCGCGAGGTGGACCGGCTCCTTGACGATCAGCTGCACGTCACGGTAGATGCCGGCGCCGGTGTACCACCGGGAGTCCAGATGGGTGCGGCAGTCCACCCGGATCTCGTTGTCAGCACCGAAGGTCACGTAGGGGTCGATCCGGACCGTGAACCGCGAATACCCGAACGCGTCCTGGCCTGCGAGCACTCCGTTGACGTAAACGTTCGCGTTGCGGTGGACGCCCCCGAACTCGAGGGCGATCAGTTTGCCGCGGTCGGTTTCCGGCACGTGCAACGTCCGCCGGTACTCGAACGCACCGCCCGAGAAGTAACCAGTAGTCTCGCCCCGAGGCGCATCCGGCGTTCGGGGGCTGCCGATAATTGCGTCGTGCGGGAGGACGATTTCTGTCCATTCCGCTCCACTCGCGCCGCCGAGCTCTTGGAAGGCTGTCGCCTTCGTGCGGTAGCTCCAGCCATCGTTGAACAGGGTGCGCATCGGTTCCGCTTCTTTCTCTTTGTGCCGGTCGGTCGATCGAGCTCGGTTACTGAACGGACCAGCCGCCGTCGGAGGCCAGGATGGCGCCGTTGATGTTGACCCCGTCGTCCGAGAGGAGGAAGGTGATCGAGGCCGCGAGATGCTCGGCGGTCGCGACCGTCGGGATCTGCGCCTGGAAGGGACGCAGGCGGGCCGAACCCGACTCGGACACGTTCGGCGGGAACGGGATGCCGGTGGCCACGCCGCCCGGGGCTACGGCGTTCACGCGGATGCCCTGCGGCCCGTACATGAAGGCGGCCGACTTGGTGAGCCCGACCACACCATGCTTCGAGACCGTGTACGCGTTGCCGGAGGCGTTGCCGCGCAGGCCGGCCTCCGAGGCGACATTGACGATCGACCCGCGCCCGGCGGCGACCATCGCGGGCAGCACGGCGCGGGAGAGCTTGAACGATCCCGTGAGGTTGACCCCGATGACGCGGTCCCAGACCGCGTCCGTGGTCTCGTGCAGCGGCGAGAAGTCGTCGTTGATGCCGGCAATGTTCGCCAGCCCGTCGATGCGGTCACCCGCGGCGGCGACGATCACGTCGACCGAGTCCGGCGCGGTGATGTCGCCGGTGACGACAGTGACGTCCGCGTCCGGAAGGGAGGCGGCCAGGTCGGCCAGGCGTTCGGCGGAGACGTCGACGGCGATCAGGCGCCCGCCCTCGCGTGCGATGCGCGACGCGGTGGCACGGCCGATGCCGGAGGCCGCTCCGGTGACGATGACGGTCTTACCTGCAAACCGGCCAGGGGTGATGTGCTCGACCCACGCAGTGCTCTCGGCGTCCTCGGGCACGACGCCGTCATTGACCTTCAGGACGAGGTCGTCGATGACGGACTGCGGCATCTGGCCTTGGCTCAGCGCGACCATCTGCTGCAGCGGGAGACCCTTGATAGGGGCGAGACTGCTCACGTCGGCGCCGGATGCGGCCAGCAGGCCGCGCAGCAGCTCTCCACCGACGGGGTGGTCGAGCCAGTCCCCGATCGTGCTGTTGGCGGTGAGCGGTGTTGATGTCGACATGAGGTCTGTCCGGCTTTCTGTGGCGGTCGGTGTCGGGGAGGGCTGGGGGTGGGGAGGCCGGCTCGGGTCGAACGGCGCACCCGCGGGGAAGGGCTGGAAGCCTTCGGCGCGCGCGGACCAGCCGTCGACGGCGAAGCCCCCGCGCTCGACGAGAAGGGCGACGGCCAGCAGCAGCGAGCCGTTGCCCGGCAGGTAGAGCGGGAGGATGCCGCGCATCTGCGGGTTGTGTCCCACCGCCGTGTACTGGTTCTTCACCTCCTCGCGTAGGAGGGCGTCGAGCGCGAGGCTGTGCTCGTCGAGGCGGGAGGCCGTCATCGCCATGACCGGGAAGTCCCAGCCCCACGCGGTCGGCCACTCCCAGGTGTCCCACACGTCCCGAAGCGTCTCCCGCATGACGGCGGGGTCGATCAGGGGTGTCTCGGGCACGAGCCCGTAGCCCATCAGCAGCGAAGGGTGGTCGTCTCGTCGCAGCGGCTCGTCGGTGGCGACGGCCGCGTACCGGCCGTCC
>OUNM010949824.1_pt1 | contig 51160 bp, 41 predicted proteins | sample 1769961 | NCBI WGS metagenome assembly OUNM01 (sample SAMEA3914820, study PRJEB12502) | metagenome | biome: forest; material: soil | place: USA | collected 2012-03-12 | depth 0.3 m
ACCTGCGACTCCGTGACCTGTGCAATCTACCGCTGCAACATATACTTTATGGTTCTTTACATGGAACCAATAAAAGTCTCCACTTACGATATCCTTTGGCTTGTATAAGGCGAAGAAATTCGGAAGGAATAATCTGACGATGTTTTCACTTGGCAATATGGATTGCTGAATTACCTTAGAGGTTTCTATACTGTCAGTGACTTCTTTATATAGGAACTCAATCCGTTTGCTTTGTTTCTCGATTTCACCTTTCTGGTTCATCACCTCTGCGGTCCTTTCATTTACCTTTTGCTCCAGCTCACGGTTTATATTGTCTTTAAATTCTTGATTTTCACGCAATTGTCTTATTATTTCATATTGCGCTTCGTCTTTTTCCAGTTTCATAACCCGGATCCTATCAGCTAGGGCAAATGAAAGGAACATCATTTGTACCACCGTTCCGAAATTCAGGCAATACACGGTGAAAATGTTGTTGGGAACGGAAACTCCAAAAATGCTATTTACAGTAAGGTTGGAAACGATGAACCCGATAAATAACAAGGTCACGCCTACAACGAAATAGCGAGCAGGGACAAACCCTTTCCGTAAGGCAAGAATGGCGGCGATGTAGGAGAAAATGAGCGGGGCCCCGTCAAAAAACATGGTATTTTTTAAATCAGGAACCAAGGAAAATTCCGCTACGAATAGGATAATCCTAAAAATGATAATGAAATTCAGGATCTTATAAAAAGCAGGGGCCAATGTTCGCAAAGAAAGAAACGTCTCTGTGTACAAGAGCATCCACATCACCATGAGGAAGAGCGAGACAGAAGAGACATACGGATTTATTTCTGGTACATTCGGCCATAAATATTGGAAGCCTGTGCCATCCAAGCACATGGAATAGAGGGCGTTGCTTATGACGTATAATACATACCACAAATATGTCCAATCCTTCGTCGTAAGAAAGATAAAGAAGTTATAAATGGCCATCATCAGGATAAGGCCGTAGAAAATCCCCAAAAAATAATATTCGTTCAGTGCATAATAAGAGAAGCGTTCATAGCTGCGCACTACAGAAAGCATAAAGTTTAGATGCTTGGACTCAATGCGAGCGTAATAGGTGATTTCCTTCCCGGAGAAATCTGGCAAGAAAAAAACGAAATTCTTGTGCGAAACCCTTTTCCTGCCAAAGTCCATGGAATTGCCCGCAATAAATTCTTTGAAGTGCCCATTGCTGTCAGGTAGATAAAAGAATATTTTTTCTATCGAAGAATCGTAAAACTCCTGTAGCCATTTGGTACCGGCATCCGATTCGTTCTTTACTCTATACCGGATCCAGTAAGCCGATTTTATGTTGTAATTTCTAGGAAGTTGCTCCTTATTGGGCTTGAACTTATCGGCATATGCCGGAGATGAAATATCTTGAATGGTAAGTTTATCCGTGGGATCCTCCAAAATATCAATAAATTGATAAGAAGCGGTATATTGGTTATTGTCTGGCCGAAGGATTATGACATCAGAAGCAAAAAGCTGATGTGAAAAAAATACAATTACGGCAAACCGAAAGAAGAGCTTCAATTTTAGACTGTTTTGTGGCTAATGTTACGAAAATAACACTTTAAGGTTCTGTATTATTTTTGATTTAAAGGACTATAACTTGGTGATTTATACATCTGTTCTATTATTTCTACCACTTTCATTCCCTCTAGGGCATTTGTGGAAATCGTACTTTTTCCCTGTAGGGTCTCCACTACGTTCCGTATCGTTAAATAATGATGTGCATCATTTCCTACATACGTCCCATTTTCATGTGCCACATTCTTTATACCCAGCTCAGGGTTTGGGTAATCTTTTATATGGCAGTATTCCAGTTTCTCCATGTACTGGCCCCCTATTTTTAAGCTTCCGTTTTGAGCGATCACAGTAAGGGAACTCTCCATATTTTTATCCCAAATGGAGGTTGTGAAGTTCAATGAGCCCATTCCTCCCGATAGAAATTCAAACCGAACTATTCCTGAATCTTCGAATTCTGTGGATTCTTGGTGGCTAAAATTATGAAAAACAGCATTGAAATGATGCATGTCTCCGAAACAGCTGTACAGCATATCCACGAAATGGCTAAACTGCGTGAAAAGAACGCCCCCGTCCAGTTCTTTCTTTCCTTTCCAATCGCTCCCTGCATAATATCTTCCATCCCTGTTCCAGAAACAATTGATCTGTACTAGGTAGATATCGCCCAAAAGTTTTGCATCAAGAATTGATTTGAGCCACTCAGCTGTTGTACTATACCGATTTTGCATGACAACAAAAACAGATTTGTTCTTCTTCAAAGAAAAATTGATCACTCTTTCACAATCTGTTTTGTGAAGGCCCATAGGCTTTTCACATACTACATGATATCCAAGCTCGATGGCTTCAAGGCAATGTTGCGCATGCAAATAATTAGGCGTGCATATATTCACCACATCGGCATATATGCCCGAATCTTTAAAATCTTTTAAACTGGGGAAAAAGGGAATTTCTGTAGTGTAGGCTGCGGAAGCAGGGCCATCATCGATAAGCGCGACCAATTTAGCATTGGGGCAATTGGAAATGAGTTTTGCATGCTTTTTGCCTATTTGTCCCAAACCTAGAATGGCAAAATGTATATCTTTGAGCATTAATTAGGTTCTTTTCGCAAGTTTATGAACAAATTCATCCAATTGTATACAAAGTGGAAGGAATACGTTCGAGTGGATGCACTCATGTATCTTTTCATGGCCGTATTATTGGTCGTACTCTTTGTTTTCTTTTGGTAACTATTTTCCCTTTCCACCTCCAAAGTTCTTTATAACTTTGGATAAAAAAACGCTAAAGACTGGAAACAATTGTGCTATTGTATTTCAGGCTTTGAACTTAGAATGCAACAAACTCAATGGAGGCAATAAAAGAGACTCATTTTCAATTTCCAAATCAGACAGGATTTTACAGAGGCAAAGTAAGGGACGTATATTATTTTGGTGACAAGATGGTCATGGTGGCCACAGATCGGATTTCTGCTTTTGATGTAGTTTTACCCCGTGCGATTCCTTATAAAGGGCAGATCCTCAATCAGATCGCATATAAAAATCTGGAATCTACCAAGGATATTGTTCCCAATTGGGCTATCTCACAGCCAGACCCTATGGCAACTTATGGTGTTTCTTGCGTCCCTTATGCCGTAGAAATGGTGGTGAGAGGATATCTTTCGGGCCATGCCTGGCGTACCTATCAGTCAGGGAAAAGAGAACTTTGCGGTGTTGTATTGCCAGAGGGCTTAAAAGAGAGCGATAAACTGCCCCAACCGATCATCACCCCCACTACAAAGGCCAAAGAAGGACACGACATGGACATATCGAAAGAAGAAATCCTCGCCCGTGGAATTGTAGATAAGAAAGAATATGAAAAGTTGGAATACTATACGTTGTCCTTGTATCAACGAGGCACAGAACTTGCTGCCAAACGAGGTTTAATTTTAGTGGACACCAAATATGAATTTGGAAAATTGGACGATCAAATCTTTTTAATAGACGAAATACACACACCAGATTCTTCCCGCTATTTCTATTCCGATGGTTATGAAACACGCCAACAAAAGGGGGAAAAACAAAAACAACTTTCCAAAGAATTTGTCCGTGAATGGCTGATGGCCAACGGATTTCAAGGAAAAGAAGGGCAGAAGGTCCCTGAAATGACAGACGAGGTCGTATCAGGTATTACCAACAGGTATATCGAACTGTTTGAGAAAGTAACGGGAAGCCATTTTGAAAAATTTGGCTCAAATGACATTGCAGAAAGGATAGAAAAGAATGTTTCGAAGCTTTTTTGTTAATTTGCATAAATATTAGCCATAATACGCAAGGGGGATATGAAGTTTTTGATTGACAAACAAGAGAAATACACACTTATCACACCGGAAGAGGAAAAATTGGACTCGATACTTTCTCCCCAATTAAAGAGCGAATTTGTGACGCTCAACTCCGAAGGAATACGCAATATTATCTTGGATCTTTCCAAAGTTAAATATTCCGACTCATCAGGATTAAGTGCCATTCTTGTTGCAAACCGTTTGTGCACGGGGGACGAGGGGGTCTTAGTTCTTTGCGGTCTCTCTGATCACGTAAATAAGCTTATTAAAATCTCCCAGTTGGACACAGTGCTCTCTATCCTGCCGAGTGTGCAGGAAGCGATTGACAACGTATTTATGCACGAATTGGAAAGAAATCTAAAAAACGAGGAGTAATTGTCATACTTTCAGAAGCTGAAGGGAATATTGACAGTGGAATGTCGCTCCTACGTCCAGCTTTTGGATAAACTCTTTTTCTTGGTATTGTTTGTTCGCCCCTCGTGTATCTGCTATGCCAAACCACGGCTCTATGCATAGAAAAGGAGCATTCTTTCCCACGCTCGTCCAGAAAGCCAGCAAAGGGAATTTCTCAAAATAAAATCTCAAAGCGACTTTCTGATTTTTGGCTCTTAAATCGACCCAAGTAGAACTCAATCCTTCCAAAATAATCGCATCTTCTTGGAAAAGGGAGTAATCGAGCTGAATCGTATCTTCTTGGAACAAATAATTCTTCTTTTCGCCGGTTAGCAAGCCTTTATCAAACATCCAGCGCTGTACCGTTTCTTCCCTTTCAAATTTTAAATAATAGTCCGAAAACAATTCTGTACTTGAAAAAGGGCATGTAAATCCTGGATGGGCGCCAAGGGAGAAATGAATCAAATGGTCATCCTTATTAGACACATGATATGAAATAGCCAGTTGATCTTCTAACAGGTGATAATGCACCTCCAATGAAAATTTATAGGGGTATTTTTCCAATGTTTCGGAAGAATGTTGTAAGACAAGGCGAAGCTGATCCGAACTCTCGGAAACAAGCTGAAACTCCATGTCCCTCGCGAAGCCATGCTGAGAAAGGCGGTATTCTTTGTTTCCGATTCGGTAGGCATTGTTTTCTACTTGCCCTACAATTGGAAACAAAATGGGTGCGTGCCTCGCCCATATGGCGGGATCTGCTTGCCAGATATGTTCTATGCCCGTTTCCTTGTTTATGAGGCTAACCAATTCTGCACCAAATGTCTTTATTGCAACTTTGAGCTTTTTGTTTTCTAGGATCTGGAGCGACATACTTCGTATTTCTTTGATGGCAAAACTAGCAGTAAAATCCAAATCCCCATTTTCAGAAGAGTTCCTTTATCGTATCTTCACGCAATTTATTTTCTTTGTATAAACCTCTATTTATTCATCAGTCAATGAAAAAGATACTTTTTACATTATGTTACTGCATCGCCTCATTTGCCACATTTGCACAGTATGAGGGAACCATCACGTGGAGTATGAAGATGGAAATTACAGACCCTAAATTGAAGGCGCAAATGGAACAGGCGAACAAACAAATGAGCGACCCGGCCAATCAAGCCAAAGTGAAAGAATTGGAAGAAAAGATGAACGACCCCCAATTCAAAGCGATGATGGAAAAGAATCCGGAAATGAAAGCCATGATCGAGGCACAAATCGCTTCCATGAAAACAGGAAATGCAGGAAACATGTTTGAAAATATGATGCCTAAGAGCATGGAGATAAAAGTGAAGGGCGGGAATTCCCTTTCCAAAATTTCGGGAGGGGCGTTTGAAAGTGAAGTGCTTTATCTCAAAGACAAACAAGAAAGCTATACGATCGACACAAAAAACAAAACGTATACCGTTCATTCCTCGGCAAAACAAGAGGAAAAACCCATGGACGTGAAAGTGACCAAAACAGAGGAATTTGCGACCATTTTAAATTACAAATGCAGAAAATTCATCGCAGAAGCCACAGAACATGGCCAAAACATGACCTATTTTATTTGGGCCACCAACGACATCAAAGACCTTGATCCAAAGCAATTCTCGAAAATGAAAGTCGGGCGAGGAAATAGCGCCTTTCTAGAAAAAGTGGAAGGGGTGCCGTTAAAGATCGAAGGCAAAATGCAACAAGGCCTCATGGTCATGGAAGTGACATCCATTAAAAAAGAAAGCATTCCCGCCAGCGTCATGCAAATTCCAGCTGGCTTTACAGAAAAGAAGGGCCATCCTGGGTATTAAGCTCCTTGGTAGCTTTGGCTAAGGTCAAGCTACCTCCCCATTTCGGATTTTAAAGCGGACAAAAGACAGAAACGGACAAAATCGGATAAGGTCATTTCTCTTGCCCACTTCCTTTCGGACCCAAAATATGCTGCAACTGGATGAGGTTGTTGATAGAAAAACCAGTCTGATTTTTATAGTAGCTTTGGTCGGAGATCTCTAATTTTTCAGTTTCCGACAGCATGTTCGGAAATTTCGTATCAGGTCGGACGTGTCCCAGCTCTGCCAAAATAATACCCTCCGAGGCGTTCACAATGAAATAAGAAAAGTTGTTTTGTCTGTCGCTCCAAAGCAGGGTAGTGTACACATATTTTCCGAATTGCTGTTGAAGGGCTTCTTCAAATAGCTTTACTTCTGCTATTTCAAAGGGATATTCATAGGAAATTTTCAATTCTTCCCGCTTGTCTGGCTCAGAAACACTGGTTGGCAGTAAAAGTATTTTCTTCTTGATTACTTCGTACCCCGCTTTATTGAAAGGAGGAATATATGTAAGGGTTCGATAACGTTCCAATACTTGTCCCTCCGCCGTCGCATTGTTGATGTGGAAATTAAACTGTTGGGCTGCCAATATATAGTCGCTCGTTTCCAGATGATCCGTTGGAAACCCAATTTTTAGAATGTAATCGGTTTTTTGGCTCACAGACCTTTTTAGGTCATTCAATTTTCGATCCTTTGCTTCCGCCACGTAGGCAACTATGGCATATATTTCCACAGGGGACGCGTTGTCGCTCCCATTTTTGAACTGGTATTCCGTTCTCCACCCGATGTTCAATATAGCGTATTGTCGAAGTGCCTTTGCATCTAGCAGCATTTCTTCTATTTCCTTGCTTGTCCTAAATTCAAGTGCTTTATTGGCCTTCCAAAATTTGGAGAAAACTGCTTTGATCATTTCATTTTGCCCTTGTATCTGCTGGGTATACAATTTCAAACGCTCTTCCAACTGTATCTTGTTTTTCCCATATTTCGATTTGAATGCTTTGAGGGTCTTTTCATCTTCTTCTAGAAGTTGCACTAAAAGTGTCCTTTTTTGAAAATCAACAGCATCCTGTTGAATAGGGTAGTAGAATTGGGCATGGGTTCTATGCCCCAATGCAGCTAAAAATAAAAAAAAGAGAAAATTCCGTTTTACTATTTCCATGATCAAATAAAGCTCCAAGTAAAGAAAAACCCTTGGAAAGTAAAAGTTGGATGTACCAAGTTCGTCTTGGATACTTCGAATGGTCAATAAAACTTACCTTTTTGTGATCGACAAATATTTCAGGCATACAAACCAAGCTCTTTAAAAGCTTCTTTAATACAGCGTTTCATCCTCAAGGCACAGGAACATTCCTATCTTCGATTGAAGTGGAATGTCAAAGGGATTGTGAGTTTTTACTATCTTTGTAGCAAAATCATACAACATGTTGTCATTTAACATTTTATTATTTCTTGGTGGCCTAGGAATGCCGGAGATATTATTGATACTTCTCATCGTAATTTTATTGTTTGGAGCGAAGAAAATCCCTGAACTGGCACGTGGATTGGGTCGGGGCATACGCGAGTTCAAAGATGCTTCCAAAGAAATAAAGTCAGAAATTGACAAAGGTCTAGAAGACACAAAAAGCTAATCTATTCAATCTATTTGCCTTGAAACGTTTTAATTCGCTTTCAGAAGTCAGAAAAGAACTCTTAGGTGCCAGACTATCCTGCCTTGAGCTGGTTCAGTACTATTTAGATAATATCGATTCCAAAAAACACCTAAATGCTTTTTTGGAAGTATACAGAGAAGAGGCATTGCAAGCTGCTTCTTCCGTCGATGAAAAATTGAAAACAGGGAAAGCAGGGCGATTGGCGGGAATGGTGATCGGCATCAAAGACGTCATCAGCCACCGAGGTCATGGTCTGCAAGCTTCCAGTAAAATCTTGCAAGGATTTCAGGCGCAATTCAACGCCACCGTCATCGAACGACTTCTTAAAGAAGACGCCATTATTATCGGCAGGCAAAACTGCGACGAGTTCGCGATGGGTTCTTCTAACGAGAATTCTGCCTTTGGGCCTGTTTTAAACGATGCAGACAATACACGCGTCCCAGGAGGATCTTCTGGAGGATCTGCTGTAGCTGTACAGGCTGATTTTTGCCTCGCTTCTCTAGGGTCAGACACAGGCGGTTCTGTAAGACAACCTGCTTCTTTCTGTGGTATAATCGGCTTAAAGCCCACGTATTCGCGTATATCACGTTGGGGGTTGGTAGCCTACGCCTCTTCCTTTGACAGTATAGGTATTTTTACCCGGTCCATTGAAGATTCAGCTTTGTTATTGGAAATCATTGCCGGGGCGGATGAGTACGACAGCACGGTCTCATTTAAAGAGGTGGAAAAATACAGCCAAGGAGTTGAACTGCCGAAAAAGATGAAGATTGGCTTTCTAAAAGAAGGATTCAACGATGCGGTAAACGAGGAAGTAAAGGAAAAGACGCGTGTGGCCATTGACAAATTGAAGGCCCAAGGCCACGAGCTATCGGAAGTTGAATTCCCGTTTCTAGACTATATCCTTCCTACTTATTATATATTGACTACCGCAGAAGCAAGTTCAAACCTTTCCCGATTTGACGGCGTCCGTTATGGGCACCGTACAAAAGCCGAGACAGATTTGCTTGGTATGTACAAAAAAACCCGATCAGAAGGATTTGGGAAAGAGGTTCAAAAAAGGATCATGTTGGGCACTTTTGTATTAAGTGCCAGCTATTACGATGCTTACTATACAAAAGCTCAAAAAGTGCGAAGATTGATAAAAGAGAAAACAGATGAGCTCTTAAATACGTATGACTTCATACTTATGCCAACTTCTCCTACTACGGCATTTAAATTGAAGGAATTCGCAAACGATCCGCTTGCCATGTATCTCGCAGACGTATTTACAGTACAGGCAAACTTAGCAGGTATCCCTGCCATTTCGATACCAAATGGTGTAGATAGCCAAGGATTAGGAATTGGACTTCAGGTTATAACCGGATCATTCAAAGAAAATCAATTGCTTTCTTTTTCAGAATATTTGGCAAACTTGAACTGAGTAATGCGTTTTACGGTTAAGGAAATAGTATGAGGTATTGGAAAAGATGTGCAGGTATTAGCTTGATTTGTCTTTTGTGGACAAAAGCCATCACCCCTGCCTTCTCTCAAGTATATTTAGACCCTTTAGATACGCTCACCGTTGTCAGCACGGATTCTTCCGTTACACCCGATTTTGATTATGTACCTGACTTTACGGCAAAACAAGTTCGGGAACGACTGATTTCTATTTCGGATGGAGTAAAGCTTACTTTTAGTCCCCAAGTGTTCTCCTTCATCGACTATCTCACTGTTCGAAACCGGGAATATGCCCGGATGATACTGCGGAGACAATCCCTTTATTTACCCGTCTTTGAGAAATATCTGGCCCAGTATAATATGCCGGATGAATTGAAATACCTTTCTATCGTAGAATCCGGTCTCAATCCGAAGGCACTTTCAAGGTCAGGGGCTTTGGGTCTTTGGCAATTTATCCCTTCCACTGGAAAATACTTGGGCTTAAAAATAGATCCGCATTTCGATGAACGGATGCATATCGAAAAATCGACCGAGGCAGCTTGTAAATATTTAAAAACCCTTTACAACTCGTTTGGTGATTGGCAACTGGCACTTGCTGCCTATAATTGCGGGCCGGGAGTAGTAAGCAGAGCAATCAAACGATGCAGAAAAAAAGATTTCTGGCAACTTTACCCTTGTCTCCCTTCCGAGACGAGGAGTTATGTACCTCAGTTTATTGCCATCACCTATTTGATGAATTTCCACAAAGAGCATAATCTCTATCCGGATTATTATGATTATCCTATGACGTACGATACCGTTTCTGTCAAACAATATGTAAATCTGGACGTCTTTTGTAAACATTTAGGCATTTGCACTGAAGATTTAATGGCATTGAATCCAGATTTGAAACGGAATTATATTCCAAACAGCGGTACAAATTATGTATTGAAATTCCCCTCCGACAAATCGGATTATTTTCGGACCAACAAACAAATCGTATTGGATTCTTCTTCTGTCGGGGTCACGGAAATTATTGAATTAAACAAGCGGCTGAACTCGCCTCTTGCTGTTACTGGCAAAAGCGACACAAGAACGTACCACAAAGTAAAATCGGGCCAAACCTTGAGCGCGATCGCAAACAAATACCATGTAACGGTATTGCAACTTAAAAAATGGAATAACCTTCGGGGACACAAACTGCGCACAGGCCAAAAATTAGTGATCTGGAAAAAAACGAGTGTTAAAACAAAGGCGCATGAATATACTCGGTACCCCGTTCCCAAAAAAAAATACTATCAGGTAAAGTCCGGTGATACGTTGTGGTCGATCTCAAAAAAATACGACAATATCAGCGTAGACGAGATAAAACGTTTAAACAACATACGAGACAATGAAATACAGGTAGGCCAACGCCTGATTATCGTCAACTAGCTCTCCCTGCATTTTTCGCACACACCCTCGACAGAAAAATTGTATTGCACTGCTACCAAACCATGTGGCAAACTAAACGCTGGAATATGCACTTCATTGATACAGAATGTGCGTTTGCAATGCAAGCAGTTAAAATGCAAATGATGATCCGTATGCGCATGTTCCTCGCAATTGTCTTGGCATAATGCGTATTTTGCCTCCCCAAAACTATTGTAGATACGATGGACGACCCCCTTTTCTTCAAAAGATTTCAACGTCCGATATAGGGTAATGCGATCCAAGGAGTTGTTGAACTTCGCTTCTATTTCATGTTGAGAAAGAGCAGAAGTGCTGTTTATAAGGGCCTCTAATACGTCCAGGCGAATAGGCGTCTTCTTTAGCTCCTTTTCTTCCAATATCTGGACGGCTGCTTTCATCTTCCTATTTCTTTTTCTTCACCTTGAGTTTTTGGCCTACCGATACCCCATTATTAGACATCCCGTTCATCCGTTTTAGTTCCTCAAGATCCATATTAAATTCTTTCGCAATAGAAAAAATCGTGTTGCCTGTTTGAACTGTATATATTTCCTCTCCGTCTAGCAACACCATTTTCCCATCCTCTGCAAATGTTCCGCTCAATGAAGACGATTTAGTATTGATATTGTTTGCAGAGCTCATCGTCACAGGTGCTACCAAGGCGGCATCGCCTCTTCTGGGTACCCGTATTGGGCTATATGCCTTTATGTCTACTCCTTGAAGGCCGTTAAAGGCTTTCAATTCATCCACTGTCATGCCGTTTTCCTTGGCAATAGAGTAAAGTGTATTCTTCGGTTGAAGGATGTATACCATGCCGCTGGCACGCACATCTCCCCCTCCCAAAATATAAAACTCTACCCTGCGGTTCAGCTGCCTTCCTATTTCTGTTTTATTGGTCGCCATAGGCTTCCCTTCTCCTTTGGCGTTCACAACCAACGCACTACGATCCATATTTTTGCCGACCAAATAATCCATAGCGGCATCTCCTCTATTTTTTGATAGATCAATGTTGTACTTCTCTGTACCATAATTGTCTGTATTGGCGCGGAGTTCCACTTGGGCTTCCGGATGGCTAAGGCAATACGCGGCCAATTCATCCAAGACTTTTATTGCTTCAGGTCTTAAATCGGCCTTGTCAAAATCAAAATAAATATTTTCAAAAAGGCTTTTACTCACCTTGTTTGTGGAACCTGTAATCTTCACGTCCGCTACAATGTAGTTGCTCTTGCTCGTTACCTTTGCATTGTTTTCTTTTAGCAACACCATATAGTTTTTGTCCTTCTCCAAATTGTCGTACCGAAAACCGCCTTCTTTGTTTGTCTTGGACGTCTTCAATACTTGACCAGTTTCATCTGTCAGCACGTTTTCCAAGTCGGGAACCCCTTCTTTCGTAGAAGCATCCAGCACTTTTCCCCGCACGGATACGCTTTCAGCCAACGGACTGAGTGAATCTCCGTTGATTGAAGCAAGGATCGACCTTTTACTGGCGATGTTAAAAATATAGATGTCGTCATTGCCGCTTCCTCCTTCCCGATTGCTGGTCATATATCCTTTCTTATCCCCAATGACGAAATAAAAATCATCCCGGTTAGAGTTGAAAGGAAGGCCCAGATTTGTCACATTTTGGAGACTATCTCCCTTGGCCATAAAAATATCCAAGCCTCCCATACCTTTGTGTCCGGTGGAAGAAAAGAACAACGTATGCTCATTGGTATAATAACTGGGAGCCATGTCGATGAAAGGTGTATTTATTTTAGGTCCAAGATTGACTGGCTCTTCCCAATGGTCTTCTCCTTTGTGCGAAACACTGTACCAAATGTCGTGCTGTCCCAAACCTCCTTTCCGTTTGGAAACGAAATACAAAGTATCGCCTTTTAGATTAAGGGATGGTTGTGCATTCCAGCCTCCAGGATCATTAATGTGAGTGTTTAGTTTTGTAGGCTTGCTCCATTTTCCTCCTATCAATTTGGAAACAAAAATTGCCCTCTCCCCTTGGTCATCATCTCCCAAGGTAAAATAGAATTTTTTCTTATCCGAGGAGAAAATCCCTGTTCCGTCGTTGTGAGCTGTATTTACTGCCTCGTTAAATCCGTCTTTGTTATCTGGTTTTACCCATTTCCCCTCTTTATTTTTTTCAAAGCGGATATTGTCGCTAAAGGTTTCTCCTGTCGCGTCGTAAATATCGCCTCCTGTCATATTCTCCCTCGCCGAAGTGAGGACGACAGAAGAATCATGGTGGTAAATTGCTGGTGCATAGTCCGAAAATTTAGAGTTCACCGGAACAGGCAACGCATAAAACTCATGGTCGCGCACGGGACGCTTTAATTCAGTCAAGGCAAATTCGCATCCTTCCTTTTCCACTTTTGCTTGCGTCAAATAATCTTCCTCTTCCTTGTTCTTGGGTTTAAACGTCGCAATGAACTGGTCATAGGAAGCGTTGGCCTCTTCGTATTTTCCGTTTGTCTTTTGCATTAACGCATACCAATAGGCCGCAAGGGGATAATCAGATCCGTTGGACGTATTTTTTAAGGTTTTCCCATAGAACTCCTCCGCTTTCGGATAATTGAACATCAACCGATTGCACTCCGCGATTTTGTAATTTAAATAGGAGCTGTTGGGTTGCTTTTGGTAAGCTGTCGCATAATATTCTACTGCTTTGTAATAATCCCCATTTTTGAAATATTCATCTCCATAGCCCACTTCAATGGAATTCTTCTTTTTCTTCTGGGCTTCTGCCTCTTGCACAAGAGAACTAAGTCCCATCACTAGCATGAGACAAGCCAGCTTCATCTTCAACATAAAAAGTATGCAGCGTTTCATGTACTATATTCGGGGGGTTGAAAAACGCTTGATTCTGTTCTTGGTATTTTTACGCAACGTTAAGGATACCTCATAAGCACCTCTCCCTCTGGTGTAGGTAGTAAGCCCGGACGAATTAAGGTCGTAGCTAAAACCCAATGTATAAAAAGAACCATTCAATCCTACTGAAAAGATAAACGAATCCTGTAGTCGATACCAGGCTCCTAGTATCAAATTTGTGGAACTCACGAGCCCTTGGTTAGTCTGTTTCAAACAATAGGTAACATAAAGGCCAGAGTTGATCTGATTTTGTGTGTTTTGATAAAATACAATCGCGTTTGGAGAAATATTGATTTTAGGGGATATGTTGTACTCGAATCCTGCATGCCCTTTTAATAACATAGGTAAGCGCGAAGTTTGTCCTTTTACAAACGATTCATTAGGTTGGTTCATGTGATATGCCGCTACTCCCACATAGGCACTCAAATCTGTATAGTGATAATTTCGCGCTGCATTGTAATAATAGATAAGCCCAGAGTTTACATCGGCAAACAGCCGTGTGGTAACTAAGTTTCCTTCATCGACCAAGGCATTGGGATCGTATCCAAGGCTGGCACTGTATTGGCTTCCCCATTTCAAGTTGGTATAATCGACAGACTTTTGTATAAAACCGCCTTGCAAACCGAACGAAAGATAATGCAAGCCATTATGGCTCAGCGCGATGTTATAGGCACCTGTTAAGTTGACTCCTATTGTCTTCAAATTGCCATCCCCAGCCCGGTCGTTGTAAAAAGAAAAACCTGCCCCTCCTTTGTGGGAATCTTTTATCTTACGAACTTGATAGGGAACAATCAAGGAAATCTGATTGGTGGTATAGGGTTGCACCCCGGAAATACTCCTCCACTGTTGCCGATAATTAGAAGAAAAAGTAAGGTCAGGTTCGGCGCCAGCCAATGCCGGGTTCAAATACAACGAAGAAGCATAATATTGGGAAAATTGTGCATCTTGAGCCCTTACCTGCGCAAAGGCAAAAATTGCCAACCATCCTGCATACTTTATTTTATGTAGCCACTTCACTTTTTTATCTCAAAAATAAATTCATCCTCTAATCCACTGTCACTTCACGTATTAACGCAAAAGTGTAATGGTGCCCGTTTGTTGAAAAGTTATTCCATCATTGTACTTTCCTTTCACAATGTACGTATAAACGCCCATTTGTGCATCTCCGCCAGCCTCTCTTCCGTCCCACCCTACATTCATGGCCTGAGCTAAGTTGTCCGTACTGTACACTTGAAGTCCCCAACGGTTATAGATGGTCAAGCTGAATTCTTGTGAACTGATATTTATGCCGTATACCCGAAGGAAGCGGTTATCATCATGATTGGCCGCAGGTGAAAATACGGTAGGAATAAATAAATCCCGCTTATTTGACACGTTGATGATCACCGTATCCACCGCATTGCATCCATTTTTCTTGTTTGCAAATAACAAGACCACATAATTCCCTTCCGTAGAGTAGGCATGGGTGGTCGTTTCATTTTGACCGTAACCAAAAGCCATGGAACTGCCGTCTCCTAAAACCAGATAATTCAATGAGTCGGAATTGGTAGAGCGATTGATGAAGAGGACGTCTTTGTTGATATAGCTTTGGATTGGATCCACTTCCAAGATGGCTCTCGCGCCTTCTAAAAATTGTATTTTGCCGGTAGTATTGCTATCTGCGCCACATCTGTTTCTTACCACTACTTTAAAGCCTATGAACCCTGTATCTGAAGGCAATGGTTTATATACAACTGCAGAATCTGACGAAAAATTAAACACATCTCCTCCATCAACCGACCATGTAAATACTAAACTATCCGACTTTATGGAGGTAGGAGGGTCATAAGTAGTCCAAAGCGGAAGAGGGACATTATTGCACGATATGCTGGTATTGTTCAGGTTAGGTTTGACGGATGTTGGGGCATTCAAGATTCCTACGTACACACTGTCCTTTTTAACACAGGAGGTAAACGTATTCGTCACTTGCGCTACGTATTCTCCCGAGATTGTCACATTTGGCAAAAGGGAAGAGGAACCGACTATTTGTCCTGTAGAAGAATTGGACCAGGTATAGAGATAATTCGAAGTTGTAGAAGGTGTATCTTTCGGCGTCACAGTCAAATTTACAGAAGGGTTTGGATTTGCACTCGTACGGCATTGGACAGGTGATTGGTCAGTCGTCAATACGAGACGCATATCATACGAAGTAAGGAGGACGGAATCTTTGTTAGAAGATCCGCAATTATTCGAATCTTTTACCACCACATAATATTTTTTAGGGCTGGTGCTTCCTGTAGCTGCGATAAATGGGTCTAATGAATCTGGATTTGTCACCTCCGTTGCCACTGTATTGGTGGCTGCATCCGTCCACGTAAAGTCCAATGGCGGCGTATATTTCATAACTCCCAATTTAATTTGAACTGCCCCGTTCACACACACACCTGTATCACGTCCTTGGACGACTTGGAGCGTGGGTACTCCCCGGATAGAAGCAGGCACCGTAATAAAAGCCGTGTCTTGGCATCCCGATGCATCCTTTATCTTGAGTAGATAAGTATGGAGCGTATCCCGCCAGACCATTACACTCAATTTGTGGGGATTGTAGAGGGTGGTAGGAGCGCTTTTGGTTGTCGTGTCTATCCACGTTACCGACAGAGGTGGTATCACGGTCCCAAGTGCAGAGGCGACAAGAGGGATACTATCTGCAGGCATGCAAGACTTGGGAACAGGAACTGTAGGCAATCCCAATCTAAAATCCGAAACCGAGATGGAGATCGGATACGTGGAAGTACACGAAGTGGTCTTGTTTTTTACATTCAGTGTGTACACTACAGAATTCAGTGGATTTTTGCTCAATACTGCATCATTAGTATCTGCATTTACCTGCGTTCCCAAAGAATCCCACACATAGCGGTAATCGGTGGACAGGAAAGTAGGGAACAAAGAATCAAATGGTGTAATAGTAAGTGGGTATCCTCTGCAAATACTGGTATCGCTTGCATCCAACCTAAATTTAGGCGAAACGCTTAGCAAGGCAAAAACAGTATCAGGAGGTCCTATACAACTCCCTTTGTCGCTTGCATACACCGAATAGCCAAACAAGGCAGTACTTTGACCCGGACTTAGCTTAGGCCTTGCTGTGGTCGTTATGCTCGTAGACAGATCCATTGAGCCACTTTGAGGAGGCAGCTCAGTCCATTGATAGGTATAAGGCGGCCCGTTCAGGGAGGTGACAGAATCTCGCAGATTTAATACGATGGAATTAGTCCCGCACAGCTTTAAGGTATCCATTACGGCCCCATTTACTGAAATAGAAGAAACGGGAGCCGGGGCAATGACTACTTTAACCGTAACGGAATCAGAACACACCAAAGCTGCACTGAACACAGAACGAACAGACATAAACACAGGATATGTTCCAGGCTTGGGAAAAACATATTGTGGAGTTACATCTGTAGATTGGTCAGCTAGCGTGCTACTGTCTCCAAAATCCCATTGAAAAGAATAAGGAGTTGACGTGGTAGCGTCTTCCGTATATTTTGGAGTAAACTGTGTAGTAGAACCGAAACAAGTGAACGTATCTACAAAACTGGCAATCGGTCTCACGGCCAATACCACTCCTGGGTTATTGCTAGAGCTATCAAGGCAACCTGTTGTGGCGTTTAAAGCCGTTACCCCAAAGAATGGAATCACAAGGTCATTTTGTCTGGGCGATACATATTTAATACTATTTACATTTGTGGTATCAAAGAATAGATCAGCCCCAGCATCTTTGGTAAACCAATAATATTTTGAATAACCGGCAGGCGAAGCCCGTAAGCTTATTGTATCCCCTTGGCACCCAATCCCTGTTGCCGGTGACAAAACCGTTAGGCTTACTTGTTGTGTGCTTTTATACCATTTTATAACTACTGAATCCACCACAGTTTGACAAGATATCCCCGCTATAGAAGAGGATATTGTAGCGATATAAGTGGCAGTATCTTTAAACCCTATTTGCAGAGTCGCACTGCTCAAAGGCCCGCTTAAACCGCTTGCCGTCCGTTTTCTCCAGACCACATTCGTATTGCTATTACACGTATCCGTTACTCTATAAGTACTTCCTTTACACACATACGTCACTTTGCTCTTCGTCATTCGACGAATGGTGTTGTTGTACTGGTCCGCAATAAGAAGGTCTCCTGTGGCAGAATCCCACACGATGCCTGTAGGACGATTGAAGCTAGCAGAATCATAGCGACCGTCCTTATAGGTCATAATTTGATGCTCTCCTGCCAAGGTAGTGATGTTTCCGTTGACATCTAACCTACGAATGGCCCCATTCCCAGCATCTGTAAAATAAAAGTTTCCTGCGTTGTCCGAAACCAAGTTCCATGGCCTGTTTAATAAGGCACTTTTGCCCGCAATGGGCACATTAAACGTACTGTCAATGAATCCAACTTTGGTAAATTGACCCCCTACCAATGTCACATTAGTGTCTAAGTTTATCTTTCGAAGGGTATGGTTAGCATCTTCCGCCACGACCATATGACCGGATGGATCAAATGCCAAGCCCCAAGGCCAATTAAACCTGGCATTGGTTCCCTTCCCATCTTGTGTTCCGAAACCAAGACCAGGTGCGCCCGCATAGGTGCTTACTGTCCGGTCCTGCCCAATGGATCGAATGTTGTAGTTGTTGTAGTCCGCCACATACAATGTACCTGTTGGATCCATTCTCAGTTCATACGGTTGACTAAAGGCTGCTGCACTTCCAACTCCATCTGCAAAGTCGCTCACACCACTTCCGGCAAAAGCAAAATATAAATTTTGTTGTTTATCGTATTTGAAAATCCTGTTATCGCCAAAATTCGACACATAGATATTTCCCCTTTTATCTACTACGACTCCCGTAGGGTTTTTTAGTTTCGCATTGGCTCCCGTGGTGCTGTCTTGTATGCTAAAATTATTATAGGTACCCAAAACGGTTTTTACAACTCCTGTTTTGATGTTTACTGTCCGAATGACGTGTCCTGAATAATCAGTAACCCAAAGCGTATCTTTCTTCAAAAATAGTCCCCATGGTTTGTTAAAAGTAGCGGCCTTTCCCACACCATCCGACCCACCAGCAGCCCCACTGCCAGCCAATGTGCTTACTGTATAGGTAGGTGTATATAAATTCTTTCCCGTAATGTCGTCCCGTACTTTTATACATACATTGGGCAGTGGTTGCTGTACTACACGATACTTCGCTTTGATAACACATCCAAGCGAGTCAATTGCGGTGGCCACATAATTGGCAGAACCATAAGCGGTGACTGTCGCTGTGGTCTCGCCCGTATTCCAATAAAACTTTTTAAACTTAGGTTGCGTAGAAATTTTTTCTTTCATCGTAAGACTCACGCTCGTTCCAAAACAAAGCAGTGTACTGTCTGTTGAAACAATCCCGTTTGGAATAGAAGAAGGGGGAACAATTTGGGCTTGGCTGGGCGGGCTCAAAAGTATATGAGCAGAGTCCCTTAACGTACATTTATTCTTGCCATAGATGATATCTACCCAGTATTTGCCGCTTGTAGTCACTTGAATACTTCTCGCCGTATCGTTTGCTGCAAATACGACGCCCTTACTGTCAGGACCATACCATTTGTAGCGTAATGTGGTATCCTTTTTCAATTTTGCAGTCAAGGTGGCAAATTTGAGACAGGTGGAGTCGCCTCTTAGATCAGATTTAGGCGGAGGTACTACTTTTACTTTTTTCAAGAAGGTGGTGTCACACCTCCCGATTTTAAACGTGTAGCCAAGTGTGAAGGTACCCGTATCTTTGGGGGCAAATATTTTCCCATTCACAATGGCATTCTTATTCCCGATGATCACGCGCAAATAGCCCCCTGGGTAATTCGGCGTCAATGTATCCGTGTCGCAGTTTACGATATAAGTAGAATCGAAATTGTCCCAAGTTCCCACGCCCCAACGGGGAAGGTAATACCTCCTCACACTTGGTTTTGGATTGCCGTCCAAAATGTCGATGTAGCCTTTAATGTTGAAAGAAACAGGTCCAGGAGAAGAGAATCTCGTCAATTTTGGATCGCCGCTTTGTCCGATAGGTTTATTGCTGACAGCAGGTGGAAAACTTCCCGCTACTGTTGTGACTTCGCTCGTATGGATATTGACCTTTCTGAAAGCATAATTGTTTTGATCTGTAAAATAGATGTAATCCCCAATAATAGGAGTTACGCCACTTATCTGCTTATTTAGATAGGTCCCAGGTAAGCCGTCTTTATACCCATAATTATTCAAATTACCATTTACTTGGGTAGCATAGGTAACAGAATCCGTGGAGAAGGAGTAGCGTTGTATTTTCAGATTTTGGTTAAAATCCGAGAAATACACCCCAAGCGAATCTACTGCCACGTTGTATGCATCTGCAATTTGAGTTTGTTTTCCCAAACTTGGAATTGGATTTGATCCTCCTCCCGCGAGCAATTTGATGGTTTGTGCTTTGAGCGAAATACTCTTGATCTTTCCGTTGCCTTCATCTGCGACATACAAGGTATCGGAACGCGGGTGAATAGCCAAGCCCCAAGGACTTAAAAACAGTGCCTTGGATACAGGTTGGACAGGGGCAGAACTGATGGGAATATCGCCATTGATGCTTCCCGCCAAATTGATGACTTTCTGCTTATCCAATACAAGCTGCTTTATTTTGAAATTGGTATTATCGACAAAATAAATATCGTTGTTGGTCGTCTCATCTACCACGATGCCTGCCGGTGTTCCAAAAGAGACAAAACTTGAATTTCCTTCGTCTTTTGCCGTAGATGTACTTTTCATCAATAATTCAGGCACTCCTTTGATGGTCCCGTCATATCTGTAAAGAGCAGGTGGTTGACTCGCACTTCCCCCATCTGTCAGGTAAATAACGCCACTGCATGTGGTATAGATCCCATTCGGCTCCGCTAATAATCCTGCATCCACCACTGTACTTACACAAGGAATATCTACTACTGTCAAATCGTTGGATTTAGTTGCACCACAAGCATTATAGGTAATGGTATGTGTTCCTAAGCCAGCAATGCTTGGATCGAAATAGAATTTTTTATCTACCTCTATAATTCCATCGCCATTGAATGTATTCCTAGGCAAGTCCTTTGTTATTTCGCGATTATCGAAATGATACAAGGCATCGGAAACACAAAAAACAGTTTTCAGAGGAGACCATGAGGCATCTGTGGCTGCAGCAGTGGAATCGAAAATGGTTCCCACCGTGTTACATCCACTTGGATTATCGGCATCTTTGATCGTATAAGAAATGACATAAGGAGAAGGATCTCCCCCAATACCATCGTGCTTTTGTTGAGGGGGAACAAACTTGAATACGGAATCTTTGAATGTAAATGGCGTACTTACGCCTTCTACCGTCCAAGAAACCAGCCAATTGGACACTTGCACATCGGATACTTGAAATACAGCCGTGTCAAGCGCACAACTGGTAATACTACTGCTGGCAATATGGCCGATATAGCAAGTACAAGAGGGTGGAGAAATCAGCGTGTCCGATTGGGTCATGTTACACCCTCCTACCGCCCGAACCTGAAAATTGATCTTACACCCGTCTGTTAGTCCTGTCAATTCGTAAAATTCGGCCAATCCATTCAAGGGCGCCGGGGTCCAATCTTTTGTTCCGATACATGTTCCCGAATATTTTATCTCATAATAAGAAGCACCTGGAACATGTTTCCATACAAATGTGACCCTGTCACATTGTAAGCTCTGGATTCCCAAGTCTGGCTTCACGTCTAGTACCTGCGTTACGGGAATCGAGACAGTATTCGCCGCATAACAATTTGTTTTGGTCGTGTCTATGATAAAAAACCTCACTTGTTGCGACCCAGATTGGGTAACATTTACTCTGTATGTGTGGGTAGTATCAAATTTCCCATTGTCCCACGAAATTCGGACACTAGGGTAAGCAGCTAAAAAATTCTTAGGAGTAGTGCTCGCTCTCACCGTATCATACGACCCAATACAACTGGGTGAAGGGGGGGCAACGGAAAACGCAGGCAAGGAACAACCTGTTCCACTCACACAATAGGAGGGGCGGCAGAACACAATGGACGACGTGGTGGAATTGCATGTACCTGCCACTGCCGTCACTTCAAAAAACACGGTATCATTCTGTGTATCACTAAAAGCCAAGCTTCCCCCCATCCCAGGAGAAGTGGCCGTTACTTTGTAGTTCAACGCAAGGCCTACATTTTGCAAAGCAGTAAATGTCCCTCCTGAATTCTTTTTGTAGCGTATTTTGTATTGGGTTGCTCCAAAAACACTTGGCCAACTAAAATTTACTTCGTTGCAACCCGAGGTTCCGCAGGTAGGTTGTGGTTTGTCCACGATTGTCGTGATAATTTTTATGGCCGGAGATCCCAAGGCAGTGTCTGTTTGCCCTTTGTCATTTGTGACTACAAGCATGACACTAGCCGCTCCCGAAATTGTATAGGTAATAGGAGGAGGGTTTTGCAAGGTGGACGTATCTGGGGAAGAACCCGGACCAAAATCCCAATGCCATTTTGTGATTTTTCCTGAAGTAATCGTGGAAGCATCGCGGAACGTAACGGTGGTCCCTTGACAGGAAGAAACAACTGTATCTGCCCCATTCACCGTAAATGCGGCGTTAAACGTGCAGGCTGTCACTTTTACATTCAATTTTTGAACGGTGCCACTGCACCCTATTGCATTTGTTTCTACTACTTTTACAGTATCGACACGACTGGCCCCATTTCCGAAACTGACATTTACATGGTCGCCTGTACTAGATCCTGGGATAATTGAAAGTCCCCCGGCGCTTCCTACTGACCAAGTATAAGTGGAAGTGGGGTTGGATGCAGGGAGGGAGTAGGTAAGGATCTGATTTGTACATACATCGGTCGATCCTTGAATAGAAGAGTTAGAAGGGGTAGATAATAAGGTGATGCGTCTGGATTTACTGGTATCAGTGCAAGATCCGCTCGAGAAGGCAATCGAATAGGTAGTCGTATCACTTACAACCGTAGTAAACGTAGGAACGCTTTGAGTCTTCACTACTGTGGTGATTCCTGACTTTGACTTGGCCAACAAGGTGTAGCTCGTATATCCTGCCGTCATGCTCACTGTAATGGATTTCGATGGACATACTGCCGTATCGCTTACTGTAATAGGTAAACCCAGATGGACAGTCCCGGTAAACGAAGAAATAGGAGAAAAGCTCAGGTCGACGTTTTCCCCAATCCAAGAAACCATGGCAGAGGTGGGGGCCAAGGGTCGAAGGGTGAGAAGGGTAGCCCCGCATTTCTTTATTTTAAAACCTACCCTTCCTGCAGATTGATACGTGTTGTTAAATACCTGACCCGTTGTACCTGGATACATCCTAGCCAAAATCAATTGATAAGTAGCCGGCAAAACATGATGTAAAAAAAGCGGGTAGTAGTTATTGGCTATGTTGCCGAAACTTCCTTGATTGATGATTTTATGGGAAGACGTATCGATCACAGAAGTGTCGATGTCGAATACAATATTGTAACCTCCCAGCAAAAAGGAGGCTGCAGAAGTTCTTTTTATCTGAAAGTCGATGTAAAGACTATCGGTTCCTTTCGGCTGGGACTGAGTAACAAGGATGTCGCCCGTTTTAGGTTGGGCAAACGCTTGTGTAAAAACTGTTAGTGACAACAGTAAAAATGTAGTACGAAAGATGCGAAAGTACATTTATTTCAATGCGACTATTTTAAGAGTTCCGAGTTTGTCTTCCATGGCTAATTTTATGACATAAGTACCGGCAGGCAATCCTAAAGAAGATAATTTGAACAAATAAGTGTGCTTTCCTTGCGCTTTTTGCCCTGTCTCCAAATCCATCCGATAGGCCCCACTCAAATCATACAGTTGAAGTTTTATAATGGCATCGTTTGCCAAGGTATAACTTATCGTTGATTCACCCAAAAAAGGATTGGGCTGCGCTGAAAAAGAAGAAGAAAAAGCAAAGTCGGAAAGCCCCGTTATAACGACCGGAATCTGCAAGGATTGATTCTTTGAACATGGATAAGTTACTTCCACAGCATATTTCCCTGGTACAAGCGGAACAAATTCCGACCCAGTAGCACCAGGAATAAGGGTGCCATCCAAATACCATTGATTGTTCTTCAATGAAGAAGAAATCAGTTTGCCTTTCTCAAATGTCACAGTAGGAATTGTTTTCGACACGCCACCGCCCAAGTCTATAGGGGCAGGGTCAACATAGACGGCATTTTGTGTGATTTCAGTTCCAAAAGCTGTTCTGAAAAAACTATGGATAGTCCCTGTTTTGCTCCATGTGGCGGTCACTGTCGCACATGGGTCCAGGATGGGTATTTGTATTGTACCAAGCTTTTTTTTGCTATCTGAAACCAAGACGCCCGTTCCATTCCCTTGGACATTTACGCGGACATTCAATACGATCAAATCCGAGTTCCCCAATCCCATCGCATCGTAGGAATCCGCGTGGTTAGCAATATCAAATTCCCCTGGAAAAAATTGGGCATTCTTTACGTCCAGATGGGTATCCTTCAGGTGTATATCAAAATTGGAGGTTCCCAAAGCAAAATCATCGCCGGAAGTCTTCCGGATGTACAAATTGACAGTGAGAACAGTATCTTGTACTGTTCCTTCCATTTCCAGATTAAATGTACCCGATTGGGCAAATGTTTGCACAAACGACCATAATAAAAACGAGAGGGTATGATACGATTTGCTCACAGCCAACGGTTAGGGTAAAGTGGAATAATAGAGTTTGCCATTATGGTCATTTGCAATCTGATAATCAGAAGAATTCACTTGTCCATCCAAATTCAGGTCTGTAGCATGGTAATAATGTTTGCCGGATTGTCTATACGTAGCAGCATTGTCATCTAGGCCTACCTGTGTAAGATCGACTATGTCCGTCTGGTTTTTCGTGGATTTGTAATTATCCGCCGCATAAAGCAACCAATTGCCATTTACCGCGTCATATTTAGCCCCTGTCCCATACACACCTTTCGAAAAGTCATAGGTATAAGCACTCGACCCTGACGCAAACGCAGTGGTACTCATTTTGACACTGGTAGAAGCAGCAGGAAGATGGTTTCGATGATTTACAAGGACATAATACTGCGTATTTGCCAAGGCTTTTGCAAACGTAACATAAGATTTTGTTGCCGAGGAATAGTCTAAAATATGACCATCTGGCATGATCCAAGCATATGCTGTGTCCACATAGGCTTTTGTCGAAATATCTTGCAAAACGAAGGTCACCCTGTCAACAGCAAGAGGAGCCGCATATCCCGTTGCCATCGGATACATTCCCAATAAAGAATCTTGCAAGACACTCCCACTGGCAAGAGCCGATGTCATAGCAGGCCCCGATCCATAGGGACCTTCCAGAAAGACTTTGAAATTACCGTACAGTTTGTTGGATGCCCCTAAGGTATAATACGTTTTGGTAGGCTTAAATTCACTTACCACATAGGTGGCTGTTCCACCTTTTTCTCCAATAGAATTATAATTCCCGGTTGCATTGTTGGATTGCGCTACCACCAGATTAGAAGGAAGCGTAGAGGACACATCGGACGCTTGGTAATACAATTTTATATTGCTTACAGCCACGGTTGTATCGGTACTTGCCACCCCCCAGATCCTGGAATAAACAGTCGATACCTCTGTCCCCGCTTTCGGAGTGCCCAAGGTAGTTCCCAAAGTATACACCGGAAATTTCCCGCTTACGGAAGCAATGCCCAACAGCGTGGCTGGACGAAACTGAGCGGTGGTGTTGCCAATGGGGAAAAACAAAGAATCTTCTGCCCCCGTTTTGCGCTTACGCGAAAAATTCCCTACTATAAACGAATTAGAAGTAACAGTGGCCGGTGAAATAGACCCTGTACTGTCCATTCCAAAAACAAAGGCTCCAGGGGTGACAAACCCATTTTGTAAATTTAAATTGAACCTGACATATACATTGCTGAGCAAGGTTTTGTTCCCCCCTCCCCCTATGACTAAATTCGCTAAAATGTGAGAAGTACTCGCAATATTTTGAGCCGTACCATTCAAGGACACCACACCTGTATTTTGACCATAAAGAGAGCTATCCTTAAAATCTCCGTAAACAAAGAGGGAATCTCCATTGAAATTCACGATTCTACTTGTTTCCCTATTGTTCACAATGCAATTCCCTTTTACTACCACGCGACCTTTATTGTAAATGCTGGAATCTTTATTTATTAAATCTCCTTGCGTGTATAGAATGCCATTGTTGCCTACTGTCACCTGACTACCATTGTTAAAAAATTGGGCAAAGACCCCAAGCGGACATAGTAACAGCCATAAGACGGAAAGTAAACAAATCTCCTTTTTAAAAAAACTCATGGGTAAATACCGATTATGTACAAAATTAACAGGTTTAAATCAAAAGCACGCACTCTTTTCTTCATAAATAGTACATTTTAGGCCTAGGTAACCTGCAAAAGTCTCATGTCGATGTCCCTCTATTAGTAGTTGTAACGTTTTATTTAAGTTGCTGTTACAGTAATTGAGTACAAGCTTCGTGTGAATCAGAAAAAAACTAATTTTGCAAACTCTTAAAATACAAATAGCAGTGTCAAAAAAAATTATCCTCGTTTCGGTCACGCTAAGCCTTTTTTTTGGTTTTAATAGCCTTGCGCAACAAAAAAGGAAGCTTATTGAATATTCAGGCTTCTTTGATAGCTATTATTACAGAGGTCCTTTAAATATAAGCGTTGGTGTTACTTCGGCCGGATACGTAGGAGATCTCGGGGTATTGCCCAATTTTAAACTCTCACCCGGTTTTATGGTGGGAGTGAGTTATAAAGTGTGGCCTAGGACTTATTTCGGCATTGATTTTAATTATTTAAAAATCAACGGCGCTAAAAAAGATACCAGCGGTCAGGTTTCTTTCACCAATACTTTGTACGAACTTATCGGATATTGTCGCTTCAATTTGGTGGACCGGGGCATCTTGTTCAAAAACGATATCAACAGAAGGCCTCAACGAATCCGGCCTTACATCACATTAGGAATCGGAGCTGTCTACCATGATCCGAAAGTAGTGGTGACAGATACCAATTTTTTTAAGACATACACGATTGCTTCTTCCAACATTGCCTTTGTGCTACCTGCATCTCTCGGCTTTGCATTTTATATCAATAAAAGATTTTCGGTATTGGCCGAGTTTGGCTATCGCTATACGTTCAGCGATTCATTTGATGGTGTTTCCAAAATAGGCAGCCCTTCAAAAGATTCGTATGTCACTGCTTCCTTAAAACTCCAATATTCCATCCTTCCATTTAAAAAGAAAAGAGGAAAATACATTCCATTAAATAATGGTGCAGGTGGCGGCGGCGATAACCAGACTCCCATCAAGAAAGATAGCACATTGAATGATCCTATTCTTCCTCCGGGATATGTCGCACCAAAAGATACGAGCACTGCTCCCATAACGCCACCGACTGCTCCAGAGGGACAAACGCCCCCTCCTTCCGATGCTCCCAAAGAATTGACAGAAGAAGAAAAGAAGAAAAAACAAGAGGAGGAGGAGCAAAAACAGTGGGAAGAAAGCTGGAAAGAGAAAAAAGAAACCCCAGGCGACAAAAAGAAAAAGCAACAAGATACAGGGGGCTGGTAATGCTAGCCTCTTTTTCAGCATGATCCGCTCATTTTTTCATCTTATCTTCCCAGAAGTGTGCATTTGTTGCGAACAGGTGCTCTTGGACACGGAAAAACACCTTTGTACCATCTGCAGATACTCGCTCCCTATATTGGAAGATAATCAACATCCTGTTATGCTGAAATTGGCAGGAAGAGTAAAAGCAAACGTGGCCTATTCATTTTTAAAGTTCAATAAGCTTGGCGCGGCACAAAAGCTATTACATGAATTAAAATATGCGGGAAACAAAGAAGTCGCCATATATTTGGGAACTCTCCTGGCCTTGGATATTCAGTCAAAAAAAATTGAGTTAAAAGCCGATTATTTGGTTCCTGTCCCTTTGCATAAAGCCAAACTTAAAGAAAGAGGGTACAATCAATCGGAAATGATCGCACAAGGCATCTCCGACGTATTGCATATCCCGATAAAAACAGATTTGCTCTTCAAGACAAAAGAGTCGGAAAGCCAGACAAAAAGAGGGCGGGCGGCACGATTGGTAAATGCCATGGATTGCTATGAAGCGCCAAATCTTCCTTCTGAACATGGGATCGCAGTAGCAATTGTGGACGATGTGGTCACCACTGGAGCCACTTTGGAAGCCTGTTGCTCTTGCCTTGAAAAATGCGGCGTTTCAGGCCTCTCCGTTTTAAGTTTGGCTGTGGCTTAAATACTTGAGCCGGAATCATCAGCTCAATTCTACCTTTTCCAGGACCGTATAAAAATCGACCAAGCGGCCAGCGTATTTTCCATAGAGCATCTTTCTGAAATCATAGAGATGGTCTGCTTCAAAATTTCGCAAGGATTCAAGATTAGAAAGCGTAAGCTGAAGAGAGAACGTAGTACCATTTCCCTCCTCTTCATTCAAAAGTTTCAAAAATCTCTTTTCTACAAAAAAACCTGTTAACCAGAGACTTGGAATAAACGTTTGTTTCATCCATTCCAGCCATTCTTCTTTTACATCGTTGTCAATATTTACCGTTAAGCTAAATAAAATCATATACTCCGAAATCTTACGTACGAATTACGATTTTAGATCGAACAAACCAATTTTTGAACCCGCTTTCCTTTTTATCGGTCTTCAAGAAAGCTTCTGCCTGCCTACCGTATGCCTATTTTACAAACGAATCGTACCTTTGGCAAAACAATCTCCGCCCACATTGGTTTTTTAGAAAGCGCACGGAACTAAACGACAGGATTTTGAGCCATTACTCCATCAAAGACCTTGAATCCCTCTCTGGCATCAAAGCCCATACTCTCCGGATTTGGGAACAGCGTTATCACATTATTCGGCCAAAACGAACAGAAACGAATATTCGCCTATACGATGATGAAGACCTAAAAAAAATTTTAAACATCTCTGTCCTCAACCAGAACGGATACAAAATCTCCAAGATTGCAGATATGTCCTTCGCGGACATAACAGCTGCCATTATCCGTTTATCGCAACAGGTAGAAAATTTCCAAGATCAGATAAAGGCATTGGTAATCAGCATGATGGAGCTTGATGAAACACGTTTTGAAAGAACAATTTGGCATTGCGTGCAGCAATTGGGGATGGAAAAAGCCATGGTTGAAATTGTGTATCCTTTCTTGAATAAAGTTGGCCTATTATGGCAAATCGGCACCATCAATCCGTATCAAGAACATTTTGTTTCCAATCTCATTCGGCAAAAACTTATCACAGCCATCGATACTCAACTTGGAAACCCCGTTTCTGATCCCAAAAAATTCCTGCTTTTTTTACCGGACGGCGAATTGCATGAAATCGGCCTCCTGTTTGCTTCCTATATACTAAAAGCACGCGGGTTCCGTGTTTACTACCTCGGTCAATGCTTGCCGTTCGACGAACTCCGAAATGCCTATCGGCTATGTAAACCAGACTACACTTTGACAATTGTTACCTCATTAGGTAATGGCGAAACTCAGGAGTTGATTCAAAACTTGTCTTCCGTTCTATTGGACTGTATACATATTGTCGCTGGGTATCAATTAGTGGATGTGCACCTGAATTTGCCTAATGTACTCCTTATGAAAAATGTGCAGCAATTCATCCAATATGTAGACAAAAAATAGTTTTTCTTCTGTAATTAACAAAAAGGAAACGTTCTCTTTATATTCAACTCATAGTATTCGAGCATTTTGCGCGCAAATAATTTCTATGAAATTTTTATTTATTGTTCAGGGAGAAGGGCGTGGGCACATGACACAGGCCATTGCGTTGCGGAACATGTTGGTAAAAAATGGCCACGACGTAGGACCTGTGATGGTAGGAAAAAGTGTCCGCAGAGAAATCCCCGCATTTTTTCATGAAAAAATCCAAGTGCCTGTCATTGGATTTGAGAGTCCTAACTTTGTATTGGACCCCAAAAACAAAGGACTCAAAATCGCAGATACGATGATCTCCAATTTCAAGAAGGTCCGTAAATTTTTGAACAATTTAAAGGACATAGACAAAGTGGTTGGGGAATACCAACCGGACGTGGTCATCAATTTTTATGATTTGCTTGGAGGCTTGTACTCTTATTTTTACAAGAAAAAAAGAGGTTTTCGTTTTATATGCATCGGACATCAGTTTTTGCTCGAGCATCCGGATTTCAAACATCCTGAGGGACATGAAATGGATAAGTTCTTGCTTCGTAATAACACCATGTTCTCTTCCGCCAGAAGTGACCTCAATTTGGCACTTTCTTTCGTTCCGATGAGGAGTCTCCCCAAAATGAGACTGCACGTGGTGCCGCCACTTTTACGCGAAGAAGTGGTAAAATCTATTTCGGAAGATAAAAACTTTTTGCTCGGCTACATGGTCAATGACGGCTATGCCGAGGATATCATCGAATGGCATAAACAGAATAAAGACGTTTCCCTTGTTTGTTTTTGGGACCGGAAAGGAGTGGAACCAGAATTCAGGCCGCATGAAAATTTAGTTTTCCACAAACTGAACGACGTCAAATTCCTTGAACACATGCGTACCTGTTCCGGATTTGTGAGTACGGCCGGTTTTGAGTCCATCTGCGAAGCCATGTACTTAGGCAAGCCTGTCATGTTGATCCCCACTGCCAACCACTTTGAGCAATTATGCAATTCCATTGATGCGGTGAAGGCGGGTGCCGGCATTCGCAGCGACGTTTTCGACATGTCCAAACTGGTGGAATACCTTCCTCAACACAAAAGCAGAAAGACAGAATTCCAAGCTTGGGCAAATGGGGCAGAAGATCAATTCCTATCTTTGCTTACAGACTAAATTTCCTTACTAAGGGTAGAGCGTCCTTTTCTTACTCATTTTCTTTTGCATTTTTTGCCATTTCCTGAAACCAAAAGGACATGGACCAAGTATATGCTCTTGTCTTCTATATGCATCATTTTCAGGCATATACGTAGCACTACGTAAAGGATTTAACCTATTACAAATCAGTCTTTTAAAAAATTCCCCATCAAAATCGTCATGCAATGAGATTTGCACCGCTCACTTTTATAAAACCAGAAGAACTCAAGCAATTGAACGCACGGATTTCTTCTCTGGAATTGCAGGTAAATGCCGCTACAGAGTTCGTAAAGGAAATCGAAAAAGGGAATTGGAGTGCCGCTTATGTCCTTCAATCCGACACAAACGAGGAAGCAAATGCTTTACAAGAATCCCTTTTAAGCCTTCGCTCCCAACTTCAAAATTATTCTTTGCAGGAAAAAGAACGAAATTGGGTAACAGAAGGCTTGGCCAAATTCATGGACATCCTTCGTTCGAAAAACGAAGACATCGGCGAATTGACAGACAATATTATCCGCAATTTGGTGAAATACCTGGGGGCCAATCAAGGAGGCCTCTATCTACTCAATGACGACAATCCACAGGATACATTTATCGAAATGACGGCCTGTTACGCCTATGATCGCAAAAAGCACTTACACCAACGCATTGAATTGGGAGAAGGTTTAGCTGGTCAAGCAGTGTTGGAGAAAGACATCATTTACATGACCGACATTCCCAAAAGCTATGTGAGAATCACTTCGGGCCTGGGCGATGCCTCACCGAGCAACCTTCTTATTGTGCCTTTGAAAATCGAAGAAAATGTGTTCGGAGTAGTGGAAGTGGCTTCTTTCTCAAAAATCCAAAAATACCAAATAGAATTTGTACAACGCTTGGGGGAAAGCATCGCTTCCACCTTGGCTACAGTAAAAACCAATCAACGGACCCAAAAGCTGCTTCACGAAACCCAATCGCAAACCGAACAAATGCGTTCGCAAGAGGAAGAAATGCGCCAAAACATGGAAGAGCTTTCGGCCACACAAGAAGAAATGCAACGGGTGTTGCGCGATATGCAAGACAAGGAAGTCTACCTCAATAATTTGCTCAATGCCTCCTCCGATGCCATTATGACGGTAGACATGGACTGCAAGATCGTCATGTACAATAAGTATTTCTTGGAAACTTTCACATCGAACGGAGTCATGATCCAAAAAGGAGCGGAAGTGTTCACTATCTCGAATCCTAAGACAGTAGAGGAAGACAAAAAGATCTATGCAAAGGTTTTAACAGGAGAAACAAACGTCAAAAAAGCAGATTATTTTGGGAAGCTATACGAAATCACTACTCAACCCTTGCGTGACAGCAATCAAACCGTCATCGGGGCGATGATCACTGCGCGGGACATTTCCCGGGATCAATTGATCCAGCACCAAACCGAAGAACTGTTGAAAGCAGAAAAACTGAAAGCAGAAGAACTGGAAGCGAGAGAAGAAGAAATACACCGTGTGTTGAAAGAGGTACAAGAAAAAGAACGTTACCTCAACGAATTGATCAATGTACCAAAGGACAGCATCTTCACAGTAGGGAAGGACTATAAAATTATCAGCTACAACAAAGCCTTGGCCGTCGGGCTAGAAGCCATGGGAATCCAAGAACTTGTTGGCTTCGATATGCTTAGCCTCTACCCGGATGCCAAAGAAAAGGAGAAGCAAAAGAAACTGATGGACAGAGCTTTTGAAGGGGAGAATTTTGAAATTACTTCAGAATATGAATTTGACGGCGTCACTTCCTATTATACGATTAACTATGCGCCATTACGGAATGAAAAAGGAGATGTTTTCGCTATTGCCAACTTTGCGAAGGACACCACTTCTTTGGTGAGTGCCCAAAAACAGGCGGAAAAGCTCTTGTTGGAAGCCAAACAACAAGAAGAAGCATTGCGCGCCCAAGAAGAGGAGCTTCGTCAAAACATGGAAGAGCTTTCTGCCATTCAGGAAGACATGCACCGTGTGGTAAAAGAAATGCAGGAAAAGGAGCGCTACATGGACGAACTCATCAATGTCACCAACGACAGCATCTTTACGCTCGACAAGAATTTACGGCTGCTTAATTTCAATAAATCCATTGCAGATGCCCTATTGGCCTCCGGTATTACACTAAAAAAAGGAGACGACATTTTGGCTACCCTCGACGACAAAGAAAGAGAGCGTGAAACAAAAAATTATAAACGAGCTTTTAAAGGGGAGAGCTTTGATGTGATCAACGAAATCAACGTCATGGGACAAAAAATGTTCTTTGCCATCCATTACGCTCCTTTGCATGACAGCGAGGGTCGGATCAATTCTATCGCCGTTTTCTCCAAAGATGTGACGGCCCTGCACCAACCTGCTGTCAAATAAGTTTTTCATAGGGCCTTCTCTCCCCAGAGAAGGTCTCTTTTCCTTCCAAGAAAGGCAACTTATTCCATAAATTCCCAACTTCAACGAAGCACCCAAAAATCCCGATTTTTCTTTACATTTGCGGCAAAATCATCCAGACACGTAGAGGAAAACCTATTTCTTCAAGGGTTCTGGAGGCTTAAACTGAAATGGAATTAATACGAATTCCCCTGCACGACAAACACGTGGCACTAGGGGCAAAAATGGTGGGTTTTAGTGGCTTTGAAATGCCCGTCCGTTATTCTTCCGATATTGAAGAACACTTAACAGTCCGACAAGCATTGGGTATTTTCGATGTGTCCCATATGGGGGAATTCTTAGTAGAAGGACCAAAAGCATTAGAGCTCATTCAATACCTCATTAGCAACGATGCCGCCCAACTTACAGATGGGAAAATAGCATATACCTATTTCCCAAACGAACAAGGGGGGATTGTAGACGACCTGTTGGTGTACCGTTTTCATGCCGAAAAGTACATGCTTGTCGTCAATGCAGGCAACATAGACAAAGATTGGAAATGGGTCAATGTGCATAACTCTTTTGGCGCTTCCCTTCAAAATATTTCGGCAGACACGTGCCTTTTTGCTGTCCAAGGACCGAAAGCGGCAGCGGCTTTACAGTCGCTTACCCCGATTGATTTGTCCGCTATGGTATATTATACCTTTCAAGTGGGTGATTTTGCGGGAGAGAAGGACATCATAATCTCTGCTACAGGATATACTGGAGCCGGGGGCTTCGAAATTTACGTCCCCAACGCAAACGCAGTCAACGTCTTCGATAAAATTATGGAGGCGGGCGCACCCTTTGGGATTAAACCCATCGGCCTAGGGGCTCGCGACACACTTCGCTTAGAAAAAGGATATTGTCTATATGGAAATGATATCGACGATACCACCTCCCCTTTAGAAGCCGGATTGGGCTGGGTCACCAAATTTTCGAAAGACTTTTTGAATTCCAAGAATCTCAAAACTCAAAAGGAAAAAGGGGTGGCCCGCAAATTAGTAGGATTTGAGCTGGAGGAAAAAGGCATTCCACGTGCCCACTACCCGATCGTTACTGCCCAAGGGGAAAAAATAGGCGAGGTGACGTCAGGAAGCATTTCACCTATCTTGAACAAAGGAATTGGACTTGGATATGTTCCCACTGCCTTCTCTCAACCCGGGTCTGAAATTTACATTGGTATACGGGATAAAAACATAAAAGCCAAGGTAGTCAAATTACCCTTCGTTACTAACTGATTTTCTTACCTCCATTTGTTCTGCGATGAAAACCATTGATGTGTGCATTAGCCCTGACTTACTCCATTTGTACAAGTTGGAGGGGAAAATAGTAGTAGTAGTGGATATCTTACGTGCTACCTCTTGTATGACAACTGCTCTCGCCAATGGCGTGAAAAGCATCATCCCAGTCGCCACGTTAGAAGAATGTTTTGAATACAAACAAAAAGGCTATTTGGCAGCTGCAGAAAGAGATGGAAGAACAGCGGAAGGTTTTGATCTTGGCAATTCTCCTTTCTCTTACATGGACCCTTCTTTCAAAGGAAAAACCATCGTTGTTACTACGACAAACGGAACGCAGGCGATCACACTCTCCAGAAATGCGTCCCAAATTCTCATCGGTTCGTTTTTGAGCAAATCGGCTATGATCCAATACTTGGCCAATCAAGAGTTGGATGTTCTCGTGTTGTGCTCCGGTTGGCGCGGCAGCTTCAATATGGAAGATACTTTGTACGGAGGAGCGTTGATTTCAGGATTAGAAGGGGTCTTTCATCATGAAAGTGATTCCGCTTTAATGGCTAAACGTCTGTATGAATCTGCCCGATATGATATGATGAAATACTTGGAGGATTCTACGCATTTCAAACGTCTTTCCCGCCTCAATAGCTACAACGATATCCAATTCTGTATGACAGAAGATCTTTACTCTATTTTAGCAGTCATGCAGGGTGGGGAACTAGTTCCACTTTCTTGAAAGGATTCTAGGAAGTAGATTTTTTCTATGCTTTATTCCGTGGAGACGATCTTGGCCGTTGTATGGAATTCTTTCAGATAATCTGGTTCAAAATAGGCTAAATCTGAAAAATTCTGTTCCTGTAATGCTTGAAATGCCAATCCTCCCATATTTTTAGCCAATGGGGTTCCTTCCAATGAAAACTTGGCATTTGCATTTTTTATTATTTCTTGAAATTTCCTCGCTCCATTTCCTACAAAAAGAATGCTATGATGAGAAAGGAGTTCCGAAAAGCTATTTTCATCGAGGACTATGGCTTGCTCTTTTATCTTACTCTCCCCGGCACCATCGAATACAGCGGCATAGACCTCCATCCTTCGGGCATCCAAAAGGGAGCAAGCGAATGCATGTTCTTCTAAAAAAGGTAAAAAAGGTTCGGCCATAATCCGTAGGGTGCTGAGAGTAATCAAGGGCTTTTCAAAGGCGAAACACAAGCCTTTTACCGTTGAACAACCTATCCGCAACCCAGTGTAAGACCCTGGCCCCTTGGAGAGTGCAAAAGCCGACAGCTGTTCGAGTGGAACCTTTGCCAAACGGCAGACCTGTTCGATCATCAAGGCCAGGCTTTCAGCATGGGAATTTTCAAGATGGGTTTCCAAGCTGGCCAAAAGCCGGCCTTCCGAATGGATCGCTACCGAGCATACTTTTGTCGAGGTGTCTACTGAAAGAATACTCGCAGGTGAAAGAGAGGGACCATGTGCCGAAGGGGGCTGTTGCATTCTTTACTGAATATTTCGTCTCCTTGAGTGGTTTATTTAGCCCCTTTCAGAATCTTATGGTATTCGTCCATATGTTGAAACACGCGAATTGCTTCTTTGACGTCCACATCGTAATTGAATGAAAATTCGATGGTCCCTTTCTGCAAATAATAACGTGCTACTATTTCCTGTTCCAGAACCTGTTTGATCTCATCTTTAAACTTGACAATGTCTTGATTTTTGTCGTGCTGCACTTCGTTTTTTAACGATTCTATTTTTTCTTTTATTCCATCATAATACTTTTCCTTTTTGGCACTTTTTATCAGCTCGTCGATATTTCCTTCCACTTTTGTCGTGTAATCATAGTCTTTGTCCTTCAACCATGTCAAGAATTTATTGTATTCTTCGTCAGTCAATTTAAAATCCCGTGCAGATGCGATCGTTTTGTGCTCGAAAGCATATTCCGTCGCGTAATCAAATATCAACGATTTTTCTGCCAAACTGTTGACAATGGGGGCAAAATGATACCTTTCCACTTCGATGTCCGGTGTGATCCCGCCCATGTCGTACACTTTACGGCCACTGCTTGTTTTGAATTCGCGATGGAGCGAATCGGCAATTTTTACCACGGAACCATCTTCCTTCCGATGAGCATAATCAATCGCTTGTATGCATCGGCCACTAGGGATATAATACTTAGCTGTTGTGATCTTCAATTGGGAATTGTAGGAAAGCGGACGTGTGGCTTGTACCAAGCCCTTGCCGAAGGTTTTTTGGCCTATTAATACTCCGCGATCATAATCCTGAATCACGCCTGATACGATTTCAGAAGCAGAGGCACTTCTAGAGCTAGTGAGGATGACCAAAGGAATGTCGGTATCAAAAGGAGAATCCAAGGACATATAGGTTTTGTTCCATTCCGATACTTTTCCCTTTGTGCTTACTACTTCTTTGTCTTTTGAAATGAAAATATTGGAAATTGAAATTGCTTCATTCAACAAACCGCCAGGATTGTCACGAAGGTCAAAAATGATCTTTGTTGCTCCTTTTTCTTTTAACTTCTGCAAAGCATTCTTGATATCCTTAGAAGCACCGGTAGTAAAGTCAGTCAAATGCAAGAAGCCCACATCGGAAGTGACCATGCCATAATAGGGGATGTTTTCTACTTTGATCTTTTCCCGGGAAAGATGCACCACCATCTTGTCCTTCATCCCATAGCGTTTAACTGTGATATTCACGTCTGTATTGGCAGAGCCTTTCAAGAGCTTGCTCACATCGTTCGTGTTTTTGTCCTTAACGTCTATCCCATCGATCTCCAAAATTTCATCCCCGATTTTCAAACCGGCCTTATGTGCCGGAAAATTTTCATATGGCATAAGGATGATGGTCTTGCCTCCTTTTTTTCCGATGACAGCCCCGATACCTCCGTATTGTCCTGTAGTAATGGTACGGTAATCTTCGATCTCGTCTTCCGGGATAAAATTCGTATAGGGATCCAAGGACTCCAACATGGCATCGATGCCCGTTTTCATGAACTTGGTGGGGTTCACTTCATCCACATAAAAAGCGTTCACTTCTTTGTACATCGTGGCAAATATGTCGAGGCTTTTCGCGATCTCGAAGTATTTATCATTGGCAGATGTAAAGGAAAATAGGGCAACAAAAGTACCTACAACGACTGTTCCGATCAGTCCTCTTTTCATACTACGTTTCATGATTTTTGAGGGGAGCTTAACTTCTCCTTTAAACGTTCCAAGCCTAAAATTAGTTTTTCTTGGATAAAATGAAAATCACGGATTTCTTTCCCAGAATAAATAAATCCAAGATGTAAACTATCCCCTGTCTTTTCCAACTGATGCTTGTTCAATCGATATGCTTCCCGAATACGCCTTTTGATCAAATTCCGGTCTGTAGCCTTCTTGAAATGCCGTTTGCTGACAGAAAACAGGACTTGAGTAGTGGGAGAAGGGGCCGAGTAGGCCATGTAAACAAATCGGAAGGGATAAATAAAAAAATGAGAGCCTTTCGTAAACAAGTCCTCAATGGCTGTTTTTCCCGAAAGGCTTTCTTGACGTGTCAGTTTTTTTTTACGCCTTGCATTAGCGCTTGTGGCGTTTTTCGCTCGAAACGGTCAAGCTTTTTCTTCCTCTTTTACGCCTTGCATTGATTACTCTACGGCCGTTGGGTGTAGACATGCGCTCACGGAAACCGTGTTTGTTTCTTCTTTTGCGATTAGAAGGCTGAAATGTCCTTTTCATGAGGGTACTTTTGAATTGAGGGGTGCAAAGTTAGTAGTATCGTACGAATAACCAAAAGTGTATACAAAATAATTCTTCTCGCTGATAATTAATCTGTTTCTTTCAACATTTCTACCAATTTGACAAACTCAACGGACTTTCTGCTGCTTTTCAAAATGGTGAATTCGTAGCCTCCAAACTCTTTCTTCTCGTTTTGTTCTGGTATTTTTCCGAAAATAAAATTCATCAGTCCTGCCATGTTGTCGAAGTCGTCTCCTTCTGGAAGCGGGTAGCGCAAGTATTCATTGACCTCGGGGATCCGCACTTGACCTCGTACGATGTACGCATTGTCGTCTACCTTTTCCACTTTTACCGCCTCGTCATCATACTCATCTTGGATTTCTCCCACCAGTTCTTCGATCACGTCCTCCATGGTAATGATTCCAGATGTCCCTCCAAATTCGTCCAAAACGATGGCCATATGCATCCGCTTCTTCTGAAAATCCTTCAAAAGTTCGCCCACAGTTTTCGTCTCGGGTATAAAATAGGCCGGACGGAGAATGTCACGCAGAATGATCGGTTTTTTGTCCCGTACCATGGGAATCAGGTCCTTTGAATGCACGATGCCAACAATATCGTCTAAGGTTTGTTTGTATACAGGCATACGGGAGTAGCCTTCTGCAATGACTTTTCGGATCACTTCATCGTCGGGACTGCTCACTTCTAGGGCCACCACTCTTGTTCGTGGCACCAATATTTGTTTAGCCGTTAAGTCATTGAAATTGAATACATTTTCGATCAGTTCGTGTTGGGCCGTTTGAATGGTCCCTTCTTCTGCCCCTTGTTTGATCAGCAGCTTCAGTTCTTCTGCGCTGTGCCGTTCATCCAATGCATTGGGATCAATCCCGATGATCCGCAAAATAAGGTTGGCAGATTGGTTGAGCACAAAGATAAAGGGGCGGAAAACAGAATAGAAAACGCGCAAAAAGGGAGAAATAAAAAGCGTTGTTTCTTCGGGCATCTTTATTGCCAATGCTTTGGGAGCTATTTCGCCGAATACGATATGAAGGAATGTAACGGCGATGAACGAAATGGCGAGGGATAATTTATGTATGGTTTCCGGACTCACCACGACATTTAATTTTGTCAAAACAGGAAATACCAAGGCTGTGACAGTTTCTTCCCCGAACCAACCCAACGCCAGACTGGCCAAGGTAATTCCTAGTTGTGTCGCAGATAAATACGTATTCAGATTTGCCAAAATTTTCTCGGCAATTTTGGCGGCACTGCTTCCTTCCATGGCCATTAACTCGATCTGGGAAGAGCGCACTTTTACAATGGCAAATTCGGCTGCTACAAACAGGCCATTTAATAATACAAGGAATAAAATCAACAAAACGTCAAGAAACATGACAGGCTTTACAGATAGGTGTTAAGGTATTATGTTCCTGAAAACTTTTCGGGAGTGGGTCTCCGTCAGGACGTTCAAAAATATGTAAACTACTAGCTTCGATAGAAAAGAAAGGATGCTGGGGCACAAATATACTTCTTAGTGTTGAGTATCAAGCATCAAATGATTAGTTTTTATTTACTTTGCCAGAAAATGAAGGATCTTGGGAAGCAATTGGAGTCTGATTCTTTTTCCTCTGCTTTCGGAAATTCCTTTCTATTAAAACGTATTTTAAATTCCAAATGAGCACTTATTCCCAAAACATTCGAAAAGTAACTACTCACCAACTCCGTGAAATGAAAATCCGTGGGGAGAAGATTTCCATGTTGACGGCCTACGACTATTCAATGGCCAAGATCTTGGACTCGGCAGGAGTTGACGTTCTTTTGGTGGGAGATTCCGCTTCCAATGTAATGGCCGGTCATGAAACCACGTTGCCAATTACCTTGGATCAAATGATCTACCACGCCTCATCTGTGGTAAGGGCGGTCGAAAGGGCGCTTATCATTGTGGACTTGCCTTTCGGTTCCTATCAGGGAAACTCTTCAGAAGCATTGCGTTCTGCTATCCGTATCATGAAGGAATCGGGTGCCCATGCCGTAAAATTGGAGGGAGGGGCTGAAGTGAAGGAATCCGTCATCCGTATTTTAAGTGCCGGCGTACCTGTAATGGGCCATTTGGGCTTGATACCCCAATCCATCTACAAATTTGGAACATACAATGTGCGGGCTCAGGAAAAGCATGAGGCAGAAAAATTGAAAGAAGATGCCCTTTTGTTGGAAGAATTGGGGTGTTTTGGTTTGGTATTGGAAAAAATACCTGCCGAATTGGCGAAAAGTGTGGCTTCATCCCTCTCTATCCCAGTTATCGGGATCGGGGCAGGTCCTGACGTGGACGGGCAAGTTTTGGTGAGCCATGACATGTTGGGAATCTCCAAACAATTTAACCCGCGGTTTTTGCGTCGCTATTGTGACTTGAGTGTGGAAATTTCCAAGGCAGTCGCGCATTACATAGAAGACGTGAAAAGCAACGATTTTCCGAGCATTCAAGAATCATATTGATAGCCAATGACTACTACCTCTCAGCATGCTTAGTTTTCCTTCTGTCAAAATCAATTTAGGTCTCTATATCACGGAGCGCCGTGCCGACAACTACCATACGATTAGCTCTTGTTTCTACCCTGTCCCATGGAACGATGTACTAGAAGTAGTTCCTTCAGAACAATTTGAGTTTATTCAAACTGGACTGGACATTCCTGGAAAGAAGGAAGATAACTTATGTGTGAAAGCCTATCATTTGCTTCAATCCAAGTACAATTTCAACCCTGCTTCTGTACATCTTCATAAAATAATCCCCATGGGAGCTGGTTTGGGAGGAGGTTCGTCGGATGCCGCCTTTACTTTAAAGGCATTGAATACCTTGTTTAAATTGGGCTTGAGTCTGCCACAACTGGAAGAGTACGCGGCCCAGTTGGGTAGCGATTGCGCGTTTTTTATCCAAAATCGTCCTGTATTGGCGGGGGGAAGAGGCGAAATAATGGAGGAAGTACCTTTAGACTTGACAGGGAATCATCTCTATATCGTATGCCCTCCCATACACATTTCGACAGCCGAAGCTTACAAAGGAGTGCGGCCAAAGGCGTTTCAGGAAGATTACAGAGCATTGCTATACCATCCAGCATCTTGGAAAGCCTCTCTTCATAATCAATTCGAAGACACACTATTTCCTCTTTATCCCCAATTGCACGAAATAAAACAGGATTTATACGATAAGGGAGCTTGGTATGCCACCATGAGTGGATCCGGTTCTTCCATTATTGGCTTATTCACACATGAAATAGAACATCCAGACTTTACTTTTCCCTTTTTTCATGTTACCCTTTAAACTGGAACATTTTCATTTCTCCCATTTGTTGTAACAGCATCTCCCCATTTAGCCCGTTTGCTATGAAATCATTCCTTCGTTTTTGTCTCACAATGCTATCTGGAATCGTCTTTGCACAACCGAAAATAAATCTGGAAGAAATCAAACTGAAATTTCCCCATTCTCCTGCCGTGGTCTTCAATGAAGAGGTCCTCAAATTGGATGTGGTCAAAGATAAATTGACATCTTCCAGGGAATACATTACCCAGTATGTCGTATTGGATGAAACAGCCATCGGGCTTGGGGAAAAAACGATTACGTACGTTCCCGGGTTTTTCGAACTATCGCAATTCGAAGCCACTACCTATGTACCGAATGGCAGGTCCTATAAAAAACTGAAAGTGGAACATTGGGAAGACAAAAACAGAATTAACCAGATGTTCTTTTTCGATGATGTAAAATACCGCCATTTTATATTTCCTGGAGTGCAAAAAGGGGCCATTTTGGAATTGAAATATACCTATAATCAACTCGATCCGACCCTGCAATTCCCCTTCCATTTTCAAGAAAACGTTCCCGTTATCAAAGGCTCTTTTTCCATTCAATATTCAGATAAAGTACGTGCTTCGGTAAAATTTTTCGGAGACAGCATCCGGACAGAACACCGCCATTCGGTCAGTGGCCAGACCAATTCACTCTCTTGGTCTGTGAGCAATTTCCCGGAATGGAAAGGGTTCCCGAATGCCCCTTCGCACCGCTATTCTATCCCGCACGCATTTCCGCTTATCCAAGAGTATAAAACCGAATCCCAAGGATGGCAAAAGGGCCTCAATACTACCCAACAATTGTATGCACACAATATTCATTTCCTCAAAGATTTGAATAAGGATGCCCCCGTCCCTGAGTTAAAAAAATTGATCGATTCATTACAGTCGGTTTCCAAATCACAGGAAGCTCTTATTCGTTCGATTTATTATTGGGTACAAGAAAATGTCAAGTACATCGCCTTTGAAGATGGGCTTGGTGGCTTTGTTCCCAGACAAGCCAATGATATTTTCAGAAAACGCTACGGAGACTGCAAAGACATGTCCAGCCTGATTACTTATATGGGGAAATTGGCGGGGCTTCCCACTTATTTTTGTTGGATTGGAACGCGCGAACTGCCTTATACATACTCCGAACTTCCGCTTCCCAATTCGGACAATCATATGATTGCTGCCATTTATCTCCAGGGCAAGTGGCAATTTCTAGATGCGACTTCGCGCTTTTTGCGTTTTGGATTCCCGAGCGAATTCGTACAAGGAAAAGAGGCATTGGTCGCCATCTCCCCAGATTCCTTTCAAGTAGTGAAAGTCCCTGTCATGCCCAGCAGTGCAAATGTCTCCTACGATTCTACGCAACTTTTTTGGCAGAATGAGCACTTGGAAGGGAATATCTCGCTAAAATTGGACGGCTATCCTAAATTTGATCTGGTTGAAATCCTAAAATTGACCAAGCGGGACAAATTGGACGATGTCATTGCACGCACCCTTGTCAGAGGAAACAACAAATGCAAAATAAGTGAGGTCGGATATCAGGCAATAGAGGAACGTGACACCCCCTTATTTATCAAAGCCAAATTGGATTTGGCGGATTATGCAAGGCAAATCGAAGACCGTCTTTACTTAAATCTCCATTTGGACAAATCATTTGCGAATCTGAAGATTGATACCACCGGAAGAAAAATTGGACGCGAATTCGAATTTGCTTCCTTTGATACTAAAATTACAGCATTCACGATCCCAAATGGATATAAACTAGCCAAACTACCCAACGACATCGCGTATACAGGTACCACATTTCGCTATGCATTACGCTATGTACAAGAAGGAGGAAAAGTGATTGCCCGGTTCGAATCGCAAATAAATAGCCTGTTGTTGGAACAAAAAGATTTTGACAATTGGAACACCCAATTAGATAAACTAAATCAAGCATTTCGAGAAGTCGTCGTGTTGCAAAAAATAATTTAACAACTTTCATTTCTCTCCCGTATTCGAAACCGCGGACGGACAAAATCACCAACATCTTCCCCTATAACCTTGTTCCTTGCCTTTAATCAGCTAACTTTGCTGTTTCTTTAATCATTCATTCTTATGAGCAAGCGCAGTAGTACACTCCTCTATTTCTTGGCAGGTGCCGCGGCAGGTGCTGCACTCGGCATTTTATATGCCCCAGACAAAGGCAAAAATACGAGAGAAAAACTTGGGTTAAAACTAGGTGAATACAGAGAAAAGCTAAAAGAATACATCGACAAACTAAAAAATGAACAGGTGCACGAAGTTTTTTCAGAGGCGAAATCAGAAGGTCAAAAAGTGATCAACGACGCCAAGGAGCAAGCCGAAAAACTGCTGCAGGATGTAGAAGATCTTATTAACCAGATCTCGACTTCCAAAAAATCATTCTAAATCATATCAAGACCATTTCAATGCCCATTTCCAGCTCCGAAAAAACAGACCTCACGCGCGTAGCGAGCCAAGTACGCCGAGATATCGTACGCATGGTACACAGTGCAAAGGGAGGGCACCCAGGGGGAGCCCTCGGATGCACGGATCTTTTCGTATTGCTGTATTTCAAATACATGAAACACGACCCTGCTTTTCATGCAAATGGTATCGACGAAGATCTCTTTTTTCTTTCAAATGGACATATTTCAGCCGTTTGGTACAGTACGCTAGCCCGCTATGGGTATTTTCCGGTCAAGGAACTTAGTTCACATCGGAAAATCGATTCCAGACTTCAGGGACATCCTACCCCTCACGAACATTTGGAAGGCATACGCATGGCTTCCGGTTCTTTAGGACAAGGTCTTTCTGTAGCGTTGGGAGCCGCACAGGCCAAAAAATTGAACAGCGACAAACGGTTTGTATACTGCTTGATGGGAGATGGAGAGTTGCAAGAAGGTCAAATTTGGGAAGCAGCCATGTATGGGGCACACCATAAAGTGGACAATATTATCGCCTTCGTCGATTTCAATGGCCAACAGATAGATGGCCCGCTTGAAAAAGTCATGAACCTTTTGGACCTGAAAGCCAAGTGGGAATCCTTTGGCTGGGTGGTACTAGAGTCTGACGGGAACGATTTGGAAGCACTTTCCGCCTCTATAGAAGAAGCACAATCCTTGGCAGGCAAAGGAAGGCCTATCATCGTCCTGATGAAAACCAACATGGGGCACGGAGTAGATTTCATGATGGGTAGCCATAAATGGCACGGGGTAGCCCCCAATGACGCAGAACTAGAAAAAGCATTGCTTCAATTAGAAGAAACATTAGGCGATTATTGATCTGCTTTCGTTTTCTTTCCCTTTTCAAAGCACAATTCTACCTTCTCTGACATTACCTTTCCCACAAAGGCGTGGTCAGATTTATGGATCATGGAAGGGTCTAACAAATGTATCATGTCTGCTTGGGTGACATAATGGAGACGGACCGTGTATTTTCGATTTGGATCAAACTTGAATTCCCCTTCCCCAAAACATTTTCGTTTGTTCAGTTTCAAAGAAAAGAAGTTGATCATGGAGGTCTTTGGTTTCAATACTCTCGTATGGTATTCATAGTCCTCTGATTTTTGTTTTTCATGTGCCTCATAAAAAGCGATGCTGTCTTGATGTACGAATTCTGGCACGGCAGAATCTGAGGAAAGCGCATTCCGTACAGGAAGCATTTCTTCTCCTTGGTCGTTCTGGATGGAGACAAACAGTCCAAGGGTATGGAGGGAATCTTCTTTCATATAAAATACAGGATTTTCCCAAATACAAGGATCGTAATAGTCCAGAAGAATCACATAATTGGAAGATTTGTTCTGATAGAAATACGAAAAGTTGAGACTTCCTTTTTTATCGATGCATACTTTGTCCCCAATAATTCCGATTGAGACCAATGAGTCACCGGTAATAATTGGTTGGGAATGTGCCAGCAGATGTGCCAAGACCAAAACGACTCCCCCTATCAACCTCAACTTATCCATTTATTTCTAAACGAAAGAATAGAAAGAAATTATATCTACAGCATTTAAAGATAGATACTTTCCGGGTATTCTACCTTTGCCAAATACAAACCAAAAGGAGAAACAGCTTCTCCAGCTCTTTTTCTGTCCCGAGAAAGAATAATCTCTTCAAATTGTTCCATGTCCATATTGCCCTTGCCTATTTCTAGCAACGTGCCCACTATGGTGCGCACCATGCCCCTTAGGAAACGATTGGCCGTAATCGTGAAAACCAGCACTTGATCTTCATTCATTTTCCATTTTGCCTTGTTTATTTTGCATTCAAAGTGTGCCACATCGGTATGTACCTTGCTAAAACTTTGGTAATTCGTATGCTTCAATAACAGCTGGGCAGCCATATTCATCTTATCGACATCCAGGGGTTTGAAATAGAACAAGGCCCTTTCAACCAAAAAAGGATTGTTTTTTGTGCTCAATTTATAGTAATAGGTCCTGTATTGCGCATCGAATCGGGCACTCGTCCCATCGTGTACTTTTCGGATGTTATTGACCGAAATTGCTTTCGGAAGTAACGCATTCACTTGTAAGAGCCATCTGTAGGGTTCTATCTCCATCTCGGAGTCGAATTGAACGATTTGCTGAATGGCATGTACACCGGCATCCGTTCTACCCGACGCTTGGCATTCGGTAGGCGCCTTTAATAAGATCGTCAAGACATCGCTTAGTACTTGTTGGATGCCCAATGCGTTTTTTTGTCTCTGCCAACCTGCGTAGTCGCTTCCAACATAAGATATGTCTATGAAATACCTCAAAAAAACAAGAATGGGAGGAAATGGTGCAAAATGAGAAAATAGGAAGCAAAAATAAGGATTCGATTTACATTATAGCAGAAAAAACATGCAGTACGATCTCTCAAGAAAAGAAAGCGAAATTGTTTGAAAAATATCCATTGATCATTTCCAAACTCAGCGGTTTTGTCCAAAACCCTTTTATATTTTCGACTTGTCGGGCCCGCATACGATCTTTTGGGTCAATAGAAGATGTAAGGATAATGATGTCGTATTCTTTTTTGTCCTTGCCTAGATTCTCTAAAAATTGCCAAGCATTTATTTTGGGCATATTGATGTCCAAAAGCAACAGGCTTACCTCTTCTTCATTTTCTCGTTTGATGTATTCCAGTGCCGCCTCCGGATCTATAAATTCGATCACTTCTATGGTAGGATCAAAAATCTTCAGCATTCTCCTGCATATAAAATTATTGGTATCGTCGTCGTCCACGAGCATGACTTTCTTATGTTCATCCACCATTTTCTGTTCAGATTTAGTTAAGCTTTCATTTGGCCCCCTTTGTGCCGTATAAAAGTTATCTGGCTTCCCGTGAGAAGCCGTCTCGCATGAGATCGGTGAAATTTTGGTGAAATCTTCCATTTTCCCCTTCGATCTTTCTTCAAACCCATCCGTTTCTACCAGGCCTCTCTCTACAAACATCCAAGAACGACCTAATGAAAGATGATACGGGTTTCTCTTAACATCTCTTTATGTATACATCAGCTTCTTTTATTTTATACGAAGCCACTTTCCCTCATGTTGTCTAGAATGAATTTATCTCCTTTCAATCCTTTTTGCCAAATTGCTTCCCCCATTTTTTCTTCCAATTTAATTCTATGGTTGAATGGCGTTTAACATAGAAACGGTTGTAAATTGCGAGGAAAAAAGATGTCAAAAATAATTATAAAAAGTGAAAATGCACCTGCTCCCATAGGCCCTTATAGCCAGGCAGTGAAGGCAGGTCCTTTCCTATTTGTCTCTGGGCAAGTCGCCTTACATCCTGTCACCGGCCAAATGGAAAATGCCGACATAGAGACAGAAACCAAACAAGTTTTGCACAATATCGACAGCATTTTAAATGAAGCAGGCTATACTTGGCAAGAGGTAGTGAAATCTACTATTTTTTTAAAAGACATGAACGATTTCGGGACTGTAAACGGTCTTTATGCGACTTTTTTCACAGAAAACCCGCCTGCTAGGGAAACGGTAGAAGTAGCCCGCTTACCTAAAGAGGCGCGAGTGGAAATTTCGGTAGTGGCCTTCCAAAATTAATCTACGAGCTTGTCGATCGCTTTGGCAAGCTCCCAATCCTTTTCGGTCACTGTATTTCCAGCCGAGTGGGTGTTCAATCGTATTTCCACTTCATTGTATACATTGCTCCACCAAGGGTGGTGATCCAGCTTTTCGGCCGCCATCGCCACCTTAGTCATAAAGGCAAAAGCTTCAGTGAAATTTTTGAACCGGAAGGATCTCTTTAAGGCATTCTCTTCTTCTTTCCACATGGCATGATTGATTTAGTGTGCGAACATTTTTACATAACATGCTGTTACTATTTTCGTATGTCCCTACATATATTCTGTTTGTCCCATGACGTTAGAAGAAGAAATATACACCAATAAATTTGATAGTGAGGTACACAAGGCCACAATCAACTTGATGTTTACTGCCCACTGGCTCCGCAGCCGTTTGGGGGTGGAATTCAAGCGTTATGGCATCACCCCGGAACAGTACAATGTAATGCGTATTCTAAAGGGAAAATATCCTGATAAAATGTGCGTCAAAGACATTGGCAAACGCATGATCGAAAAGAACTCCAATGTACCCCGCATTTTGGATAAATTGGTACGCAAAGACCTTATCCTACGCCAACAGTCGGAAATGGACAAACGGGAAACACAAAGCACCCTTACCGAAAAAGGACTGCAACTCCTCCAAAAAGTGACCGATCATATAAAATCAAGCAAAAGTCTGCAGCTGCAATTAGACGAACAAACAGCCCACCAACTGAACACGATCCTTGAAAACCTCCGCAAAGAATGAACTTCCCCTTTTTTTAACTGGTTATATGTACATACATGTATTTTGTACTATAGTATTACTTTAAAATTCAGGAGGAACATTCTATGAAAACGGTCTTACATACTGCCGATACGCGTGGCCATGCCCAACACGGATGGTTAAGTGCCCATCATAGTTTCAGCTTTGGGGGATTTTATGACCCTAAACGTATGCAATTCGGTGCCTTGCGGGTATTGAACGACGATTGGATAGACGGCGGGAAAGGCTTCGGCAAACATCCACACGACAACATGGAAATTATTACCATTCCTTTGTATGGCGATCTGGAACACGCTGATAGCATAGGCAACCATGGCATTATCAGGCAAAATGATGTGCAGGTGATGAGCGCAGGTACCGGCATCTACCATTCCGAATTCAATGCCAACCCAACTAAAAAGGTCAATCTGTTTCAAGTGTGGGTATTGCCCAAAAAACAGGACGTACCTCCTAGGTACGATCAAAAGACTTATTTGCCTGAAGGCCGTCATAACCAATGGCAGTTTATCGTAGCCGTAGACGATCCCAATGCGTTGCAAATCAATCAGGATGCTTGGTTTGCCTTAGGGCGTTTTAATAAAGGACTAGAAGCACGCTATGATTTGAAAAAGGAAGGAAATGGCGTGTACTTTATGGTGGTAGAAGGAAGTGCCATGGTAGCGGGACATACCCTTGGCAAACGGGACGCCATCGGCATCTGGGAAACCGGTTCTATCTCAGTGACGGCTACTTCTGACGCAGAATTCTTGCTTATGGAAGTGCCGATGTCGGCCTAAAGGAGTATAGTAGTTTTCTACTTTAAGTAGACTACGATAAAACCCTATGTACTTGGAATCGTGCAAACCCATTTCTTGTCTACACGTATAATTAGGTACATCAACCAAATAACAGCTATGAAAACTGCCTTGTTAGTTGCACGGATTTTCCTAGGAGGAATTTTCGTCATTTCTGGTCTGAATGGTTTCTTTCATTTCATCCCTACTGGTACAGATGCGGGTTCTCCTATGAGCTTCCTGTCGTCTATGATCAGCACGGGAGATTTCTTCTATGTGATCAAGTTCTTTGAGTTTGTCTTGGGTACCATGATGCTGACGGGGATCTTTATCCCGATTTGCCTCATCATGATGTTTCCCATTACCATGAATATTTTCATGTTCCACATGACAGGGGGACATGGAGGCATTCCGATGGCCATGCTCATGATCATTGCCCATATTTACTTGATGTATTCTCACAGAGAACGGTATATTCCGATGATCCACGGCTAAGCTTGGATTTCAATAGCAAGAAAAGCCGCCTGTGTAGGTGGCTTTTTTTGTTGCCTCTTATTTCAAGAATACTTTACATCTAGCGACCTACGTTTTTACCAAAAATAGTGTGACACCACTTCTTGTGCGTCTGCTACGTTTTCTGGCCAATTCTTTCTAATTTGCTCTTCTTTCAATTGCATATGCACCCCATCCTTGTCGTGGCCAAACGGGAGTTTTCGCATCGTATCCAGCAGCGCATGTTCTGGATCGTTATGTTCTTGGGCCCGCTTTTCTTTTTGGCTATTTTGATCGTCCCGATCGGACTTAGCATGGACAAGGAAACTTCCCGCTCTGTGCTCTATTTAGATGAAAGCGGCGAGCTAGCCCCTTCCCTTTATTCCGACAAGAATTTCCATTTCATCAAAACAGAAAATACATTGGAACAAGCCCTGACCCAAGCGAAAGAACTGGCCTTGGATGGGGTGGTATGGCTGGGCAAAGAAGGCAATTCGTGGCAATGCCGCTATTATAAATTGGGACTTTTGGGTTCGGGTAACGCAGACCTTCTTTTCCTCACCCTGCAGAACCGCATCTATCGTTACGAAACCACGGAAAAACGAAATTTGGATGTTCCTTCCTTCTCTTTCTCCTTGGCCAATACCAAGACCACAGGGGAAAAGAACAGCGTCGGCTTTGTGGCAGGTTTGTTTATGGCCATGCTTATCTTGGTGTTTGTAAACCAATATTCCCAAATGGTGCTTAGGGGCATTGTGGAAGAAAAGCAAAACCGCATTTCGGAACTGATCCTTACTTCTGTAAAACCACTGCATTTCATCATTGGGAAGGTAAGCGGCATTGCCAGCGTGGCTTTTTTGCAAATGTTCCTTTGGTCAGGCACTACCGGTTTGATCTGGCTCGGCATCTACCGCTATTTTCATTTGGAACGCTTTTCCAATGCCCAGTTGGCAGGCACTCTTAAGTACACTCAGGACATTGGCCAAACCCTGGAAATGAATAGCCTTTTAAATGCGATGTCAGGTTTGAATTATCTCGTACTTTTTACGGGGTTCGTGTTCTACTTTGTGTTTGGCTATTTGTTGTTCAGTGCTCTCTTCGCGGTTATTGGCATTGTGGCGGGCAACGACAGTGATGCGCATCAGCTGGCTATGCCCATCGCCCTTCCTTTGGCCTTACCTCTCATTTTACTTCAATCGCTAGTAGACCATCCCCACTCCTCCTTGGCCCGTTTCTTGTCCTTTTTTCCTTTTACGGCTCCCACTACCATGATGATCCGCCTTCCTTTTGGGGTTCCGCTTTCGGAACTCTTATTATCAGCTTTTATTTTGGCTCTTTCTTGTTTTCTTGTGGCCTTTTGTGCAGCCAAAATATACCGTGTAGGGGTATTGATATATGGCAAGAAACCCAGCCTAAAAGAAATCCTAAAGTGGGCACAAAGTACCTAAATACAGGGGTCTACAATTCTGGAGCGACTGTACATGCTATTTCTTCTCTCCCATGTCTTCTTCAAATACCAACAATTTTTTGGCTTTCAACTCTTCAAATTGAGCAGGACTCAAGAACACATAAGCTTGCTCTTGACCCTCTGTTACCAAGAAATAGAATCTGCCGGGGAGCTTTTGTTCCTTCACCGCATCGTCTATTAAATTAAAAATGCGGGAGTCTACCCAATCACTTTCCACTCTGAGCCTCTTGGAATACTGTTTCCCGCCGAAGAAAAAAGACGCTAAACAGCCTTCTTTCGTTGGGGCATTAAATTCGTCTACGATGTCTTCTGGAAAGAAGAGACCGTGGGAAATAGTCGAGAAGTTCAATAAAATACTTTTATACGGAGCGTCTAAATCTTGCATTTCGCTATCGAAATAATACACGACCGAAGGGAAAAACAGCAAGACCTGATTTAAATTCCGAGGATTGTTTTGCCGTACCTGTCTTGTGGCCTGTTGGATCTGG